>Ga0182212_1000005_pt1 | contig 45609 bp, 42 predicted proteins | sample G5R1MG_21_FD_129666 | JGI IMG/M metagenome (GOLD analysis project Ga0182212, IMG submission 129666) | Switchgrass phyllosphere microbial communities from Michigan, USA - G5R3_MAIN_03OCT2016_LD1 MG | ecosystem: Host-associated > Plants > Phyllosphere > Phylloplane/Leaf | place: USA: Michigan... | reverse complement strand
GCCCAATCAGCAGATCGAGGGCACCTTCAAGCGCAGCCTTGATCTCACCTCGGGGAAGTTTGCGCTGATCGAGCGAGCCCACGAGTTCACGCTGGTGCCCTGGCGTCCCGAGCTGGAGAAGTACGTCGGACGCAGCGTGTCGGGGCTGATGCGCGAGAGCGGCTCGATCAGCTGCTCGCTTGGACGAAGCCGTGGCCCGAGCATCGGCATGTAGCGGCAGGCATGCGTGCGTTACCCTGAGCAGACCCGATTTGATTGACAGTCTGGATGAAGACTCTGACCAGACCGGCCGTTCGACGCAAAGCTTGGCAACGGCAGTAAATGCCCGAGGCTTTATAAAAACGCAGGGATCTGGCTGCGGCTCTCTCCCTTTTGAGGAGGCTTGAAATGAGCCGATTTGTGCCGCGAGCCGACCGTCGACAGCACTATTTGCTGCCAGCGACCTCATACCAAAGGAACAATCCGTGGCGGCCGTATTCGAAGGATGTAAGCGTCTTTAAAACGCTGCTTGCAACACTTTTCGACAGAATCGAGGGCTACCAGAAGTCGGCCGGAGACCTCGACCCGGGTGCTGGCTGACAAGTTCAACGCTCGTCCGCGCGAGCGGCAAGCTACGGTGGCCAAGCTGCAGGCGGCGGTAGCGGGGGCAGTCAGACAACATCCTCCTGGGTTGAAGAAGCGCGCGAACGACTCGGCGATATTTCTTCGGTCGAGTACCCCTTGGCGCGCTCCGCGCCGGCGTTCCAGGTGATCACCACGCCCTGCGGACCGAGCATGTAGATGGCGTAGTCGGCGATCGAGCGGACCGGAAGCTCCAATCGCTCACTAGCAAGATGCGGGTTCGCAAGATGTGCGTCAGGTGTGAATTGCGCCATCGAGAGTTCCAGATTTCTACACGCGCATCAGGCGTTGTCCAAAGGTGTAATCCGCGCCTGAGGCAAGCGGCTTGTGTGAGGAAGTGCACCGCAGCCATCTCAGGAAAGCGGGAGCACCATCGAGATCACGGCTGCACAGAAAAGCGCAAGTGACCGTATTGTAGAGTCAGCCGCCCGAGCTGTCGGTCTGCAATCCACCCTGATGTAAGTGCTTGCGGGGCAGGCCTGGGTCTCTGCAAGCGGTTGGCCGTTCAGGTGAACGAGCGGTAAAAGGCGGGTCGGAGATCTAGGTTATAGCTTAGGCAGATCAGGAGGTCCGCCAGCGCCCAATAGCGCGAGATGATCTGCTCTGCTGATGGGAGTGTCCTGAAGAAGCTGATCGGCTTGCAAGGGGCAGCTTCAACCATAAGCACCTAACGAGAAAGTAACGCTTTTCAGCGATCCAGGCGTCGAGGAGACGCCCATGCGACTATCGATGGCAGCGCAAGGCCTTATCGCCTGTACGACGATCATTGTCATGGCGCTCGCGGTTCTCGCAATGGGCCTCAGAGTAAGCAACAAGATCCATGACGCAGACACGCGCATAATCCAGCTCAGCCAAGCTCTGCATTTCGAAGATCAGCTGGACCAAGATGAGCGTCGACTGCGCAAGGACATCGGTCGAATTACTCGCGACGCCGAACATGGATTGGTCGTTCCTGCGGCAAGTTGGAACAAGTTGCAACAACAGGTCGCCAAATTTCGTCAGAGATCATCATCGCAGAAGAAATTTCTGAGGGGTAAGCTAGGGCAAGGGGCAGTCGAAGGACAAGGTACGGGGCAGGCCGCAGCGAAATTTACCAGCGTTGCCGATCATCTCATTGCGACAGGCCGAAACGATCGTTCCGCGATCAGGGCAACCATGCCGAGCTTTCTGGCGGCGCTGGAAACCTTGGAGACCAGCCGGAGTGAGACACGCAAGCGTCTCACCTCCGCTATAGGGACGGCGGCCGACAAAAATAGGCGAGAAGGTCGCCGTGCCATCGTCTCGGTTCTGCTCTGTGGTCTCGTAATCGTAGCCTTAATGCTGGGCGTGACTATCTGGCTGCGCCGAAGCGTAGTGTCGCCGATTACCGCTCTGGCAGCAAGTTTACGCGAGTTTGAAGTCGGTGAGCCAGACAGGCCCATTCCCGGTCAGAGGCGCGCTGATGAGTTGGGCGACTTGGCACGTGGGCTGTATGATTATCGCAACGCGGTCGAGAGTCGCCGCGCCGCCGAGCGGCGCGCAGAGTTTCTTGCCAATCACGACATGCTCACGGGGTTGGCAAACCGCCTGCTCTTCGAGAACCGTCTTGCTCACGAGCTCTCACGCAGCGCGCGGACCGGCGACGTTGTGGCCGTCTTTGCTATCGATCTCGACGGCTTCAAGGCCATCAACGATCGATTGGGCCATGCAGGGGGCGATCGTGCCCTTAAGCAAGCCGCAAGACTGTTGTCTTCCTCCGTCCGCGCTGATGATCTGGTGGCGCGTATTGGCGGCGACGAGTTCGCAATTATTCAGGTGGCCCCGTCGCAACCGGCAGCGGCCGAAGCATTGATCTCGCGCATATACAAGAATGCTTCCGCGCGATCGGAGGGGGGTGTCGCCATCCAGATGAGCATCGGTGTGTCGCTCTCAGAGCCAGGCCACAGCGGAGATGAGCTTCATGAACTTGCGGACGTGGCGCTATATCGTGCCAAGGCCGGTGGCAAGAACACGGCCCGTATCTTCAACAAGCACCTGAAGGATGAGGAAAGCCTGCGGGTACGGCTTGGCAGGGATCTTGAGCGCGCGCTCGAAGGCAACGAGCTCCACCTGATGTTTCAGCCCATCGCGGATGTCTGGCTCGACATTGTCGCACATGAAGCACTTCTTCGCTGGGAGCATCCCGAATTAGGCAACATACCCCCGGATGTCTTTATACCCATCGCCGAGTCTACCGGCCTAATCGAGCCGATCGGTGATTGGGTTATCGAGGAGGCCATCCGCAGCGCGTCAACCTGGAGTTGTGGGCGCTCCGTAGCGATAAACTTGTCTCCCATTCAATTTCGCTCGAGTGGTCTTGCCGCTAGGATCTGTGACGCCGCAAAGCGCTGGAATGTGGCATTCCATAGGTTGGAGTTCGAAGTCACCGAGAGCGCTACTCTGCTGGGTCTACACCGCGACAACGTTCTCGCCACGCTCAAGAAACTGCAGGAGCACGGCGCCAAGATCGTCATGGACGATTTTGGAACCGGCCACTCATCGCTCAGCAACCTCAAGGATTTCACGTTCGATAAAATCAAGATTGATCGCAGCTTCGTTGCAACCATGCACAGCCATCCCTCATCGTCGTCGATCGTCAAAGCGACAATTGGCTTGGGGAAGAGCTTAGGCCTTACTATCGTTGCAGAAGGGATCGAAACGGAGAGCCAGCTCTCGAAGGTGCGTCGATGGGGCTGCGACCAAGTTCAAGGCTTTTTGATCGGTAAACCCGTGCGACGCGACGCGGCTCTGCTCGTGCGGCAGCCCGGCAATAACGATCATGAGATGATCGGATAGCAGCGTGAAGCAAGGTCGGACGTTCCAATTGTCCCGGAGGCACCACTTCCAGGCTTTTGATATCAGGTGACCTTCGCCTCGTGACGTGCGCGCCCGGGTAAGGTGCGGCGGCGTGGCAACCGCGCGTGCAATCGCTGGTTGTATACCGCAATATCCGTAAACCTGATGCAAGAAGCATGTCAGCTTCTTCAGGCGGCCTTCGCTGGTGGGAACGACGTTGCAGCAAAGAATTCGCCCTTGATCGTCCCGAACCCTGACATCCGCACCGCGATCGCCATTCCGCTGCGCAACGAGGTCGATCGGCTGCCTCGCCTGCTGTCTGCTCTCGCTGGCCAGGTCGATGCGCCGCCATTCCTATGCTGCCTGTTCCTGGATAACTGCGATGATGGCAGTGGCGAGCTGATCGCGCGCCTGGCGCCGAAACTGCCCTTTCCCATAGTCACCGAATGCTGCTTTGCCGGACTTGCACCCAATGCGGGCGCTGCTCGGCGGCGGGCAATGGCATTGGCGCTGACGCACGTTGCTGATGGCACGGTCATGACGACCGATGCCGATAGTCAGCCAGCCGCTGACTGGATCGCCACCAATCTCGCGGCTCTTCGCCGCGCCGATATCGTTGCTGGGCGCGTGGTTCAGGCGGGACCTGCTACATCGCTGTTGCAGGATCGGGTCATCACGTACCTTGATCGTTTGCACGCGCTCCGGCGGACGCTCGATCCGGTGCCTTGGGAGAGCGTTGAGACGCATCATTGGACCAGTGGCGCGAGTTTGGCGCTGACTGTGGACGTGTACAGGCAACTGGGAGGATTTCTGGAGCTCATCCATGGGGAGGACGCTCAGCTTGCCGATGCGGCGAGCCGGAAAGGCTATCGTGTCCGGCGCGATGCGAGGGTGACGGTTACCACGTCCAGCCGTCGCAAGGGTAGGGTACCGCATGGCTTCGCAGCAACGCTGGCGGCCTACGATGCCGATCCGGACAAGCCACAAGTCGCTCATCCGGCGGATGAGGCCTGGCGCTTCGCCCTGCAGGCGCAGGCGCGAGCCGCCTTCGGGTCGAGAGAGGCGGAGCAGGCGCTGGCCGGGCCACTTGGTCTGCCACAGCGCGAGATCGCCGAGGTCTCTTCCGAATGCCGCAACGGTGAGGCCTTCGCGTCGCGGATCGTCGGGGCACCTGCCGGGGGCATGCGCATTGTCAGCCTTGCCCATGCCGAGGCCGTGCTGACCGGGCTTGGGCAGGTCGATTTGGTGGGCGTCGCATGAGAGCACCACTGCAACGGGCCGACATCTTCAGGCTTTCGCAGGAGCTGGTCTCCTTTGCAGACCCGCGCGATCCTGCTGCGCTGCTCGAGTTGCTACGCCAGCTCTATGCCGCTGCAAGACAGGACCTGCCGCTCGCTCGCCTGTTTGAAGGCCATGTCGATGCCCTGCAGATCATCGCAAGGCTCGGCACGCCCGGCCAGGCGCAGGCGAGCCAGGATGCCGCCCGCGCCGGAGCGGTGTTCGGCGTCTGGAATGCCGATCTCGTGGGTGAGCCGCTTTATTGGCGGGATGAGCGCTTGTCAGGCGGCAAGGCTTTCGCGTCCGGCGCGGGTATCATCAGTCATGCTTTGCTGTCCGTCGATGGTGAGGGCGGGCGTCAGCTGCTGCTGGTCGATCTGAAGCGAGCGCCGCCATCGATAGATCGCACATGGTGGCAAGTGATTGGGATGCAGCGATCCGAGACGCATCTCGTGCGCTGGTTCGAACAAGCCCTTGCGCCAGACGCGCTGATCGGTGCGCCCGGAGATTACGTGCGCGAGCCCTGGTTCGGCGGCGGGGCTGTAAGGTTCGCGGCGGCGCAGGCCGGCGGGATCGCCGCCGTGGTCGATCACGTCCGCGACCACCTTGTGGCGCAAGGGCGAGCGGGTGATCCAATCCAGAGCGCCCGCCTTGCGGAAATGTTTACCGCCGCCCAGGCTGCGGCACACGCGGTATCCGCCGCAGCCGGTAGATGGCGTGACGATGATGTCGCCGGCACGCTGGCCCACGTGGCCTGGGCACGGGTCGCGGTGTACGAAGCGGCGGAGCGGGTGCTTACTCTGGCGCAAGCCGCCGTGGGGCTGCAGGCCATGTTTTGGGCGCATCCCCTCTCGGACGCAATGTCCGATCTCGCGGTCTATTTGCGGCAGCCGGGGCCCGATGCTCAGCGCGCGCGCGTCGGTCAGGCGGTGGCCGACAAGTTGCTAAGCCTCTCGCTGTGAGGCGAACGATCCTGCGCGCGCGGCGGATACTTGTTGTCGCGCCCCATCCCGATGACGAGGCGATCGGGGCCTGGGGCCTGATGCGCAAGTTGCGCCGCACCGGCGCGACCATCAAGGTGCTGGTGGTAACGGACGGCGGCGCTTCCCATCCTGGTAGCATCGCCTGGCCGGTCAACCGGCTCGTGGCAGCCCGGCGGCGCGAAACACTCGGCGCCATGCGCGAACTGCGGCTGCAACGGTCCGCGATACGTTTCCTTGGCCTTCCGGATGGCGGGTTGTCTGAAGCGCCGGAACATATCGCGCTGTCGATCAGAAAGGCTGTGCTGCGAGGGCCGCCGTGCGATCTCATCGTCGGTCCCGATCGGGGCGACCAACATGCCGATCACCATGCCGTCGCCCAGGCAATAGCCTTGGTGCCGCGCCGGGGAGAGCGGCGTGTTTCCTATCATGTCTGGCCAGAGGGCGGGGGCAGGGGGGCTCGCACGGTGCGCATCGGGCTGGATGGAACGGCTCGCGCCATGAAGCGCCGGATCGTCCGCAGCTATCGCACTCAGTCCGGCGCCATCAGCGATGCGCCCACGGGTTTCACGTTGAGCCGCCGTCATCTCAAGGTCTTCGCCGGACCGCAGGAGCGCTTCCAGGTATGCCGATGAAGCCGATTTCGCTGTCCGGTTTCGCCAGCAAGTTCGCGGATGATCCCGATCCCTGGGGCACCTGGAACGATCGGGACGAAGCGCTGAAACGCGCCGCCATACTGCATGCCTTGCCGCCGCGACCCGGCGGCCGGATGCTGGAACTGGGCGCCGGCAACGGCTCCAACAGCGTAGCCTTGTCACGCCGGGCTCTGCGGCTGGATGCGACTGAGGCTACGCGCGAGGGGACCGATCTCGTCGCCAAGGCGCTGCACGGTTCGACCCGCGCCAAGGCGCTGCAACTCGTCGTGCCAGGCCGTCCGCCCCGTCCTGCTTACGACGCGATCGTCATCGCCGAACTGCTCTATTACCTGAGCCCACGCGACATGCGGTGCCTGGCGCGTCAGACGGCAGCGCTTCTGCGGCCCGGAGCGACCCTCGTGCTCGCGCATCATCGCATCACCTTCTACGACTTTGCACAGCATGCAGAGGGCATTCACCGGCGCTTCCTGGCCGCGTCGTGGGCACCGTGGACTTCTCGGCTGGTGCGCCAGACCGATCGCTGGTCAGTGCTGTCCTGTACTGTGGCAGGCAGTTCGTGATCCTCTCAAGCAGGCGCTAACGATCATCCTGAGGCGAACTCATGAGTTCGCGCCTCGATGTTTGTACGCTGGCGTGCACAAACCGGTTTGACTTGCTTAGTGTGGTATCGGGCTCAAAGTGCCTTGGCAAACAGTCGCACCACCAGACGCTCAGCGGGTCATACCGACGATCACGATCAGTGCTCGTCAACAGGTATGTTCGTATGATAACAGGGCGATAGCAGGAGTATTTAGGTGGATCTGACAGGTTGCGATCGTGAGCCGATTCATGTTCCCGGAGCAATCCAGGGCCATGGCCTGCTGCTCGTGGTCGACGACAGCACGTACGAGGTCGTCGCTGGTGCCGGCGATCTGGAAGCCCGCTTTGGCCAGCATTGGCTGGGCAAGCCGCTGGACGATCTGCTTCGGCAAGGCGTTGCCGAACGGCTTCGGGCTTGCTCGGGCAACCGCTGCCCGCTGGGCCGGCTGCCCGACCTAGGTGCCGACGCGGCGGCGTTCCGGCAAGGACCGCATTGGCTGCTCCAGCTGGAACTCTCGGACGAGGATCTGCGCGCGACCGATGTATTCGCCTGGATCGACGAGGTCGGCTTGCAGCTTGAACGTGCCGCCAATCTGGTTGAATTGTGCGAGAGAGCGGCGATCAGCTTCAGCGAGCTGACCGGCTACGACCGAGTAATGATCTATCGCTTCCTCGACGATGACGCCGGTGAGGTTTTGGCCGAGTGCGTGGCCCCCGGGCTTTCCGGGTTTCGCAATCATCGCTTTCCAGGATCGGACATACCCAAGCAGGCACGCGCGCTCTACGTCCGTAACCGCGTCCGCGTCATCCCGGATGTGCATTACACGCCTCAGCCTATCCGACCGGCCGAGTTTGCCGGTCTCGACTTGTCCGACATCGAACTGCGCAGCGTGTCGCCGGTCCACATCCAGTACCTCAAGAACATGGGCGTGGCGGCGTCGGCTTCGATGTCGATCGTGCGGGATGGATTGCTGTGGGGGCTGGTGGCCTGCCACAACAGCACGCCGCGCGACATCGGCATGGGGCAGCGGCGTGCGGCTCAGCTGGTGGCGGCAGATCTTGCCCGTCAGATCGGGGCCAAGGAAGAGGCAGCGATCTATCGCGATCGTATCCGCATCCGCGCCGAAGAAGACACGCTGCTCAGCCAGCTGAGCGAGGACGGCGACTTGTTCCGGATGCTCTCCGGCAGCGCCGATACCGCGCGCCGCGTGTTCTCCGCGGATGGATTTGCCGTCGTCCACGGCAAGGCGCTTCATGTAGAGGGGCACTGTCCTGACCGGGACGACGTGCGCGAGGTGGCCGAGTGGGTGCGGCATCGCAGCGCCGTGCCGTTCCATTCCAGCGAACTGTCGGCCCAGCTGCCATTGGCGCAGGGCTATCGTGACCTGGCTTCGGGCCTGCTGGCGATCACCATCTCCTCTCAAGTACCCACCGTGCTGCTGTGGTTCCGCGCCGAAGAAGAGCAGATCGTGCGCTGGGCGGGCAATCCGCACGAGGCCAAGGTGCTGGGTCCGGGTGAGACCCTGACGCCGCGCGCTTCGTTCGAGGAATGGTCGCAGACGGTATGCGGCCGCTCGCGTCCGTGGACACCCGCCGAACTGGAGGCTGCCCACCGGTTGATAGGGCGGTTTTACGACATCCGGCAGAATGCCCGCCAACGCGAGCTTGCATCGAGCCTGCAGATTGCGATGGCGGACAAGGACCGGCTTATCGAGCAGAAGGACACACTGCTCAAGGAAGTGAACCACCGCGTCCAGAACAGCATTCAGCTGGTCATGGCGTTCCTGGGGTTGCAGGCGCGCGCCAGCACCAACGAGAGCACCATCCGCAGCCTGGAGGAAGCGCAACGGCGCTTGTCCGCAGTCGGTTTGGTGCATCGCCGGCTCTACACCGACGATAATGTCGAAAGTGTCGACTTGTCGCGCTATCTCGACGAACTGGTGGCCGATCTCATCGGATCTATGGGCGCGGAATGGCGCGAACAGATTACCACCAGCTTCGCGCCGATCATGATCCCCGCGGACAATGCGGTGCACGTCGGTCTGATCCTGGTGGAGCTGGTGATCAACGCGCAGAAATATGCTTATGGCGGCGCGCCGGGACCGATCACAATTGCGCTGGATCAGCATCGCGCCCGTTTCCGCCTGATCGTGGCGGATCGTGGTCGCGGCAGAGTGGGGACGCGAGAGGGCTTCGGCTCGCGCATGCTGCGCTCGTTGGTCCACAAGCTGGATGGGATCATGGAGGATGACGACAATCGGCCCGGCCTGCGCGTGATCTTTTCGGCGCCGCTCGATCCGGCAGGCCGATCGAACAGCTCGGACACCCTGAGTAGCGCTCCTGCCAAGGGCGTCTTGGCTTGAGGTGATAGCGCTCCTCGCTTGAGTAGGGGTGCGCTATTGATAATCGTTTGCAAGATGAGCTTGGATTGGTATTGGCCTTCGGACGTTCCGAAGGGGTAAGTACCGATGACTGCCATTCTCGCGCTTTTGGCTGCGACTTTCGCCGCTTCGGCGGGTGCGGTTGAGGCAAGCGATAGGCCGGTCGCCGACGATATCATCGTCACCGGCGAGCGGACCGAGGGCAGCGGAGAGTACAGCATCCGGCAGCAGACCACGACAACCCGGTTTCCCATCTCCAAGCGTGAGACGCCGCAGTCCGTCAGCGTGGTGACACGCGCGCAGATCGAAGACTTTAAGCTCAACGACATCAACGCTCTCTTGACCACGGTGCCAGGCGTCAATGTCCAGGCGGCGGAGACCGACCGCGTCTATTACTCGGCGCGTGGTTTCGACATCCAGACGTTTCAGATCGACGGCGTCGGCCTGCCGTTCGCCTTCGAGGTGCAGACGGGCTCGATCGACACCGCCATCTACGATCACATCGATGTCGTGCGTGGTGCGCCGGGGCTGCTGTCGTCCACAGGCAATCCTTCCGCCGTCATCAACTTCATCCGCAAGCGCCCGGTCAAGGACCTGCAGGTGTCGGCCAATGCGCAGTATGGCTCGTTCGATGATGTCAGGCTGGATGGTGACGTCAGTGTGCCGATCACCCGCGACGGCAGCGTGCGGGCTCGCACTGTGGGGGTCTATGCCGACAAGGACAGCTACCTCGACCGCTACCACCTGCGGCGCTGGACCGGCTACGGCATCGTCGAAGCCGATCTTGGCCCCGACACCACCGTCACCGCCGGGTACGGCCATCAGGACCACAAGAGCCGGGGCGCGATGTGGGGCGCGCTGCCGCTTTACTATACCGATGGAACCCGCATCGACCTGCCACGCTCGGCCAACACCGGGCCGGATTGGTCCAGCTGGAACGTCATCGACCGGCAGATTTTCGGCGACGTGGTGCACCATTTCAACGAGGACTGGTATGCCAAGGTCACTGTGAACCGTCGCGCCATCAGCGAGGATGACACGCTGTTCTATGTCTATGGCAATCCCGACCGGACGACAGGCTTGGGCGTGTTCAGCTATCCCGGTGCGTTCAAGGCCGAAACCCGCAACCTGACGATCGACGCGTTCGTCGCTGGCAAGATCGCTCTGTTCGGCCGCGAGCACGACGTCATGTTCGGCGTCAATCGCAGTGCGCAAAGGTATCGTCAGTTGTCGAGCTACGATAACCCCACGATCAACGTCTCTTTGCCGCTGACCACTGTCTACGACGGGAGCTTTCCCAAGCCCAACTTCCCAACGGTCTTTAACACCAATCCTGGTTTCAGCACTAGCACCCACATCCGGCGCGAGAGCGCGTACGGCCTGATCCGCCTGAACCTGGCCGACCCGGTCAAGGTCATGGTCGGCGGCAACGTCACGCACGCCAAGAGCGAGGGCTATTCCTATGGGCCTGCGACCAACTACGATCACACGCGGTTCTTGCCCTTCGTCGGGGCGACGCTGGACCTCACGGCGAACATCAGCGCCTACGCCAGCTATGCGACGATCTTCAATCCGCAGACGCAGGTCGACATCAATCGCCGGCTGCTGGACCCGATCAAGGGCGACAACATCGAAGGCGGCTTCAAGGGCGAGTGGTATGGCGGCCTGCTCTACGCCAGCATCGCCGCGTTCCAGGCCCGGCAGGACAACACTGCCGAAATAGGCCCTTATGATCCCACTATTGGTCAAAGCACCTATAACGCTGTGGACGCTACCTCGCAGGGCATCGAGTTCGAGTTCGGCGGGCGTCTGGCGGAGGGGCTACAGGCGACCGGCGGCTACACGTTGATGCGGGTGCGCGGCGACGACAAGCAGCCCGTGCGCACCTTCGTGCCGCGCAACACCGCGCGCCTGAACCTGACCTACTCGCCGCCGGCACTCTCGGCGGTAAAGGTGGGCGCCTCGTTCCAGTACCAGAGCCGCATCTATATCGAGCCGGGCGCGCTGTCGGTGACCACCGGCGAGCCGATCCGGGTCACGCAGAAGGGCTACGCCCTGCTCGACCTGCTGGCCAAGTACGACCTCTCGCCCAATCTGGCCGTCAGCGCCAACGTCCGCAACGTGACCAACACGAAGTACATCAACGCGCTCAACTACGATCAGGGCTATTACGGCGCCCCCCGCACGGTGCTGGGCACGATCAGCCTGAAGTATTAAGGTAAGCGAGATGCAGCCGACCGCTCGCCGCTGGACACGCGTGGCCCTTGCCGGACCGGGCGCCATCGTCACCGCCGTGGTAATGATGGCGGGCATGACGCAGTGGTTGCCCTCGGGAACGGCCGGGATCGACAATCTGGTCCTGCCGCTGGTGCTGCTGCCGATCCTGTGGGCGGCGCTGTTCTTCCATGCCTGCCTGGACCGCCGCCTGGGCCGAGTGGCGATCGTGGCCGGCGGCTTGCTGCTGGTCCATGCCGGCCTGCTCGCCTACGCGTTCACGGCTGGGCATCCCACGGCAGTGAAGGAGAAGGGACGATGATCAACCTGGCCCAGCGCGAGACCAAGCTGATGGTCGCCGTCCACGGCTGGTCGGGCATCCTGCTCGGGCTGTTGCTCTACGCGGTGGTGGTGACCGGCACCGCGGCGGTGTTCGCGGACGAGATTGGCACCTGGTCCGCCGGCCATGTCGCGACGCAGTCTGCCTTCGCGCGCCCGCATGGCAAGGTGATCGAGCGCCTCGGCGCGCAGACCCCGTCGAAGTACCGCGAGGCGGTCGACCTGTTCGAGACCGGCGATCATGATCTGGGCGTGTTCTTTCACCGGCATGAGACCGATGCGGCGGGTAACCTCATCAGCCGGGGCGTGTTCTACCGTCTCGACGAGGCGAGCCGCGTTGTCGAACAGCGACCGGCCACCAACGAAGAGGTCTTCGGCGCCACAAACGACAATGCGCTCAGCAGCTTCCTGGTGGAAACGCATGTGCGTTTGCATGTGCCCAACCCTTGGGGATTGCTGCTGACAGGGATCCTTGGCCTTGCCATGCTGGTCGCCGCCGTCTCTGGACTGCTGATCCACCGCCACTTGTTCAAGGACATCTTCACCTTGCGCCGTGCGGCCAAGCCGGTGCTGTTCAACCGCGATCGCCACAATGTCGCCGGGACCTGGAGCTTGCCCTTCGCCTTCGTGCTGGCCTTCACCGGCAGCTTCTTCTCGTTCTACGGCACCGTCGGCATCCCGATCGTGGCGATGGCAGCGTTCGGCGGCGACGTCGAGGCGCTGAACGAGACTGTCTACGGCAACCCCGGCAAGCCGGATGCGCGACCCGCAGCAATGAGCGGCACCGACCGGGCCTTTGCCGACGCGATCCGCCGGGCCGGCGACGCCCCGACTTTTGCGGCGATCGAGAACTTCGGTCGCGCCGACGCCAAGCTCACGACTTATCATCCGCCGAGCGAGGGCGGGCTGGCGCCGATCAGCCTGCTTTACGAGGCCGGTACCGGCGCCTTCGTGCAAGTGAAGCCGCTGATCGGGCAGCGCCCCTCCACCGGAGGGACGCTGGCGGCGATCATGTCGCCGCTGCACTTCGGCAACTTCGCCGGCGTCCTGTCCAAGGGGGTGTGGTTCGGGCTGGGCTTTGCCATGTGCTACGTTATCTACACCGGCCTGCGCCTGTGGCTGGTGCGCCGGGAGGCCGAAGCCCGCTCGCTCGACTGGCTGAGCCGGAGCGTGGTGGTGGTCGGACTGGGCCTGCCGCTCGCGCTGCTGGTCACGGCGGCGGTGTTCCTGCTGACCAAGCCACTGGACACGGCGGTGTACTGGGTGCCGACCGGCTTCGTGCTCGCCTCGCTGGCCCTGATCGTGGCGGGGGCCGTGTGGTCCTCTGCCGCCGCCTACGCCCGCGCGCTGGTGCTGTGGAGTGGGCTGGCGATGCTGGCGCTGCCGATCCTGCGCCTGGTGACCGGAGGGCCGGGATGGTCGACGGCGTTGACGGCAAGCCAGCCGGTGATCGTCGCGCTGGATTGTGCGCTGCTGCTGGCCGGGGGCTGGATGACCTGGCAGCGCCTGGGCTCGCACTTGCGGTCTGGCCGTTCCGACCGGCTCGTCCTGGAGCCGGCCGAGTAGATGTTGCTCACCGTCATCAGCTTCGCCATCACGGCTGCCGCCTTGGGGGCCTTGTGCCTGGGCGATCCCAAGCGCCGACGCACCGCGCGTCTGGATGGCGCCGCCCATTCGAGCGCCGCGCGGCGCATGCTGGTGGTCGTGGGACTGCTGCCCGGCGCAGCCTTGCTACTGGCCGCGCACGGGGCGGGGTTCCTGATCTGGCTGGGCGGCAGCGCCATATTCGGATGGCTGCTCACGATGGGTGCGGCTGGCCGAACCAACCCCTCCGCCAAGTAGCAAACGCCTCTTCATATTACGTTTGTGTGAGGTCGTAATACGACATAGTCTTGGTTCATGCCAAGAACCATGACGATTCTCGCTCGATCCAGCGCCCTTGTCGGCGCTGCGCTGCTGGTTCTTGGCGCCGCGCCGATGATGCAGCCGCCGCAGTTCGCGCCATGGATCGACGGCACCAAGCCGGGCGAGCCGGAGACGCAAATTCAGCGCATCGACGCCGACACGTTCGTGATCCGCCAGTCGGTGCGGACCAACTTCGAGGCTCCGTTCCTCTATCTGCTGTTCGGCAAGAGCCACGTGCTGCTGATCGACACCGGGGCAGGCGGGCTCAAGATCCGCCCGACCGTCGATCGCGTAATCGCACAATGGCAAGCCGAGCATGCCGGACAGCCCCTGCGGCTCGTCGTCGCGCACTCGCACGGACACGGCGACCATCACGCGGGCGATGACGAATTCCGCGAGCGGCCGAACACCGATGTGGTCGGCTTGTCACCACAGGCGGTGGCGGGCTTCTTCCACGTCGCCAAGTGGCCCGACGAGATCGGCAGCTTCGACCTTGGTGGACGCAAGATCGACATCATCCCGACACCGGGCCACGAGCCGGCACACATGATGGTCTATGATGCGCGCACGCAGCTGCTGTTCTCGGGCGACATGCTCTATCCCGGCAGGCTTTACGTGCCGGTCGATCAGTTTGGAGTGTTTCGCGCCAGCGCCGATCGGCTTGCCGCCTTTGCCCAGACCCATGAGATCCGGGCGTTGCTGGGCGCGCATATCGAGATGACCACCACCCCCGGCAGGGACTACGGCCACGAAGCGGCGAGCCATCCAGCCGAACACGGGCTGGCGCTCTCGCCGGCGGCGATCCGCGAACTGCAGAAAGCAGCCGCCGCCGAGCCGGCCACGCCAGTGCTGGATCGCCACGCCGACTTCATCATCGTCCCGGTGCCGCCCCGACCCGCTTCGTAGACCGGGGACTACTCCGGCGTGTCGTCGGGGCGCGTCTGAGACGTGAGCTTGTCGTGATCGGCGGGGATCAGTTCCAGTTTTTGCGGCAGCGTGCCGATCTCGATGTCTTCTTCGCGGAACTGCGCCAGGAGCTTGCGCAAGATGCTGCTGCGGGCGCCATAGGCGTCGCGGGGTGAGGGCACGTGGGCGAAGCAGTTGAAGGCGATCCGGCCATTCGCGATCGCATCGATGAACGCCTTGGGCTCGGGATCGTCGAGCACGACGGGTTCTTGCGCGAATGCCGCCAGCACCATCGCGATGACGCGTTCGGCATCGGTCTCCAGCGGCACGGAGAACTGAATCTGGATGCGGCCCAGCGGGCTAGCAAGCGTCTTGTTCAGCACCGACTTGGTGATGAGTTCTGAGTTCGGCACGATCAGCGTGGAATGATCGGCCAGCACGATCTCAGTCGATCGCACGCTGATGCGCTTGACGTCGCCCTCGTCGGTGCCGACGCGAATGAGGTCGCCGATCTTGATCGGGCGCTCGGCCAGCAGGATCAGGCCCGAAACGAAGTTCTGGGTGATCGCCTGAAGGCCGAAGCCGATGCCCACGGACAAGGCCGAGAGCAGCAGGGCGATCCGCTCGACGCCGATGCCCATCGAGGCCAGCGCCCAGATGATGGCAAGCGCGATGCCGACATAGCGCGCGACGAGGCTGACCGAGTTGCGGCCTGATCCGTCGAGGTCGGTCGCGGGCAGGTAGCGCCCGTCGAGCCATCCCATGAATGCACGCACGATCCCAAGACCCAACGCGAGCACGACGATCGAGCGGACGATGGCGCTGGGCGATATCTCGATGCCGCCTACGGCGATCCCTTGCGACAAGGTGCCGAGCCGTCCGAACAGGCTGGTCAGCCCGGCACCGCCACCAAACGGCGTCATCAACGCGCCGAGTGCCAGCAAGACGAGAGTCAGCCGCAGGGCACCGGAAAGCAGCACGCCGAACTGGTCGACCAGGCTAGGCCGCAGGCCGACGCTGCGGACCAACGTATGCCCTAGGCGACTGTCGCGACTGAACAGCGTGACGGCGAGATCGTCGGCCCCGCTCATCAGCAGATAAACGGTCGCCCCCACCAGCACGACCCAGATGATCGTGCGCGCGACGAACAGGCTGAGGCTCACGTAACCCAGCGCCAGCCCCAGCAGCGAAGCCGCGACCAGCAGCCAGGCCACCAGCACCAGCGCGCCCAAGCCCGCGCCGGTTGCGGTGCCGGCATCGGGGGCGGCCTCCTGCTCCTCTCGCTCCACGCGAACGGCGCGCAGGCGGCCCAGGATAAGCAGAGTGCTGGCGATCCATAGCAGATGAAGCAGGGCCTCGAGCACTTCGGCGGTGCTGCGGGCCGCTGGGCTGGCGCCCACTGCTTGGTTGAACGCCTCGATCAGGACGCTGGCAAAGGCGATGCCAGCCAGCGGCCACGCCAAGGGTCGCAAGCGGCTGGCGGTCTCGTCCGAGACGGGCGCGATGCGCCAGGTGGGTTGGTGACGCATGAGCACCGCGCCGGACACGGCTACCGTGAAGGCGGAGAACCCGGTGGCGATCACCAGGGCGTCGAGAAGCCCGCTCCAGCGCGCGGGCAGGGCGCTGGACCAGCGCAAACCCTGCGTCAGCGCTACCGCCGCCAGCGTCGGGCTGATAGTTCCGACCAGCACGCGCCACAGCGCATAGCCGGATCGCCGCACGCGATGGCCAGGCGCAGAGCCTATCAGGTAGCGCTGACCCAGCCGGCGCAAGCGGATCCGCACCGGGAAGAACAGGGCGACCGCGACGATCGAGCCGAGGATGCCTTGCCACGGCACGCCATGCTTCCAGCGACCGAGCAACCGCGTCGCCCCTTGCGACACGAACAGGTCCACGCGCCGGAGGTCCCTAGGCATGGATGTGAACAGCGTGCTCCAGAAATCGGGGGTGAGCGGGGAATGCACGCGGGTCGAAAGCGTCTCGTTGAGCTGCTCGGCCTGGCTGCGCTGCATTTCGTCGATCAGCTGCTGCGCCTCGACATCGACTAGCCGGCCGCGTTTGATTGCGGCGTCGATGGCCGCACGGTTCTGCGCCAGGCGTTGGCGCTCTCGCTGGATTTCCGGTGCTTCGGTGGTGCCTTTGGTGATCGGCCCTAGTCCCGCGATGCGCGCATCGATGATGGCGAGCTGGTCCTGCAGGTTGCTGGCAGATGCTCTCACCGCCTGCTGCGCGGCAGCCGCCGTCGTGCGCAAGGCGGCGGTGTCCTCCGGCCCTCCGCGCGCGTCCAGCGCGCGATCGACGCTGCGCACGTCCTTCTCGGCCTGGGCAATCTGCGCGGATACGGAGGCCGCCGGCGTGATCTGGGCCAAGGCTGAAGGAGCCCAGGCCATCAGCAGGATGATCGAGAGTAACCGAAGCAAGCGCATCATGGACGCGATCATGTAGACGCCTGTTCCCGGGCTGCAACCATCGAGGTACGTGTTCGGGGCCAGGCGACGCGATGAAGGGATCGGAGCCGGCTCAGCGGATCAGTCTGGCATTTCTGAAAAGATGCGCCTTTTCTTGCTCTTGCCACACGAGGGCATCCTTCGTCACCTCGGTCGTCTGCCGGAAGGCACATTGAGGTACATGGACGTCCAGCTTGAAGCAGAGACTACGACCGGATGTCTGCAGGACGATCGAGCCATCCTGATCGATCCGGAAATCGCCGGCAAGCAGCGCCTGACCCATGCGCCAAGGCTGCGTGGTATGCGTGATCGCAGTGCCATCTGTCGCCACCGACACCTCGTAGCTCTCGATCTCTGCACGCGTGACGCGGCCTTGTAGCAGCGCCTCGTCGAGATCGCCCAGGTCGTGCCACCGCGCATCTAAGTCCGGGCGCCGCGAACACGCGAACGCCGCATGGTCGCCAGCCAGCACCAGTCCCCCGTCCATGGCCAACCGTTCGCCCGTGGCGTCATCCGTCATGGCCACGAGCCGCAAGCCGAGGAGCGGACCCGTCGAGGCCAGTTGCCGCCAGTCCTCGACATAGGCGCCCGACGGCGCGAACTCGATCACGCTGTTGCCGATGAAGTGCAGCCGGGCCGGCTCCGGCCACTGGGTGCGCGGCTGATAGCTGGTGGCGGTGTGCCATGACAGCTGCTGGCCATCATCGTCCCACTCCGTGTCGCCGATCCAGCCCTGCCGCAACGTCACGGATGTCGCCGCGCTGTCGGGCAGTCGCAGATCGATGGTGAAGGATCGCGATTGGAACCAGTAGACAACCGTGGTCTCGTCGGTGAGGCCATTTCCGAAAGTGATGCTCTTGCGCCGGAAAGCGCCAAGCAGATGACGCGGGAAGGCTACGTCGTGCAGGCCAGTCGGAGCAATCGTCGCCATGATCTCAGCCAGCGTCATAGCGCTTCGGTGCCGTGCAGGCCAAAGCTGTCGAGCGGTAGAGCGTTATCCAGAACCAGCTCGCCAGCGGCGATCCGCCGCTTGAGGTAGGCAAATGTCTGGGCGGTTTGGTTGAACAAGTGTTCGCCACAGCGAACGGGCGCGTAGCGTGGCTCTTGGCCCGGTACCAACGGTCGTACGACATAGTCATAGTCGCACGAGACGAAGAGGGGGAACGAAAACCGCTCCTGCGCGACTTTGCGGACGCGGTGCTTGGTGGCCATGTACCGGCCGTTGAACATGATCTCCATCATGTCGCCGATGTTCATGACGAGGGTACCGGGCTTCACCGGCACGTCGAGCCACGCTCCGTCCTTGCCCAGGATCTGCAGGCCCGGCGCGGTTGCGAACAGCAGCGTGAAGCACTCGTAATCAGTGTGCGCACCGATGCCCGGCCGATCCTGCGCAGACGGATCGAGCGGATAGTGGATCAGGCGCAACTGGCTGGGCGGCTGGCACGTGTGTGCCTCGAAGTGCTGCTCGTTCAGTCCTAGAGCCAGCGCGAAGGCCCGAAAGAGCGACCGACCGATCGCGGTCACGTGCTGGTAGTACATTGCCACGTCCGCGCGAAACCCAGGATCGTCGGGCCAGGTGTTGGGCCCCAGCAGCGGTCGCCGACCTATGGTATCGCTATACTCATAGTTGATATCATAGGCTTCCTTGAGGTCGCAGGTACCACCGCCGAACTGCTCCTCTCCCACAGGCACGTAGCCGCTATGATTGCACGATGCGCCAATGTAGCTGCGCATCTTCTCCTCGTCGCTGAGGGCAAAGTATCTCTCCGCGCGCGCAAGCAGACGCGCGAACAGGGCGGGATCCAACTGTTCTCCGCAAACGTAGACGAAGCCGATCTGGGCACACGCTGTGTCGAGCTCGCGAGCCACGGCCAGCCGGTCTTCCAGGCTCTCACTGGCGAGCGGTGTGATGTCGATGATCGGGAGCATGTCAGTCTTTGCGCGGTCCCTTGATCTGCGCCTATCCTGCTATGTATAGGCAGGCCATAGGGGTAGATGGGGTCATCGAATGGATCGCATCGATCTTGTCTATGACCTTCGAGGATCACGATCATGTCTGACCGGCCGGTACTCACCGACAAGAAGTTCGCCAGCAGGGTCGACTGGAACCTCATGCGGACATTCGTGGACATCGTTCGCGCCGGAGGGATCGGCGCTGCGGCTCGGCAGCTCAACAAGCAGCAGCCCAGCATCAGCGCTGCGCTGAAAAGGTTGGAGGAGCACGTCGGTGCCACTCTGCTGCATCGCACGGCCAGCGGTGTCGAGATGACCGCCGCCGGCAAGGCGATGATGACGCTGTGCGAGGACATGCTCGAATCCGCGCGCATGATGCCGCATCAGATCGCCCAGGCGACGAAGCGGGTCGAGGGCTTCGTGCGAATCCAGATCGTATCGGCGCTGGTCTCGACCGAATTCGACGAGGCGATCGCCAGCTTCCATCGCCGCAATCCCGAGATCCACATCGAAATCCGCGTGTCGCCCTGGCGGCAAGTGCTGGACGCCTTGGAACGCGGCGAGGTCGAAATCGGCGTGGGCTACGACAGCACCGTGCGCGGCAGCCTGGTGTACGAGCCGTTGTTCTGCGAAAGTCAGCAGCTCTACTGCGCTCGCAGTCACCCTTACTTCGGTCGACGCGTCAGCCGGTTGGGGGAGCTCAAGGACGAAGGCTTTGTCCTTACGGGGGATGACGAGATCGAGACGATCACGCACCTGCGGCGGCGTTATCGGCTCGGCACCCGGGTGAGCGGCCTGGCCGAGGATATCAATGAGGCGCGCAGGTTGATCCTCCACGGCATCGGGATCGGCTTTCTGCCCGTGCTGTCGGCCGAACACGAGGTCGCGAGAGGGCGGCTGTGGCCGATGCTCCACGATGATGGCGAGCCGACCTACGACATTTTCCTGCTCGCTCGGGCAGAGCCCTCGCGCGATACGGCCACCCAGCTGTTCCTTGATGAAGTGACCCGCCGCATCCGCGCGCAGCGTCGGTCATAACCGCGATCTATGCCTTTCATCGCCAAATAGCGTCTGCCCGCATGGGGTGATCTCGCGCAGTCTCGCCAGACTTAGCCGAGGTCCATGATGCAGTTGAGTGTGAACGCTGATTCCCAAGCCAAGCAGTTCGAGCGCGCGGGCTTGAAGCAGAGCCTGATCAACCTCATTCCGCCGGCGATGATCGCGCTCGTCCTGGTGTTCTGGGCATATGGCCCGAAGAGCCTGCTGACCAATCCGGCCACGATGGTCGTGACGTCGCTGGGCATCACGGCGGTCGTGTTGCTGCTCGAACTGGTGTTGGAGCGCCACCAGAGCTGGCGGATGAACCGGCGTGAGTTCCTGACCGACCTGTTCTACGTCGTGCTGAGCTCGACCGTCATCGCTTGGTTGTCGCAGCACTTCGCGGAAGATCCACTGCGCGCGCTCAAGGGCACGCTGGGCATTTCCACTCAGTGGCTGGCGCATGTGCCCTGGCTCGCGCAAGTGGCGATGGCGGTCTTCATCATCGAGTTCGGCCAGTACTGGATGCATCGCTTGATGCACAACGTGACGCCGTTCTGGCTGACCCACGCGCCGCACCATCATCTCACGCAGCTGAACGCCGCCAAGGGCGCGGTTGGCAATCCGATCGAGCTGTTCCTGATTACCCTCAGCGTCCTGGCGTTGTTCGACTTTGACAATACCGCGCTGTTCGCCGCCTTCAACACAACCGGCGTCATCTCGACCTTCGCGCACGCCAACGTCCGGGCCAATCCGCCGATCTGGTATTCCTTCTTCTTCACCACCATTCGCCATCACAGCCTTCATCACTCGACCGACTATGACAGCACGCGATCCAACTACGGCAACTCGCTGATCCTGCTCGATCGCATATTCGGCACCTACCGCGAAGGCGAAGCGGAGGTGGTCGGCCAGGATGAACGCCGCCGTCTGTCGATCTGGGAGCAGACGGTCTTTCCCTTCCAGCCCTTGATCGACAAGTACACGGCACGCCGCAACGCCAAATCTGATGAAGAGGCGACTTCGACCAAGGGTATGTCGGCCGCATGACCGCCTTGCGCACCCGGCAGGTCCATGCGGCGCGCGGCGCGCTGATGCGCGGTGACCTTGCATCGGCGCATCGGGCGGGCGCAGCCTTGGTCGCGGCAAACCAGAACGATGCCGAGGGGCACTTCTTGCTGGGTATCGTCGCTTCCAGCACCGGTCAGGTGCATGCGGGCCTGTCCCATGTCGAAGAGGCCGTGCGCCTCGATCCCCAAGGCGAGTACCGTGCGCAGCTGGCCAAATTATTCACGCTCGTCCGCCGCGATGGTGATGCCGCCGCCGTGCTGCGCGAGGCCGAACAGGCGCTGCCGGCAGATGCTCTCAGCCGCGACACGATGGGCTGTGTTTATGCTCGGCTTGGCGACCATGCCTCGGCGCTCGGCCACTTTGCAGCGGCAGTCGAGCTGGCACCAAACAATACCGAGTTCCGGTACAATCTGGCCACCACACTCAACTTCCTGGGCCGAGCGGCCGAGGCCGAGGCGGCGATCGAGGCGCTGCTCGCGCTTTCGGCGGACGACGCGCGCGCGCACCATCTCCTTGCCAGCTTGCGCACTCAGAGCCGCGCCGACAACCATGTCGAGCGTTTGACGCAGTCCTATGAACGGGTCAGCGCCGGCCGCGATCGCCTGTTGCTGGGCTACGCCCTGGCCAAGGAACTGGAAGACCTCGGCGAGCCGGCTCGTGCGCTCGACCGGCTTTGCGCGGTGAATGCCGAACACCGTTCGACTTTGCCATACGACTTCGCACGGGACGCGAGCGTGTTCGACGCGATTGAGCAGGCGTGGACGGATCATGCTCCGGCGCCCGCGACGAACGGAAACGCAGAGGCACCGATCTTCATCATCGGGATGCCGCGCACGGGCACGACGCTGGTGGATCGCATCCTTTCCTCGCATCCGGCCGTCGAAAGCGCCGGCGAGCTGCAGGCCATGCCACTGGCGATCAAGAAGGCGTCTGGCACCCGCACGCGCACAGTGCTGGACACCGAGACCATCGGCGCCGCAGCCCAGGCGGACATGGGTGTGGTTGGGCATGACTATCTGCGGATCGCCCAGCATCATCGCGGTGCAGGCGCCGGTCGCTTCGTCGACAAGTTTCCGGGTAACTTCCAATACGCGGGGTTTATCGCGCAGGCGCTGCCGAATGCCTCGATCGTCTGCCTGCGCCGCCACCCGATGGACACGGTGCTGAGCAACTTTCGCAATCTTTTTGCCACGACGTCGCGGTACTACGACTACAGCTACGATCTTCTCGAAATCGCGGCTTATTACGTACGCTTCGACCGGCTGATGGCGTTCTGGCGCGAGGCGCTGCCCGGTCGGATACTCGAACTTCGCTACGAAGAGCTGGTCGCGGACCAGGAAGGCCAGAGCCGCCGCCTGCTCGCCCACTGTGGCCTGGAGTGGTCGGACGCCTGCCTGTCGTTCCACGCCAACACGGCTCCGGTTTCCACACCCAGCGCCGCGCAAGTGCGTCGCGCGATCTACTCCGACTCGGTCGCGCGCTGGAAGCGCCACGCCGACGTCCTCGCCCCGGTGCAGCGTTTTTTCGAAGACGCCGGCATTCCGCTCGACTGACATCGATAAGGAAAACAGCCTGGTCATGATCTCCATGCGCAAAGCAGCCCTTCTGGTGGGCGCACTTGTCGCCGTCACGGGCGCCACGCCCGCTCTGGCCAATGCCGCTCCCAGCACGCGGCTCGTCTCATGCGGCGAAGCCAGTTGCCTGATGGTAAGCGGTGAACGCGCGACCACGACCTCGGAAGTTCGGGTCAACGGGCATCGCGTTGATGTTCAAGGAAATCGTAAGTGGCACGTAAGCCTGCCGGTGGAGACCGTGCGGGACTGGTCAGTGCCTTTCGCCCGCCGGATCGAAGTCTCGACCGGCGATCCACTCACATCCGAAAGGCAGGTTCGTCACGCGATACTGCCTATTGGGCTCCTGGGGCATGTGCCTGACTTGGCTTCCTTGGTTATTACTTTGCATTAAGCTGGATAATACCGCATGAAATAGCTGCGGAACTTTGATCGTGAGTTGTCATTATCGTCCCTCGAAGCTATATCAGCTTTCGAGACGCCTTAGAGCGCCTGACGCCTTTGCAGGAGATGATGATGAAGATTGGCCTCGCGGCTCTTGCCGCTCTCGCTTTCGCAACGTCCGCTAACGCTGCCCCCGCGGAAAACCCGTTTGCCAAGGATCAGACGATCCTTCAACTGGGCGGCCTGGATCTGTCGACCCCTGACGGTCAGCAGCGCCTCGCGATCCGTATGGATCAGGCTGCTCGCTCGGTCTGCGGTGATCGTCTGGCGACCGTCCACCTAGACGCCGAAGCCAAGTCGCGCGAATGCCGCGCAGCGGTCGTGGCCGACGTACGCTCGCAGATCGAGACTCGCACCGCCGATGCCGGTGGCCGCTCGCGTACGCAGGTCGCACTCGCAAACTAATACCGCTGCACTCTCCTCATAAGAGGAGGGTTGGCTAAGTATTCATCGCTTGGCATGACTGTAACGTGGAAGGGGCTGCGACTTGCAGCCCCTTTTCTTTGTTGGCATGGTCGAAATGCTGAAGTCAGCACGATTGGCCGATCTTGTTACTGGGCGAGCTGCGCCGGCGTCGCCCACCAAGACAGCGTGTGGGCATCATGCGCCGTGGTCCAGACACCGGTCTTGGTATAGCGCAGCGCGCCACTGCCCGCTGCCTTCCCCTTGCGCGCGACGACTTGCAGTGTCGCCGGATCAATAACCACGAAAGTCTGCTTGTCGGTCGTGCGCAGCCACACTTTGCCCCCGCCGGTGTCGATGTCACCATACTTCAGCGTCTCGTCGACCTTCACCCGGCCGCGCAGGGTGTTGGTAGCGGGATCGATCACGGCGACAGTGCCGTCACCCTGTTCCTGGACCCAGACCGCACCTGCGCCGGCGGCCAGGAAGCCCGGCTGCTTGCCAACCGGGATGGTCGCCGTCACCGTGTTGGTCGCGGGATCGATCCGCTGGAGCGTCTGCTCCTTTGCGCTCACCGCCCACAAGGCGCCTTCACCGAACGCAAGGTAGACCGCGACCGGCTTGGTCGCGATGGTCGCGATGACCTGGTTGGTCTTGGGATCGATGCGCGAGATCACGCCCTTGGCGTCTGTCGCGACCCAGATCGACCCCGCGCCCGCAGCGACGTTCATCTCGCCATCCGGGCTGCCCAGCCCGGTGGGCAGAACGGCCGCCATCTTGCCGGTCTTAATGTCGATGCGGTTGAGCGTCTTGTCCTTGCAGTCGGCAACCCACAGCGCCTTGTTCGCGATCGCCATCGCGCCACAGGGACGCGCCATCGGTACTTCGGCAAGCTTGCCCTTGCGCGACCATTGCTCAACTCGGCCGCGATTGGTGGCCCATACGGTCTTGCCGTCGACAGCCAGGAAGTCGGCAAAGCCGGGCACCTGGATGACCTCTTCCTCAGGCGCCGCCGCGAGTGCCGGTGAGGCTGCACTCGCGGCAACGATAGCCATGATTCCTGTCCACAATCCCCGCATGTGTAGCCCCTTACGCCTTGGTTGCGATGTAGGCGCGCCATCCGCCCAGATGCGTGATGTCCTCGGCGCCCGTGAGCGCGCGCGGTTCGGAGACGAAGCCCTTAACGGTGGTGCCGTCAGCCAGCGTCACGTTGCCGATCGCCAGCGGCGCGGGCACTTCGACGACGAAGCTGCCGAACTCGGCGATGTCCAGTTCATAGACCTCGACCTTGATCGCCGCGCCTTCTTCGCTGTGCACCAGCGCCGGTTTGGGCGGCACGCTGTCCGCAATGGCGAAGAGGCGGTAGTTGGGCGCCGTCTCGAATGCGCCGACGAACTGGGCATCCCGCGACGTCAGCTGCCAGTGGAGCGGCATGTCCTTCAAGTGCGCGCCGACGACGGCCAATTTCACGGTCTGCATCTTGCCCTCCAAATCGAGTGGTGGCGGCGGCGCGAGTGCCGCCGCGCCAAGGTATGCGTCCGCCGCATCGAGCAGCGCGCGGTCAGTGTCGGCCGGGCCGATCAGTGTGATGCCGAAACCGGTGCCGTTCGCGCGCGCGCCGGCCGGCACGGCGACGGCCGCCATGTCGAGCAGGTTTACGAAGTTGGTGTAGAGCCCCAGGTTGCTGTTGAGCGCGACCGGGGCCGCCAGCATTTCGGCGACGCGGTAGGTGGTGCCGGTGGTGGGGAAGGCCATGAGGTCGATGCTCTGCCACAGCGTGTCAGCGTGGCGCTTGAGCGCGGCCATGCGGTAGATGCCGTTGAACAGATCGACAGCGCTGTAGTTCAGCCCTTGCTCGACCACCTCGCGCACAGTCGGATCGATTGCGCTGGGATTGTCGGTCAGCAGTTCGCCGATCGCGGCTGTGCGTTCCGCCACCCAAGGCCCGCCATAAAGCAATTGTGCGGCTTCCAGCAGCGGCGCGAGGTCGATCTCGACGATCTCGGCCGTCCGAGCGAGCGTGTCGAGCGCGCGGCCGTAGAGATACTCGGCTTCGCTATCGCCAAAGAACACGCGCTGGTTGCGCCGGGGCACGCCGATCGTCTTGCGAGTGATCGGTCGGTCGGCGAGCGGCTTGGAGAACGGATCGGCGGCATCGAACCCCGCGATCACATCGTCGATCAGCCGCGCATCAGTCGTGTCGTCGGTGAAGACGGTGATGCAGTCGATCGAGCGGCAGGCGGGTACCAGTCCTTGCGTGCTCCAGCGGCCCTTCGTAGGCTTGAAGCCGATCAGATGCTGGAAGGCGGCGGGCACGCGTCCCGAGCCGGCGGTGTCGGTACCCAAGGCGAAAGGCACCAATCCTGCCGCCACTGCCACCGATGACCCGGAACTCGATCCGCCGCTGACATAGGACAGATTGTAGGGATTGCGTGGCACGCCGTAGGGACTGCGCGAGCCGTTAAGGCCAGTGGCGAACTGGTCGAGGTTGGTCTTGCCCACGCACAGCGCGCCGGCGGCGACGAGCTTGTCGACGACCGTGGCGGAAGATTCCGCCGCGTAGGCGAAGACCGGGCACGCGGCCGTGGTCTCCAGGCCGGCGACATCGATATTGTCCTTCACGGCGAAGGGTATGCCCGCCAGCGGCAGGACTTCTCCGGCAGCCACTCGCGTATCGACGGCCCGCGCGGCCGCAAGCAGCTCGTCATGCGGTGTGCGGCTGATCCAGATCTGGCGCTGAACTGTATCGTAAGCCTCGATACGGGCCAGTGCTTCTTGGACAGTCTCGACAGCGCTGGCTTCCCCGGCGTTGACCAAGGCGGCAATGGCGGCGGCGCTGTGGCGATGCAGCGCGCTCACGAGTGACGCCTCAGGGCCAGCATCGCCGAGCCGGGTTGCAGCGACTGTTTCTCCTGCATGTAGAGCGCCGCTATCGTGCCCGTACCGGGGCTCTCGACCGGGAACTCCATCTTCATCGCTTCCATCACCGCGATCGTGTCTCAAGCCTTCACTTCGTCGCCTACCGAGACGAGCAGTTTCCAGACGCTGCCGCCGAACGGCACTTCGATGAGGTCGGCGCCTTCGGGCACTTCGATCGCGGCGGGCGGAGCGGCATCGGCCTCATCGCCGGACACGCGATCGAACTCGCCGCTGGCCTGCCAGGCGGCGCGCTCGGCGTCGAAGGCGGCCTGGCGTTGATCCTGGAACGCGCCAATCGAGTCGGCATTGTCGCGCAGGAAGGCGCGGTAGTCGGCGAGGCGGAACTCGGACTCCTCGACCTGGATCGAGCGACGCCCGGCGGGAAAGTCGCGGCGCCATTCGGTCAGCTCGTCGGCGCTGACGGGGTAGAAGCGGATCTGGTCGAAGAAGCGCAGCAGCCAGGGCTTGCCATCGACGAAGGCGTCGGTCTGATTGTGCGTGTTCCACACCTGGATGGTGCGGCCGAACAGCTGGTAGCCGCCGGGCCCTTCCATGCCATAGATGCACATATATGCGCCGCCGATGCCGACCACGTTGGGCGGAGTCCAGGTGCGGGCCGGGTTGTACTTGGTGGTGACGAGGCGGTGACGGGGGTCGACCGGCGTGGCGACCGGCGCGCCGAGATAGACATCACCCAGACCCAGCACGAGGTAGCTGGCGTCAAACACCACGCTTTCCACCGCATCGGCATCGGGCAAGCCGTTGACGCGTCGGATGAATTCGATGTTGTCCGGGCACCACGGCGCATCGTCGCGCACGCCGCTCATGTACTTCTCGATCGTCTCGAGGATGGCGGGGTCGCGCCAGCTGAGCGGCAAGTGGACGATCCGCGAGGGGATGGTGAAGTCCTCGAGATCGCCCAGCTGCTCCTCGGCGGCGATCAGCGCGGCGAGGGCGGCGGCCTGGTCCATCGCTTCGCCGTCGAAGTGGAACTGGAGCGAGCGGATGCCGGGGGTGATGTCGATCACGCCGGGCAGGCTTGCGCGCTCCAGCTCCTGCATCAGCGCCTGGACGCGGATGCGCAGTTCGATGTCGAGGACGATATCGCCATATTCGACGAGGATGTTGCGGTCACCCTGCTGGCGGTAGACGGTGCGCGGCCGCAAGCCGTCCTGGAAGGGCAAGTCGGCCAGAATGGGCGAGAGTGTCGCCACGCTGCGCGCGGTAGCTGCAGGCACCGGGATTTCGCCCGCGAGGAGGGCTTGCTGAGCTAGATCGGCGGCAGCGGCGTCCTCGATGGTGACGGGCACGAACCGGATGCGGTCACCGGCGGTCAGCTGCCCGATCATCCAGCGGTCGGCGGCGATCACCACAAAGGGACAGACAAAGCCGCCCAGCGATGGCCCGTCGGGCCCGAGGATGATCGGCATGTCGCCGGTGAAGTCCACCGCACCGATGGCGTAGGGGTTGTCGTGGATGTTGGAGGGATGCAACCCGGCCTCACCGCCGTCGGTGCGGGCCCAGTGCGGCTTGGGGCCGATCAGGCGCACGCCGGTGCGGTTGGAGTTGTAGTGGACCTGCCACTCGGCCGAGACGATGGTGTCGATATCCTCGCCGGTGAAGAAGTCGGGCGCACCGTGGGGACCATAGAGGACGCGGATAGCCCATGGTTCGGTAAGGTCAGGCAAGGTCGCGGCGGGCAGGGGTTGGCTGGTCGGCTCGGTGCCGAGATGCAGCGTGTCGCCAGCGAGCAAAGGCCGCGCGGCATGGCCACCGAACTGGCCAAGTTCGAAGGTCGCGCGGCTGTCGAGATAGGGCGCGATGTCGAGGCCGCCGGCAAACAGCATGTAGCCACGCATGCCGCCGCCCGAAGCACGGCCCATGGCAAGCGTCTGGCCTGCCGCGATGTCCAGCGGGGTGCCGCGCATGACGGGCGTGCCATCCAGCGTCGCGCCGAAGTCCGCCCCCATGAGGCAGATGCGCGCCGGAGCGTTGAACAGCAGCGTCGGGCCGGCGGCGGTGACCTCAAGCCCGGTGGTGCCCTCCGCGTTGCCGAGCAGGCGATTGCCGAGGCGGAACGACTGATCGTCCATCGGCCCCGACGGCGGCACGCCGATCGCCCAGAGGCGCTGGCGGCCCGGCCAGTCCTGCACCGTGGTCGAGGTGCCGCCGCTGATCACGCGCACGCTGCGCGGGTGATAGCCGATGGTGTCGAGCACACGGGTGGAAACGTCGCCGCTGACGAACGGCTCGCAGCGCACCACGTCGCGCAACCAGCGCAAGTTGGTTTCGATGCCGTCGATGCGTGACGCGTCGAGCGCTGTCTGCATCGCGGTAACCGCTTCCTCGCGGGTAGGGGCGTGGACGATCAGCTTCGCCAACATCGGATCGTACCAGGCGCTGACGGTGCTGCCGGCCATGACCCAGGTCTCGGCACGGATGTCGGCGGGGAATTCGACCGCAGTCAGCTTGCCCGAAGTGGGACGGTAGTCCAACGCCGGATCTTCGGCATAGAGACGGACCTGCACCGAATGGCCGTTCAAGATCGGTGGTTCGGCGTCGAGGAAGGCGAAATCGCCCGCGCCGCCGCGCACCATCCACTCGACGAGATCGATGCCGGTGACTTCCTCGGTGACGCCGTGCTCGACTTGCAGGCGCGTGTTCATCTCGAGGAAGAAGAACTCGTGCCGCTCGGCGTCGTAAAGGTATTCGACCGTACCGGCGGACTGGTAGCGCGCTGCCTCGCCCAGACGCACGGCGGAGGCGATCAGCTCGCGGCGTACTTCGGCGGGAAGGTTCGGCGCGGGGGCTTCCTCGACGACCTTCTGGTTGCGGCGCTGCAAGGAGCAGTCGCGTTCACCCAGCGCCATGACGCGGCCTTGGCCGTCGCCGAAGATCTGCACTTCGACGTGGCGGGCGCGGCGGATGTAGCGTTCGAGGAAGACGCCGGCATCGCCGAAGCTGCTGGCGCCCTGGCGCTTGACGGTGGCGAAGCTCTCGCGCGTCTCGGCCTCGTTCTCGCAGACGCGCATGCCGATGCCGCCACCGCCGGCCGTAGCCTTGAGAATGATCGGATAGCCGATCCGCGCGGCGGCCGTTACCGCCTCTTCCTCGTCGGTCAGCAGGTCGGTGCCGGGCGCGAGTGGCACGTCGTGGCTGGCTGCCAACGCGCGGGCGCTGTGCTTGAGGCCAAAGGTGCGCATGTTCTCGGGCGTGGGGCCGATGAAAACGATCCCGTTCGCGGCGCAGGCCTCGGCGAAGTCGGCGTTCTCGGCCAGGAAGCCGTACCCCGGATGGATCGCGCCCGCGCCGGTCGCCTTGGCCGCCGCGAGGATCGCCTCGACGTTGAGATAGCTTTCGGTGGCGGGCGCCGCGCCGATGCAGACCGCTTCGTCGGCTTGGGTGACGTGCAGCGATCCGGCGTCGGCCTCGGAGTAGACCGCGACCGAGCGCAGGCCCATGCGCCGCAGCGTGCGGATGATGCGAACGGCAATGGCGCCTCGGTTGGCGATGAGGACAGTGTCGAAGCTCATGCCGCCACGATCATCCGCACCGGAGTAGGATTGAACCCGTTGCAGGGGTTGTTGATCTGCGGGCAGTTCGAGACGACGACGACGACGTCCATCTCCGCCCGCAGATCAACGGTGAGGCCCGGCGCGGATATTCCGTCGACGATGCCTAGCGACCCGTCGGGTTCGACAGGAACGTTCATGAAGAAATTGATGTTGGCGACGATGTCGCGCTTGCCCCGGCCTTCCAGCAGGTTGGCCTCAAGGAAGTTCTCGACACAGGCGTGCTGCGATTTGGTATGATGGCCATAGCGCAGCGTGTTGGACTCGCACGAGCAGGCGCCACCGATGGTATCATGATAATCTACCGCGCTCGCGGCGATGGTCATCATCGGCCGGCCTTCGTTGCTGCGCAGCACCGTCCCGGTGCGCAGGAACAGGTTGCCCTGCGCCGAGACGGTGTCCTGCATCGAATAACGCTCGGCATCGTCAGCAGCGGAATAGAGCAGGAAGTCGACCGCCTGATTACCTTCCAGATCGACGATGCGCAGGGTTTCACCCTTGTTGATGTGGTACAGCCAAGGGGCGAGTGCGGGCACGATCTCGTCGTGCCGAACGGTTCCGGCGAGGCCGGTGAGATGGGGGTCGCTCATGGTGGTGTCCCTCAGCGGCGGAAGTAATCTTCGACGTTCTCGAAGGCGCGCAATCCTTCGGGTGTCGCATTGCGGGCCGCGTCGTCTGCGGGCGTCACACTTCCGCGCCATGCTGTCAGGCGCAGCGGAGTGACAGTGTAGTCAGGGCGCGGGTCGAGCACGTGCGGGCAGTTGGCGATCACGACGATCACGTCCATCTCGGTGCGCAGCACCAGTTCCCGGCCAGGCTCGAACGGGCCGACCACGGGCGTGATCGTGCCGTCCGCCTCGATCCGCGTGCCCTTGAACAGGTTGATGCATGGATGCACGTCGCGGCGCTGCAGGCCGTGCTTGGCCGCACCGAGCAGGAAGCGATCGCGGCCATTCGGGTAGGGGCTGCTGTTGCGCCCTTCGCCATACTTGGCAGCGTTGGTTGCCGCGTTCGACGTGCCGGAGAAAGCATCGTGGGTGCCGGCGCCGTCTTCCAGCAGCGTCATCATGACCCGGCCCATGTCGGAGAGCAGCAGCTTGCCGGCACCAAGGTAGGCGTTCCATTGTACCTTGACCGTGTCGGCGACGTTGAGCCGCTCGCTCGGCATCTCGGCGTTGAACACCAGCACCGAGGCGCAGGCGTCGGCCTTGAGGTCGATCATTCGCAACCGCGATCCGCGCGCCAGGCGGCGGGTGGCATAGCCCCCGGGCGCGACGGTCTCTTCCCACAGGAGATCGCCCGGCAGGACGCCGCTTGGCAAGTCGTCGGCGACGGGTGGTAGCACCGGCATGGCCTCTACCTTGGTGCCTGCCATGGCCCGGGCGTGGTCGCGGGCTGCGGAGGGGCTGGCGAGGGTATCAGTGGTCATGCGGAAGCTCCCACGGGCTTGCGGTCGGTCTCGCCCTGCTCGTGCAGCGGCGGCAGCAGCGCGGTGGTGGTGACGAGTTGCAGCTGTTGTACGCCGCGGACCCGGCGCAGGGCGTCGCACAGTTCCTGAAGGCGAACGGCCGGGCCCTGCACCAGCAGAACCTCCAGCGATTGATCCTCTTCGAGGAAGACGTGCTGGGCGGAGATTACCTCCTTCAGGTAATCGCCTTGCGTTTCCGCCAGCTGGTGGCGGACACGGCCACGATCGGCGCGGTACACGATGGTGATCGTACCGGCGAGCATCTCATCCGGGCGGATGAAGGCGGCATGTTCGGCCAGAGCGTGCCGGATAAGTTCGGCGATCAGTTGCGAGCGCGAAGGCAGGCCGCGCTCTTCCACCATGGCGTCTAGCTGTCGGAAGAGATCGGCGGGGAGACTCATGCTGAGCCGCGCCAGGCTGGCAGGTTCGGAACTCATGCCGCATCCTCCTGATTATTACGATTATGGTCAAGCGTAATATTGCTGTCGGTGCTCGCCTCGGGTGCCTGCCGTTTGGTCAGCGTCAGATCGTAAACGGCCGTCGCGCCGAAGCGGTGTGGAGCATGCGGATCGTGGCGACGCTTATCGAGCGCCAGAACCCGCGTACCGAGGGAGAACGCCTCCTTGATGTCGTGCGTGACCATGATGATCGTCAGTGAATAGTCGCGCCAGAGCCGGGTGATCAGAGCGTGCATGTCGGCGCGGATGCCGGGATCGAGCGCGCCGAACGGCTCATCCAGCAGCAGAATTCGGGGGCGCTTGATCAGGGCCTGGGCGATCGCCAGGCGCTGCTGCATGCCGCCCGACAGTTGCGCCGGGTAGGAGTGCAGATTGTCGCCAAGCCCCACCGCGTGCAGCATCTCGGTCGCTTCCTCGTTCGCGGCGCGGCGTGCGGCCCCGAACAGCCGGGCGGAGAACGGCGCTTGCACGCACTCCAGCCCGAGCACCGTGTTGCGCAGCGCCGACAAGTGCGGGAACACCGAATAGCGCTGGAACACGACGCCCCGGTCGGGCCCGCATTCCGGCGGCAGCGGCGTGCCGTCGAGCAGGATCGAGCCACGGGTGGGCACTTCCTGTCCCAGGACGACGCGCAGGAAGCTGCTCTTGCCCGCTCCCGAAGGTCCGACGATCGAGACGAACGAGCCGGCTTCGACATTGAGGGTCACGCGTTCCAGCACGACCTTGTCGCCGTATTCGACCCAGATGTCTTTCAGGCTGAGGAGAGCGCTCAATGGTTTGCTCCATGGGCCCAGGGGAAGAAACGGCGGCTCAAGTAGGTGAGCAGACCGTCCATGAGGATCGCCAGCAGCGCGATCCAGGCGACATAGGGGATGATGACATCCATCGCGAGATAGCGACGGACGAGAAAGATGCGGTAGCCCAGCCCCACGTCCGAGGCGATCGCCTCGGCCGAGATCAGGAACACCCACGCCGGGCCGAGCGAAAGGCGCACGGCCTGCAGCAGCCGCGGCATCGCCTGGGGCAGGGCCACGCGGATCATGATCTGCCAGCTGCTGGCGCCCAGCGTCTGCGCCTTGACGATCTGCTCGCGCGGCAGGGCGCCGACATGGGCGGCGATGTCGCGGATCATGACGGGCGAGATGCCGATGACGATCAGCGCCACTTTGGCCGTCTCGCCGAGGCCCAAGGCGATGAAGAGGATCGGCAGCAACGCGATCGGCGGGATCACGGCGATGCCGGTGACAAGGGGGCCGAACGTCGCCCTGATCGGCGGCAGCACACCTAGCACCAGGCCGACCACCAGCGCGGTAAGCGTCGAGATGCCCAGCCCGATGCCAAGCCGCTGCAGGCTTGCCAAGGTATCGGCCCAGAACACCATCTGGCCAGAAAGCGGATCTGGCACGAATAGCAGCGACGCCATTGCCGATGCCATCGATCCCGGGAGCGGGAGGATCTTGTCCGCCGGATTGAGCGCGTGGCGCTGCGCCGCCAGGAACAGATAGAGCAGCAGCAAGACCAGAATGGGCAGCGCACCCAATAGCAGTCTGGTGCCTCGCCGAGGCTGAAGGTTCACCCAGCGCATGATCGTATCACCATTCTGATGAAGCGCGAGAGGGGCGGGCTCAGAGCTTGCCGTCCGCGGCAGCGCGCATGAAGCTATCGTCGAAACGGAACGTCACGCGTTGCGCGTCACCCAGCGTCTTGTTGCCCGGGAAGGTCATGCCTACCGCGTCGGCAGAGGCCGCACCCTTGAACAGGCCCTTGCTGAAGCTGAAATCGCGCACCCGCTTCATGTTGGTCATCAAGCTTGGCGCGCTCGTTGCGGCTACGGCTGCCTTGGGATCGGCGTAGAGGTAGGTCGTCTTCAACTGGCTGTCGAAGGCTTCGGGCGAGGCGCCGGCGAGTTTCGCCATCGCCGCGCGGGCCTTTTGCCCCTCGGCATCCTGCCGCTGCATGAGCGCCACGGTCTCGTACCAGATGCCGGCCAGCGCCTTGCCGAGCTTCGGATTGGCCTTCAGGGTCGCGGTGTCGACGACCATGAGGTCAAGGATTTCGCCCGGGATCTGCGCGGAGCTGAACACTTGCTTGGCGTTCGGCAGGCCCTTGATGACCGACAGCTGCGGGTTCCAGGCGACGACGGCATTGACATCGGGGCTGGAGAACGCGCCGACGATGTCGGCATCAGCCGTGTTGACCGTCTTAATGTCGGTCAGTGATAGGCCCACGGTCGAAAGCGCCCGAGCCAGCAGGTAATGCGATACCGAAAGCTCGACCAGATTGACCTGCTTGCCCTTGATCGCGGCCAAGGTGTCCGCGCCCTTGAGGACGATCCCGTCGTTACCATTGGAATAATCGCCGACGATGATCGCGCTGGTGTCCTTGCCACCAGCGGCAGGGATCGTCAGCGCGTCCATGTTGGTCACGGTCACACCGTCGAACTTGCCGGCGGTGTACTGGTTCACCGACTCGACGTAGTCATTGACCTGAACGATGTTGATCTTGATGCCGTACTTGTCGGCCCACTTCTTGACGATACCAGATTGCTGAGCATAGGGCCAAGGCATCCAGCCGGCATAGATCGACCAGCCGATGTTGAATTCGTTCTTGGGCTGCGGTGGACCTGCGGGTTCCTGCGAGCATCCCGCAAGCAGCATAACCCCCGTCATCAACGCGATCTTGCCCGCCTTGCGTACCGACCTGACCATGATTCGTCCCCTTTCGCAGTGCAGCATCGGTGCACTTGGCCACGTTGTCCAGCACTGATATTACGATAGCGCATTTTTGTAATACTTAATGATCTTGCACTTGCATGTGTCGGAGCCTTGCGAGCCGCTACACCACAGTTTGGCCCTGCAAATTAGGCCGTTAGGCGAATCGGCGCAGCGCTTGGCGCCAACGCGTATGCGTCCCCGCGCTGCTGCAGCGGTGCTATGAGATGCCTGGAAAAGGGGGCGTAGAGCTCGCCAACGGCAGATTTCCGCAGTGCAGCAAGGGTATTCGGCCCGATGTCATGAAAGCTGCGTTATTACGCTTGACCACTTGTGTAATATCGATACCGTATGGGTCGACGGCTCGTATGGAACGGCGAGGTCAATGTGGAAAAGCCTGCCATCCCGTCCGGTCTCCAGGACCGAATCTGGAAGATGGCTCTTTTACAAAAATGAATACCTGGAATGCTGTTTCGTGAAGATCGAGCGGAAAACGTGCGTTGCTTTCGCTCATGACTATGATTGTTCTCATCTATGACGCTGCCACTTGGATCATGAGGGATCCAGGCAGAGATGATGATGTGAAGTTTACGCTTACGGATAGCAGACAGCCAACGAACAAGCTTATGCGTCCTTGGGAGAGATGTCACTTACAGGCTTTTTGAAATATAAAGGGGGCCGACGTGACCAAGAGATCATTCCGCACAACACTGTTCTGTGCAACGATACTGACAGGTTTGGCGCAAGCACCGGCGTTCGCGCAGGCCGCGGCCGACGATACCAACGTCACTGCCAATGAGATCGTCGTTACGGCGACCCGCCGATCGACGACCTTGCAGGACGTTCCGATCAACATCAGCGCGGTTGGCCAAGAGCAACTCTCGCGCAACCGCATCGACGATGTTCAGGATTTGGCGGCGTTCACGCCCGGCATGACCGTGACCGATACGGGACCTGGTTCGACCGGCAACATCATCCTACGTGGTATTTCCTCGGATGATGCGAGCGGCGGTTCCAACTACGAAAGCGCGGTCGGCGTCTATCTTGGCGAAGTACCGCTCTATCTCGATTTCAAGCTGATCGACATCAGCCGTGTGGAAGTTCTGCAGGGGCCGCAAGGCACACTCTATGGTCTTGGCACGCTGGCTGGCGCGGTCCGCTACATTCCCAACCGTCCGGATCCGAGCAAGTTCACCGTCGACGGGCACGCGCGCTTCTTTGACATGGCGCATGGATCCGATCCGGGCTTCGTCATGGACGGGGCCATCAACGTTCCGATCATCGCCGATCACGTCGCGTTCCGTTCCGTCGTCGGCTACTACAACACGCCCGGCTTCATCGACAACAACAGCTTGCTGCGCGAACCTGGCGTCTCCGATCCGCAGCCGGGCCGCAGTCCTACGGGTGAAGGTGCGTCGCTCGGTACGCCCGAGCAGCAGGCGGCGAACTTCTATCGCAAGAAGGACGTCAACGACGAGCGCACGTTCACCATGCGCAACCAGTTGCTGCTGGAAGTGAATCCGGATCTCAAGGTTTACCTGACCTATGCGCGTCAGGAAACCAGGACGGACGGTGCGCAGTCGAACGGCGCCGGGGTCTTAGGTACGGGCAAGTACGAAAACCCGACACGTTATCTGGAGCCGCGCAGCCGCGTTGCGGATCTGTATGCGGCCGAGTTCAACATCGGCCTGGGCGAGATTGCTCAAGTCGTCTCGACGACTGCTTGGACCACGCAGAAGAACAATTCCGTCAGCGACAACACCGACCTGCTGCTCGACCTGAACTACGGCTACGAAGCCTTCCCGCAGTTCTCTTCGTTCAACACGTCGGCCATCAACTATCGCCAGTTCAACCAGGAAGTGCGCCTGGTATCGACCCACGCTGGTCCCTTCAGCTGGGTCCTCGGCGGATTTTACAACAACCTTCGCTACGGTTCACAATATCGTGAATACACACCCGGGTTGCCTGGCTTCTTCGGCGTATTTCGCCCCGATAACCTCGAGTACATGTCCTTCGTGAATACTCGGACGAAGGAGATGGCGGGTTACGGTGAGGGCACGTTCCATATCACCGATGCCTGGCAGATCACCGGTGGCCTTCGCTACTACAAGTACAAGGCCTTCGCCGAAGGTGCGACCGATACCCCGCTGACGGGTGGCGGCATCCGTCGTACACCTTATCCGTTGGTTCAGTTCGACCCTAGCCGCATCCGCTCGGGCAGCACCAAGGACGACGGCTTCGTGTGGAAAGCCAACACGTCGTACAAGTTCAGCGACGACCTGTTGCTCTACGCCACGTACAGCACCGGCTATCGGACTGGGAACGTGAACCGCGTCGCGCCCTGTATCCAGCCGCTGCCGCCCGGCCAAAACGTCTGCGCCCTGCCTTCCGAGCTTTCCTACGGGCCGGACAAGACCAAGAACATCGAGGTCGGTGTGCGTGCCTCCTTGCTCGACAAGCGCCTACAGTTCACCGTGGATGCGTTCCACGTAGATTGGTCCGCGCTGCAGACGCCAAGCCAGACATTGAACGGAGCAGTCGGGATCACCGTCAACGCAGGCAAGGCGGTATCGAAGGGTGTTCAGTTCTCGGGCGAATTCAAGATCACGCCGGAACTCGCGTTGCGAGGAACTTACGCGTACACTGACGCCAAGCTCACTCAGGATGCAGAGGATATCGTCGTAAGCCAAGGCGTAGGAAACGACGTGTTCGACGGTGACCGCCTGCCCGGCTCGGCCAAGCACTCCGGCTCGGCTCAGCTGACGTACACCTATCCGCTGGCGAACGGCGCTGACATCGAGGCAAACTGGACCGCGACGTACACCGGGAACATCTATTCACGCCTGGGCCTTCGCGGTAATGGCGAGGTGATCCCCGATTACCTGACCCACCGCGCCTCGATCACTTATCACGCCGAGCATTTCGATCTCGGAATCTTCGCGGACAATATTTTCGACAAATACGCGGTTACCGGTGTGCTCAACGACGTCAGCTCGTTCAACCAGGTGCGCACCGATGTCGTCGAACGTTACTACGGTTACAACGTGCTGACCCCGCGCCGGATCGGCGTCGACATGCGCTTTCATTACTGATCCGTACCGGGCCGCCTCTTGATGGAGGTGGCTTGAAACCCTGACGGACTCTGACCGGGAAGAAGGTTCAATCCTTCTTCTCGGTCTTTTTTGGCTTCAGATCCTTGCGGGGCTTTCCCCTGTCGGTGCGCTGAGCGGCGGCGCTGGCTCCGGCGAGTACCGGCCCGCAGGCGGCGCCTTTGGCGTCGCCGACATCGACGAACGCCAGCAGCCCGGCGACCGGCGTGCCGAGTATCGCGAGGCCGAGACCCGCGCCAGCGCGACCGAGCAGCTCGGGGCTGACCACCTGCAGCCGGGGGGCCGCGAAGTACCCTTGCAGGCCGACAGGCGACTGGCCGGAGAACAGGCTGAACTTCTTGCCATCGGCGCGGAAGGCGAGGTCCATGGCCTCAGTGCCGAAGCTGAAGGCGCCGCGTCCGGTCACGACATTCTTGCTGGTGTCGATCAGGATTGGATCGGTGGAGGCGGTGCCGCCGCGAACGGTGAACGCTACCAGGCCGCAGTTGATCTCGATCGGCTTCTTCAGCTTGCCCTGGAACATCTTGTACACGAACGTGCCGAGGTCGAGTTCGGCGAGCTGAGCGTTCTGCGTCCACAAGGTGCCGCGGGGCATGACGAAGGCGATCCGCCCCGATGAACTGGCCAGCGAGTCGTGGATCGTGTCTCCGCGCCCATCCAGCTGGATGCGGCCGTGGATCGTCCCGGTGGTGCCCGAATCCGCCACGCCGAAGCCCGCGAGCAGTCGGCCCATCGGCGTGGGTTTCAGGCGGATGTCGTAGCTGATCGCCGACGGCCGCTTGCGCGTGTCGAAGATCAGGTCGGATGCGACATCGCCACGCGCCATCGAGAACGTCAGCGGAGAGAGCGCCAGCCGGCCCTTCTCCAGCGCGAGCTTCAGCGAGATGTTCGAGACCGGCACGTTGCGCGAGCGCACGACCGCGACCTTCCAGTCCAACCCTGCGTCGAAGCGCTGCATCATCGCGACCGGCAGCTCGGCATCCGGCAGGATCCGTTGAGGCGCCGCGCCCGTCGCGCTGGCCGCTGCGACCGCGCCCTTGCTGGCGATGATGTCGGGATTGTAGCCGATGAACGGCGCGGCATCGACGATGTCGAGCCGCCGCGTGGTCAACGTCGCGTCCAGCCGCAGCCGCTCGTCGTTGGCGATCGTGAACTTGCCCGCCAGATCGGACTGGCCGAAGGTGCCGGTCATGCCGGTGAAGCCGTACTGGGTGCCGTCCTTCACCATTTGTGCGGTCAGCGCATAGCGGCGCGTGCGAGGCAGGGCGACGTCAATGATTTCCAGCAGTTCGGACAAGTCACGCCCGCGCGCCGCGACTTTCAGCGGCACGTTCTCGAACTCGGTCAAGGCGGGCAGGGTACCCGAAACGTCGATCACGTTGTTCGCCGCCCAGGCGCGCAGCTTGAGCTTGTTCTCGCCGCCGCTCGCGCTGGCATCGGGCGAGAGCAGGCTGGCCTCGACGCGGAACGGCGTATCACGGAACCGGCCCTTGCCGGTGATGCCGACCGTCTTGCCGATCCGGGTATCGTTAGCGACAATGGGGTCGACCTTCAGGTCGGCCGACAGCTTGGTCTGCGGATCGACATAGCGGATGCTGGTGGCGGTGACCGTGGCGCGATCGATGCGGGGCATTTCGAACGGCTTGCCGTCGCCATTGCTGCTGAAGGTCCAGGTGTTGCGCTTGTGTGCCGTATCCCACTCGAGGTCGAGCACGCCTTCCACCAGGTCAAGCGTGTAGGCGCGCTTACGTCCAAACAGCAGCGAGAGCGGGGCGATACGCGCCTCGATCCGCTTGGCGGCAAACAGGCTCGGCCGTCCGGCCCATTGCGGGTTGGAGACGTTGAGCTGCTCGGCGAGGAACTTGATGCGCAGCGGTGCGAAGTAGAGCTGGAAGTCGCCGCCCACCGTAACGCTGCGATCGGCCATGGAGCTCGCGATGCTCTCGAACGGTCGCTTGAGGAAGCGGCCCTTGGTGATGAACAGCACCAGCCAGACGATGAAGATTGCGCCGACTATGCCCAGCGCCAGGTTGCGGATCAGATGTCGACGACGGCTCCGGCGGCGAGGGGGAGGGGACGCAGCGGCGCCCGGTTCGACGGCAGTGCTCTGGTCCATGGAAAGGTTATCGCACAAGCCCGCCTTGTGGTTGCCGCCTCATGGACAAGGAGGCAACGGCTCGGCGCGTTTCACCCCGCGTCGGATCAACGCAGCTGGCTATCCTTGCTGCCGCGACGGTTGATGCCGGCGACCCGGATGCTCGCATCACGCTTGGCCTGGCAGGACACGCAAGTGCGCGTTCCGGGCAGAGCCTGGCGGCGGCGTTCGGGGATGTCTTCGCCGCAATCGTCGCAGAACAGGGCGCTCTCACCCGATGGCATCCGCGCCCTGGCGCTCAGCACGGCGTCCTGCACGGTGTCGTCGATCTGATCCTGCACCGCGCCGTCACGCGTCCATCCGCCAGCCATGCTGCACCTTTATCTCGTTCGTTTGCCGGTCATGAGCGAATTACCCCGCCACTGTGGGTTCCTGCGGAACGGGGCGGTCGCTGCTGCGCTTTAGATATCATGGCTCACACGAGCGACATCAAGGACCTACCAACATGAGCGAAGCCACGACCGCCACAGTGTACCGCATGGTGCTGCCGGACCACACCTGTGCCTTCGGCGTTCGCGCCAAGCAGATGCTGGAGGACAACGGCTTCACCGTCGACGACCGCGTGCTGCAGTCTCGCGAGGAAGTGGACGCGTTCAAGCAGGAGCAGGGCGTGGAAACGACGCCGCAGGTCTTCATCGACGACGAACGCATCGGCGGCAGCGACGAACTGGCGCGGTACCTGACGGCATGAGCCTAGTCGGCAAGGTAGCGGGTGGTGGCCTGTCCCGCGTCGCCTCGCTGCTGATCGTCGGCGGCGTGTTGGGGATCAGTGCCGTGATTGGCCGGCGCAACGCGCCCGACCCCTCCCATCCGCGCATTCGGCGCTGGTACCAGCAACTCGACAAGCCGGAGTTCACGCCGCCGGATGCCGCATTTGGTGCGGTGTGGCCGGTGCTCGAAGCCGGTTTGGCGGTCGGTGGCTATCGGCTGCTGCGTCAGCCGGCGAGTGCGTCGCGCGACGCGGCAGTGGAGCTGTGGCTACTTAACACCGCGATGATCGGCGGGTGGACGCAGATGTTCTTTCGCAAGCGGGCGCTGGGATCGAGCGCTCTCGCGTCGGCGGCGATGATCGGGACGGGAGCAAGCTATGTCGCGACGGCCGCGAAAGTGGACCGGAGCGCCGCCGCGCTGGGCGTGCCGTTCGTGGCGTGGCTGGGCTTCGCCACGCTGCTGGCCGAGCGGATCTGGGAGAAGAATGCGGGCTGACTAGCCGCAGTTTCGCTCAGGCGGTCGGAAGGGTGAGCACGACGCGAAGACCGCTCGGCGTCGCGTCTTCCAGCGTGAGGCTGCCACCATAGATCGCGGTCAGGTCGATGGCGATGGCGAGGCCAAAGCCGTGGCCATCACCCTGCTCGTCTAGGCGGACGCCGGGCTGCATGACCTTGTCCCGAGCCGCCGTGGGGATGCCTGGACCATCGTCGCTCACGGCGACTTCGATCCGTCGCGCGTCGTCGCGGGCTCGGTGAGCCTCGATCGTCACGCCTCGGCTCGCATATCGGGCCGCGTTGTCGAGCAGATTGCCGAGCAGTTCGTCCAGGTCATGCGGATCGAGCGCGACGGACAGATCATCGGGTATGGCGATCGCGAAGTCCACGCCGCGATCGAGATGCAGCCGACCTACCGTCTCGACCAGATCGGCAACGGCGGGCGCCAGAGCCGTCGCCATGCGATGATTGGCCACCTGCACCCGTGCGCGAGCCAAGTGGTGCCGGATCGTCGTGTCGATGCGGGCCACTTGCGCGGACCTGGCCGGATCGTCCCTCACGTCGATGGCGAGCGCGGCGACCGGGGTCTTCAGCGCATGCGCCAGGTTCGCGGCCGACTGGCGGGCACCGGCCAGCGCGGCGGCGTTCTGCGCCGCCAAGGCGTTCAGCTCGGCGGCCAGGGGACGCAATTCGGTCGGCTGATCCTCATCCACCGTGCCCCGCAGGCCCGTGCGCAGTTCGGTTAGCTGTTCGCGCAAGCGCCGCAACGGCCTCATCCCCACACGCAGCTGGACCAGCGTCGCCGTCGTGAGCAACCCCGCCAGCAAGATCAGCACGCCAAATAGAGGCATGAGTGCGCCGCGAATGGGCCGGAGCACCACATCGCGCGGCGCGGCGGCGGTGATCGTCACCGGGCCGGCATCGGTCTGTATGGTCAGCCGCCGGGCATGAACCGGGACGCCGGCTTCGCTGGCGCCCTCCATCGGGATCAGCCGACTTGAATCATCGCGCGCGATATCGGGCGGACGATGATGCGGCGGTCCGGGATCGAGGATGGGAAAGTCGCTTGATCCGGTCGTCTCGGTCGGCGTCATGATCCGCCAGCGCCAACCCGGGCCCGCCTGCAGCGTGGCGAGACGCTGTTCGAGCCTGGCGCGATCGATGCGGCCGTCGGCCGCGACGACGCTCGCCAGCAGGGTCAGTTGCGAATCGAGGCGCTCGTCCAGGCCCTCGATCACGAAGCGTTCGAGCACGCTGGCCACTGTGAACCCGGCGACCCCCAGGGCCGCCGTGCTCGCCAGGGCGGACAGCACCAGCAAGCGGGCGTGGAGCGAGCGAGGAGCCAGTCGCATGAGCGCTCAGGCCGGACAGGTCAGGCGGTAGCCGCGTCCGCGGATCGTCTCGATCAGGTCCGCGCCGATCTTCTTGCGCAGCCGGCCGATGATGACTTCCAGGCTGTTGGAGTCGACGTCGGCGTCGCCTTCGTAGACTCGTTCGAGCAGGTTTAGGCGCTCGATCACCGCGCCTTTTCGCAGCATGAGCTGCGACAGCACGCGCCACTCGAAGGCGGTGAGCCGTAGCGGCAACCCGTCGAGTTCGAACTGCCCGACCTGGCTATCGAATCTGAGCGGGCCGCACTCCAGCCGGGGCTGCGCGTGGCCGGACGCGCGGCGGACCATTGCCCGCAGCCGCATGACCAGTTCCTCCACGCGGAACGGCTTGACCAGATAGTCGTCGGCCCCGGCCTTGAACCCGGCGACCTTGTCCGACCAGGCATCGCGCGCGGTGAGGATGAGGACCGGCAAGTCGCGCTTCGCCTCGCGCCACGCGCGCAGCACCGAGACGCCGTCGAGCCCCGGCAGGCCGAGGTCGAGCACTGCCGCGTCGTACAGTTCGGTCTCACCCAGATGCGCTGCGTCGATCCCGTCGTCAGCCAGATCCACGGCGAAATTCTCGTCGCGCAGGGCGCGGGCAATGCGCGGGCCGAGATCGGCATCGTCTTCGACTAGCAGGATACGCATCGCCGGCTCCTAGGCTCGCCATGTAAACGCAAACTGAACCGACCGGTTCAGAGCGGGTGGGGGCATGGGCAAATACTAAGGGTCATCGCCAGGAAGACCAAAGGAGATGACGATGACTTCGAAGTTGATGAACAGATTGAGCACGGGCCAGAAGGTGGGCCTGGGCGCTGCGGCGTTGCTGGCGCTCGGCTTTGCCGGCGGTGCCGGTGCCGTATCGCTGACCCGGCCGATGGTGACGATGGCGCCGGTGGTGCCCACGGCGGTGTCGCGGCTGTCCGCGACGCAGGGCGTGGTTACCGTCAAGGGCCGCGTCGCCGAACTCTACGGCGATCGCTTCGTCGTGCAGGATGGCACTGGCAAGGCCCTGGTCGCTGCCGGGCGCGACATTGCGGCGCTGGCCGTAGGTGCGCCGGTGCTGGTGCAGGGCCGCTTCGACGATGGCCAGCTTCGTGCGCAGTATCTGGTCGATGCGTCCGGCCGGGTCGAGGAAGTCGGGCCGCCGCATCCGCGTGGCCCGCATGCTCCGCCCCCGCCGCCTCCCGGCAAGGACGGCCCGCCGCCCCCGCCGCTTCCCGGTGGCATGGCTCCGCCGCCGCCCCCTCCCGGCGCTTCGGGCGCGATGCCGCCGCCGCCGCCCGCCGCGGGTGATCAGGGGCAGGTGCCACCGCCGCCGCCAGCAGGGACGGCAGTGACGCCTCCGGCGGTGCCTGGAAACTGATCGTCAGCGCTCGCCGGAGGTTAAATCCCGGCGAGCGCTTTCGTTGAAGGCTTCTACGGTCGAGGGATGATGGACGCCCAACGCGCGTCCAGACGTTGCTGCGCGCTGGTGCCCTTCACGCGCGAGACCAGCGACAGCCCGCGCAACGTGACGGTATGGCCGCTCAGCCAATGGCCCGCGATGCTGTAGCCGACATCGTAGATCGCGACATCGTCATGCGGTTTGCCGTCGACGATGAAGCGCGTGGAGATCACCACCGGCAGGCGCTCGTCGCCGCGACTGTCGTCGGGCAGGCCGGCTTTTTCGCGCGCTTTTTCCAGCGCCTTCTCGAACCAGGCCGCTTCGATCCGGGGCTCTCCGGTGGTCTGCGCCGCCGAAAGGCCGAGCGCGCTGGGAAAGGCAATGGTCTGCGCCTGCACGACCTGCTCTTCTGCGGTGGGACGCAAGGTCAAAGTGCCCTTACCGGCGCTGGTCGCGGTCAGCACCAGCGTGACCGCGCGGGACGAGGCCTGCCGTGCCTCGGCCGTCTTGCTCGCTTCGGTGTCGCGCCGCTCGCTCCAGCTGTTCCACAAGGTGAGGGCGGAGATCGAGACGGCGACGACCGTCAGCACTTCGGCCAGAGTGATCCAGCGGCGACGCGTGGCCGCGGCTTGGGTCGCCTTGGCGCTTTCGCTCGGCGGGGGCGGAGAAGGGTTATCGCTCACGCTGTCGTTCCATCACCGTGCGGAGGCGCCGTCAAGCTATCGCAGGCGAGGCAACACCCGCATCGCCACGGAACGAGCGATACGCCACGCCAGACCGACCACGCCATCGGCCGCGACGCCGATGGCGATGCCGGCGCCGACGTCGGTCGGGTAATGCGAGCATCGCGGGATCTGGGCCAGGGCCACCGCACCGCCGGTCAGTAGAGCCGAGCCACGATGTCGGGGATAGACCGCGCCGAGTGCCGAGGCGAGCGCCATGGCCCCGGCGCTGTGACCGGAAGGGAAGCTTGAGTCCTCCTTCTCGCGGCTGTCGCCGGCCTCCGGCTTCTCGTCCTCGCGATCGGATGCGGCGCGAGGGCGTTTGCGATCAATTCGGTGCTTGATGGCGGTCTTGGTGGCCGTGGCGAGCTCGTGCGCGACAAGCATGCGTACACCGGCCACGATCATGCGGCCGTCCTTGCGCGCCAGCCCCGCCACAATCAGGCCGCCGCACAGCAGCCGCGCCTGAGGCTGGTCGCCGATGTCGCTGAGCGCGCTCAGCAGCTTTATCGAAGGCCTGGATTGGTGACCCTTGACCGCTTGATGGACGTCATGGTCCATGTCGAGCAACGCTTGGCCGGCGTCGCCCGCCTGTTTATCTGCAGTCATGCGGGATGAACCCCGCAATGCGCCATTTGTGCCGGTGCCCTCTAGATCATCGGTATGGCATTCGAGACAGTTGCCAGCACTCCGCGCGGCGTTCAGGTAATCGCGATGCTTTGCGTTCCCATCATTCATGCGCTGTCCCGCTCCGAAGAACGGCAAGGCTGAGCAGCAGGACTTTGGCCACCGTCACCGTTCGCGGGCTTGAGCAAGCGCTTCGGCGCCAGCTTCGCGCTTCACCCCACCGACCTCGAGATCGCCGACGGCGAGTTCGTCGTGATCGTCGGGCCGTCAGGCTGCGGCAAGTCGACGCTGCTGCGGCTC
>Ga0182212_1000003_pt1 | contig 54779 bp, 96 predicted proteins | sample G5R1MG_21_FD_129666 | JGI IMG/M metagenome (GOLD analysis project Ga0182212, IMG submission 129666) | Switchgrass phyllosphere microbial communities from Michigan, USA - G5R3_MAIN_03OCT2016_LD1 MG | ecosystem: Host-associated > Plants > Phyllosphere > Phylloplane/Leaf | place: USA: Michigan... | reverse complement strand
TGTGGCTCGGCACGCCTACGGGTCTGGGGCATCGAGCGCGGGCCGGTGCTTGCCGGCTCTGTGTCCACTGCTGCGGCGCGTTGATGGTGGCGGTGACTCCGGTTGAGGGGTCACGAGGCTCCCGAATGACACTTCATAAGTGTGCTGTTCAGGGCTACCGAGTCGTAACGCGAGGCTGTAAGCTGTGTATATGGCGAGAGCGTGTGAGCAGTGCGAGGGTCCTCTGGATCTGTTGAAGCCTGGCCGCGTACCGCGGTTCTGTTCGACGCGTTGCCGGGTGGCGTTCCACCGTTCGTCGATTCCGAAGGAGCTGCGTTCCTCGGATCGGTGGGTGCGGTGGACGCCGGCGGTTCGTGGTGGGAAGCGCACGAAGATCCCGTTGCAGCCGGATGGGCGGCCGGCGTCGTCGACCGATGCGTCGACGTGGTCGTCGTACGCGCAGGTTCGGTCGCACTCACGCAAGGGGTTCGTCCTCGGCGGCGGAATCGGCTGCATCGACCTCGACCACTGCCTTGTTGATGGTGTGCCCACGGAGGCTGCGCAGCGGTTCTTGGATTCGGTCCCGGGCACGTACACGGAGATTTCCCCATCGGGCGATGGTCTCCATTTGTGGTTCCGGATGCCGGAGGCGCGAGGAACGAAACGGACTGTCGATGGATTGTCGGTGGAGACCTACTCGGCGGGGCGCTACATCACAGTGACCGGCGTTCGATTCGGCAGCTCCTCGATGATTGCCAAACTCGATCCGAAGTAGACGCGGTTCAGGCTGCGAGGTGCAGGAGATCCGGGGCACTGTCACGCCAGCAGGCGTAGTGGATGGTGTCCCAGATGGTGGCGACGTCCGGGAGGGCGACGGGGGTTCCTTCGGGGACGAGCCCGTCCATGATGTCGTTCTCGTGGAAGCCTTCGATCGAGGAGGCCACGCTGCCGAGGTTGTACTCGTGGTAGTCGTAGCCGGCGTCGGTGATCATGTCGATCAGGATCTCGATGATCTGCGCTGTGGTCATGCCCCCACAGTACACCCAACTAGGTGTTGGCACACAGCCCAGCGGTGCGGTTTTCCGCCGTAGATTGCACCCAGTCGGGTGATAGTGTCGATGACATGCACGTTTACCTCTCGATGAGCGATGTCGCCGACCGGCTCGACCGGAACCTGAACACGCTCAAGGCGCAGTACCGCCAGGGAAAGATGCCGACCCCGGACGCCCGAATCGGGTTGGAGGGCAAGGTTTGGTTCGGCTGGCTCGAAAGCACCATCGACGACTGGGCAGCGGGCAACTGACGCACGCCCACAACTGTTTTCATCCAATAGGGGAGGTTGCAATGGCTGGTCGCGGACCCGCTCCCAAGCCGGCATCTCGCCGAGCCCGGACGAACAAGGACCCCGTCGGTTCGACCGTCCTGCGATTCGTGAAAGCCGATGCGCCTGAACTCCCGGATGACATCGACTGGCATTCCCGGACGGTGGAGTGGTGGGGGATCTGGCAGCGTTCCGCTCAGGCGGACACGTTCACGGAGTCGGACTGGTCATTCCTCCTGGACACCGCGTTGATGCATCACGCGATGTGGTCGAAGGGCCAGTGGACTCTGGCGGCCGAGGTGCGTCTGCGGGTGGCAAAGTACGGCGCCACTCCGGAGGATCGTGCTCGTCTGCGGATGGTGTTCGCGGATGCTGATGCGAAGGACGAGAAGCGGGCATCGAAGACCCCGTCGTCGCGTCAGACGTTCGGCCCGTTGAAGGCTGTCGATGGTGCCTGATGCCGTGGAGGCCATCGACCCCCGGTGAGGTTCCGACCCTGGGGTATTACGCGATCGACTGGATTCAGGACAACCTCGCCGCCCCGGACAGGGTGGAGTACGAGCCCTACCTTCTGACTCGGGAGATGTCGGAGTTCATCCTCCGGTTCTACGAGTTGCACCCCATGACGGGTGAGCGGATTTACCGCCGCGGCGTTCTGTCCCGAGCTCGTGGTTGGGGTAAGTCGCCTTTTCTCGCTGCGATCGCCATTCTCGAAGGTTTGGGCGATGTGGTTCCGGATGGGTGGGACGAGGCGGGCCAGCCGGTGGGGAAGCCGTGGTCCGCTGTCCGCACTCCTCTGATTCAGGTGTCTGCGGTGTCGGAGAAGCAGACGCAGAACTCGTGGACGCCGTTGTTGGAGATGTTGCACGCCGACGCTCCGGTGTACGACGAGTATCCCGGCCTGGAGCCTCTTGCCGGGTTCGTCAATCTCCCTCACGGAAAGATCGAGCCGATCACGTCGAGCTCGTCGTCCGTGAAGGGCAACAAGGCGTGTTTCGCGATCATGGACCAGACGGAGGAATGGAAGCCGTCCAACGGTGGCGTGAAGATGTACGAGACGATGAAGTCGAACGCCGCGAAGATCGGCGGGTCGTTCATCGAGACTCCGAACGCCTTCACTCCTGGTGATGAGTCGGTGGCGGAGCGGACCGCGAATGCGTGGTCTGCGATGCAGGAGGGCCGCGCCAAGATGGATCGCGGCATTCTGTACGACCACCGCGAAGCTCCCCCGGAGACGGACCTGGCCGACGAGGTGTCACTGACCGCCGGCCTCCGGTACGCATACGGGGATTCGTCGGACCACCCTGACGGGTGCGTGCTCCACGATCCTCCCTGTGCGCCGGGGTGGTCTCCGCTGGAGTCGTTGAAGGCGACGATCTGGGATCCGGACACGCTGGTGCAGAAGGCTGTGTCGGACTTCTTGAATCAGATCACTCACGCGACGAATGCGTGGTTGTCGCAGCCGGAGTGGGCAGGGTGCGCGGACGCGACGAAGGTTGTCGCGGACAAGGACGTCATCACTCTCGGGTTCGACGGTTCCCGCGGCCGGTTCAAGGGCAAGCCCGATGCCACTGCGCTGATCGGGTGTCGGGTGTCGGACGGGCATGTGTTCGAGGTGTTCGTCGACGAGGCGGATGACAACCCGAAGTCGTGGCCGGAATGGCAACCCAACATCACCGCCCTGGAGGCGGCGATCGGGCAGGCGTTTCAGAAGTACACGGTGGCGGCGTTCTACGCGGACCCCGGTAAGGACTGGCGTTCCCACGTGAACAAGTGGGAGGCCCGCTGGGGGTCGAAGGTGTCGATCAAGTCGAACGCGAATCACCCGTTCGAGTGGTGGATGACCGGTGGCCGTTCAGGTTTGGTGCAGCGTGCCATCGAGCAACTCGAAGGTGCTGTGCGGAATGTGGACATGTCGCATTCGGGGTCGTTCGCGTTGACCCGTCATGTGCTCAATGCTCGCCGCCGTTTGTCGGCGGGGAAGTTGGCGTTAGGCAAAGAGTCCGACTATTCGGCGAAGAAGATCGACGCTGCTGTTGCGGCGGTGTTGGCGTGGCAGGCCCGTTTGGACGCTGTCGCAAAGGGTGTTGGTCGTCGTCCGAAGAGAACTGCATACCGCGTGAGATGAGAGGGGGAACCGGTGAATCGTGACCCCCAGGCGGATAGTCCAGAGTGGTGGCTCAGGTTTCTGATGCTGCGTTTCAACGAGCGGATCCCTGATTCTCAGCGGGACACGTATTCGTCGGAGGGTAAGCCGGCCACTCGCCGGGAACGGCTGGACCTGCTGTGGAACTACTACACCGGTAAGCCCCCTCTGCCGCAGGTGGCGGATCAGTACAAGCCTGCGTTCGAGAAGGTGATGCGCAAGGCTCGCGCCAATTACGCCACCATGAGCGTGGACGTGATGACCGATCGTTGCACCCTGAACGGTGTCGCGACGGCGACGGACAACACCCCCGACGGTGATGATCTGGCGCGTCAGATCCAGGAGGCCAGTAACTTCGCTGCCCTCCACAAGGACGTGCAGGCGTACCTGTTCTCGATGTCCGAGGCGTACGTGATGGTCATCCCGTCCGACGGGTTGCCGATCATGACGGCGGAGGATCCGCGGTGGTGCATCGGCCAGCCGGATCCGTTGCGGCCGGGTCGGTTGCAGGCGGCGTTGAAGTTCTACCGCGACGACATCAAGGATCAGGACGTAGCCCTGCTGTTCCTTCCGGGCGTGAAGTACACGGCTCGCCGTGCACCGGGGAAGACTTCGGTTCGGCACCTGGACTTGTCGCAGTGGGAGTGGGACGGACAGCCGGAACGGTTGCCGCAGATCGCCGGCCTCGGTGGTATCCCGATCGTGCGGTTCGAGAACAAGATGGGCATGGGGGAGTTCGAGCCCCACCTGGATCTCCTCGACCGCATCATGGACACGATCCTCCAGCGCATCGTCATCACCTGGTACCAGTCCTTCCGCCAGCGTGCGGTGATCGGCGACTTCGAGGACGACGACTCCGGCAATCCCGTGGAAACGGGGTCGCTGATCGACGAGGTGGCCCCTGATGTGGATCTCGCCGACGTGTTACAGGCGGATCCGGGTGCGCTGTGGAAGCTGCCGGAGGGTTTCACGTTCTGGGAGTCCTCGCAGGCGGATCTGACGCCGATTCTGAATTCGGTGCGTGATGACGTGAAGGAGTTCGCGGCGTCGACTCGTACGCCGTTGCACATCATCACTCCGGATGCGGCGAACGGTTCCGCCGAGGGCGCCGCGCTGATGCGTGAGGCGCTGGAGGACAAGGTCGACGACCGTCAGGCACGGATGACGCCGGGGTGGTTGTCGGTGTTCGCGTTGGCGTTTGCGTTTGCGGGTGAGAAGGGTCGGGTGGACGGTATGCGTTTGCTGTGGGCTCCGGTTCGCCGGCATTCGTTGGAGGCTCAGGCGTCTGCGGTGTCTCAGACGACGGGTGTGATGTCGAGGCGTGAGCAGTTGACTCGAATCATGGGCTTCACCCCGGTGGAGGCGGAGCGGAACCTGCAGGAGTTGATCTCGGATCAGCTGGTGTTCCCGCAGTCCACTCCTGAGCGGTGACATCGCCGGAGCAGGTGTTGGTGGACGCTAGGGCTCAGGCTGCGGCGCTCTACACGGCATCTCAGGTTCGTCCGTCGGTGACGCAGACGGTTGCGGAGTCGGTGGAGTCGGCGGCGCAGATGACGCAGTCGGTGATCGATCGCACCACAGCTCGGGTTACTGCGCTGTGGGAGCGGGTCGACCCCTATGACGGTCGCGCTGTGGAGCAGTTCAGCAGGCAGGCCGCGCAGGTAACTGTGGCAGCACAGGATCAGGTCGCTCGTATCCATGTGGCGTCTCAGGCGCGACAGTTGGAGTCGATGGGTGTCACCGTGCGTGTCACGCCGTCGGTTCCGGAGGATGTGCGTCTGGCGTCTCGCGCCGACACTCCTGTTTCGCGCCCTCGGGTGGTGGTGGAGGAGATTCCGGACGTCGACATCGAGTACGGATCCAATCGTGTGCAGGTGACGATGGACCCGGAGGATTCGACGACGGTCCAGGTGTTCAACCGGCCGGCTCGGGCGTACCGCTACCAGAAGTCGATCGGCGCTGACGATGCCACTGCGGTATCGGTGTCGGTGCAGCGCATCGAGGACCTGGTGGACGGTAACGCGATCCTCGCCCAGCGGATGGCGGAGGAGCAGGTCCTCGCCAACGCGGTGGATCTGGACAACCCGATCATCGGGTGGCGCAGGATCATCCACCCTGAGGTTGTCACCAAGACCGGCGTGTGCGGGTTGTGTGTCGCTGCGGCGACCCGGTTCTATCACATCAGGAACCTCAAGGCGATCCACAGCAACTGCAACTGCACCATCGCTGCGGTCACCGAGGATGAGGATCCCGGCCTGGAGTTGAACGAGGAAGATTTCGACATCCTCTACTCAGCCGCCGGTGAGGCATCGGGTGGGTCGAGGTCCACCTTCGGGCGTGACTTGAAGAAGATCCGCTACCGCACCGATGAGCACGGCGAACTCGGGCTGGTCCTCAAACCCCGACCGGGGGAGAGGATTCAGCACTTCACGAGTGAGAATCCGGACGGATTCATCACCCTGTACCACGCTACGAGCGACAAGGCCGCTGCGGCGATCGTCAAGGAGGGGTTCGCCCCGAAGTACGACGAGGGTATAGAAGCGTCGTACGCGCAGTCTCAAGGCGCGTACGGGTTCTTCACCCGCCGCCCTGGTGGTCAGGCCGGCTACGGAGACGCCACTGTCGCTGTGCGGGTATCGAAGTCGGCTGTCGAGCGCGACCCGTGGTCGGGGCATGTCCGTGTGAAGTTGGCGGACCTCCCGAAGGACGGGTTCACGCTCCACCGGCCTCGCAGATAACAGACTTCCCACACCAGGTGGGTTGCCCGTCATGGGCGCACAACAAATCCCGACAGGGGAGATATTCGCATGACCGACACATCCACCAGCACCGAGCAGACCGACGGAAGCCAGCAGACGCCCGACACGGGTTCCTCTGACGGTTTCCCGGCAAACACTCCTGTGGCGGAGATGGAACCGGCTCAGCAGGCTGCGTACTGGAAGCATCAGTCGCGCAAGCACGAGGGGCGGGCGTCGGCCTTCAATGGCGGTTTGACCGCTGCGGAGGCTCAGGCGCTTCAGGAACGCATCGCCGCTTTCGAGCAGGAGAAGTTGACGGACCAGGAACGTGCCGTCGCCACCGCTGCGGAGCAGGCTCGGGCCGATGCTCGCGCCGAGGCCGAGCGGGAGTTGCTCCCGAAGCTGCAGGAGATGCAGGTCCGTACCTACGCGGCCACGATCCTGTCGAAGGATCAGCTTCAGGCGTGGGTTCCGACGGTGAATCTGCAGGCGTTCGTCGGCGAAGCCGGCGAGGTGGATGAAGAGAAGGTCATGGGGACGCTGACCGCCATTTTCGGCGAACCCCAGCACCAGCAGCGGGACTGGGGACAGTTCCGTAACGGTGATCGACGGGCTACGCCAGGTGAGTCCGGTCGTGCGGAAGCCGAACGACGATTCGGTACCAAGTAAACCAACTCCCTGAAAGGGATCTCACATGACTGATATTTCGGTGGCAAGCACCGGGTACCAGGTCGAGAACCGGTCGTGGCTCATCAGCGCGCACGGAACCGACCCCGGTACCACTCCTTCCGTGGTCCTCGACCTGTCGAAGTTCACCGCGGGCACCCACTTCCCGAACGGGTACATCCCCTCGGGCATCGCGCTCGGCAAGGTGACGGCGACCGGCCTGTACGGGCCGTACGACAACACCGCGACAGACGGCCGCGAGACCGCAGTGGGACACCTGTTCTCCACGCTCGGTGTCCGCACGGGCCAGACAAAGGTCGGCGGGGCGCTCGTCGTTCACGGGTTCATCCGTGAGTCGAAGCTGCCGTTCACCATCGACGCGGCCGGCAAGACCGACCTCAAGTCCTCCATCATCTATTCCTGACTAGGAGCCGAACATGGCAATCTTCTTCGATGCTCCGGTCCCCCCGGAGGATGTCACCACCTTCACCCGCAACGTGCCGCTGCCGGCTGGCAACAAACTGTCGGCGCTGTTCCCCCGCGTGGAGAAGGATTCCAACACCTACGATTTCGCGGAGATCATCCGCACGAACCGCACCGCGAAGTACCGGTCGTTCGACGGACGCATCCACGTCTCCGAGCGGGACGTCGGCTCCGAGAAGCGAGTCAAGCTCGCTCCGCTGTCCTCGTCGATCGGCATGGGCGAGTACGAGCGTCTGCAGGTCGAATTCGCTCGCACGGGCGGAACCAATCAGCGTGCCCTCGTCGCGTCCATCTACAACGATGCGGAGAATCTCACCAACGAGGTCCTCAACCGCATGGAGCTCGCATGGGGTGACGTCCTGACGGACGGCAAGCTCACCATCCCGGAGCTCGGCGGCATGGAAGCCGACTACGGTTTGCCGGCGAATCACAGTGTGTCTGCGGCGACGTCGTGGGCGACTGTGGCGACCGCGCAGGCACTGTCGGAGATCGTGTCGTGGGTCGACACCTACGTCGACACGAACGGCACGAAGCCGGGTTCGGTGCTGACGTCGCTGCGTGTTCAGCGTCTTCTGCTGAAGAACAAGGAGATCATCGACGCGGTGTACGGCTCCACTCAGGGCCGCACCCACGTCACCTTGCTGGACCTGAACAACCTGCTGTCGTCGGAGGGTCTGCCGACCATCCTCGACACGTACGACACGAAGCTCGATGTCGATGGGACGTCGACCCGTGTGATCGCGGACGACAAGGTCATGTTCCTCCCGGAGAACCTCGGCGATCTGGGTGAGACCGTGTACGGCCTCACTGCGACCGCCTTGGAGCTGGTGAACTCGGCGCAGGCGGATCTGTCGTTCGAGAACGCTCCCGGCATCGTCGGTGTGGTCATCAAGGACGGTCCTCCGTTCCGCCAGTGGACCTACGTCGACGCTGTGGGTCAGCCGGTGCTGAAGGACGCGAAGAAGCTGTTCGTCGCGGACGTCATCTCCTGATGTCTTCTCTGGTCGCGTTCGTGCATGTGCACGACGAGGACGGCGCAGCGCATGTGTTCGGTCCTGGTGACACCGTTCCCGAGTGGGCGCGGACGAAGATCACCAATCCGTCGGTGTGGGATACCCCTGAGGTTCCTGTACCGGCGAAGGCCGGCGCGAAGGGTGGCCGCGACAAGTGGGCCGCATACGCGGAATCGAAGGGAGTCGTCGTGGAGAAGGACTGGGGCCGCGACGACATCATCGAGCACTTGCAGTCCGAAGGGGTAGCGGTCGACTGATGCGGTATTTCGCGGAGTTCGATGATGTGGACAAGAGTTTCGAGGGGACCGTTCCCGAAGAGATGAGGTCGTACATCGAGACGAAGATCGAAGAGGCGGAGACGCTTCTGAGGTCGAGGGTTCCGCGTCTGCTCGACATCATGGCCGCCACCGAGATGGACAGGCTGAACGCTCGCAGGGTCGTGTGCGCTGCGGTCCTGCGGGTGTTCCGCAATCCCACCGGTGTGCAGCAGCAGTCGTCGGGTCCGTGGTCGGTGACGTTGTCGATGGACAACGCGACCGGCGTTCTGGATTTCACCGCGGATGAGCTTTCGGTGTTCGGCGGCGGCCGTCGCCGGAAGTTCGGAATGGTAGGGGTGTCTCGCCCCTGGTACGTGTGATGCCGTTCGGTGACACGGTCACTGTTCTACGTCGCCCGCCGCGGTCGAAGGTCGGCGATGCTGCTTTCGACGAGCACCACACGATCGCGGGTGTGGGAATCGACTGGGCCGCTACTACGGAGAGCAATTCGGGGAACACGGTTGCGGATGACAACCGTGAGGCCGTGTCCACCGATGTCGTTCTCTACTGCCCGTGGGGTGTCGATGTGCTGTCCTCCGACCGGGTGGAGTTGCCCGACGGTGACGTGTATCGGGTGATGGGTAAACCGCTTCCCGGTAAATCTCCTCTGACGGGGTGGAAGCCGGGGGTTCTCGTGAAGTTGCAACGAATCGAGGGCTGATATGGCGTACCGCGAGGGTTACCTCGATTACCAGGTGCCACGACAGGGTGCGGATGTTTTGGCTGATTTCCTGAAGGGTCCGGAGTTGCGGTCCCTCATGGGGGAGATGGGCGAGCTCGGGTTGGCGGTGTTCCGCGAGAACGCCCGCAAGCGGTCCGGATTGAACGCTCGGTCGTCTCGCTCGTACACGGAGATCGGCGGCGCCCGGTTGGACCGGTGGACGGGTGTCGTGGAGTCCTACGGCCCGTACGGCACGTCCCGTGAGTTCGGTTCGTCCCGTAACCCTGCGGAGAACAACCTGATGCAGGTGCGGGCGATGTTCGGGGGTGGTCGTGTTCCCTGATGCCGAACTGGTGGTCCTGTCTCTGCTGGACGACCTGGGGTACACGTGCACGTTCCTCCCGGATGAAGCCGAGTGGAAGTCCATGCCGTCGGTGATCGTCGTCAATCGTGTCGGTGGTGGTTCCGATGGGATCACCGACCGCCCCCTGCTTCAAGTGGGGGTGTACGCGAAGGAGTCCCGCACTCGTGCGTGGGCGGTGGCGACGTCGGTGCGGGAGCGGATGCTCCGGTCCGGTGGTAAGGCGGTCGCCGGTGTGCTCATCGATTCGGTCCGAGAAGCGCAGGGTGTGCAGCAACTTCCGGATCTGAACCCGGACAACAAGTTCGTCGCTGCCACGTTCCAAATGTCCTTCAGGCGCGTTTTCGCGGCCTGATCTTTTCACGTTTCACACCGCTCCCCTCGTGGGCGGTCATTTGTCATGCCCACATGAAGGAGATCACTCATGGCTTCATTCGACACTCTCGCCGATTTCAAGGACGACCTGGTTCGCAAGGTCCTCGCCGGCGCCGTCCTCGACGCCCCCATGACCGCGTCGCTGCCGACGTCCCTGACGACCGGTGCGTCGTCGGACCTGTCCACCACCACCGGGTTCACGTCCCTCGGTCGCATCTCCGACGCCGGCCTGTCCGCGTCGGCCGACACCGAGTCCTCGGGCGTTCCCGGATGGGGCGCCCTGGAGGATGTGCGTACCGACATCATCCGCCGCACCGCCACGTTCAGCTTCTCCTGCCTGGAGACGAAGAAGAGCGTCCTGTCGCTGTACTACAACCAGGACCTCTCCGCGGTCACCGCGGACGCCACCACCGGTGAGGTGTCCTTCACGGAGGCTACGAAGCCGGACACCCGCTACCGCCGGATGATCCTGCTGGGCATCGACGGTGAGGGGGCGAACGCCATCTACATTGCACGGTTCCTTCCCCGCGCCACCGTCTCCGAGGTGTCGGAGCAGACGTGGTCGACGGAGGACGCTCTGGCGTACCAGATGACGGTCACCGCGAAGATCGACTCCACCCTCGGCTACGCCGTCAAGCACCTCTACGGCGGCCCCGGATGGAAGGCCCTGAACGCCAAGATGGGCTTCACGGGCGCCTGATCGTTGGTCCGCGCCGGTGACTTCCCAGGGCTCGGCGCGGACCAACTCACCAACCCTGGGATCTCACTGTGAAAGCGGTATCTGACATGGCATTCGAGCCGATCAAGTTGGTGTCCCCCGATGGTCGCGACTACACCTGCGACTCCGCGGTGGAGTTCAACAACCTCATCAACAAGGGCTACACCCCGAAGCAGAACGTGAAGCCGGAGACGGTTCTCGCGAAGGCTGCCGAGTCCGACAAGTCGTCCAAGTAACACCTCACCCTGGGAGCACGGAAATGGTCACGAAAGCAACGCCGAAGAAGTCACGCTGGGCGACCCTGAAGGCGGAAGCCCTCAAGGAGTACGAGCCCTCCCCGCCGTACCTGTTCGATGCGGTGGATCCCCCGATCGAGATCAAGTCGCCGGACTCGATCGAGCAGACCCTCGCTCTGGCGTCTCTGCTCGATTCGTCGGGTGCGATCTCGGAGCGTGACTTCAAGTCGCTGCTGCAGACAATCTGCGGGAAGTCGTTCCCCGCGGTGTGGGCGGTACTGGCGGATGAGCCGGCGGGTGTGCTGATGCCGTTCATCAACGACCTCAGTGACCATTTCAGTGCAACTCCTCCGGAGACCGAGGGGCTTCCGGGAAAAGAGTAGGGCTCGTCCAGCTCCTCGAAAAGTATGCCGAGGAAATCGAGTGGGATCTGCAGACCCGTGCAAACGGTGTGGATCTCCTCGATTTCTTTCGGGGGGTGCGGCCGTGGGGCCAGTTCTACCGACTACTGAAGCGACTTCCCGCTGATGGGGCTTTCAAGGCGGCTCAGGCGGCGGACCCCGATCTGGCGAAGGTGATGGCGGATCAGCCTGAAACCAAGTCCACTGGCCACCCGACTCTGGAGGGTTACGACCTGCAGACGAAGTTGATGGTGGCCCTGTTCAACATGTTGAAGATTCTCGACTGGCATCTGTTGCGGGTGAATGGCAACAAGGTGCCGCAGCCGGAATTGTGGCCGATTCCGAAGACCGCGCTGGAGCGGGAACGTGCGTATCGCAAGAAGTTGGTGGTCGATTCCGTGTTGGCGGAGCTCGGCGTGAACTGAATATGAGGTGGTCTTCGTGGCTGTCAGTTACACCGTCAGTAGCGCGAAGCTCCCTATCGTTCCCGATCTGACCGGGTTCCACCGGAAGATCAAGACCCTCATCCGCTCCGAGCGGGTCGATGCCCCCGTGGCTGTGACACCGGACTTCGACAAGTTCGCGGAACGGCTCGAGACAGGTCTACGCCGGTTCAATGCGCGGATCGGTGTGCAGGTGTTCCCGGACCTCACGGGGTTCGGGTCGCGGATGCGCGCCCAGTTGCGTGCGGATCGTTCCGAGTTGCAGGTGCCTCTCGAGGTCGACCTGACGCAGGCTCGGGCGACGATGGCCGCGTTCCGTGCGGAGGTGGCGGCTCAGCCGATCACCGCCCGCCTGGACATCGACACGGCGAATGCGTTGGCGCAGTTGGCTGCGGTGCGCACGGCAGCGCGTGGCATCGCGGACATGATCGGCCCGAACGGTGGTGCGTCGCGTCAGGCGGGGCAGGCTGCTCAGCAGTTGACCGGTGGACCGATCCGTCGTATCCGGATGCAGTTGGAGATCGACCGGTCGAGTATCGCCACGGCGCAGGCCGAGGTGGAGGCTGTCGCTGCCCGGATCGCGTCGTCGCGCCAGAAGGAAGCGGACGCTGCCGACAAGGTGACATTGGCGGAGCGGCGCCTGTCCGAGGTGCGCAGTCGTGCGGGTAGCGACTCGTCGCAGTTGCTGGCGGCGCAGAACGCCCTGACTCGTGCGCAGCGGGACTATGCGGATCAGAACGCCCGCACGTCGGGTCTGATCGGCAACCAGGCTGACGCGCATCGCCGGTTGCAGCGCGCCCAGCGGGACAACGGGAACACCTCTCGCCTGTTCGGTGCGGCCATCGGCGGTATCGCGGAGTCGGCGTCCAAGTTGGGCACACGACTCACGTCGATCATCAGTCCAGCCAGTGCCGCTGCGGGTGCACTGTTAGCTCTGGCTGCGGTGAACATCATCCCGCTCATCGGCCAGTTGACTCAGGCAGCGGGCGTGCTGTCGCTGTTGCCGGCGGCCGGTGCGGCTGCGGCTGCATCGTTGGCGACTGTCGTCATCGGCTTCACTGGTGTGTTCGACGCCTTCTCTGCGGGATCGAAGGCGTCGGAGTCCGCATCGGCTGATGCCGCCGCCGCAGCGAAGACTCAGGCCGCCGCCGCGAAGCAGGTCGATTCCGCGCAGCGTGGTGTCGCGTCTGCGGTCAAGCAGGTGGAGAAGGCGGAGGACGGTGTCACCCGCGCCGAGCGTGGTGTGGCGGACGCCCAGAAGCAGTCTCAGCGTGCGCAGGAAGACCTCACGCAGGCCCGCAAGGATGCTCAGGAGCAGATCGAGGACCTGAACCTCGCGCTGAAGGGGTCGAGCCTCGACGAGCGGGATGCGGAACTGTCACTACGCCGTGCTCAGCAGCGTCTCGCGGAGTTGGGCAAGGACGGTCAGCCCGTCACGATGCTCGACTTCGATGAGGCTGTTCTCGGGGTGGATCAGGCGAAGCAGCGCATCGACGAGGTGCGTGAGCGCAACGCTGACCTGAAGGCGGAAACGGACGCGGCGAACAAAGCCGGCGTCGACGGGTCCCAGCAGGTCGTGCAGGCGCAGGAAGCTGTGGCCGATGCGGATCTGCGGGTGGTGGATTCGAAGCAGGCCGTGGTGGATGCCCAGGAGGCTGTCGCCGATGCGCAGGCCGGTGTGGCGGATGCTCAGGCGAACCTTGCTGAGGCGCAGGCCGCGGCTGCCACTGCGACGGCGGGTGCTGCGACTGCTGCGGACAAGTACGCGGAGGCGCTGGCGAACCTGTCGCCGAACGCTCGTGACTTCGTGGAGCGCACCCGTGAGTTGGGTGACGCATGGAAGGACCTGCGCCTCGTGGTGCAGGACAACCTGTTCGACGGGTTGGGCACTTCGATCACGGAACTCGCGAACCGGTACTTCCCGGAACTGCAGACCGGTCTCGGCGGCATCGCCACGGAAATCAACGGCGGCATTCGCCGGTCTCTCGCCGATTTGGGTTCGGAGTCGTCACAGCTCGACTGGTCCAAGATCTTCGAGAACACTCGGCAGGCCATCGGCCCGCTCCTCGACGGTCTCAACGACCTGTGGGGTTCGCTGACGAACATCGCCGCGATCGGGTCTGAGTTCCTTCCCGGATTCGGCGACTCGTTCTCGAACGTGATGCAGGAGTTCCGTGAGTTCACGGAGTCCGAAGAGGGCCAGAACAAGATCCGCACGTTCATGCAGGACTCGATCGAGGCACTGAAGAGCCTCCTCGACCTGTTCGGCGCTATCGGCCGTGTCATCGGTGGCCTCTTCTCCACGTCGGAGAAGAACGGCAAGTCGATGATCGAGTCGATGACCGCCGGGCTCAACGAGTTCGCGGACTGGCTGAACTCCGAAGAGGGCAAGCAGCGGATGTCCCAGTTCTGGGATGACGCTCAGCAGACGGCGAAGGATCTTCTTCGGCTGACCGGTGAGGCCATCAAGCTTGCAGACAAGGTCGCGGGAATCGCCGGTGGCAACTACGGCTTGACAACCCCGAACCGACCCGAGCAGGGCGTCGATCCGCAGGGTAACCCCACTGCAACAACCGGTGCGCCGCTGAAGTACCAGGCGGGGATCTTCCCCGGTGTCACCGAGGGGTCTGTCGGCGACAAGGTGTTGTCAGGCTTCGGGTCTCTCGACGATTTCTTCGCGGGTGGTGCATGGTCGTTCCTCGATCCGAAAGAGGGGGAGTCGCCGTTCGAGGCCGCTATGCGTCGTGCGGGAGCATCGGTCGGTGGCCTGAAAGACAAGGCCAAGGAACTCGCAGTCGGACTCACAGCCGATATCGGCACGACCGCGGCCACCGCTTGGGTGAACTTCGGGGACAAGGTCGACGCCATCAAGACAAGCGTCTCCGATCGCATCGGTCAGTTGATGACCCGCGGTGGGGAACTGCGCGACGACGTCTCCACGAAGTTGTCCGAAATGGGCATCTCCTGGGACAACCTCGGTGGCGGCATCGGCTCGGTCATCACCACGATGGTCGACACCGCGTTCCCTGGTCTCACCACCGCCCTGTCGGGTGTGCAGACATTCTTCGGGAACGTCGTCGACAGCATCGGCACGAAGTGGGATCAACTCAAGGATCTCGCAGCGAAGCCGATCAACTGGATCATCGACACTGTCATCAACGGCACCCTCAAGAACGCGTGGAACGCCGTTGCGGATCTCCTCGGACTGCCTGAGTGGCAGGGTGTTGCCCGCATCGAGACCCCACAGGGCCAGACCGGCGGGATTGCACCCAAGCCTCTCAACCGTGCATCGGGCGGTCCGGTGTTCGGTGCCGGTGGGCCGACGGACGACAAAGTCCCCGCGATGCTGTCGAACGGCGAGTACGTCCTCCGCGCATCCTCGGTGAAGAAGATCGGCATCGAGAACCTCAACCGCCTCAACACCAACCCCGTCATGGCACGGGGGAAGGTGCTCGGGGAGGGGATGTTCGCCGGTGTCCGCATGGCCGTGGGTGGTTCGGTCGACGAAGCTGTCGAGCGGGCGAAGCGGTTCATGTCGGGGGAGCACGGCAAGCCGTACCAGTACGGCGGTGTCGGCGACCCGTCGTGGGACTGCTCCGGCCTATGGTCGGGCATCGTCAACGTCATCAACGGTCGCGCTGCAACTGCGGGTCGACTGTTCAGCACCGAGTCGGATTTCGAGTCGATGGGCTGGACCCCCGGTTTGGGTGGTCGCGTCACCATCGGCATCAGCCGCGGCGGTGGCGGCCCGAACTCGCACATGGGCGGCACGATCGACGGCACCAATGCGGAGTCGTCGGGCGGCAACGGTGTGCAGTGGGGCGGCGCGGCCCGCGGGTCGGACACTTTCCCGCTGACGTACACGTTGCAGGAGTTGGCCGGTCAGTTCGTCTCCGGTGGCCCCGGATCGGGTGGCGGCGGTGGCGGGATCATGTCGTCGATCCGCAATCGCATCGCCAACCAGGTGGCGTCACTGTTCGAGGCGCCCCTGAATGCCCTGGGGTCGCAGATCCCGAGCTTCGGTGATTCTCAGGTGGGGCAGTTGCCCAAGCTGATGTACGAGAAGATCAAGAACGCTGCGGTGGAGTTCGTTCGGTCGAAGATCGCCGGCGCATCAGGTGGTTCCGCTGATTCAGGGAACACCCCGTTCGCCATCGGTGCGGGTGCGGAGCAGTGGCGCCCCAACGTGATCGAAGCCCTCAAGCGGGAGGGTTACCCGGTCACGGACGAGAACATCAACCTGACGTTGTCGCAGATCGGCTCTGAGTCGAGCGGCAACCCGAACGCGGTTCAGCAGGTCGTCGATGTGAACACCGGCGGCAATGAGGCCGTGGGGCTGATGCAGATCGCGAAGGGGACGTGGCCGGAGGTTCGGAACCCGGATCTGCCGAACGACCGCACCAACCCGGACGCTTCCATTTCGGCGGGTCTGCGGTACATGAAGCAGAAGCATGGCGGCAACCTCGCCGCGATGTGGGGCCAGGGCCACGGTTACGACTCGGGTGGCATCTTCCCGGACGGCACGATCGGGTGGAACACCTCCGGTAAGCCGGAAGCTGTTCTCACGAACACGCAGTGGCAGTTGTTCGACGGGTTCAACAAGAACCTCGCGCACTTCGCCACTGGTGGGTACGTGGATCCGCAGGAGTACGCCCGCAACCGGTTCCAGAAGTACGGGGAGCAGGTCGGCGGGATCGTCAAGTCGGCCATCCCGGAAATCCTCGGTATCTCGGGGACTCCGCTGGATCCGACGAACAACCGGTACATCCAGGCCGCGATGGACCTGCAGTCGTCGTTCGCGGCGGCTGCACCCAGCGCATCAGCCAACTACGGATCATCCGCACCGCCGGCATCGAGCACCGTCGTCGATCAAGCACGTGGAGTCGTGGAGCAGCACACCCACTTCCACGTCTCAAGCATCGACGAGGCATTCCGCAAGCACCAACTCGAACAGCAGAAGGCCGCTATGGCGTTCGGTGGGAGGTGATCGTGAGCGCCCCTGCTCTCGTAGAACTCGAAGGCGTCAACGGCGACTGGCTCACCCTTTCCGGTCCGGGGATGGGGGAGCAGGGGTGCCACCTCAACACCGATGTCGAGGGGATCGCTCACGCCCCGATCAAGACCCTCTACACCGAGCACACCTTTCAGGAGGGTGCGACGTACGCGGGTGAGCGATTCATGCGACGTGACCTCGTCATCGGAGTGTGGGTCACCGATGACAACGGTGAGTCGTGGCGGGACAACGAGTCACGGCTCTACCGGGCGGTGTCGACGAGCGAGGTGTTCAAGCTCTGGATCACCGATGAGGACGCGGGCACCCGCAGGTACCTGAACCTGCGGCTGTCCGAGCAGCCCGAAACGGCGATGGAGCGCGACCCCAGGCTACTGGGGCGGCAGTTGGTGATCCTCACCTGCACTGCGGGGGATCCGTTCTGGTACGACGAGCAGCCGTGGATGGACGAGTTCACCTCCACCGAGGACACGACCGACGGGCATTTCCAGGTCGGCAGTGTGACGGTGTGGAACCCGACCGATCATCCCGCGTGGGCGATCTGGTTGCTCGAAGGCCCGTCGATTCCGCGTCTCCCGGATTTCTCGTGGGGTAGCCGGCGCTACAACAAGGCCGACTACGACGCCGCAACACAGGACGCCGCCCGCAAGATCGTGATGGCGCAGGTGTTGGGCGGCGGGCCGTCTCCCGGTCTGACCTATGGGGTTCAGGTGAACACCAAACCTGACTCGCAGATGGGCGGCTACCAGTCCCGCGACAGGTCGTACAACAAGCGGATGAATGGGGTCCGGTTCCTGTACCCGCTCCCACCTGGCCTGCAGAAGACCGAGGTTCCGGTGTCGATTTCGAAAGCCCCTGTGGGGAAGAAGGTCGGATTGGTCATCTACCACCGTCACCGTCACCCGTGGATGTTGTGAGGAGGGGTTCATGCCTGATGTTCTGAGTTCCCCTGGCCTCGTGGATCTGCAGGCGTTCCACCGCGACATCGAAAGGATGCTCGCGGAGGAGGCGGAGCGGCGCATCTACCCGCCCGAGGTCGAACTGTTCGACGGGGACCAGAACTCCGTGGGCATTGTCGGCCAGGTCAATTCGTGCACCGCGCAGCACGTGATGAACGAGACCGGCATGGCGACGGTAGAGATGCCGATCGACTACTACCTGTCCGAGTGGGCGATGAACGCCGACGCTCGCGACACCAAGGACATCCACGTCCGCATCGAGAAGGACGGCGCCCGGTGGACCGGGAAGCTCGACGAACTGAAGGTCGTGAAGACGGGCGATCAGCGAGTCGTCCGTCTGTCCTTCAAGAACGACTACGAGCAATTGAAGAACATGCTCGCCTACGCGAACCCGTTCCTCCCCCCGGAGGTGCAGTTCCCGAAGGTGTGGGTCCTCTACGGCCGCTCACAGTGGGCACTGAAGACAACCCTGTTCGTCAACATCATGCGGTTGGAATCATCCCTCTGGGTGCTGCCGGATGATCCGCTGGACAAGTCGCAGTGGAACAACCTGGACCAGTCGACGTGGTGGAACGTCGTCGCCCCGAACTCGGGCGAGGACACGTCCCTTCGGTGTATCGCGTTCTCCCGGTTCAAGACCATTCATGACTGCTCGAAGAAGATCGTCGCGGACGCGCAGCTCATGTGGACGTGCCGCCGCTACTACCCCCACCTCGGTGACCCGCCTCCATGGGAGGGTGCGGACGTTCGCCCCGGTGCGCTGGTGTGGGATCTCGTGGACAAGTCGTCGTTCGCGGACGGCACCGCGTTCCGTGGCAACGTGTGGTCGGGTTTCATCCGTGAGTTCCTGAACATCCACGGCGACGGCATCAATCAGACGGTTGAGCAGGTCGACGACCCGAACGTTCCCGGTCAGTACTTGGTGCCTGAGTTCCAGGGGACCATCCCGTCGATGCCGGGGTGTGTGTTCTGGGAGTCGGAGATGTCCGGCATCGAGTCGTCCGAGTACACCTGGAAGCCGGCGTCTGCTGTGGGGTCGGTTGCCGGCGGTTCCTCGATGCCGGGCGTGAACGAACTCATCTCCGCGACCATCCAGATGATCGGCGATCTGACGGCGATGATTCCGTTCGTGCCACCTCTCGGTGGTATCGCGGACGCGCTCCTCAAGCCTCTGTACGAGAACGTGTTCCTGGCTTTCGGCAAGATCAAGAACTCGGCCCGTGCACGAGAATTGGGTGGAGCGCACTACCACGAGCAATTCGCCGAGGGCGCCGACAAGGCATACACCCTCGGCTACCTGCTGGCGCAGCGTGCGCAGATGTGGAAGACCCGCGAGGTGCGTTCCGCGACATTGCAAGTCGCAGACGGAGCGCCCTGGAAGATCGGTGACCGCGGCCTCGGTGACTTCTTCCTCGGCGACCGGGTCGGATTCAACATCATCGGAATGCCCACCGGTGTCGTGTACGTCGAGCAGGTCTCGGAACTGACGCTGTCGTTCGACCGGGACAAGGCCGCCTCGTGGGCCATCACGATCGGGCAGCGGCAAGGCACCGATCCGGTGGCCGATATGTGGGAGCGAGTGCAGGAGATCATGAGTCTCGTCAAGGATTTGGGGTTCGGCTGATGCCACAGATACCGACACAGCAGTGGTGCTTCGAGCAGGGGGACCCGGAGAAGCGACACCAGTGGATGTTCGTGGCGTCGATGCCGTTCGGCCGTGACACGTACTACACGCCCGACGGTGACACGCTCGCGTACCTGTCCACCCGAGTGCAGGAGGCCGGGTACTCGCACATCTCCGAGCTCGAAGCACTCGCGGATACTGCCGGCATGGTGTCGCTCGCGAAGGTGCGGCACCAGGTCAAGAAGCTGCAACCGCCCCCGGCGGGGCAGGCGCACACCCTGAACAACACCTCGCAGTGGGTGGACATGGATGCCCCCGACCCCGGTCCGGTGGTGGTGGCGGACATGTCGCAGTTCACGGTGGAGCAGAACATCAAGCACGTCGAGCAGTTGCGCAACATGGGAGTGCCGGGAGTGGTCCCTCACGTGCAGGAGCCTGGTCCGTCGGTTGCTCGCGTGGTGGGTAAGGAGTTCGACCCGGCCGAGCACGGTCCCGCGGTGGTGATCGGGTACCTGCTCGGGCAGGACGACACCGAGCGGAAGCGTGTCCTCGCGGCGGAGCTGCGGGGCGGCCGGAAGAGCAAGAAGATTCTCGAGCACCCCGACTGGGTGGGCCTGACATGACCTATCCAGTCGGCCCCAAGCCGTCGACCGCCTATGTCGAGGGCACAGTCAGCGAAGCACAGGGCCAGTCCGAGGCGTCCATCCGCAACGGCCTCCGAGCCAAGGCCACCAACGGCTTCGGCATCGCACAGCAAGGATTCGGCGGCATCTTCAGCGGGTTCCTGTCGATGATCGGCAACCTCAACGCCATCGTCGACGAGCAAGTCACCCAAGCGGGCGAGATCACCGAAGATCTGACCGACCTAGAGAACCGGGTGGAACTGCTCGAAGGTGGTTCACTGCGAGTCCGCACGTACGCCTACAACGAGGTGTGGACGAAACCCGCGAATCTGTACCGGCTCGGGGTGGCCGTCGAGGGCGGCGGCTCAGCGGGTCGCACGGGTTCCACTGTCGCGAACAGTGTGGGCGGTCTCGGCGGCCAGTCCGGCGGGTACCGATTCCAGTGGTTCGAGGAAGCCGCGATCGCGGACATCCCCAACACCGTTCAGGTCTCTATCGGTGGCGGAGGTCAGACGCCGTCACAGATCGGTGGCGTGAGCAGATTCGGGACTCTCCTCCAGTCCGTCCGCGGCATCGGCGCTGTCCTGACCATCGAAGGTTCGCAGTTGTCGAACTCCGCTGCCGGTCCTGGTGGGCAGGGCGCGAACGTGCGCAACGCCAACACTGGCATCGAGGAGACGCAAGCCGAGGCCGGTGGCAGCTCGGCTTTCGGCGCCGGCGGAGCGGGCGGATCGGGCAACGGCAACGGCGGCAGAGGGGCTGACGCTGCACTGTCCTCGACCACCCGCGGCAACGGCGGCTCGGGTGGCGGCGGCGGTTCGTCGGCGGTCGGGTCCGGTGGTCGCGGGGGTGACGGTGGATTCCCTGCCGGCGCCGGTGGTGGCGGGGGAGCGGCCAACGCATTTGGAACAGTCAACGGAGCGGGTGGTCTCGGCGCTGACGGTCGAGTCACGCTCCTCGAATATCTCAGGGAGACGGCATGACCGGAACAGCCGAGCGCATCACCGGCAACCTTCCAGGCAAGGCGGGCAAGGCGTACGCCTACGCACTGTCCACCCCGTACCACGGCGTCGACCACGTGATCGTGTCTCGGATCGACATGGCGACGTGGGGGTTGCAGGAAACCCGCATCGTCCCGGCCGGGCTGGACGAGGCCGGCATTCCGATCATGCTCACCGACGGTGACAACACGATGTCGATGTCGATCCCGATGGCGTTGTGTTCCCATGCGGAGGCACTGGAGTCCATCGGGTACTCCGAGGTCGTTCCTGAGCCGGTGGATCCGCCCGATGAGGCTGCCTGATGGCGTTCATTCGCACACAGGAGCAGACGTCACCTTTCGCGACCACGCAGACGGTGGCGCAGGTGGCGGCAGCCATCACCAACTATCTGGGTCGACCGGTCACTGCTGACGAGGTTCTGGCGGAGATGAAGCGCCGCTCCATCCCTGGTGCCACCACGTCGACGCAGGTGAACTTCTCTCGCGCCGAGATCCTGCTCCGCGTGTTCCAGGACAACTGACCCTCTGTCCCACCTACCCCGGAAGGGGTTACTTGCCATGCCCAATCGCTATATACCTGTCGAGCGCGGCTTCTACATCACCTCCGGATTCGGATCCCGCTGGGGAACAACCCACTGGGGGATCGACTACGGACGTGACGGTGGGTCCGGCGGCTACCCCATCTTCGCGGCGCAGGGCGGCAGCGTCGTCATGGTCGGAGCCGCATCAGGGTTCGGGCAGTGGATCGTTCTCGACCACCCCACCGAGGACGGCTCCGGCACCACTGTCTACGGCCACATCATCCCCGAGGTAGGGCACGGTCGACGTGTCGAGGCCGGTGACCGCATCGGCCGCATCAACCCGGACAGCCGCAGCAATGGCGGTGTCGCACCGCACCTGCATTTCGAGGTGCACCGCGCCGTGTGGTCGCAGCCGGGGCCGAACCGCCTCGACCCCGCGCCGTGGCTGAACGGTGCTCTGTGGCCCGGAGACAAACCACCCGCCCCCACCCCCACCCCCGAACCTGCGCCTGTAGCGCCGACACAGGACGACTCGGGGCTGTGGGACGAGATCCGCACACAACTGATGGGACCCCGATCATGAGCGCAGTACGGCGAGGTCAATGCGGAGATCCCGGCCCCTATGCCGCGCACTGCACCGACTATCCCGGTCACCAGTGGAGTTGCTACGACGCGGGCGAAGACGTGTCGTTCAACCACCGGCACGACTTCCGCCACGACTGCGACGACCCCGGATGCAACCGGCAGCACTTCACCAACGAGGGGGACTGACATGGATGCCACCACCCTCGCCAAAGCGATGGACAACCGCGTCCCCATGGCGCGGTACGAAGAACTTGCCCCTCACTTCAACCGAGCTCTCATCCAAGCCAACTGCGACAGCGTCCTTCGCGTCACCATGTGGTGCTCGCAGATCGGTCACGAGTCCGGTGGGTTGAAGTGGATGGAGGAGATCGCGGACGGCTCCGCCTATGAGGGCCGGCGCGATCTCGGCAACACCCAGCCGGGTGACGGACGCAGGTTCAAGGGTAGAGGCCCCCTGCAGGTCACCGGCCGCCACAACTACTCGAAGCTCTCGACGTGGGCGCACAGCAAGGGCTACGTCGACACCCCCACCAAGTTCATCGACGAACCCACATTGCTGTCCCGTCCGGAGTTCGGGTTCCTCGGAGCCGTCTGGTACTGGACCGTCGCCCGACCGCAGATGAACGACCTCGCTGATGACCAACTGCTCGTTGCCGCAACGCAAGCCGTCAACGGCGGGCAGAACGGCATCGACGACCGGCGCAAGTTCTACTACCGGGCACTCGCGCTCGGTAACGCCCTCCTGCCCACACCCCCCGAAGAGGAGTTCACCGTGAGCATCGCCGAAGAAGTGAAGAACCAGCTGTCCGGGTCACCCGCACCGGGGGAGTACCCCGGTTGGCCGCAGCTCGGCAGTCAGACGATGGTCGACGCCCTCGCCGATGTGCGTGACTCACTGGTGCAGCCGGTGTCGTCGCTCATCAACCCCGACGTCGCGTTCGACCTCCCCACCTACGCACGGCTCATCGACGCTTCCGCGTACCGCACCGAGCAGGCAGCCGCCCGCATCGAAGCCGCCCTGGATCGCATCGAGAAGAAGCTGGGGAGCAAGTGATGACGAAGTTCGCAAGCATCTACCCGCAGTTGCGTCTCGCCGTGTACGGAATCCTTACCGCCATCCTCGGCGCCGCGGCACTGTTCGGTCTCATCACGCAGGAGCAGGTCGACTCGGCCCTCGGGTACGCGCTCGCCGGTCTCGGTGCGCTCGGCACCCTCCTCGCCCTGGTGAACGTGAAGACTGCGGCACCACAGGTGAATGCACCCGCCATCGCCGATGAAGTCGCGGCCCGCATCAACACCGGTGTCGCCGAAGCGACTGTGACCGTGCAGAACACGGTCGACGACTTCCGCCGTCAAGCCGAGCAGGCGCTCGGCCACCAGCTCGGATGACGGAACGGGCAGTCACTGACACGCTCTTCTTCGCGCAGTCGGCGACCCTGCTCCTCGGAACTGTATCCATCGGGTACGGCATCCTCACCCTCACCTTCGGATCCGCCCTCTGGGACGGACCCGGAACCGTGTACGACACCGCACAATCCGTTCCGGGCGCACCCCAATCATGGGGTCTCGTCGCCATCGCAGCAGGAGCACTGGTCCTCGCCGGGCAGTTGTTCCACCGCCACACCCTCATTGCCACCGGGGCACTGTCGATGGGTCTGTGGTTTCTCTTCTTCGCCGTCAGTTTCGCCTTCGACATCGCCGACGCACGAGCACCGTTCGGCGCTCCGGGGGTCCTGGTGTACGCGCACCTGTGCGTGTTGATGCTGCTGCGGTCCCGCGTCCACCTACCCGGAGGTGCCCGATGGGCTGGAAACCCATAGTCCGAAGTATCAGAGTGTTCGTACTCGGATCACGACGCGTCGTGTCCGGGTCATGGCCTCTCTACCGCATCTGCGCACTCATGCTCACCATCTCCGGTGGCGTGCAACTGGTCACCGGGAAACTCCCCGGATCGGTCACCGGCACAGCATCACCGGAGTGGACCGACCTCGCCTACGTGTGGATGCAACTCATCGGCGGACTGCTGGTGTTGTGGTCCCTGCTCGTGGGTGCTCGTGACCTCGAGAAGTCCCTGAACCTGGAGCGGGTCGGGGCGATCTTCATCTTCGTCTCCTCCCTGACCTACGTGGTGTCCGTCGTCGACTACAACAGCGGCGTGCCCACGTCGTCGGGGGTGTGGTTGGTGGTGGGCGTCGGCATATACACAGCGTTTCGGGTGTGGGAGATCACCCGAGTCATCAGTCAGACGCGCACCGAGCAGGAGGGTCGCTCATGACCGCGGCCACCGTCATTCAGCTCATCATCACCGGCGGCCTCGCTGCCGCCATCACATCACTGGTCGGGTGGTTGAAAGACCGCCGGCGCAATGCAGCCGACACCAACCAGATCATGCAGGGCATCTACGAGAAGTCGGTGGAGTTCGCGGACAAACGTCTCGATGAGGTGCGTGACGATCTGGCGTTGTGCAACAAGAAGTGCGATGCGTTCTCGGATCTGGTGATGCAGGTGATCAATCAGGAAGTGGACACCGAGACCGCTCGGAGTCGCCACAAGGAGATCCGGTCGTGGGCCGCATGAGGAGGACATCGTGAGTGGTTGGTCCCCGATCAAGGAAGACATCGTGTTGTCCCGCAACGGGGACTACGGGTGGCGACACACCAAGGACGCCTCCGACCCCGCGTTCCCCACCGGCACCACAGCGGAATTGGTGTTCTACGAGGACGACTCCACCGACGCCGAGGAGATCGCGTCGTGGCCGGCTGAAGCGGTCACCACCTCGTACATCGAGTTCATCGTCCAGTCCAACGAGACGGACCTCATCGAAGCACGCACCACCTACCAACTGATGGTGCATTACCCGGCGGTTCCCCCGTCGGTGCACACACAGGACTGGCCGTGGAAACGCGGCAAGGTGAAGAGGGAGAACTGATATGCCGTTGACGATGTCGGCTGCGTTCCGTGAGGACGCCGCTGTGGCCGCCGCGAACCTGGGTGCGTTGATGAGTCTGCACACGGGGGATCCGGGTGCGAACGGGACGGCGAACGAGGCGACCGGTGGTGGGTACTCGCGCCTTTCGACGACGTGGACGGGTGGAACCATCGACGGTTCCGTTCCCGGTACTGCGGTGGAGTTCTCCGCTGCTGCGGGGACGTATTCGTACTACTGCGTGCGGAAGTCGGATGGGACGTTCCTGTGGTCTCAGTCGTTCTCGGCGATCACGTTGCCGCAGGCGATGAAGTTGCGTGTGACTCCGACGTTCACGGTTCCGCAGGGAACCTGAGGTGGGTGAGTCCACGTCTCCTCGCCCTCGGGTGGGGTCGTCGACTGCCCGCGCTCCGGGTGTGGGGGTGTCGTTCGCCCCGCGGCCTGGTGTGGGTATTGGGGTGGCGCCGTCGGGTTCGGTGCAGCCGCAGTTCATCCCGCTGCCATCGGTGGTGGCGGAGTCGCTGATGGTGTTGGCACCCACGGCTGTGACGGTGGGTGTGGCTGCGGTGGATTCGGCGGTGTCGATGCGTGTGCGGGTGTCGACGGAGTACGAGACGGAAGTCAAGATGATCGACGTCGAGGCGGCGTTGGAGTTCGCTGTGCTGTCGACGGTGACACCCTCGTTCGATTCTGTGGCGTCGATGCGGGTGACGGCGGCTACCGGTTTAGCGCCGGTGATCACGTCGACGGCGTCGATGGTCGTCACCGCGTCGGGGACTGCGGCACTCGGCCCCTACCCGATGGGCATGAACAAGACCGCCCAGCAGACCGCGGCCAATGGTGCGTGGACGAAGAACACCAGCATGGGCGCCCGGTCGGGGTACGGGCCTCCTGTGTCGAACGAGTTGGTGGCTCAGGTCGCCGGGTCGTACAAGTTCTATGCGTTGGATGCCCGCAACGGTGACCATTCGACGAACGCGTGCCGCATTCAGCGGCTGAGGTCAGGGACGACGACGACTGTGGCGACGTCCCCGTCGGGCGCCCAGAACTCCACGATCACCACAGGTTCCGTGTCCGTGGCGGTGGGGGACCGGTTCTGGTTGGAGTCGTACGTCTCGACGGTGGGCACGGCGGCCAGGCAGATCAACACGAGCACCTATTTGTATTTCAACGCGGCGTGATTCCTGATTGGAGCAGTGATGGCTTTACCTGATGACATCCTGAAGGGGACGGTGACGTTCGGTCAGGCGGTGTCCCTGATCGGGGGGCGCCCGACGTCGATGACGTTCACCATCAAACCCACCCACGACCTCGTCCACGCGGCAACAGGAATCCAGATTCTGGACTTCACGGAGCAGATCACGGTGGAGGAGGGGATGCCGGGATCTGTCACTCTCCCGTTCACCGATCAGCCGGGGTTCCGGAACTCTGCGGGGGACGAGTTCAAGGATTGGGCGTATCAGGTCACGGGCGTGTTCCGTGGTCAGGGTGGTCAGTCGAAGTCGTTCTCGAAGAACTTCCAGTTGCCGATGGGTCAGTCGGTGGTGGACTTCGACCTGATCCCCGGCGGTTCCATCTCCCTGCCGGTGACTGCTCCGGTGGCTCGGGTGACGTCGGTGTTGGGGAAGGCTGGCGCGATCACCGTCGAGGACTTCGTGGATGCGGGTCTCGGTGGGGGTGGGGCTGTCCCGGATGAGGGGATCACGGCGCAGAAGTTGGCACCGGATTCGGTGACACAGGCGAAGATCGCCCCCGCTGCAGTAGGGAACGCGGAGCTGGACACCGATGCTGTGACGGCGTCGAAGGTGGCGGCGGATGCGATCACCGGGGTGAAGATCGTGTCGGGTGCGGTGTCGAAGACGAAGCTGGCGACGGCACTGGCGAACGAGATCGACGGCAAGCTCACCCAAGCGGTCGCCGATCAGACTTATGCCCCCGTGGCCCAGGCCGTACCGACCGGAGGCTCGACCGGACAAGTCCTCGCGAAGACCTCCACCGGACTCGGATGGATCGCCCCACCTTCCGGCGGCAGCGGTGGCGTCTCCGCGACCGACAACGGCGACGGCTCGTTCACCCTCACCTCGACCACCGGCTCGACCGCGCTCACCGACAACGGTGACGGCACCTGGACGCTCACCGCCTGAAAGGGGCGCACACATCATGGCAACCATCACCAGCTACTCCAAGACGCAGGCCGACACCCTCCTCGGGGGAAAGGCCGCGGCCGCCGTCGCCCTCTCGAACCGCCCCCAGGCCCTCGCCACCTTCGGGGACTCGATCACCTGGGCCAAGACCGGCGGTGAAGTCGCCTGGCCCGACCTCGTGGCCGACTACCTCGCACTCGGACTGTTCAACCCGTCCGTCCCCGGTGAGAACCCCGCCAACATCGCGCTCCGCGCCGCGTCGATCCGGCCCACCTTCTCTGTCCCTGGCGGCACGATCCCGGCAGCATCGGCTACCCGAGTCGCGGTGACGCTCACCAGCGGTGAGACGAACTTCAAGGCCGGCAGTGCCAGCTTCCCGAACATCGGCAACTACACCGGCCGATTCCGCGGTGTGGACGTCACCCTTCGTCACCGAGACGAGGACGGCTGGACCATCGCCCGCGCCGTCGACGGCGCAGCGGTCACCGTCCCCGCAGGCTCCTGGCCGTTCGCCACCACGGCGGCGCGCACGCACCGAGACGACATCACCGTCATCTGGGCGGGACGCAACAACGTCAACAACCTCGTCTCGTGGACGCAGAAGATCGTCGACAACCTCGTTGGATCACCGAAGCGCTACCTGGTGCTCGGCGTGCTCACAGGTGGCGGGGAGGCAGCGGGCAACGCTGCGTACGACAATGTCGTCGCCGCGAACACCGCACTCGCCACCGCATTCGGCGTGAACTACTTCGACATGCGCCGGCACCTCATCGACAACGGGCTCGCCCAGGCGGGCATCACGGCGACGACGCAGGACACCGCCGACAAGAACTCCGACACCGTTCCCACCTCGCTGCGTGTCGACCAGATCCACCCGAACATCGCCGCGAACCGGGTCATCGCTCGCAAGGTCGCCGAACTCATCATGGCGAAGGGGTGGTCCCCGACGGTCACCCTGCCTGCCCTGGAACCGGGCGCACCGGCCCCGACGACCACCGTCCTCGACATGCCGACGAACACCGCGCTCGCATCCGTCGCGACACCGACCGCCATGCAGACGGCGCAGAACCTCTCGATCCGCATGGTCGGACGGTTCGACAACCTCAACCTCAACCAGGCGCTCATCCAGCGCGTGGCGGGAACCGATCAGCGGTCCTGGCAACTTGGCACCATCGCCAACACGCCGCGCTTCCGATTCCAGACCTGGTCGGCGGGCACAGTCGGATCGAACACGGCCGCGGACTCCACCGTGGAGATCCCGTACACGCCGGGCTCACTGTTCGGCGTGCGCGTCGACTTCGACGTCGCCGCTCGAACCGTCACGTTCTACACCGCAGCCGACGGCGTCACGTGGGCGCAGCTCGGCGCAGTGAAGGCCACCGCGACCACGGCCACCCTGTTCGGCGGGACGTCACCAGTCGAGATCACCGGCTGGGGCGGCGACGTGAAGTCCGTCAAGATCACCTCGCTCGACGGAGCGACGACGTACATCGACGAGGACTTCTCGGACGGCGTCGCGACCGGCTGGGCGTTCAGCGGCGGAGCTGCATTCCTGTAGCAGCTCAGGTGACGGGGACGCCGAGGTCTCGCAGCCGGTCCATGATCTTCGACGCCATGTACAGATGGCCGTCGTTGTTCAGGTGCGAACCGTTGGCGTCCCCGTAGTACTGCCGGCTGTTCTCGTCGGTGAACCAATTCTCCTGCAACGGGCTGATGAACTGCGCCTTGTCCGCGATGGCGGCCTGGCCGATCGGTGAGGAGACGCGGCCGAGCAGCGCGCCGCCGGGCATGGGCTGCGACGGACCCATGACGATGACCTGCACATCGGGCCACGCCTGGCGGGCCGCGTCGATCGTCTCGCGCACCTTTGCGTAGAGCACGTCGGGTTCGGCTCGGTAGTCGTTCTGCCCACCTTGGAGCAGCAACACGTTCGGGGAGAACGATCCGGCAGCAGCTCTGCGCTGGATCCGGGAGACGTAGTCGTTGCCGTCTGCGCCCTCGTTCCCACCGCCCCAGGTGAACCCGGTGCCGCCGACGCCGTCGATCTCGGACGGCCAGCCGAGGTCGCGAGCGACGGTGTAGGCGTAGCCCTCAGTGGGCGGGTTCGCCGCGGTGCCGAGGGTGTACGAATCACCGAGGATCAGCAGCCGGGGATCGGCAGGGATCGTGAACGACACGTTCCGGCCCATGACTTCCTCGGGGCTGACCGGGTTTGCGATGGTCGTCTCGGGGGTCTCGCGGGTCGCGGCAACGTACCCGGCCCATACGAGGCCGATGGCGACGAGGACGACGCTCGCGACGGCGGTGATGCTCCACGCGTTCCACGTCACCGACCCTGTGATCGGGGGGAACTTGCTGCTGGATCGGCTGCTGCGTCGTCGTCTCTGTGCCACTCGGGCATCATGCCGTACCGGACGGTCTCGGCGCGTGTCGAGAAGGTGGGACGCCCACCACCCGAGACGATCGGCCGCGAGCAGGTGGGCGTCACGCCGAGCTGGTTGCTGAACCGGGCGCGCCCGTCCCATACCCGGCGAGGTGGCGGACAAACGGAGCCGCGCATAACGCGAGAATCAAACCCCCGTGCCGGCGGACAGGTCGAAGTTCCCCCCGAACCTCACCGCCACCGGAGTCGCCCCGAACGCCGCCCGCACCACCGCCTCCAACTTCGGCTTCGCCACAGTGGGGGAGTACGCCGCCGCATCACACTGCGCCGCCAACCGGTAGTAGGCGGGGTCCATCCTGTGTGGGTGCCCCGTCACCGTAGTCATGTGGTCGACGTGTCGTTGGGCGTGCGCTCTCAGGTCCGCCGCCGCTTGCGTCCAGTCCACGGTCACCTCCTGGGGTGCGGGGGCGGGTGCTTCCCGGATCGCCGGCATGGGCTGGTGACCACCACCCGACCCCGCCACAGCAGGCTAACCGATCATCGAACACCAGTGCGAACTGAGCCCCACTCTCGTCATTGAGAGTGGGGCTCTTTTCTGCGTTCGAGGTGTGGGCAGTGTTTTCGAGTGTGGGCAAAATGTGGGCACGGATTGGATTGTGGGCGTCTTCGCGGCCTCGTTCCGACTACCGAAACATGCCCTGATCTGCGTTTATATTCGGTGCCCCCGGCAGGATTCGAACCTGCGACCAAGGGATTAGAAGATCGATCAGACCCGCTGGTAGACCGCTCAGTAACGCGCTCACCAGTGAATTTGCTGGCATCGGGTGGAAGTTGATGGACGTTCTCGGCGCCCGTGTGTGGGCAATTTGTGGGCAAACCAGGGGTACCCCCTCCCGGTATGTCTATTACCCCCTACGGGTACGCAGTTCCGTCACGTCAGCGATAGCCGGGGGAGATGGCATCCGAGACGCCACGTCATCGAGATCGTCCTCGAACAGGCCGGCGTACGTGTCCAGTGTCATCGACGCCGACTTGTGCCCGAGCATCCGCTGCACCGCCTTCACGTTCGCCCCCGACGAGATCGCCAGAGACGCCGCCGTGTGCCTCAAGTCGTGCGGCGTGATCCGGGGTATCGCCGAATCGCGCACCGCCTTGTCGAACCAGTCCCGGCGCGCGTTCTGGTTGCGCATCACCCCACCACCTGCAGACGGAAACAGCAGATCGTCCGGCCGCAAGCCCGAGGCCGCGACGTCGATACGTTCCGCCAACCATGCCGGTGCCGGTACCGATCGCTGCTGGTGAGTCTTAGGGGTGCCCCATTCCAGCACCCCGTTCACATCCGCAACCGACTCCACGATGCGCAGCCGCTTCCTCTGTGAATCCCAGCGCCTTTCCTTCAAGGCGGCCATCTCGCCCCAGCGCAGACCAGTGAACGCGAGCACAAGGACCACCAACTCCCCATGTCCGGCGTGCTCAGAGAGAGAGAACACCTCCGACGCGGTGAGGTACACATGATCGTTCGACCGTGTCCGGGGGACCGTCGTCCCGACCGCCGGGTTGACGGTAATCCGTAGATCGCGCACCGCGACGTCGAGGATCATCCGCAGCGCACCCCTGGCTTTCACGACCACAGAGGGTGAGTAAGCGTGCGTGAGGTCATTGATCCACTCCTGCACGGCAGTGGTGGTGACCTTCGAGACGGGCACGTTGCCCCACCGCGGCAGCACCTGGCGCTCGAGACTCTGCCGGTATCGATCCTTCGCGCTCGGCTTCAAGTTCACCTTCGACGCGAACCACTGCTCCGCAACCGCTCCGACCGTGGTTCGGCCGGCCGAATGCGACACCAGCTTGCCGCGGCCCTTGTCGACCTCCACCTGGTGGGCATGGTTGACCGCCGCCTGCTTCGTGAGGAACCCGCGGGCATCGGTGGACCGTCCGTCCGGCAGTCGGTACCGAACCCTGTACCGGGTTCTCCCTGACGATGTGGTGTACGCCGACACCGATGCCATCTACGCGGCCTTCCTGTGCATGATCCTGCGGAGTCTGTTCACCAGCACCGGCGAGTACGCCAGCACGGTTTCCTCGTCGAGCGCCGCCACAAGCAACTGGTAGTAACGGGTGGGAGAAAAATCGAAGGTGTCGACGATCGCCTGTTCTTTGTCGCCGCGGTGTGACCACCGTTGAGCCTCGAAGTCCACGATCATCTTCTGCAGTGGCGTCACAGCTGTCTCCTCGCGAGCTCTGTATCGATGTGCCGACGCTCGTCGGCGGAGAGGTTCTGCACCCGCACAGTGAGCGTGTGCAGGTCGGTCCACAGCTCCCACGCGCACTCACGGTCAGGGTTGCCACGCGTCCATACGAGCGCGTCGATGAGGTCCTCGATGAGGATCAGCCGCCGAGCGGCGATCTCGTCGACGATCCGTTCCTCGCGCGCCACCCACCGTTCGTCACCGTGCGCTGTCCCGCGCTCGATATGGACGATCTCGTGGGTGAGAACGCAGCGACGCTGCGCCTGAGTCATGCCCGCGTGAAGGCGGATGTGCTGCCCATCAGTGTCCCCGGCGACGTGCAGATCCCGCTCGTGCGTGATGCGGGTGCCGGCGTGATGGTCTCGCGCGTGACGCCAGGGGTGGAATCGGGACATAGAACGGACCATAGGGTCCGGGTCCGACAGAAACCGCGCTGACCAGGAACTACACCCGTGTCATTCGCAGATGGAACCCATAACTTCCATAGTTATGGGTTCCGTTGACCTACCCCTCGGGCGTGTTGTCGTCTGTCTCGATCCGTCGCTCGGACGCGGCGCGGGGCCACTCAAGGCTGGGTGCTGGATCGGGTCGATTCAAGGCTCGAACGTTGTCGTGCTGGTCGCCGCCATCAGCGGCCCGGGTTGTTGTGGTTCCAGGATCCCCATCTTCTCGAGCATCTTCCGGAACGCTCTCCTGCGTCGTCTCGCCCGTGCCTTCATAGTCTTCGCTTCCTGCTCGATGTAGTGATGGAACCTGCGATGGGTAGTCGGCCGCGTCCGGGAAGACGCCGTCGTAGGGCAAGGGGTTGGGGTGCATCTCGTCGTACGAACTCACACGGTTTTCAAGTTCAGTTACCAGTTCACTGACCTCTAGTTGCTCCGTCCGGGGCAACCAGTCGATGCGTGCATGAAGCATCCGAAGTTCGTCGTCTTCGACGAATCGCGTCAGTACGGCAACCTCATCTGGATTCAGCTCGCCGGCGTCTCTCAACAACTTTCCGCGAGCTGACGCGAGGAGTTTGCGGTCCGACGCACTCATGGCTAGCTGGACGCCCGGCCGGTTGGGGTGCTGTCCGAGTGCCGCAGTAATGCTGCTGATGGCCGGGGCGGCAGGAGTTGACCTAGGCAGTTCAAGGGGATCATCCCTGAACTCCGTAGGTGACCCGCCACGTAGGACTTCATCAACACTCCCCTCGGTCCAGTCCAACGCTCGTTCAAGATCCCGCCGCTTACTCGGGCTCAACGTGTCCGCGCGCTTATTCTCGATCGCCCTTACGAGCGCAGGGGAGGGGCCTCCCCGTTCCTGAACTTGCCCCTGAGTCAGCCGCAGTTCGTTACGCCGCCGCTTGACTGCCTCTCCAAGTCGGCGCCAGTCCGTTTCGTTCACGCCGCAATCATGAACCAACAGGGCATGACAGGTCTAGCGACAGATCGACAGGCCGGGTGCCAGTTCTAGCGCACGTAACTGACTTACAGCCCTGTCATTCTGCAGTTCAACGGCATAAATCGACAGAAAAATCGTTCGAACACTTGCGCCTGTCGGAGTCTGTCGCTACATTTATCGCATGGCCGCTAACCCAATCGGACCTCAGGTTCGGATCAGAGATCTTCGTGAAGCGCACGGGCTCTCCGTGAAGCAACTCATCGCACGGATCGCCGAAGCCGGACTGGAGGGCGTTCACGAAGACACGATCCGAAACGTCGAGCTCGGCCACAAGCGAGCCAGCGTCCCGCTGATGACCGCATGGTCCAAGGCTCTCGGGCTGATCCCACTCGATGTGTGGCAGCCGCCTGCACGGACGACAGTTCAGTCCAAGTCGGGCCGGGCCGCCTGATGTCTCGCCGCCGAGGGCCGCAGCGCAGTTGGACCTCCAAGGTGCCGCACGGGAACGCTAAAAACCCGCACCTGATTGCCCCTGGACTCCGCAACCACTTCGTGTACCTCCTGGCAGACGAGTCGGGCGAAGTCATCTACGTCGGATGCACTCGCAATCCGGAACAGCGGTGGCGCGACCACCGCACCACCAAGCGGTGGTCATCCGAGGTTGCAAGCAAACGCATGGTCGGGCCGTACGACTACCCCACCGCACGACGTATCGAGCGCGAGCTGCAAGACCTGCATCGGCCCCGCTATGACGCGCGTTTCCGCGCCAGCCGCATTCATGCCTGAAAACCAGCGAAGCCGCCCCGGTGTGACGGGACGGCTTCGACGACAAGTGATTGGAGAACCAATGTCAGTTCCAAACAATACGGCGTCCCTAGCTCGGATCCCAGTAGCAGACACCGAGTTACTTGCAACGATCGTCGAGGGGCAGCCCAATGTGGCTTTCCGGCACGTCGTTGAACAGCTTGGACTCGGGTACGGCAGCCAACTGCAGAAGCTCAAGGGTAAGTCGTGGGCAGTCGTGACGAACATCGTCACGACTGGAGCGGACGGCAAGACCTACGAGATGGTTGGCGTTGACCGCAAGACGCTCACCATGTACCTCGCCACACTCGACGAGAACCGCGTCAGGGAGGAGTGCCGGCCGACGCTGGTCGCTCTGCAAGCGGAAGCAGCAGACGCACTCGACGCGTACTTTCACGCTGGCGGCGCCATCAATCCCAACGCGACCAGTGGACAGCTCTCCGATTTGATGGTGACCGCACAGCAGCGCATCCAACTGCTGGCACTCACGAAGGGCATCGTCGACGATGCCTGGCTTGAGACCAAGGTGCGGCATCAGGTCGCCGTCGCCCTTGGTGAGGAACCTGACATCGAGCCGCTGAAGCGCACGCTGACCGTTTCGGACTACCTCGACCAGAAGGGTGTGAACCAGGCCGGCCAACGCAAGTTCGCTGGTTCCATGGGCGCGCTCGTCAAGAAGCAGTACCGCGAACTCCACAACGATGAGCCGGGTAAGGCGATCCGTTTCGTGAACGGCGCCGACCGCGAGGTCGCGGCTTACACCGAACGGGACCGCGCATTGTTCGATAAGGCGTGGGCGGTTTTCGGATCCGCAATCGAGCCTCAGTACTTCATGCGTGCAGTGGTGACGGCATGAGCATCTCGCCACTCGAACTGCCCATGGCCAAGCTCGCCGATCCCGACTGGGTCGACGCTGCGGGCGACGACGAATTCGAAGCTCGCATTTTGATGTTTCTGGATACTGACGCTCCGCCTCCAGACTGCCTGATGGAGGGTACTCGGATCGACCGATTCCATTCGGCGCTGAGTTTGCACCGCCTGCATGCCGAAAGCATGTTGAACAACCTGCAGGCAGAGAACGCGACGATGCACCAGTCCTGTTTCGCCATGGGCCGCGCCGGTAAGTCTCGCTGGTTTGCATTCGAATCGGAGTGGAAGGTGCGGCGCCGAGAGGTCGTGCAGCGCAAAGCGCGATGCGAAATGCTCTTGCAGCGCGTGAAGCAGAAGCGGTCGAACTTTCGAGAGACCACCAGCAACCGCAATAGAGAGACCATGGACGCAGTAGAGGTTCTTGCGAAAGCGATTCTGGAGCATCGCGAATCCATTGAGTGGTCGGGCGGTGAGACCACCGTGTCCGATCGAGCACTGTGGGCATCACTGAATCGGGCACGTATCCCGCACGGTCGTGCTGGAAGCATCACAGTCCGCGACTGGCTGATGAAGCTTGCTGGTGGCAGGGACGGCGGTGTGTGATGACCGACTCTCCATGGATGACGTTCGCCGAGGCTTGCGCTTACTCCAAGATCGGCGAGAAGAGCCTGTACCGCGCATTGCGAGTCGGCGATCTCCCTGCTGTGCAGGGCTTGTCGAAGCCCAACACTCAGGGTGGTCGGTGGCGGATCCACCGTGATGACCTCGACTCCTGGCTGCGCGGGAACGTGGGCTCCCCGGTCGTGTCGTCGATCCGCCCTCATGGTCGGGGTGCGGCGTGATGGCGTGGGTGGTTCGGATGCGTCTGCACGTGGGTCTCGTGTGCGCCCTTCTCGGCGCCCTGGCCGCAGCAGGCATCTCATGAGCGCCCCGACTGCTCCGCGCCCCACCGTCGACTACGTCGAGTGCATCGACTGCGCCCGCCGCGGCATCGGCCTCCACATCGACATCCTCACCGGCCAGTGCCGCCGGTGCACCACCACACCCACCCGACAAGGGGACCACTCATGACCACCTCTGTCCGAACCCGGTACATCGACGGGCAACGCATCCACACCGGCCACATGACCACCGAGGAACTGGAGTGGTCGGACTACGGCCGCAGCCGGTTCGGTGTCATCCATTTCGTCCTCGGCACGTTCCTGTGTGTCCTTGCGGTCGGTGTGTTGTTCGCCTTCCGCACGGGGGTGTGGGGATGAACGCGCTGTCGGACAAAGCATTCAACTGGATCCTCAACGCACGCGGACCGATCAGCCGAGAGTTTCGCGTGAACACCGTCGCACTCGGCGCCGTCCTTGCACTGCTGGCCGTTTTGGTTCCGAACGCTTACCTGTTGTCGGATGCCGCGCTGGCGCTCGGTGTCGCGGTAGGAGGCGTGTTCGGCTTCCTCGGCGGGTTCATCGTCAACATGACCACGGTCGTGGCGCAGCACCGAAAGGCGTGTGCGGCATGACTGAGGACGACATCCGGGCCGCCATCACCAGCCTCCCCACCCCCACCGCGGAAGCCAACTGGCGCTTCACCGACGGCAAGGAATGGCACAAACACCGCGACGACGGACGCCCCCGCATCTTCTTCGAATGGGGCGACGACGACACCTACCTGTGCGTGTACGCCGTCGCCGACATCCCCACCCACCTCCGCAACGACGCCCTCTACAACCTCGGGCAACAACACCCCCTGGAGCACACCTCATGACCACCCCACAACGCCGGCACCCGTTCGAGATGTTCGCCGCCACCTACGTCGAGGACTGGACCGAATCCGCCCTCTGCGCCCAGGTCGATCGGGATTTCTGCTTCCCGGAGCGCGGCGAGAACGGCCACGACCACCCGTACCGGCAGATCCGCCGCGTCTGCGGTGAGTGCCCCGTCCGCCAACAATGCGCCAAACGCGCCTACGACGGTGCAGAGAAGTTCGGGTACTGGGCCGGCGTCAACGCCGGTGCCGGTTCCCACGCTGATGTGATGGCGAAGTGGGCTGCCATCGCCGGTGAGCAGGTGGCGTGATGGGAGCCAACTACCACGACACCCTCGGCAACGAAGCCCTCGCCATCGCCCTGTCGGTCCGTGATGAGGATCCGCAGATCATTCTCGACACCCTCACCCGCGGCTGCATGTCGAACCCGCTGCGGATGGCGCAGATCATCATGGCGTTGGCGGCGTTCACTCCGGTGGATGAGCCGCAGTCGGTGTTGGTGCAGCGTGTCGAGTCGATCACCGCTCCTCGTGTGGCGGTGGCGGCATGAGAGAGCCCTACATCGGATATGTGGTCTCCCGTCTACCTGACACGAGCCGGGACCTGACCGACCTCGCCCCCGTTGCTGCGCACCTCGACTACCTCGTGTCGATCGGCATGAACCCCACCATGATCGCTCGGTCGGCAGGTGTCACCCTGCGGACAGTGCAGCGAGTGTTGGCACGGGAGTACGCCCACACTCGACGTTCACATGGCGCCGCACTACTCGCCGTGACCCCGCGGCCGCACCGTCAACAAGCACTCGTGCTGTCCTACGGTGTCGTCCGGCGCCTCGAAGGGCTTGCGGTGATGGGCTGGTCGGGTCGCGTCATCGGCGAGAAGGCCGGCATTACCCACCGGTGCCTGCTGTCGATGAGGAACGAAGGTGCTGCGTGCACCTGGAATGTTCACGTGCAGATGGATGCCGCGTATCAGCGACTGTCGCACCTCGACGGTGGCAACACGCGCACGAAGCGATGGGCGGCGGCGCAGGGCTTCACGCATCCGATGCTGTGGGACGACATCGACGACTACGACGAGGTCCCCTCGGTCCCCAAGCCGGATTCCCGTGCTGCGTTCTGGGATGAGTACGAGCACTTCCGTGGCTTTGGCTGGGATGACCGCCGTATCGCGGAGGCGCTGGGGATGCAGTTGGAGACATTCCAGGCTCGGGTGCGGCGTAACTCGGAGGTGGCGGCATGATCCCCGACATTCTCACGGGCACGCGCCTGTTCATGGAGTCGTCCGGCCAGTCCATCGCCACCACACCCGCGTTCCCCGACGACGACACCCGCGCCCTCCGCCGTGCCCTGTTGTGCGAGGAACTGGGGGAGTACATCACCGCGGAAGCGCATGGCGATCTGGTGGAGGTGGTCGATGGCCTCCTCGACATCATCGTGGTCGCTCACGGGACCTTGCTGTCGTACATCGGTCCGGAGGCCGCGGAAGCTGCTGCGGCTGAGGTGACTCGGTCGAACCTCGACAAGATCGTCGGCGGTGTGGTGCAGCGTCGGGAGGACGGCAAGATTCTCAAGCCGGCCGGATGGGTCGGCCCTGACATCGCCGGCGTCCTGCAACAACACGGCGGTGCCCTGTGAACCGCTGCGACTGCCAAGCCTCCCTCGACGGCATCTTCCCCGACCGCCACGAAACCACCTGCGCCACACAAGGCCGCCACAGCAACCGAGACCACCCCACCCTCTGCGGCCGGTCCACACGCAACCCCCACCACCACCTCGGAGTCCTCTACTGCGGTGTCACCGGGGACCACACCAACCACATCTCCTACTCGATCCGTGACGGTGCGCCGCTGTGGGAGTGGGTGGATGGGCAACCCGCCCGACCGTTCGGGCAGAAACGAGAAGCAGCATGAGCATCGACACCACTCGGGTAGCCGTCAACTGGGGCGGAACTACCAAACATGTTGTGAACCCAGAGGAGACCGCCGCACGTGGCTACGGAAAGGCTGCGTGCAGCCTCAGTTCGCACGTGTTCGAACCGGGCGAGATGAATCTTCCGGACCACCTGAAGCGCCTCGGCGCCATGGGGGATGTGAAGTGGTGCAAGCGGTGCGCGAAGAAGTTCGACCTACAAGACGAACTCGGTGAGCAGCCCACGCCCTCGAACGCCCTGGACCGCGTGCGGGATCTCGCTGCGCAATGGGAGAACGCCACCGACTTGGGAACCGGCAACCCGAACATCGTCGCCCGCGCCTTCGCGCACGAGCTTCGCCTCGCACTGGGGGAACAGGCATGAACGCCCTCGAACATGTCGTGACGGACCTGGCACTCATCACCGCCACCGAGCAGAAACTCGCCGCCGTCAAAGCCGAACGGAAAGCCGCCCTCGCAGCGGAACTGTCCCGCGGAACCGTGTACGCCTACGACGGACTCGGTACCGACGAAGACAACCAACTTGGCTACGCCACCGTCCCCAAGCCCACCCAGCCGAAACCGGTGGTGAGCATTGACGACGAGTCCGTCGTCATCCCGTGGGCTGTGGAGGAGTTCGGGGACGGTGTCATCACCACCCGCCTCACCGAGCAGGGCCGCACGTCGATCATGGAGGCGGCGAAGGCCGGCACCCAGATCCCCGGTGTGACGGTGACGGTGCCGGAGAAGCGCCCCGGCACTCCCCGGTTCGTCCCGTCGAAGCGGGTGGCGGAGTTGGTGCAGGGGATGGTGGACCGCGGTGTCCTCGATGTCCGCACCGTGCTGGAACTCCCGTTGGGGGGTCAGCAATGACCGAGCAACGCTCCCTCACCGGCGCGCAGATCAAGCAACTCCTCGAACCCATCAACCCGAAGCGGGTCGTCCGGGACGGCAAGGGCCACAACCACGTCTCCCAGCAGGACGTCGTCGCTCACCTCATCCGGGTGTTCGGGTTCGGCAACTTCGACACCGACGTCCTCAACGTCGAGTGCATCTTCGAAAACCCCCGCGACGACGCCGGCAAGCGGTTCGACGTCTGCTACCGGGCGATGGTGCGGCTGACGATCCGCACACCCGACGGTGTGGAGTTGTGCCACTACGAAAACGGGTCCACTGCCACGGCGCAGAACCAAACCCGCGGCGACGCTCATGACCTGGCATACAAGAGTGCGATCTCGCTGTCGATCAAGCGAGCTGCGATCGCACTGGGTGACCAGTTCGGGTTGTCGCTGTACAACAAGGGCCAGATGTCCGCGCTGGTGCTGGCATCCCTGGTGGGCGCCGACCATGACGGCGCTGATGTGCAGTCGGATGTGCCGCAGCAGGTGGCGTTGGGCAACGACGAGGTCGACCACGCCGACGACGCTGTCACGGCGCAGGTGCCAGCCGCGGTCCAAGCACGTTCCGAGCTCCTGGCGACCCTGAAGTTCAAGGGCGTTGCGGCGAAGGCGGCCGGTGAGAAGTTCCGCACCGACACCGGCAGTGACCTCAACACGACAACGGATGTGGCCGCGATCAAGGCACTCACCGCGTTCTACCGCTCCGTGCCTGAAGTGAAGGCCGCGTCATGACCACGATCCCGGTGGACGACCAACACTCCGTCCTCGTAGACAACGGCATCATCACCATCTGCGGCCCCTCCACATGGGACATCACCGATGAGAACTCGGAGTCCCCGGCTGCTCTGGCGCGTGCGTTGGATGCTGCTGTGACTGTGGCGATGACACAGGTCGGTGGCTTCTGATGAGCGAACTGTCACCGAACAGCGTTGCCCTCCAACTCGCTTCCCTCGGACGCGACCTGGACCGACTGGTGCAGGAGATCGACAAGGCGGAGACGCGGGCTGTCAATGCCCGCGAGGACTACACCGTCGCCAACTCCACGGCGTTCCTGACCGCCGAGGGTGCGATGGACATGCGGAAGCACACGGCGATCGTGGAGTCGTCGGAGTTCCGTCTGGCTGCTGAGACTGCGGAGGCGGTGGTGCGTGGGTTGCGCCGTCAGATCGATGCGGTGCGTGTGCGGATCGACATCGGTCGGTCGATGGGTGTGGCGTTGCGTGCGGAGATCGACCTCATCGGTAAGGACGGTCGGCCGTGAGCGACGAGATCGACCAAACGGTCGAGGCCGAGGAGTTCTCCGTCGAGGACGAGCTCACCATCATGGGCCTCAAGGTCACTTGGCGGCCGACATGAACGAGCGCACCTCACGCGACATCGTGAAGCAACGCAGCCACGGCACCTGCGAAGTGATGATCCCCGGCGTCTGCATGGGCCAAGCCCACTCGATGCACCACCGCAAGAACCGATCCCAGGGCGGGACATGGGACGTCGAGAACATCCTCCATGTCTGCGGTGACGGTGTTCGGGGATGCCACGGGTGGATCACCGAGCACCCGAAGGATTCGTACGAGATGGGTTGGGCGGTCCGCAGTTTCTGGAACCCGACCGATGTGGCGGTGTCACTGCGTGGCCGGCACGTCTTCCTCACTCCCTCCGGCGGCATGAACGACATGCCACCCCAAGCATGAAAGGACTTGCTGTGATCTCTCTGCGTTCTGTGGCTACTGCTGTGACCCTCACTGCTGCTGGTGTCGCTACTGGTGTGGCGATCTTCTGTGGCCTTCTGACGTTGGACACCCTCTACGACTTGGGGGACACCGAATGACCACCGATGACACGCCGGCCGCTGAGGCCCGCGAGAGGACCGCCCGCGACGACCTCGCCGAGGTCCTGGCTTACACGCTGTACGAGCGAAGCCAGTGGGTCCGAGAATGGCCGGCCGATGAGGCCGCACTGCACAGGGATCACAACGCTTGGGAGGACTTCGCCGAGCGCGCCGCCAAGGTCCGCGCCCTGCGTTTCCAGAAGGCCGCGGACGCCATCATCAGCCTGGGTTGGCGGCCTCCCACGCAGGACGGAGAACAGGCGAGCGACGACCTCGGGCATCTCGCCGAGATCCTGTCCGGGCATCACATGGACGGGTTCGCCGACAGCGTGGTTTCTCTCGGATGCGTGGAGTGCAACAACCGCTACGAGAGCGACACCTGGCAGGGGGCGTGGCGTGAGCACACCGCTCATATGGCCGAAGTTGCTGCTTTGGGTTGGCGCCCGCCCGCCTCGGTGATCCCCGCTGACACTCGCCCCTACGAGACCCAGACGGCGGCCCTCGATGCTCTCCCTGTGCACACGTTGGTGTCGTACCGGGACCACGACGGGGAACTCCACACGTTGGAGAAGGAAAACGTGTGGACCGGGGTCAGCGCGTGGCATGAGACGCGAGCGCGGGCCGCTGTCAACACAGACAACCTGGTGCGCAACGAAGTCGACTACCGAATCGACCGGCTCGGTGACGGCTCATGACCCTCACCGCAACCGACCTCTTCGCCGGCGCCGGAGGGAGCAGCGAAGGACTCGCCCAGGCAGGCATTGACGTCCGCATCTGCGCAAACCACTGGCACGTTGCTGTCGCCACCCACCAGATGAATCACCCGAACACCGAGCACCGCATCGCGAACCTCTCCGAGACGGATTTCCGCACCTTCCCACGCACCGACATCTGCTGGGTGTCACCGTCGTGCGTCTGGCACGCAAGGTCTGGTGGCCGGAAGACTCCTCCCGCCGAGCAGGAGCGACTACTTGCGGATGCCGGTGCCATCGACCGGGCAACCGCCTTCGCCGTCATCGCCGCCACGGAGGTACACCAGTACGCCGCGGTGATCGTCGAGAACGTCCGCGAGTTCGCAGCATGGTCGCTGTACCCGTGGTGGATTCAGGGCATGGAAGCGCTTGGCTACCAGGCGCAGGCAGTGACCCTCGATTCGGTGGACTTCGGTCTACCGCAACGCCGGCAACGCTTGTTCATCGTCTTCACCCGTGACGGGAACGTGGACCTGACCCTTCCCGGTCTCGCCCCGGTGCACGCCCAGTCGATCCTCGACGACGACCACGGCAACCCCGTCGTGCGTCGCCTGTACGTCACTCCGCAGATCGAGCAGATCACCGAGAAGTACGTGCCCCACTTGGTGACGTTCCGCCGCAACGCGAAGGCGCGGCCTGCGAACCAGCACCCGCTCGCGACTGTCACGGCCGGCGGTAACCACCACGGCATCGCCACGATCATCGACGACGAACCACACTTCCGGATGCTGAACAACAGGGAGTGCGCTCGCGCTCAGGGTTTCCCGGACTCGTACCAGTTCGTGGGCAAAGCGTCGGATGTGAAGAAGCAGATCGGGAACGCGGTGGCGGTCAACGTGGCCCGGTTCCTCGGTGAGCGGGTCACTGCCCACCTCGCAGGCACGGCGGTGGCCGCGTGAGTGACATCCGGACCGTCATTTACAACGAGCTGCCTCTGCATCGAGCGGAGACGTTGCCGGGTCGCGTGTGGGCGTGCTCGTGCGGGTCGTGGGATCGCCGCGGCGGCTCGTTCGATCTCCACATGGCCGACCAGATCGCCACCGCCATCTTCATCCACGAAGAGGAGTCGAAGTGACCGCAAACGGTGAAGTGAAGTCTGTAGTCGATCTGATCGACAACTGGACCGCGAATCGAAAAGTCATCACCGAGATGTCAGCGGGTCATGACCGCAACATCTGCTGGGCGTGCGGTATTCGCCCTCGCCAGATCTCAGTACCGGGGATCCCGGTGGGCTGGTGCAGGGTCTGCGACACCGCCATGGCCGCCATGAAGGAGGAGGAAGCATGAGCGTCCTGACGATCACCTGCCGCGGGCTCTTCGAGGCCGTCTCCGACCAGAACATGCTGTCCAATTTGACCCGCCGTCTCGACCGCAACCGGTTCCGGGTGGAGGAGTTCTCCCCGTGGGCTGCCGGGTTCGGTGACTACGACGTGGCGTTGGAGCGCACTGCGGGGTTGTTGGCGGAGCGGGTGCGGCGGGTGCCGGGGCCGGTGGTGTTGGCGGGGTACAGCGGGGGAGCGGCGGTCGTCGGTCATGCCCTGACTCGCCTGTCGATCAGCGATCGGCAGAAGGTCGCGTACACGGTTCTCGCGGCCGACCCGAACATGCCCACCGCCACCTATCAGGTCGTCGGATCACGCGTCTCCGGATACTCGGGCATTGCCGGCGAGCGCATGACGATCCGCGACCTTCCTCGGTCTTCCCCTGTGGTGTGGGTGGCGGACAAGGGTGACCCGATCTGCCAGCTCCCACCCGGTTCACCGTTGCGTCGGCTCGCTGCTGTCCTCACGGCCATGCGCCCAGGCCCCGGCAGTCTCGTGTCGATGCAGGCGAACCTGGCCCGAATCGCGTACCGGGACTACTCGTGGTCGGCGTACCGGCAGGCGGCTGCGGACCTGGACGGTTACCTCCGCCGCGGATCTCATGTTCTGCCCTATCCGGCTCTGTTGGCTCGGGTGGGCGATGACATCAACCGGACTGTCCGTTGACCGCGTGGCAGTGGTGCGGTGTCGTCGCCACCATCATCGCCGGTCTCGTGGTGATCGGTGTGCTGCTGCGCCGGTGGGATGCGGGGGACAAGCCGGCGTCGATGATTCCGGGGTCACCGGAGGGGGTGCGTCGTGAGCAGAAGTGACCACCGTGGTGGTGATTCATCCACCCCGGTAACAGGTTGGTGCGCAACCGAATCCGACCGAAAGAATGTGGCGAGCAAGGTGGAAACCGTCGCACTCGGGTGCGAGAATAGACGCAGGGAAGAAGCGAAAGGCCCCACCGAAGGTGCAACTTCGATGAGGCCGGTTGACCGCTCCCCACACCTCCTGGATCTGGAAAGGATCAACTTGAGTGTAAGCGCTGTGGACCAGCCAACCAAGACCGAATTACGTACACATGTGGTGGCGTTGCTCGACGCTTGCCGGCGGGACTGCGAGACGTTCCGCGGCCAGCTCGACGACGCCCACAGGAACCGTCTCCGCTACATCGCATTGGCCCGTGAGTACGGGATGCCGCACCGGGAGATCGGTGAGTTGTTGGGCATCACGGAGTCGGGTGTCCGCAAGGCCCTCCAGCAGGCGGTGGCCTGATGATCGGCAAGGACGGACAAGACCTGGACTTCGAGCGACTGCCAAAGTGGGAGCCGATCCCCGACATGGGGGCACGGTCGACCGCGCTGATGGCCCAGAACTGGGAGCTCATCAACATGGCCGGCGACATCCTCCGCAGCAAGGACGTGCTGACCGAGGAGGACGCCGAGGAACTGCGGGACATCTGGCAGCAGACCCTCGACATCGAAGCCGAGTACGAGAAGGTTCGTGCGGCCGAGTGGCTGGACAACTTCACCCGCGCCCACGGCATCAACCCGTTCGACAAGCGGGGTGCCGCATGAGCATCACTGTCGAACGGCACAGCACACCCGACGCGCATTACACGCTCATCAGCAATGTGTTCCTGCGGGCGAAGGTCAAGCCGACCGCATTCCGGGTCGCCTGCTACGTCCTGAGCCATGAAACGCGGTTCATCCTGACCCAGGAGCGGATCGGTAAGGCGTTAGGTCTGGCGCGCAATACCGTGGCCGCTGCACTGGACGAACTAGAGGAGCAGGGGTACCTGTTCCGCGGCGAAGTTCGCAACGCGGAGGGGCACAAGATCGGGTCTCGACTCGTGTTGTCGGACCGCGGTTTCAGCGACGATGACCGCGCTGCCCTATGCGCAAAATTTGAGCCCAGGGGTGACGATTCAATGCTCAAAAATTGCGCAGACCCATGCTCAAAAATTGAGCAGCATAAGAAGACTATCTCTAAGAAGACTAAAGAGACCTCTGAACTCGAAGGGGAGCACCGAGCAGACGTCGAGGAACTCTGCGCCGCGTTGTCTTCAATGATGGTCGAGAACGGCTGCAAGCGACCCAACATCACGAAGCGGTGGAAGGACGCGGCGCGACTGCTGATCGACCTCGACGAGCGTCCGATGGCCGAGGTGGTGTCGGTCCTCACGTGGTCGCAGCGGGACGAGTTCTGGCGTGGCGTCATCCGGTCGATGCCGAAGTTCCGCGAGAAGTACGACACTCTCCGACTCCAATCCGAGGGCAAGCGTCAACAGGTCGCCGCCGCACCGGAGGTGATGGATTGGCTGCGGGAGCAGTGGTCCACCGCCAACGCGAAGGCGGTCGGTGACAGGTCCGGCATCCACCCACCCCACTTCGATCCTCCCGGCGATCTCGAGACGGGCGAGCAGATCAGCACCTGGTACCGCAACGCCAAGCGTCAATGGATCTCGGAGCACATCGAGGAATGCCGCGACGCGATCATGTCCCGTGAAGGAGTGGCAGCGTGAGGCAGCAACCGCAGGACATCGCACCGATGGACCTGGACACCCTGATGCCCGACCTGAACCGGGCGGAGGAGTCTTTCGTCGACGAGCACGCCGAGTACGTCCTCGGTGTCGCTCTGGTGTCGATGCTGACACGCGACGAGAAGCCGGGACTGCTGGAGACGGTGCACCCGGAGGAGTTCGCCAATCCGCATCTCGCGGAGTTGTGGGCGGCGGGCCGGCGGGTGCTGGCCGCGGGGAAGTCGATCTCGAAGCGGACGTTGATCGCGGAGCGGGACACGCCTCCGATTCAGCGGCTGGTGGCGAAGTGGTCAGGGGAGCACGTAAGCCCCGCTGATTTGCCCGCTGCCGTCCGTTCCGTGCAGGAGGCAGCAAAGGGGCGCAGCCTTGCTCATTCGCTCAAGAGGATCGCGTACGAAGCCACGTCGGGTAGTGACTACTCCACGGTCCTCGACTTCGCTCACCGCCAGTTGGCCGACCTGGACACCTCGAGCGATCCCGTCGAGGGGTACGACTACGCCGCCGGGTTCGATCAGTGGCAGCACGCGGCGGAGAACCATGACGACCGAGTCACACCCACCCCGTGGCCGAACCTCAACGACTTCATCACCGGCGGACTGAAGCCGAAGAAGCTATACATCGTCGGCGCCCGCCCCGGTAACGGCAAGACGCTGATGCTGCTGAACATGGCGACACATGCCGCTTCGATGGGGAAGTCGACGGTCGTGTTCTCCCTGGAGGTGGGGGTGGAGGAGATCATGTCCCGCACCATCACCTCGGAGTCGCGGATCTCGTTCAATCAGATGCAGCTCAACCGGATCGACGCGGAGTCGTTCGACCGCATCAACGCCCACCGCGAGGAGGCGCAGCACTGGCCGCTGCGGATCTACGACGACAACTGGATGAACGTCGAGTGGATCGCCTCGAAGTGCCGGCGCATCAAGCGTGAGCGCGGCCTGGACTTGGTGGTGGTGGACTACCTGCAGTTGGTGTCGTCGTCCTCGAAGGGTATTCCTCGGCAGGAGCAGGTGGCGGAGATGTCGCGTGCGTTCAAGTTGCTGTCGAAGGAGCTCGACTGCGCGGTGGTGATCGCGTGCCAGTTGAACCGTGCTGCGGCGGCGGAGGGCCATCGTCCGACGGTGGCGGAGTTGCGCGAGTCGGGGGCGTTGGAGCAGGACGCTGACGTGGTGATGCTGCTGCAGCGTCAAAAGATCCACGGGGAGCCGGGGCCGGATCTGGACGTGATCTTGGACAAGAACCGCAATGGGGCACCGGGGACGGTGACCCTCACATGGGCTGCACATCAAGCGAGGTTGACTTCATGAAAGCTATCGAGACCCGCTACGGCGGTTGCCACTTCCGGTCCCGCATCGAGGCGCGATGGGCAGTGTTCTTCGACGCCCTCGGTATCCCGTGGGAGTACGAGCCACAGGGGTTCGAGTTGCCCGCCGATGAAAACTTCGCCGAGCCGGCGTACTACCTGCCTGACTTCTTCCTGCCGAACTGGGGTCCAAGGCGGCAGGGGACATGGTGGGAGGTCAAGGGTGCGCCTCCGACCAACGATGAGCAGAACCTCGCGTTCAGGCTCTGCACGGAAGCCGATACGTCGGTGCGTATTGCACACGGAGACATCGGCCGTGGTGCGTTCGACACGAACATCCGACACGTCGGCGGTGCGCCGGAGTTCTTCGGAGTCGATTCGGAGGGGGTCTTGTTCCTGCGCCCAATCTTGGAGGCGGGGGACGAGTTGGCGCCGGAAGCAAGCCATCCTGAGCTTTTGGATGCTTACACGGCCGCGAGGTCAGCCCGATTCGAGCACGGATGGAGTGGTGCGTCATGACCCGCAGTAGAGCGTCCGCGAAGAAGGCCGGCACGGAGTTCGAGACGTTGATCGCGAAGGGTCTGGCGGAGGCGTTGGACGACGACCGGATCGAGCGTCGAGCTCGCAGTGGCGCTAAAGACCGCGGTGATATCAGCGGGGTTCGCATCCACGGGCAACGGTTGGTGCTCGAACTGAAGAACTGTGCGAAGCAGGATCTTCCCGGCTGGTGCAGAGAAGCCCGACTGGAATCAGGCAATGACGATGCCCTCGCCGGCGTGGTTGTGGCGAAGCGCCGCGGCACGACGGACCCGATGGAGCAGTGGGTTCACATGACAGTTCGGGAGCTCGTTGCTCTTATCACGGGGCAGAAGCCGGAGGACGCAGCATGAAGCCTCCGTGGTGGTTCTGCTGCGGCTGGTGGTCCCCGTGGTGCGTGATCGACACTGTCGCCCACAAAGCGTTCAGGTTCAGCGAGAACGGGTTACCGGGGCCACTGGGTTGGATCTGTGACCGCCACGACGCTGCCATGATTGCCACTCTCGTGGGCGAGGAGGACGCAGCATGAGGTCGTATTGGTGGCCCAACGGAGCGAACGCTGATAGCGGTCGGAAGCGCCCGAATGTTGGTGACATCGTTGCCCACGACTTCCGCCCGTGGCGCGTCATGGATGTCCGGGATTCACCACTCCGAGACGGGGAGCCGACGTACTACCAGCCGTACATGCTGCACCTCCGACCCGCGCATCTCGACACCTGGCAGACCGCGATGAACGAGGACAAGCATGGTCGGGTGGTGTCTCACCGCTGGCCGATCCTCGACGAGCACTACCCGGTGTGCGTGAAGTGCGGCGACCTCACACCGTGCCGGGAAGTCACGGCTGATAAGACTGCGGCTGCTTCGATCGAGCGCGCAAGTCGGTACGAAACCGCGGGGGTCTGCCCTGCGTGCGAGGAGGTCGTGACGCATCGGCAGAAGTCGATCACCTGGCAGCAGAACGTGGTGGCGATCCTCGGTCCTCCTGTGACGTTCCATCTTCGCTCGAAGTGCTGGCATTCGGCGTGGGATTACGAGCGGTCGTTGCTGGCGCAGGATCCGAACGTCGAGCGGCGGTTGCATTGCGGCGGCCATCTCACGAATCACGGTGACGGCACGTACGAGTGCAGCAATGGGGCGGAGTGCCCTGGACCGTCGACGTGGCATCAGTCGATGCGGGTCTGTGAGTGTCACCGGCCGCATGTGAACGGGTGTGAGCCTGGCCCGCTTGCGGTGAACCGAGCCGACATGGAGGACGCAGCATGAGCGTCTGGTGGATCCTGGGCCTGATCCTGCTGTTTGCAGTCATCGCCGGGTGCTGCCTGAAACGTAACGGCGTGTTCGCACACCGCAAGGTTTCCCACACACCGCAGGCGAGGGACAGCGCCCCGTACGTCCTCGGTAACCAGCCACGTCTCGCCTATGAAGGGCACCTGCAATTCGAGGCGTTCTGCATGTGCCCGGTGTGCCACCGGTGGGATGCACACAAGATGAGAGAGCCTGTTGCGAGGGCCACGTCACCGGGGAAGATCAACATCCGCACCATCCGTGACGGTGATGATGTGTTCGAGTTGCGTGCCTGGGGACTTGCCGGCGGGCCTGTGGACGAGTCCCCGTTCACGGTGATTCGTCAGTGCGATTGCGGCCAGGAGTGGGGGCAGCGGTGAGGGCGTGTGGGTGTTCTGTGGTGGGTGTGCCTCATGTTCATGTGGTGGGGTCGGACGGGTCGTCGTGGGTGGGTTTTCAGCCTGTGGTGCGGGGTGAAAACGCTTGTGGGGTGGTAGAATTGGGCCATGAGCATGGCTGAGTACTACGCCCACAAGGACGCCGAGACTGAGTCCGGCCGCGTCGATTTCGACCAGGTGCCGAAGCGTTACGGCGGCAATCTCGACACCGGCCATTCGGAGGATCACGATGACATGTGATCTCGTCAACAAGTCCGCAGCGAGCCTCGCGGGGTTCGCGTTCATGGAGACCAAAGGTGCCGACTACCTAAAGGTCGACGCGGCACTGTGGGTTTACGAGTGGGCGAAGGCCAACTCCAAGTCGTTTGGTAAGCGTGGATCGGGGATGCGGGCTTATCCATCGCTGAACGAGATGCGCGCGGCGTTGGCTGAGAGAGGGTTGAGATGAAGCCTACCGAGACAACCGAAAGACTCACGCCTGAGGCCGGGATCGCGAAGGTGTTGGACCTACACCGGTTCCTCGGCTACGCGAGCGAAACGGCTAGGAACGCGCACATGTGCTCGTGCGGTCACTTCGGTTCACACCAGGAACACCTGGCCGCGGTGATCGTCGGCATTCCCGGTTTTGCGGTCGCCCCGACTGCCCTACTGTCGGAGTTCCGCGACGACGAGCCGTGCAGTTTCGATCACCACGGGGGTTGTCAGACGCACGGGCACCTCGACATCGAACCTGGCGAGTTATGCCCGATGGTGCAGTTGCGGCAGACGATTGACCATGAGGCCACCTCATGACCCCCGAAGGTCCCTACGAGGACACGGTCTTGTCGTGGCATGGACTCGACGTCACTATCGATTTCGCGGCATTCAGGTTCACAACCCCTCCGTATCGTTCGGTGTTCTTCCCGGAGTTGAACAAGCCGTGGGCGCCGCCGACGGATGCAGAATTGCGTGAGCTGCTTCTGTCGCATGGCTACCCCGCAGATGAGGTCGCTGCGTACTTCCTGCGCCGTGACGAGGCTCGCCGAGAGCGTGATCGGCAGTTGGCGTGGGAGGCGACGTTCCGCGGTAAGGCGACGATGGCGTGGCGTGGGTTCCTCCGTGAGTCGACGTGGCGTGTGTCGGCGGCGTGGATGGTGCTGCGTCATGGCAAGACGGAGGACGACGAATGACCGCGGCGGTGGGTGTCGCGACCCTGACCGAGACGGTGGTGGTGGACAACGGAATCGAGGAACGATTCAACCTGTCACCTCCGATGATCGGTGATGACTTCGAGGTCCACGACCGTTGCGTCGCCCTCCAAACGCAGGGGATGACGGACATCTACGCGCTGGACGATGATGGGTCGATCTTGACGAAGTCGAGTGACATCCTCCGCCCCCTCGGTGTTGTGAACTGGGTGTCGATGTTTGTGGCGGACCGTCCGTGCGATGCGGTGGATGCACTTCGTTACTGCGGCTACGAGGTGGTCCGATGACTGACACCGTCGAGTACCACCTCACCATCACCCCTTCCGGTGATCCCTCCGACCACCGCACTGTCACCGGTCTCCCATGCCCTGATTGTGGTCGTTCCACGTTGACTCGTAAGTGGTTCGGGTTGGCTGTGGTGTCGGGTGTGGGCCGGCGTTCTGTGTTGATCGATTCGTGCCCGTGTGATGCGAGAGGGGATGCGCTGTGAGTGACGAGATCCGAACGGTCGCGGACCTCGCGAGGGCTGGGAACGTCACCGACCTCGAGGACCTGCGTTTGCTGCACAGCCTCGCTAAGCGTGGACCCATTGGCCCCGCGAAGTTGTGGTCGGAGTTCTGCCTGTACAAGCGGCACGCGGAGCTCGCGTCACCGTGGACCCTGCCTGACAACCCGATTGCCATCGAGGAGTAGCCGTGACGACATGCAAGCACTGCGGCGAACGGATCGAGCCGTACCCGAATGGACTCGCCTGGTTCCACCCGGACAATGTGCGCGGGAAGAACACATGCCAGATCGAGCCGTACGGATTGCACGCGGCACCCCACGATGTTGCCTGCACCAACCCGTGCATCGCCGCATGACCGACTGGGATTGGGTGACGGTGTTCATCCTCATCATGGCCGCTCTGGTGTGTTGGGCGGTGGCGTCGTGAGCACCCTGCGTGTCGACTACGACGGCGATCTCCTGGACGACCTGTTCGTCACGGATGTGAAGTCGGTGCACTTCGAGGCGATGACGGACAACACGTGGTGGATCGGCGTCAACACCAACGACGGCCGCACGGTGCACATCAACTGTGGTGCGGTGAATCCGAAGGCGAAGGGTTGGGCGACCATGAATGCGGAGGCGACGTCGTGACCTCCCTCCACCCTCGTCTCCAAGCATGGTTCTGCCGCCACGGTATCCACGACAATGTCCACCTGACCCCTGTGGGTGCTGTGTGCAAGGACTGCGGGCATCAGCTCATCAACCACCACATCGAGGAAGAGGCGTCGTGAGCGGATGGCCGCTGATGTACGGCTACACGGAGATTCTGTGCGACGACTGCGCAGAGATTGTGTACCGCGGCCGATTTATCGACAACGCTGCGCAGTTGATCGCCGCCCACGATCTCGCGTGCGCCAAGCCGTTGTCGTCGATGCCGGAACAGTCACGGTTGAGGGCGTTCGTGGATCGCCTTCGGTCCCACGAATAACGTTCTGACAACTTGCTTTTCAAGGTCGATACTGTCACCTCTGGGCGGTAAACTTGCTGGTAGATACCCCACACCCGCACCGGGTACCGACCAGGGAGACCGCATGAACGCCGATCACCTGTTCCTCGCACGGCACGAGATGGACGAACTGTCACGCATCCTCAAGTCCATCCCCGACCTGGCCGACGACATGGAGGTCACACGCACCCGGCAGGACTGCATCGCTCGGGAGAAGAACGAGAGCAAGATGGGCCGGCGCGGACGCGAGCAGCCACTCCCGTACGGCTCCGCTGCTTCCGAAGCCTCCGACCTCCTGCACTCCACGTTGGTGTCATGGATCCGCCACGTCTGTGAGCAACGTGGAGTGGAGTACATCCCCATCGGCTATACCCACCGCCACGGGCGCGGCTACGGCCCTCTGACGCCGCGTGAGCGTCGACTGCCGCAGGGGTACGACGAGAGCAACTTCCGCGACCTCTGCCACTGGTTGCAGCGGAACATCGTGGCGCTGGCGATGACCGAAGGCTCTGAGGAATCCCTCGACGAGATCCACCACGCTTACACGGCCGCACGTCAGACGGTGGACCTCCCGAACCGCAAGGTGTTCCAGGGATCATGCGAGTGCTGCCAGGGCGATCTACTGGCGTACCAACTCGATCAGTTTGCCGTCTGCGCCGACTGCGGCGTGGTGGTGGACAAGCAGGCCAACGATGCGCGGATCAACTTGGAGATCGACGGGCGACTGTTCACGGCGACCGAGATGGTGACTCTGGTCGAGGCTCGACTGGGCGTGACCCTGAACCGCAAGCGCATCTACAAATGGGCCGACCCGAACGAGCCGAGCAATCATGCGACGGGTCCGAAGTTGGTCACTCGTGGACTCGCATTGGGGTCGAACGAGAAGCTGTTCCGCGCCGGCGACGTGTTCGCATTGGTGAGCAAGGCTCCTGTCGCGGCGTAAAGACACGCTGGCGATTTTGCAGGGCGCCGGGGAATGGCTCGTGATACGCTTCGCGTGCGGGAAAGTTGATCCCTTTGATCCATTCCGCAAATCCCCTCAAACGTCCCCTGCTCGTAGCGGGGGAATGCTGACCGTCTGTGTGCGGGTCGGCCCTCATGCGCCTGGGTATCGCGGGTAAATCTGCCCATCACCTTCAGAGGAGACCATGTGACGATCATCGCCGCCGTAGCACGAGGTGGACACGTGGTGATGGGGTCGGACTCGGCAGCGAACTACTCGGGGTCCATCGTCTACAAGGCCGAGGGCAAGATCGAGCACGTTCCCACCAACGCCCGCCTGATCCCATGATCCGCCGGATGTTCGTCCGCGCCCTCGATCACATGATCCTGTGGCTCAACGCCTTCGGTCACCGCATCTAGACCATGCGCGCTCTGAGGTTCCGTGCCAGTGGTTGGTACGACACCCACCACACTCTCGCGTTGCGGTGGATCCTGTTCCGCCTCTCCCACGATTCGAGGTTGCGGTGATGGAGACCATCGAGGATCGCATGGTGTTGATCCGGGCGAACATCGCCAGGATCGAAGCCGAACCTGCGGGTGACGAGCAGGACGAGTTGGTACGTGTGGAGCATCTCGATGTGTTGCGTCGGATGTTGGACACAGAGCTCGACACCTGGTCGGTCATCCACTCCCATTGACGGTTCCGGCACTTCCCCCACCTTCCGGTGTCTGCCCCTATGGCGGAGCCGGAACCGACCTACATCCGAGGCTGCAGGGCATCCGTCCACTGATGGCCGTCGAAGTACCGCACGTACCTCGGGTCCACCTGATCCGGGTACCAGCCGGCCGCAACGGTGGGCTGGGTGATCTGCACCGGCTCAGGCCGCTTGTCCCCCACCCTCACGAGGGCACGCACCACCAGGAACAGCAGCAGCAATGGCAGCCCCACGATGAGTACGGCGCCCAGTCCGATGCCGTCGCCCTCCATTTGCGCGAGCAAGAAGATGACGACGATGACTGCGACGATCCATCCCAATGGGGTAAGCCCGCGCTTGCCCGACTGCTGATCCATGCACCCATGATGCCATTGCACTTCGGGTTGCACGCACCGAACCAGGGAGGTCGGTATGGCCGACACCAATCCAGGTGATGGGCAGGCGGAGAAGCTGCGCACCTACTGGACCACCGGCAAAGGTGGACTCGCCATACGGTGGGGAACATCCGGTGACTTCACCCGCTGCGTCCGCAAGCTCGACGAGCACATGCCAGGCAGAGCCGAGGGGTACTGCGCCAACCTCCACAAACGCATGACCGGGATGTGGCCCGGGGATGCCGGCAACCGATGACCTGGACCGGTGAACGCAGCGCAGACCTTCCACCCACCCACGAGTGGCGGAAGATCAAACGCGCCGTCCACGCCCGAGACCACTACCGCTGCAAGAGCTGCGGGTACAAAGGAACCTACGAGACCCTGGACTGTGACCACACGGGGGACAGGGCAGACCACAGGCTGGAGTCCTTGCAGACGCTGTGCCGGCCATGTCACAAGGTGAAGACCGGTGAGCAGAGCCACCAGAGCGCCCGTGCCAACAGGGCCAAGCTCACCCACCCGCAGACACACCAACGTCACCCAGGGTTGACCTGAAGGCCCAGCAACACGCCCCAGGGGTCCACCCCTCCCCCCGGCCTATGGGGAACAG
>Ga0182212_1000002_pt1 | contig 76750 bp, 121 predicted proteins | sample G5R1MG_21_FD_129666 | JGI IMG/M metagenome (GOLD analysis project Ga0182212, IMG submission 129666) | Switchgrass phyllosphere microbial communities from Michigan, USA - G5R3_MAIN_03OCT2016_LD1 MG | ecosystem: Host-associated > Plants > Phyllosphere > Phylloplane/Leaf | place: USA: Michigan... | reverse complement strand
GGCTTCACCAAGCTGGTGTACAACGGCAACAACACGGGTCAGATCCAGCTCTACATGATGGCTGGCTGGGACGGGTTCGCCGGGTACCAGGGCTTCCTGCGCACGATCTGGCAGAAGTGCGGCATCAGGCCGGCGACCACCGCAGAGGTGGAGTCGGGCAAGGTGTCGGGCATCAGCGCCAAGGTCGGCACGCTGGAGACCACCGTGGCCACGCACGACGGCAAGCTGACCGCCTACTTCAGCAAGACCGCCTCCGTACCGGGAGCGGACGCCACGGTCGAGATCATGGCGACCAACGCCTCCGGCCAGCCCACGTCCAACGTGTCGCTGACGGCGACGACCATCGCGCTGAAGAACAAGGCCGACGGCAGGGTGATCCCCGCCCTGACAGTGGAGAACGGCAACGTCACCATCGCCAACGACCTGGTAGGCGGCGGAGGTCGCATCATCTGGAAGTCGGGCACCCACATGAAGGTGAGCGGGACGGGCTTCGGCTCGGCCAACCAGTTCATCGAGTGGTACGGCCCGGTCAAGAACAGCGTGGGCGAGTGCACCGAGGCCCAGGCCGTGTACTACCTCCGCACCGACGGGCAGGCCTTCTTCAACGGCAGCATCGCCGAGGGCCAGCTCCGCAACCAGAAGACCACCTACGACTACGGCAACAGCTCCGTGGCCGTGGGGCCGTTCGTGACCAACGGCAAAACGCGCTACTTCGTGGCGAGCCTGGCCTTCTCGCTCACGGGCACCCGATGGTCCAACCACGCTGACGGCGGCGCCACCAGGGCCAACTTCCTGCTGGAGCGGCTGAACAGCGACAACACCTGGACAACGCTAGGCACCGGCTCCCTCGGGAACTACCGCTACGAGAGCGCCAACAACGGCGTCGCGAACGAGGGAGAGCCGTCGACCGTGCGCAAGTCTGCGAGTGGGACGATCGAGATCACCGACACCACCGGCGGTACGAACCCGATCCAGCTGCGCGCGCGGGTGTACGACTTCTACGACGGAGGCGTCACGGGCAAGGCCTACCAGGCCGACGTCGTCGTAGAGCAGCTGCAGATCACCACCTACGAGCCTTGAGCTCAACAACGAGGGAGGGCAATCCCGTCCTCCCTCACATCATAGGAAAATACCATGTTGACCAAGGAAGAGTTGAACGAGTACTATGCAGCCATCCGCGCTTCGGAGGTTGCTACCGTGAAGGCCATCGACTCGGTGGCCAAGGACGTCGTCGCCAAGCTCGACGCCATCGCAGCGGACGTGCCCGAGTACGGACAGGACAGCGCGGCTGCTCAGCTGCTGAACCGCGTGCGCGGCGCGGTGGGCATGGCCTTCGGCTTCGACCTGCAGAACGTGAAGCAGGCCTACGGCATCGTCGACCCGCAGCCCGAGACGACCGAGGAGTGATACGTGGGGTCAGGCGCACGGACTTCCCGGCGCTCCGCCGCATAAGCCAGGGCCTGTTCGAGCGCTACAACGACCCTGACTTCCCGGTGAGCGACGCCTCCTGCGCACAAGCGTTCGAGGCGTTCGCCAACATGCGCTACTTCCGGGTGATGGAGCTCGAGGGCGAGGTGGTGGGCTGGATGGTCGCGCACGAGGGGGCGGGCATGCACCACTCTGACGTGAGGGCGCTCACCCAGCTCTACTACCACAGCGAGCTGACCGGCATCAGAGCCGCCAGAGCGTTGGTAGAATTTCACGAGCACCTGTTCCAGTACGCCGAGCGCCTCGGGTACGAGGTGGCCGTCACGAGCAGCATCCTGCCTTCGTCCGAGGTCTTCTCAAGGCTGCTGGAGAGGGCGGGGTGGCGGCGCGGCTCGCGCTTCCTGACCCGGCGCACGCGCCATCACCGTCTGCAAGCGGGGTGCCCCGAGACGCGGCCTCGCGCCCGGTCGCTTGCCCAGGGTAGCCGCGCCCCGTCGGGGTCACCCTGCGGCCAGCCTGCTTAGTCGCAGCTTGTGAGCGATAGCGGTCTCGTCGCGGGACTAACGCCTGTGCGGGGTCGCCTTAGCCCAACCCGTTAAATTAACCCTTTGCCGCCCCCGGCCGTAGGCCCCTCTGGAGTATAGAGGGAGGGAGGGTAGGTATAGAGACCCTAAGAGAATAACTATAAGGTAGAGGGGTACAGATGTCAACTATCCTGGATCGCCTATCCGTGAGGACATTCCTCGCGGTGTTCTGGTCGATCTTCTCGGCGGTGTACATCACGTGCATCACCTTCATCCATATCGAGAAGTCATCCGTCCGATTCGCCGACACCATCCTGGGCTTCATGCTCGGTACGGTCGTGGCTACGGTGGTGACCTACTACTTCGGCTCAGCCAAGGAGAAGCGTAGTGAAGATTCCAAAAGTACTGGTGGACCTGGCGACGGCGTTCCTGCTGTCGAAGATCGCGAAGGCTCAGCCGACCCCGACGCCTAAGGTGGAGCAGGTCATCGTGGCGACCGTGACCGAGAACGCGCCCGCCATCATCGAGGCGATCACCGGGAAGAAGCGCAAGTGAGCGTCCCCGGCTACGAGTGGCTGGACGACCTCGGCACGCTCCCCAAGCTGCTGCAGGAGGCCCTCAAGCTCCACGGCACGGTCGAGACGCCCGGCAAGAAGAGCAACCCCATCATCATGGCGTGGGCCACGGAGCTGGGCATCCCGGCGCTGGGCTACAAGTACTCCGACGACAGCGTACCCTGGTGCGGGCTGTTCGCCGCGATCGTCTCCAAGCGCGCGGGCAAGGAGGTGGTCAAGGGTCCGCTGTACGCGCTGAACTGGTCGACGTTCGGTACGGCGCAGGCAGCGCCGGAGCTGGGCGACCTGCTGACCTTCAAGCGCGACGGCGGTGGCCACGTCGGCTTCTACGTCGCAGAGGACGCAGACGCCTACCACGTGCTGGGAGGCAACCAGTCCGACAAGGTGTGCGTGACCCGCATCGCCAAGTCCCGGCTGTTCAAGGCTCGCCGCCCCGCCTTCAAGACCGCGCTGCCGCCCTCGGTGAAGCGCTACCACGTCAGCGCCAAGGGTAAGCTCTCTACCAACGAGGCGTAGCGCGCAAAAACGGGTATCTTATATGATATCCACCTAGGAGATCTCTTCGGAGGTCTCCCTTTATTTTGGAGTACCCATGCGAAAGATCACGCTAGTCTCGGCAGACGGCGCATCTGTCCGCCTGTTCACCAGTGCTAAGAAGCTCAACAAGTTCATGCGTAAGCACGACCTCCCGCCGCTGGATGGTACGCCCTACGGCAGCGTCTTCGACAAGCTGTTTGACGGCCAGCTGCTGGTCTACATCGATGCCTCCCAGCGGGGCCTCGAGCTGCAGACCACGCTGGCGCACGAGTGCGTCCACGCCGCCGTCGCCTTGCTGAAAGCCATCGGTGAGGACGATCCCGGCGAAGAGACCGTGGCCTGCACCGTCGGCAACCTGTACAGGCACATCCACAAGCTCATGCGAGCGACTGGTAAGTACAAGTTCTAACCCAAGAGGAGAATGACTATGTTCCGTGACTTCATCAAGTGCCTCGTGCTGGTCCACGTCTTCAAGTGGCTGTTCCGCAAGTGAGGCTCCGCAACGTCAAGGCCACTATCGCGCTGTACAGCGGCGAGGAGTTGGCCGTGCTCAACGACGCCCTACAGGCGTTGCCTGGTATCAATGGCAGCACTGCTGTCAATACTATAATAACTTACAGAAGAGAGATAACTGACCTCTACGCCAAGCTACCGGCATCGATGGACTACTCAGAGGGATGGTTAGCCTTGCTGCACGGTTTGCCAGAAAAGTTCCGCGTTGACTGGGTGCGGTCCCTGTGGGTAATGCGCGAGCAAGTGCAAGCTGCCCTAGCGCTCGTCCCCAGGGAGCCGTCAGCCTTCTCTTCTCCAGAGGAGGAGGACAGCTACACACGCTGGAATGAGGCTGTTCGCATCCTTGCACGGCTGCCGTTCGTGGGCGAACTGACGGCCTTCCGCTTGTTGGAAATGCGAGCGCAGGTTGCAGAATACCTCGCGCTACCTGATGAGGAAGCTCGCGAGGCCGTAGGTAAGCTACCATCTATAGGCCCTAACCGCGCTGAGTGGGTGGTGAAGGACAGGGCTGACGTACTCAAGGCATTTGCCCTAGCAGACGGCAAGGAGTGAGCCATGACGCAGTTCTACAAGCAGGACGAGCTCCTGCAGCACTTCCACCGCGTGTGCGCGGACCGCCTCTTGAACACGCTGGAGGGCGGCAACTACGCGCTGCTGTTCACCACTGTCAGCGAGCTGCACATCGTCCGCAGCAAGCAGGAGCTGGACAGCGAGCTCAGGCTCACCCGCTGCCGATGCTGGTACGCCGTCCCCATGCTCCTGCTCCGGCAGAGCAACAAGAAGCTTCACGACCTCATCGGAGACAAGCGGTACGTTCACTACCCACACCGCAGCTCCGAGAGAACTCTGACCATCAACCACAAGTGAAAGGTAACAACACCATGATCGTATTCGCACAGACCCTCGCCGACCTATTCGCCGGCGGCAAGGCGTTCGAAAAGCACCCCATCGCCGTTATCATGAACGACTTCGGCTTCGACCTGCTGGAGAAGGCCGCTAGCTCGGCCGCACGCGCGGAGGCCAAGGCGAACGGCGAGATCGAAAGCAAGGTCGAGCTCAAGCACGTCGCCGACGTGATCGCACGCTCGGCGGCGGAGATGGGCCTGCCTCTGACGGTGATGGTCCAGCTCTGCGACGACTACCTCGTTATCCAGAAGTACCGCGAGCTGACGAAGGACCTGTGCCCCGAGCACAAGGCCTTTGCCGACCGCCTGGCGCGATCGCTGCGCTGAACCAACCCAACCCGACAGTCATCCCTAGCGGAGAGTCAACATGCACAAGATCCTTCTCAAGACCTTCTACCACCTCTTCCTCGGTACCATCTGGGTGCTGACGAAGCTCATCAACGGCCTGCTCGCGCTCGAGAGCGTTCTCGACAACGAGGTGGAGAACCTGCTGGAACAGCTGGAGCGGCTGGACGACCACGCCGTCCGCGTCGTGTTCAACGACAACTCGCCGCCCATGGTCGTTCACTACCCCGACTCGATCGAGGCCGACGACAAGTACAACATGTACGTGAAGCGGGCGAACAGCAGGATCGCCTCGCGCATCGAGCGGCTGTGCAACGGTAAGGTCACGGAGGAGTTCAGCTTCCGCACGGCTCCCGCCAACCAGTAGCAGTCCGTCCTGGCCACGACGTTAAACTGGCCTCCACACCTAACTACTTTTCGGCGAGAGCAAAGACATGAACAAGAGAGACGAGCGCATCAGGGCGCAGCTCAAGAGCGAGCGGCAGCTGTTCAACGAGGCGCCGATACCCACAACACGCGAGGAGCTGGAGGCGCTGGAGGTGGCGCTGATGAAGCTCTGCATGCACGCCGAGGCGTTCGAGACCAAGGTCGAGGTGCTGCCCCCGAACCCGGACAGCTCGCGCGGCATGTTCAGGGTGACCATGCTGCACCCGAAGGGCACGCAGTCCTCTACCGGCGTCCACCTGTACGACGCCATCTGGGCGTGCCGCAACAAGATCTACGAGGCGCAGCTGCCCCAGCCCGAGCTGGTGGAGGTCAGCGCCGACCACGTACCGACGCCGAAGCCCGAGGGCCCGAAGGTGTCGGCAGCCAGCATCCAGCTCTGAGGTAACAATGCGCTACGACGACCTGCACGACATCGTGAAGAACTCTTTCATCAACTTCCACTGCAAGGGCTTCGACTACCTCTGCCTGGCGCGGTCGCCCCAGCTGACCGTCAAGGCCTACTTCTTCGAGGGCGAGGTATCGCAGCTGCCCGAGGCGGTCGTCCCGCACGACCACCGCTACGACTTCTACACCCACGTCCTTGCCGGCAGCGTGGTGAACCGCACCTACGACCTCGCGCCGCTGGTCACCGAGGCTCCGCGCACGCACCGCGCGCAGATGTTCCGGTACATGACCCCGCTCAACGGCGGAGACGGCTTCGAGTGGGCCAGGGAGGTGGCCATGCGGGAGAAGGGCGCGTTCAAGTACGAGCGTGACAAGTCCTACTTCAGCGCCCACACCGACATCCACACGATCTCGATCGACGACCCCCAGACGGTCCTGCTGCTGGTCCAGCACGAGGACAAGGTGCCGGTCGACGAACACACCTTCGCCTTCCGCTTCGGCAACGGCAAGGAGGTGCCCTCGCTCGACGGCCTCTACGACAAGCCCGACGAAGACTACGTACTCAAGCGACTCGAACAGATAAAGGAGCTAATGCGATGACCCACACCACGCCCGCAACCATCAAGCAGGCCACCATCATACGCGGCAACGCCGTCGGCCCTCTGGAGCACTGGACTCCGGGCGAGTGGCTGCAGGAGTTCGCCGGCGAGTCCGGGGAGCTCAGCGACGCCTACAAGAAGATGAACCGGCTGCGCGTCGGCTACAACGACAACCGTGACCTCACGCAGGAAGACGTCATGCAGAAGATCGCGGAGGAGGTGGGCGACTGCTACATCTCGCTGCAGATGTTCTGCACCGCCATGGGCATCGACATCATGGCCGCAGCCGCCATGAAGTTCAACATCACGTCGGAGAAGATGGGTCAGCCGCACCGGCTGGTCGAGGACTCTCCCGTGTTCATCAAGCCGATCGGAAACCACTACTATGATGAGCTCCACCTCAGCCCTACGTTCTTTGGCCCTGGAGGCGTTGCCAAGGCTCGAGGGCCTCGGCCTGCTGCACACGCTGACGCCGGAGACCCTGCAGGCCTGGCAGCAGCTCCGGCAGCAGGAGGAGACGCTGCGGTACTGGAACCTGCCAAGGCCCTTCGTGGCTCGAAGCGTAAGAGGGTGGTCAAGGGCGCACGGTCACTGCTTCGTCTTCGCGGACGCGAGCGGCGCCGAGCACTGCGTTGAGACGCGGATATTCAGCCACTCGCTGGCTGCCTTCGCGTTCATGCACGTTTGGGTGAGGGAGTGGAACGATGGCCTACACGGTTCTCGCGCATCAGCGCTCGTCGCAGAAGCAAACCGACAGGCTGATCTGCTCAACGGCAGTGGCGGTTGCAGCTGGGCAGACGGCTATATCGCTGAGCGCCCTGCGTAAGAAGCTACCCAAGAACAAGTTCACGAGCAAGCGCATCGCCGGAGCGCTGGTCAGGTCCGGCAAGTTCGAGCAGACAGAGAAAGGATGGCAAATGCGACCCGAAGACGACGAGTACACGGAGCAGACCGACCTGAACGTCGGCGAGCACCAGGGCGGCGAGAGCAAGCAGCTCAGCGACGCCGCAGCAGCAGAGGGCACGGACACCCCGACGCCCGATAATTGAGAGATGGGAAACAAATGGGACAGACCGTACGTGCCGAAGGGCACCCACGCGGAGATGGCCAAGAAGGCGAAGCTCCGCAAGAAGAAGGCCAAGACCAGCGGGCTGAAGGCGCTGCTGTTCGGGGCGAAGAAGAAGGCGAAACGTCGCAAGCGATGAGGTTCCGCTACCGGAACTACAAGGGAGACGTGTCCGTGCGGCACGTCGTCCCCAACGCCCACCGCCCGCTGGTGTGGAGCTCAAACAAGTACCACCCCCAGAAGCAGTGGCTGCTCCGCGCCTACGACGTGGACAAGCGCGCGGTGAGAACCTTCGCTGTGAAGGACATCCTGGAGCACCTCTAAAACGCGCAAATAGGGGTATCTTATATGATATCACCCTAGGTATCAACAGGAGAAATAAAATGCTCGAAGCACTCGTCGCTGGTTTCTTCACCATCACCATCTACTGCTTCATGGCGATCATTCGCATGATCGGTTACATCATCAACGGTGCGGTGAACCTGGTGAACCGGGCCAACGACAACAACTGATACCGCGCAAAAGCGGGTATCTTATATGATATCCACCTAGGTATCTCGGAAATACTCTTAGCGGAGAAATGAAATGTTCGGACTCGGTTTCTTTGACACCGTACACCTCGTTGCCTACATCGTGGTGATCTGCATGCTGCTCGTCTCGGCGAAGGCGGCGGTCAGCCTCTTCGTGTGGCTGAAGGGTCTCTCGCTGCTCGGCGTGTTCCGCAAGGGCATCGCGAGCCTCCCCAACAAGAAGGCCGGCAAGGTCGTCTTCTCGTTCGAGGACCTGTGAGGGCAGCGATCAAGAGCGTCTCCGGCGGCCTACAGCTGTCCGGAGCCGCCCTGCTCGTGTACCTGCTGTTCGCCTTCCCTCCCGGGACGGTGAAGATCGCGGCAGGTACGTTCTCCTTCTTCAAGTGGCTGGCGGTCCTGCTGGCAGGGTTGCTATTCGTGAGATTCAAGGGCGACCTGGGCAAGTCGTAAAACTGCCCTACTACCTAATATTTTTACTGCCGCCCCTCGTGGGCGTTCTCCGCTAAAATATTTTTCGGCTTCGAGCACGTCCTGGCTACGACGTTAAACTGGCCTCCACACCTAACTTTTTTACGGCTAAGAGGTACAACCATGTCGACACGTTTCAAGGCTACCGGCACCGTTCAGGCGCAGATGATGACCGCCTCCGGCTGCGGCGAGGAGGGCTACAAGTCGGACTACAAGCCGAAGAAGCTCAAGCAGCCGGTCGAGAGCGTCGGCCTCAACCAGTTCCTGATCACCCACGCGGTCGACGAGGACGACAGCGAGGCGTACCTGTGCGGCAAGCAGCACAACTTCTTCCAGACCAACGAGGACTTCGCCGGCACCGACGACCCGGTCAGCTGCAACCAGTGCCAGCGCGCCCAGAACCGCCTCAAGCAGTTCGGCAAGCCGACCACCAAGCCGAACCCCGGCCCTGGCGAGGTCGACCTGCTGGCCGAGGCAGACTACGAGGTTGTCAACCGTGGCCACGACTTCAACGTGAACAGCCTCACGGATGCTTGACACGAAGGAGCTGCTCGCCTTCCTCAGCGAGCTGCCCGCAGGCGTCACGGGCCACTACGACGCGACACACATCAACGAGAGAATCCATGCATGGCGCCCCGGCCTCAAGGCCTTCCTACTCCCCGATTACGTCGGCTCCTTGGACGAGGCTTTTCGCCTTCTGTACTCGGTCTGTCCCCCAGACGTTCTGTGGGAGCTACGGCCGACGTTTCCTGAGCCCGGTGTTCTGGCCGCAGAAGCCGTCGTCAAGCACGCCGAGCACTCGCAGCAGTCGGGAGCTCAGGCTCTCAGCCCCGGTCTTGCCCTGGTGATGGCAACTGTCGGCTTCCTCGACGCGAACGGGCTGCTCTAGCCCTCTCGCACACCGTATCCTAATGCAAGTGCTCTACGCCACTCCCTTGCTCATCAGCGCGCTAATTACGATCCTAGGGATCATCATCGGAAAGTGTCACAACTGAAATAATTGAGGAGCGTGCGTGAGAAAGAGTTCGTCGACTAACGGTAATGTCTTGGCCAAGGGCTTCGTGTTCATCATCCTGTTCGCCCTGGCACTGAAACTTGCCGCAGTCGTCGGCTCCGTCGTCGCGCTCGTAGCCGTCCTGTCCCTACTCCAAAGGAAGTGAATGCGCGCTGAGCTGAAGAAGAGCATTGAGGAGCGGCTCGAGGTTGAGGTCTCGCCGCGCAACCCGCTCAAGTACCTCAAGCAGTTCCAAGTGGAAGAATACCTTGACACCGTGATCTCGGTCGTGTACATGTACACGCGTGTCAAGAAGGGCTTCGGCAGCACCGCCATCTACTTCTCGGAGATGGTGGCTGCTCTGGGCCACTCGGTGCGCTCCAAGCTCAAGCAGAAGCGGGACTCCAGCCTGGCCGCCAAGACCGGCGCGTTCCTGCTGTGGTCCTTCCAGAAGCTGCAGATGATCGAGGTGATACTCGGTCAGGGCAACAAGAGCCACGCCGCCTACATCGTCCGACTCGTGGACGACGACGGCATCGTCGGTCTGTGGTCCTCCGTGACCTCCTCGACCAACGAGAAGCTGCCGTCGGTGACCCCGTACGAGCCCTGGACCACCTCCAGGCACGCCACGGGGATGCCGATGGTTAAGACGGGCAGCAGGGACGTCCTCGACAAGATCACGCTCGAGACGCACCCGATGCTGTTCGCTTGTCTCAACAAAGCACAGGAGGTTGGTTGGAATGTCAATCAAGACATCTATCAAACGTACCGTTGGGCGCTGGGCAACAAGACAGATGCTTTCAGCGATATCTGGGAGCAGTCTAGCAAAGACGCCCGAGCCACCAAGCTCAGAGAAGCGAAGGCGATTGGAGATATCGCTGGCCGGTTCCTTGGCCGACGATTTTACCATCTCTATTACTTCGACTTCCGTGGGCGCAAGTACCCCACCACCGCCTACCTCCACGAGCAAGGTAGTGATCTGGCAAGGGGACTTCTCCTCCGAGCAGATCGCAAGCGGATTGGCGAGCCTGGTTTCTTCTGGCTCCTTGTCTCCATTGCTTCGAATTGGGCAGGAGATGCTGGTCGACCAGACAAGGCAAAGACCGACAAGATCCCTCTGAAGGATCGGTACGCGTGGTGTAAGGAGCACGAGGACATCCTGCTCTCGTACGCCGAGCAGCCACGCGTGAACCAGGGCTGGATGAAGGCCGACAAGCCCTGGCAGTTCCTTGCCGCCTGCACCGAGCTGATGAAGCTCCGTATCTGGCAGACCCAGCAGGGCGGCGACTACGAGAACTACGACTACGAGTCCTCGCTGGAGGTGTACATCGACGGCTCCAACAACGGCAGCCAGCACCTCTCGGCGCTCACCAGGGACGAGGAGACGGCGCCGCACGTCAACCTGGTGCCGAGCGAGCTGCCCGGTGACCTCTACAAGTACGTCGCCGACCACGTGTGGGAGCGGCTGCAGCTGGAGGTCGCCGCGTACTTGCCGGAGGACTACAAGGCCTGCGTGTCCTACATCGACACGCTGGTGCAGTACAAGAAGACCATCCAGAACCTCGAGCCGAAGAGCGTGCAGCGCAGCATGCTCATCGACGAGGTCCGGGCCTACAAGGACATGCACAAGCGCATCGGCGACCTGTCCAGTCCCGTCTACTGGCTGTCCGTCACGGACGCCAAGGAGCGGCGCAAGATCGTCAAGCGCAACGTCATGACCCTGCCCTACGGCGGCACCCCGTACGGCCTGGGCCAGCAGCAGATCGACGACTCCAAGAAGCACGGCATCGACAAGCTCCTGTTCATGGAGCACAAGTGGGGCTCTTACCTAGGCCGCGTCGTGTTCGACGACTGCCGGGTCAGCCTCCGCCGCCCGATGCAGCTGCTGTCCGTGTTCGAGAACGCGGGCAGGGAGGCGGAGGAGGCCGGGGAGTTCCTGTCGTGGACCGTGCCGGTCACCGACTTCCCCGTCGTCCAGTACTACACCGAGGGCGTGTCGCGCAAGATCTGGGTGCAGTACGGCCCGCCGGTCGGCGAGCGTCTGTCCACCGGCTACTACGCGAACACGTACCAGATCGCCATCTGCTTCATCGAGAACCAGGTGCCGTCGAAGGGCAAGCAGGTGTCCGGCGCCTCGCCGAACGCCATCCACTCGCTCGACGCCGCCCACCTGACCATCACGGTGGCCAAGGCAGACTTCCCGATCACTACCATCCACGACTCGTTCGGCTGCCTGCTGGCCGACATGCCCGAGCTCTTCCAGCTGATCCGCGACACGTTCGTGGAGCTGTACGACGCCGACCCGCTCGGCAACATCATGGAAGACATCATGGGCGACATCAGCCAGGTCGAGTTCGGCACGCTCGACATCACGCTGGTGAAGGACTCCGACTACTGTTTCGTCTAACCCAAAAGGAGAATACTAGATGCTGACATTCAAGAGCCTCAAGGAGATGCTGGCTGTCCAGGCAGTGCCGCACGAGCTCTACCTGGAGATCAGGTCCGCGCTGCAGGACAGCGACGTGGGCGACCCGCTGGACCTCAACTTCGAGGACGAGCTCGGCGGCGGCGTCTGCATCGTGCAGGAGCTGTCCGACCTCGGCGAGGTGAAGGGCGTCTACTCTACCGCTACCGACGACACGCAGCTCAGCGTGCTGGAGGGCGTGCCCGGCTTCGACGCAGCCCACCGGCTCCCGAGCCAGGACTGGGCCTTTCTCATGCTGGCGACCAGCGACGCTGGCGGTACCGGCTACTTCGTGCCGTGGGAGCTGGTCGAGCAGGTGCCCAACCTCAAGGCCGTGCTGACCGAGGCAGGTGACGGGGAGGTGGAGACCCGCACGATGCGCGGCGAGCTCAAGACCTTCCGCCGCGTGTCGCCGATCAGCTGCACCGTCATCGAGCGCCAGATTCCCGACGCCAAGCAGCTGACAGCCGACGAGCACAAGTTCCTGCGCCACGGCACGACGGCTAAGGAGCGTCTCGCCTTGGCCTAGGTCGGCACCTGGGGCGGCTCCCGGCAAGGGTCGCCCCTTCAACACAGTCTACGCACCACTAGGTCGAGAAAACACTTTCACGTTCCTCCAACCCGTTGAATTAACCCTTACAGGGTCACAAACAACTCATTCTCGACGAAGGTATACAATGGCCATTATCCGTGACTGCGAAATCTGGTACGCGAAGCTGAATCCCGAGAAGCCCAGCAAGAAGGTGAACGCTGAGAACCCCACGTGGGAAGTCCAGCTCCGGACCAAGAGCAAGGACCAAGCGAACGAGTGGCGAGCGCTCGGCATCCGCGTGACCGCCGTCCGTCAGGACGAGGACGCGCCGATCGACTACTACCGCGCGAACCTGCGCAAGAAGTCCAAGAAGTCCAGCGGCGAGGACGGCAAGGCGCCTGACCTCATCGACGGCGACATGAAGCCCGTTGACCCCGAGTCGATCGGCAACGGCTCGATCGCGAACATTCGAATCTTCCAGTACGACTACACCGACCGCGAGTCCGGCCAGTCCGGCAAGGCGTCGGTGCTCATGGGCGTCCAGCTCACCACGCACATCGTCTACGTCCCGCGCGTGCGCGACGAGGGCGACGAGTTCGGCACCGCCACGACCGTCCGCGTCGAGGCACCGACCGAGGAGGCGACTCCCGGCGCTCAGGCGACCCCGGCTCCGAAGCCTGCTCCCGCTCAGGCGGCTGCAGCTGCGAACCCGCACTCGGCGAACATCGACCCCGACGAGATCTTCTGATCTCAACCATCAACTGATTCAACAGGGCACCTCTCAAAGCGTTACGAGAGGTGCCCTTTAAACGCTTCGGGGAATAAAGATGTTCAGCTTCCAATATCGCGCAGCAAACACCGAGGTCGGTTCGGGGCAGCCCGTACCTATCGAGCAAATCTACGAGTCCGACTTCATCGAGCGCGGCGACGTCGCGTGCGTCTACGACCTGTTCGACGACGGACGCTACGCGCGAACCTTCAACACGCACGACGAGTTCGCCACCTGGCGCACGTCCTTCGACCGCTTCAGCCCGGTCGTGCCCGACTACTCGCTCGCGAATGACGACGAGGCAGAAGCAGCTTCCGAGGCGGGTCTCGCCCTTCCGCCTCTTGAGATGGACGAGACGATCCGGACCGACTTCATGGAGGCGGCGTACAGCAACCAGGGCAGCGCCGCCCACTACAAGGGCTACCTGGAGGGTCTGGGCGTCAGCCTGGAGTGGCTGGAGGCGAACCAGCTGGAGCCGTTCTGGCGGGCCAACCCCAAGGCCTTCTACCACGCGATCATGCTGCTGGCTAGCCGCTACCAGTCGCGACTCGGCCGCAAGGACGACGAGCTGCAGGAGCAGGTGAAGTACCTCTGGTACGTCAAGTTCGCCACGGCGTTCGCCAAGAACGGCTACCAGCCGATCCGCACCGCCGACGTCGACGCTATCCTGGCGCGCTGATCCTTGAGCCGCTGGGTATTCGACATCGAAGGCGATGATCTGCACCGCAAGGTATCCCGCATGTGGATCCTGGCGGCGTGGAACATCGACGAGAAGAAGATGTACTACTGGCTGGAGGGCGACCTGTCTTGGCAGGAGACCTTCAACCAGGCGACCCTGCTCGTAGGCCACAACATCATGGACTACGACCTCTACGTCCTCAAGAAGCTCTTCGGGTGGGAGGCCCCGAAGACGTGCACCATCCACGACACGATCATCATGAGCCGCGTGCTGGACTACCGTCGCTTCGGCGACCAGGGTCACGGTCTCGCGGCCTGGGGCAGACACCTCAACTACCCCAAGGGCGACTTCCACGACTTCTCGAAGTACTCGGAGGAGATGAAGCACTACTGCTTGCAGGACGTGCGTCTGACCGCCCTCGTGTACGAGGAGCTCGTGCTGGAGTTCAAGTCCCTGATCGGCAAGAACCCGCTGATGCGGGACTACATGCGCTGCGAGCACGCGGTGGCAAGGTGGTGCCGCATGGCCTTCGAGCACGGCTGGCCGTTCAACCTGGACAAGGCTGAGCAGCTCAAGGTCGTGCTGGAGGCGGAGCTCGCGTCGGTGACGGACGAGCTCGAGCACAGGCTCGGCTACAAGGTGGTGCACAAGGACAGGGAGAAGGGCGAGTACGTCGCGAAGAATCCCAAGTGGGTCAAGAGCGGGCTGTACGACTCCCACACCGCCAACTGGTTCGGTGTGGACCCGCTCGCGGGCCTGGAGGAGCGACCCGTCGCGGGTCCGTTCCACCGGGTCGAGGTGAAGCCGCTAAAGCTCTCCTCAAGCGACGACGTGAAGACGTTCCTGTTCCGGAACGGATGGGAGCCCACCGAGTACAACTCGGTCTGGGACCCCGAGACGAAGAAGAAGCGCGAGACGTCGCCGAAGATCACCGAGGACTCCCTGGAGTTCCTGGGCGGCGACGGCAAGCTGTACAAGGACTACCTCACCGCAGGCAGCCGCTACGGCGTCCTCAAGGGCTGGATCGAGGCCACGGACGACAAGGGGCTGCTGCACGGCACCTGCAAGACGATCGGCACGCCGTCCATGCGCGCCACACACAGCATCATCGTGAACGTCCCTTCGGGCGACTCCAAGTACGGCAAGGAGATGCGCGAGCTCTTCGGCACCCTGCCGGGCTGGACCCTGATCGGCTGCGACTCCGCGTCCAACCAGGCGCGCGGCCTAGCTCACTTCCTGGACAACGCGGCGTTCACCGACACGCTTATCAACGGCGACATCCACACCTTCAACGGCCAACTGCTGGACAAGGTGTTGACCGCCATGGGCACGTCGTGGGACGCCTACATCATCAAGACCGGGAAGGCTCAGGTCGACGAGAAGCTCTGGAGCAACTACGGCTCCAAGGAGGAGTACCTCAGGGGCGGCTCCGAGGGTGCGAAGAAGGCGCTGGCGGCTGTGAAGCGCGCGGCGGCTAAGCGCATCCTCTACGCGTTCCTGTTCGGCGCCTCCGGCAAGAAGCTGTGGTCCTACGTGTTCAGCGCGCAGGACGCGGCCAACGGCAACAAGCTCAAGAACGGCTTCACGAAGTCGGTGCCCGGTTTCAAGGCGCTGATGGACAAGCTCGAGAACCTCTACGGTGCCTCGAAGAAGTACGGCGAGGGCTGGATACCCTCTCTCGCGGGCAACAGGGTGTACGTCGACAGCTTCCACAAGCTGCTGGTGTACCTGCTGCAGTCCTGCGAGAAGATCACGTGCTCGGCAGCCTGCATGCTCCTGATGGAGCGGCTGGAGGCGGCTGGCATCCCATACATCCCCTGCGTGTTCATGCACGACGAGTTGGACTTCATGGTCCCGGACGAGTTCGCTGAGGAGGCCGGCAAGATCGGTCGCCAGTGCTTCAAGGACGGCCCGGCGATGTTCGGCGTCACCATCATGGACGGTGGTGAGGCGAAACTCGGAAGATCATGGTATGACATCCACTGAGCTGTTCTACGTGGTGGCTCGCAACCGCCACCTCTACCAATCGTTCCTGCAGGTGTTCAACATGGACCCGCGCAACGCACGGCACATCTACTCCGGCAGACAGATGCGGGGTGTGAACCGTCCCGGCGCGCGGGTGTTCTACATCAACGACTACCACCAAATGGAAGACATCGCCGTGGTGCAGGAGCTCGCCCAGCGCCTCGGCCTCAGAGAGATAAGGGTAATCCTATGACGCCTGAACAACAGCTGCTGCTGATGGCATTGGCCATCGGCGTGATATGGGCCATCGTGCGGGCATTCGACGACGACGACCTCAGCCCCGCGTGAGCAGACTGTGCATTATCGACGGTGACGTCCTGGCGTACCGCTCGTTCGAGCCCCGCTGGGAGTACAACGTCGATGCACATGGACAGAGGGTGTTCGACATCGACCCGGAAACGGGCAAGGCGACACCCCGCGTCAAGACCTACACCCAAGAGGAAAACGCAGAGTATCTGATGCAGACCTGGCAGCGCTTCGAGAGGAAGCTGCCGGACCTCGTGGATGCCTGTTTCTGCGACGAGTACGTCATGGCGGTGCAGGGTCCGGGCAACTTCCGGGCCAAGATGTACCCCATGTACAAGCAGCAGAAGAGCCGAGCCTACAAGCCGAGCGAGATGTCCCAGCTGGTTCCGACCATCAGGCAGCTCGCCGTGAAAGGTGGCTTGGCCATCCCCTCAGTCGGCTGCGAGGCAGACGACCTCATCCGCATCTGGGCGAACGAGGCGAGGGCGTGCGGCCAGGAGTACGTGGTGGCGTCCATCGACAAGGACCTGCTGTGTATCCCCGGCAAGCACTACAACATCAAGAAGGAGGAGTTCACCGACGTCGACGAGGCGGCGGCGCTCCGGCTGTACTACGAGCAGCTGATCCAGGGCGACCAGATCGACAACATCCCTGGCATCGTCGGCATCGGTCCCGTCAAGGCGCAGAAGGCGCTGGCCGCTTGCACGACCGTAGAAGAGTACCAGTACGCCGTGGTCGACATGTACATACGGCACTACCAGGATCAGTGGCACAACCAGCTGCTGGCGAACGGCAAGTTGATCCACATCATGCGCCACGAGAACGACTGGTTCGACCTCGAAGATTGGCCCATCGCGCAGGAGATACTGGCTTGCTCAACCTAAGAAACTGTCGCGTATGTAACCGCGATACAATCACAACCGGCCGCACGGCGTCTGGTGCGCCGTACATATCCTGTACCAGCTGCTCGCTCTTCATGTTCGGGCCGGTGGACGCGGGATCGACACCACAGTCGAGGGCGCGCTGCGCCGAGGCCCTCGTACACAGGTGGAACAATGGTAACGATAAGCGCAGCGTCGATCGACCTGGGCGCCGCAACAGGCGGAAACGCGGCGCGGCTCCCGGCGCACCTCCGGCCTAACGGTCACTGGTCCTTCCCGGAACAGCTGGGAGGCAAGCACTCCGGCTTCGTGTACGTGCTCAGGGACAACGTCCTGGGGCGCTTCTACATGGGCAAGAAGTTCTTCACCACGGGTGCGGGCTTCAAGGAGAGCGACTGGAAGACGTACAAGAGCTCCAGCAACACGATCAAGACCATCCTGCAGCACCGCCCCTGGAGCGAGTTCGACGCGATCGTTCTCGAGCAATACAGGTTCAAGGGGGCGGTTGGCTGGGCGGAGACCTGGGGCCTCGTGCAGGTCAAGGCTCCGTTCGGCGAGACCTGGTACAACAAGCGAATCGAAGAGGTCACGTGGAACGTCAGCGAGGACGTGACCGACAGACACAAAGACAGACTGGAGCGCGTTATGAACATGGAAACCTTCGAAGAGTAACTTGGGTACAATTGTCAAGTACAAGAACCCCTGTCTAGATCAAGACTTCTGTAAGTCATCGAACGCGATGGCTCTGTACGAGGACGGGAGCGCCTTCTGCTTCTCGTGCAAGGAAAACTTCACCAAGCGCCAAGTGGACGCAGCAGGTACAATCGAGGTAAAACCCAGGGTGCGCGACGACGACGATGACTTCGCTCCGGTGGCGAAGAAGCTGACGGTAGAGGAGGTCAAGACCTTCCAGATGCGAGGCTTTCGAGAGCGGGGTATCCCGCGCGACATCGCCGAGTTCTTCGAGGTCAGGGTCTCGTTCGACACCAAGGGCGACATCGACACGCACTACTACCCGTACGGCGACAACGCCTACAACGTGCGCAAGGTCCACGACAAGGACTTCTTCCAGGTCGGCAGCCAGGAGCGGCTGTTCGGTCAAGACAAGTTCAACGGCGGCGGCAAGCGGCTGATCATCACTGAGGGCGAGCCCGACGCGATGGCGGTGGCCTACGCCAGCCGCAAGACCTGGAACAAGATCTACCCCGTCGTCACGATGGGCAGCAGCGCCAACCTGAAACTCATCGCGATGAACCGCGAGTGGATCAGGTCCTTCGGCGAGGTCATCCTCTGGTTCGACAACGACGAGCCGGGCAGGGAGGCAGCCGAGAAGGCTACCAAGATGATCGGCTACGACAAGGTCAAGCTGGCGAAGCACCAGACCTTCAAGGACGCCAACGAGACGCTGCTGCGCTCGACCGAGGTGCCCGGCATCAAGGCGATCACGCAGGTGATCTTCGACGCCATGCCCGCCACCCCCGGCGGCATCCTCACGCGCGCGGTCCTCAAGGAGCGCATGCGTCTGCTGAACTCGGTCTCCGCGCTGCCCTACCCGGCGTGCATGGAGGGCGTGAACAGCAAGCTCAAGGGCATGCGCTTCGGCGAGATCACGCTGCTGACCTCGGGCACCGGCTCCGGCAAGTCCACCCTCCTGCGCGAGATCGTGCTGGAGATCAAGCGCGCCGCAGCGCCCGAGGACAAGATCGGCATCTGTGCGCTGGAGGAGTCGCCCGAGGCAGAGGCTCGACGCCTGTCGGGCATGCAGCTCAGCCGCAACACGGCGAAGGAGGAGATGGCGTTCGAGGAGCTCGAGCGTGGCTTCGACGAGCTGTTCGGCACGGACGACGAGCCAGAGCGCATCATGATGCTCGACCACCAGGGCAGCATGAACGATACCTCGATCATCGACAAGATCGAGTACATGTGCCTCATGGGCTGCAAGTACATCATCATCGACCACATCACCATCCTCGTGTCGGAGGGTGTTGAGAAGCTGCAGGGCAACGAGGCCCAAGACAAGATCATGAACGACCTGCTGAGTATCGTCAAGCGGTACCCGGTGTGGATCGGTCTGGTCAGCCACCTACGTAAGGTGGGCTCCGGCGCCGTATCGTTCGAGGAGGGCAAGCTGCCCACCCTGGACGACATCAAGGGCTCCGGCTCGATCAAGCAGATCTGCTTCGACATCATCGCGTTCGCACGTAACCTGAACGCGAAGGAGGAGAAGGCAAGAAACACGATCAAGATGGCTGTGCTCAAGGCGCGCACCACCGGCCTCACGGGCCGGGTTACGGGCGCGATCTACGACCACGATACTGGCCGTCTCCACGCAGCTGACGTGGACTCGATGGACGACGAGGAAGAGTCGTTCGGACCTGTTGAATCAACTTGGGCGAAAAAGTAACATATGAGCTATGACGTAAAAACTCCGTGGTCGTCGGTCGGCTACCTGACCTACAAGCGCACCTACTCGCGTCCCATCCTGGACGAGAACGGTAACGAGACCGGGCGCACGGAGGAGTTTCCCGATACCGTCGAGCGGGTGATCACCGCTTGCCGAGAACAGCTCAAGGTGGGCTTCACGCGCGAGGAGGAGGACCGCCTCCGCTACTACATGCTGAGCCTCAAGTGCTCGGTAGCTGGCCGCTTCCTGTGGCAGCTGGGCACCGGCACCGTCGGCAAGCTCGGCTTGGCCAGCCTCCAGAACTGCGCGTTCACCGTAGTCGACGAGCCCGTCCGGCCCTTCTGCTGGGCTATGGACATGCTGGCGCTCGGCTCGGGCGTCGGCTTCAACATCCAGAAGAAGCACGTCGACAAGCTCCCCACGGTGAAGACCTGGTTCAAGGCGCCCACGCGCGTCGAGGACGCGGGCGCTGACTTCATCATCCCCGACAGCCGCGAGGGCTGGGTCAAGTTCCTGGGCAAGACCCTCAAGGCCGCGTTCCTCTCCGACCACGAGGACAAGGGCACCTTCACGTACTACACCGGCGCTGTCCGTGGCAAGGGCACGCCGATCAAGGGCTTCGGCGGCACCGCGAGCGGACCCGAGGACCTGGTCTACGGCATCGCCGAGATCAGCAAGATCCTCATCCGACGCGCGGGCAAGCAGATCAGGCCGATCGACGCCCTCGACATCATGAACATCATCGCGTACATCATCGTCGCCGGCAACGTGCGTCGGTCGGCGGAGATCGCGATCGGCGACCCCGACGACGTCGAGTACCTCCTGGCCAAGCGCTGGGACCTCGGCAACATCCCGAAGTGGCGCGCCCTCTCGAACAACAGCGTGGTGGCCTCGGACATCTCCGAGCTCCACGACTACTTCTGGGACGGCTACGAGGGCAAGGGCGAGCCGTACGGCCTCATCAACCTGGAGCTCAGCCGCAAGATCGGTCGGCTGGGCGAGACCGAGTACCCCGACCCCGACGTCGAGGGCTACAACCCCTGCGCGGAGCAGTCGCTCGCCAGCAAGGAGACGTGCTGCTTGGCGGAGATCTTCCTTCCCAACGTGACGTCGTACTACGAGTTCCTCGACATCCTGGAGCTCGTGTACCGCATCAACAAGCACTCGCTCGCGCTGCCGTGCCACAACCGCGACACGCAGGAGATCGTGCACAAGAACATGCGCATGGGCATCGGCGTCACCGGCTGGCTACAGTGCACGCCGGAGCAGATGGGCTGGTGCGACCCGGCCTACGACCACCTGCGCCAGTTCGACGAGGCCTACTCGCAGATCAAGAAGTGGAACGTAAGCGTCAAGCTCACGACGGTGAAGCCTTCGGGCACGCTGTCGTTGCTGCCAGGCGTGCTGCCCGGCTGTCACCCAGGCTACGCCCGCTTCATGTACCGGCGTATTACCGTCGCATCCGACCACCCGCTGATCCAGGTCATCAAGGACCACGGGTATCCGGTCGAGTACAAGCGCAACTTCGACAAGAGCAACGACTACGGCTCGATGATCGCCACCTTCCCGTACGCCTACCCGGAGAACGCCCGGTTGGCCGCGGACATGACGGCGATCGACCAGCTCAAGGTGATCGAACATCTCCAGACCGTGTGGTCGGACAACAGCGTTAGCTGTACCGTATACTACCGCCTCGAGGAGCTCCCCGAGATCAAGGAGTACCTGGCCAAGAACTACCGCACCGTGCACAAGAGCCTCTCGTTCCTGCTGCACAGTGGCCACGGCTTCGACCAGGCTCCCTACGAGGAGATCACCGAACAACAGTACCTGGACCTGCAGGCGACGACGCAGCTCATCACGTCCATCGACTCCGCCGAGTTCGAGGGCATCGACGAGTGCGCTGGAGGCGCCTGCCCTGTCCGCTGAGAGACCACGCATGGACAAGACACCTAACCGGCCGATCCTACGGCTCAAGTACCACAAGAGCAAAGACAGTCTGCTGGACCGCCTCTTCCCGCCTCTGGACACAATGCGCCTGAACATCATCGGCGCGATCTACCTGCGGGACGGTCGTGAGGCAATCCTTTACCGCCTCACCTACGAGGACGTGGTCATCGCCACGAACCCCGGCAACCACCGGAACGCCCGCTTCCTGCAGCGCGCCCTGCGCGTAGACGGGGAGCCGGTGACCTTCGACGACATCATCCGATTCGACAACTCGGACTTCGAGCGTCTGCGGAATATGATGCACGAGGCGATGGACCACCAGCAGAAGAACAAGTGACTAACCGGGAGGGGCTCAGGCCTCTCCCCTTTTATTTGAGGCACAATGTCAGCATATTACGTCGTTCACAAAGACAAATCCGGCGAAGTCAAGGTCACACCCTTCGACCGGAAGAATGACGCCAAGTGGTTCGGCAAGCGCCAGAAGGAGTGCGGCGACAAGGTTTTCGTCGGCGCACAGCAGTACAACACCAAGCATTTCTCGGACGAAGAGTTCTCGTCCGGGCTGATGATCTTCATGGAGTGGCCCGACGGACAAGCGAGCGCGGGCACGGCACCCTTCCACTGGCGGTGCCGTAACATGCGACAGCGCTACCGCCGCTACTTCAAGACACTACAGAAACGACAGGCGATGTACAAGGAGTGCAACGTCAAGATGATTCGGGAGATCAAGTGATGCAAGCCAAGACCGTACCTACCGAAGCTCAAGTTGAAGAGCAGATGAACACCCTCGCGGCGGAGCAGCCGGCCAAGAAGCGCTGGGCAGCCACCCACTACAAGTCCCCGAACAAGCCGGCCTACGCAGCGGTTTACCACCACAACCGGGGCTACAAGCTCCTGCTGCGCGAGTTCCTCAGCGCACTCGACATGCGCCGCTGGTTAGCCAAGCTTCCGCTGGTATCGAACGTCAGTCGGCCGCTGCTCATGTACAGTCGATTCACGGTGGACTCGCGCGTGTTCGTCGTCTTCGCCTTCGACCACTTCTATCAGGAGTACGTCGGCAAGACCTACACCAACTACGAGAGCGGCTTCTTGGAGCTGCAGAGCGCCCTCAAGCGGGGCAACGACGCCTTCATGATGGGCACCACCGCAGGCGACGCGAAGGATCGCACCTGATGCTGATCAAGCCCCAACTCGCCCCGACTTTCAGCCCCAACGGCAACCCCGCGTACTTCGAGCGGGTCGAGAAGGGGTTCAAGGAGGCTGGCTGGCTGCTCAGCCCCAAGATCGACGGCATCCGCTGTATGGTCCAGGAGGGTCTCTGCCTGTCCCGCAAGGGCGACCCGCTCCGCAGCTACCAGCTGCAGGGCGAGTTCGGACACCTGGCCTACTGCGACGGCGAGGCCGTGGCTGGCCCCGCCGCAGCGCCCGACGTCTACAACCTGACGCAGTCGCACGTCATGGCGTTCAGCAACCCCGGTGACCTCGGCTTTCACATCTTCGACTACTTCCACCCGGACTTCATCGGCAAGGAGTACTTCCGCCGACTGGAGGCGCTGGGTATGTTGGAGCTGCCGAAGGGTGCCGAGCTGGTCCAGCACCAGCCGGTCTACAACATGGACGACCTGCTCGCCGCCGAGGCCGAGTTCCTGGAGCAGGGCTTCGAGGGCGTGATGCTGAGCAACCCGCTGTCTCCCTACAAGCAGGGTCGCGGCACGGTGAACCAGGGCATCGTCTTCAAGCTCAAGCGTGAGGAGGACGTCGAGGTCGAGCTCAGCGGTCTCATCGAGCGCATGCACAACAGCAACGTGCAGGAGCGCGGCGCACTCGGGCAAGCCAAGCGTTCCACCGCCAAGGAAGGCCTCGTGCCGATGGGTACCGTAGGCAAGTTCCGAGGCATCTACAACGGCCGAGAGATCAGCGTCGCTCCCGGCCAGTTCAATCACGACCAGCTCCAGGACATCTGGGACAACTGGCCGCGCGACAAGGGCAAGATACTCAAGGCCCGCCACTTCCCGCACGGCGCGAAGGACGAGCTGCGTCAGGCTCGCGCGCTCGGCTTCCGCGACAAGATGGACCTGTGAACATGAAGAAGCTATTCCTTATGCCCCTCCTGCTGTTGGTCGCGGGTGGGTGCGTGGACCGGGGCAAGTGCCTCGCCTCTGAGACGCGTACGGCTCCCGAGTACGTAGAGATGATACCCATCTACGGCGCGGGACCGGGTGGTACAGTGACCATCATAAGCCAGATACCGAACGTGGTACCGGCGCACGACTACGACGTCTGCGTGCGCTGGGAGTTCCCGGACGGCAGACCGAAGGAGAAGAAGCAGTGAAGGACTTCGAGGGCACTGAGATCAAGGTCGGCGACGAGGTGGTCCAGGCCACCAGCGCTAGCCAGTGCAAGTTCACGCGACGCACGGTCCTCGAGGTGAACGAGAAGGACGTGCTGCTGAGCGCTGTCCCGCAGCCTCACAGCGACACTACTGCCTACTGGGGGCACCCTAGGCAACGCCGCTACAGCCCCCGCAACGTCCGCGTGACGGTGCCGAGGCTGTTGTTCGTAATCCCCAAGCAAGGGTAACTCTGACTATGGCTGGAATGAAGCGGAGCACCATCGCTGCCGTCATCAAAAAGAAAATCAACAGCCTCCTGGAGACTATCGACGACCAAGCGGTCCGCGAGGCGATGGCTCGCGACATCATCGTTACGGGCGGTTGCGTAGCCTCCATGATGTTGGGAGAGGAGGTCAACGACTACGATGTTTATTTTCGTACTAAGGACACAACACTCGCAGTTGCTCATTACTACGTACGTAAGTTCAACGAGGTATCCGACTGTCGAACAAAGGTACGAGGCTATTCTCCGACAGTTAAGGAGATTGTACGCACCAATATCCTAGGCGAGGAAGAGCCCAGGATCGTCATCTGGATGCAGTCCGCTGGCGTCGCCGGCGAGAACAACGACACGCCAGACTACACCTATTTCGAGAGCCAGCCGCCGGAAGCGTCCGCTGAGTTCATCGACGGCGTGTTCGGTGTCCTGCCCGAGGAGGTCCTCGACAAGGGCGACCTCGCGGAGGCAGCGGTGGAGGAGGTCAAGAAGAAGGGCAAGTACCGCCCGGTGTTCATGTCCGAGAACGCCGTGACCCTCTCCGACCGCGTGCAGCTTATCATCCGGTTCTACGGCGAGCCGGCCGAGCTGCACCGCAACTACGACTTCGCCCACGCGATGGGCTACTACGACCACGCCACGGGTAAGGTGTCGATCAGCGAGGAGGCCATGGAGGCCTTGCTCTCGAAGACGCTCGTGTACAAGGGCTCGCTGTACCCCATCGCTTCCCTGTTCCGCACCCGCAAGTTCATCGCTCGCGGCTGGCGGATCACAGCAGGTCAGATGCTCAAGATCATCTGGCAGCTCAACGCCATCGACCTCAAGGACCCGCTCGTGCTGCGAGAGCAGCTGATCGGGGTCGACCAGGCCTACATGTCCCAGCTCCTGTCCGAGCTGTCCAAGCACAAGGGCACGCCGGACGCCACCTACGTTGCACAACTCATCGACAAGGTATTCGAATAACATGACCTTCACTCTCATCCTGCTCGCCGCCCTTCTCATCGGTGCGGCGATCACCATCACGCGCCAGATGAACCGCCTGGCAGACCTGCGTGACCTGAACACGTCGCTGCGCCAGAACGCCGAGGCCAGCGCTAAGCGGTCCAACGCGTGGCAGCTGCAGCACGACAACCTGCTCGCCAGCATCGACCGTGAGCGTACCGAGCACAGCCGCGTCACGACCGACTTCCGCAACGCGGTGAACTCGCTGCGCGATCGCGGCAACCTGTACCGCGACGCCCTCGACGAGATCATCAAGCTAGAGGGCAACCTGATCAAGCGCGCCCAGGCCGCGCACGACATCGCGGTCGGCGCACGCGCCGCCACCAAGACCAAGTAAGTGCTGCAGGTAGGTAAGTCCTACCGCACACGGTCCGGGGGCGTTGGACTCGTCCAGCGCTCCTTCTCTGTCGGTGGCAGGCGCAACTTCACCAAGGTCTCGGACGACACCAAGTTCATCGTCGTCGTCAACAAGAGGCTCGAGACGTTCAACAGCGACGGCTCGTACATCAAGAAGGCGGTGGAGCACCCACTCGACCTGCTGGAGGAGGTAGAGGCTTGAACAAGCGCAACGAGCGCGAGACGATCTACAACTTCGTCGCGCGACACTGCGACCGTCCCGCAGACTTCTGGTTCAACTACCGCTACATGCCCGACAGCGGCGGCTTGCGGTGGGGCTGCGAGACTCTCATCAAACTTGGCTGGGGTCAGTGGCTGCTCGACGGCCTGATCTGCGGCCTCATCCGACCCGAGGTATTCTGTGAAGAAGCAAGAACTGGTACGACAGCCTACGCTAGCCGATGCGCGACGCTTGGAGGCGCGTAAGGCAGCTCAGCCGACCTACAACACTGAGGCCGGCTTCGTCTCCGGCTTCTTCGACCGGGATGACGGCATGGGCATGGCGTTTTTGTTCCAGTCCATGCGCGTGTACAGCCGGTTCATGGAAGACCAGAACTACCCTCCGGAGACGGAGGAGCAGAAGGCAATGCCTATGTCGCCGCAACGCTGGCGAGAGAAGGTGTTGGAATACAAGAAACGTCTCGAAGACTTCGAGGCGACCCACAAACCCCGACAACAACAGTAAGGACACCGACATGTCGAACCCACTCCACCGTCTCGCCTGGGGCAAGCTCTTCATGGGCTGGCAGAGCTCCTCCGGTCTCGTCGTGCCCCTGCACGTCCGAGGCCTGTTGACCGACTACCTCACCGAGGGCGTCGTCGACGAGAAGTCCTGGCTCTACCACCTTCTCTGCGGCGACCTGGACGCCACGTTCTCGGCACCGAAGACGCCGCTGGAGGAGGCTCGCCTGCAGTGCATCTGGGAGTTCATCAAGGAATTCGTTCCCACTTGCCAGTACGGCAGCCCCCAGAACGTTTACGACTTCGCTCGACAGCACCGCGTCGGCCTCGTGAAGAAGGCCCAGCGTCGCTACATCGAGCAGAACGCCGTCGACGGTAGGGTCGAGGTCGACTGATCGGTTACGCCCCGTTCCGCGTTGGAGCGGGGCAGCGCCGAGTCGCGCCGGGGTCACCGAGGCCCACCCCCAAGCGCGGCGTTGCCGAGCGAGCCAGAGGCGTGCCAGAAGCGGCACTCTGCGGGCACCCGCCCGCTCCCGTCAGCCAGCCCAACCCGTTAAATTAACCCTGTTCACAGGGCTGAGCGACGGGCACCCCAACCCGTTAAATTAACCCTGAAAGGGTCGCGCACCTGCGGCCCGCATCTGAGAGAGATTTGATTCACATGGCATCGAACGAACTGAAGCCCGTTTACGTCGTCGACGGCATCTATTTCGAGACCAAGGCCGAGGCCCAGGACTACCAGCGTCGCCCGCAGATCGTCGCGGCGTTGCGCGCTGCACTGCCCGCCGGTGAGGCGAACGAGAAGATCGCCAACTGGTTGGTCGAGAACCGCGAGAAGGTCGAGGTCGCACTCGAGACCGGCAAGATCAAGCGCGTCACCAAGTCCGAGAACACCGCGCTCACCAAGGCGCTCGACTACATCGCGACGACCCTCGCCGGCGACCGCCAGGCCGCGTTCGTCGTGGACAACGTCGACGCGTTCAAGGCGTCGTTCCGCTGGCCGTCGGTCAAGCGCATGACGGACGAGGAGCAGAGCGCCGCAGCGACCGCAGCGCTGACCGAGGTCGCCGAGGGCAACGAGAAGCTCGCCGAGCTCGTCTACGCGAACAAGGACGCCATCCTGACGTCGTTCGACGCGGGCAAGCCGAAGCGCGAGGTCTCGCCGCAGGCAGCCGCCGGCCTGGAGGCGTACCGCCAGAAGATGGCGGCGCAGAAGGCCGAGAAGGAAGCCGCTGCCGAAGCGCAGGGCTAAGCCCGAGTTAGTCCTGGAGCATGACTATAAACTGCACCACCATGCCCCGTAAGGGTGCGTCGCACTAGCAGGCCGCGCACTAAACGACACCAGCAAGGTTGATCTACGCGTCTACCACACGGTGCGCCCGTACCGCGCTCTAAGCCCACTCTGCCCTAACCGGCGGGGTGGGCTTTAAATTTGCAACCAGAGGAACTACACCATGAGCATCTACCAGGAAGTCCGTGACGAGAACAACATTGCGAAGCTCAAGCAGCGCGCGCAGCAGCTGGCAGGCAAGCGCGAGACCTTGATCGCGAAGATCGAGGCGCTCGACAAGGCCGCTATCGACGCGCAGGAGGCCGCTGCCAAGCTGGTACAGGCACGCATGGCGCTCGACAACTTCGCCGGAGACGACAGGAGCCTGGAGAGCCAGGCAGAGGTCGACGCTGCCCTCAACAAGGCAGAGGAGGCACTCCGGACGAACGACCCTTTCGGGGGCAGCTACTACACGTTCTGAGCCCCTGCTCGGAGATCCTCTACCAGCCTCGCGGGGGCGGTAAGTCCCACATGCAGGACATCATGCGGTACTGCATGCAGGACGTCATGCTGGCGGAGCGTCTCGCCAAGGTGAAGCCCAGCGGTCCAGCTGTCAGCCCGCTCAAGGGCCGCGCAGAGGGCTGGCACCCGCCGATGAGGCCGTACTTCAGGCACTTCGAGATGTCTCCTGCGGACTTCGAGCGCGAGTACAAGAACACCTTCAAGGGACGTGCGTCCGAACGCTACAGGAAGGGCTAGATGCAGGAAGACCACATGCAGGAGCTGCGCGACATCTCGGACAAGATCGTGTCCAACACGCGCAAGCTCCACGACGACAAGCCGGGCAAGGACAAGTTCGACAACTACTTCCTGTCCACCGACAACCAGGTGCAGCGCCGTGCCCGCGACGCCATCCTGGCCGAGCACCCGCTCAAGGTCATCGAGCACCCGGACCCGGACAGCCTCCCTCCCGCCCTCAAGCGGGACCCGGAGACCGTCAGGGAGATGGCCGCGAACCTGATCAGCAACGAGGAGTACGACCGGGACCGTCGCCTCGAGTTCAAGAAGATCAAGCGCGAGAAGAACGACAATGAATGACTTCCGCTACCTGCCGCAAGCGGTGACGCCCGAGCTGACGGGACTGATCCGCTCCGCCTGCGAGGCCGTCATGCGGGACCGCGCGCCGAACCAGCCGATCATGCGCAACGGTTCGGCGTACATCAACCGCTGGATGCTGGCCCGAAAGGCCGTCGTCCCGATCTACGACGACCCCGCGAAGCAGCTGGGCTTCTCCGGGTGGATGCACTCCGAGCTGGAGAACGTCTACCTGCACGAGTACGCCCGAAGCGACGCGGACGACCCGCACTGCCACCCGTGGTCCAACGCCACGCTGGTGGTGCGCGGCAAGTACTGCGAGGCGATGTACGAGGCCGGCACCAACAAGCTGATCTCGACCGAGTGGCGCAGCGCGGGCGACGTCGTCCTCCGCAGCGCCGAGTCCGTGCACGCGATCGTGTACACGTCCAAGGACTGCCTCTCGCTGTTCGCCACCCTCCGCAAGGAGAAGGCGTGGTTCTTCCACACGAAGGACGGCCCGGTGCACAGCAGTGAATACCACAACAACCACGTGCCGCCCCAGGGTGCAGTTCAGCCCTGAGGACCTAGCCTACTTCTTTGAGTACAAGGAAGGAGAGCTGTTCTGGCTCGTGTCTACCAGTAATCGTGTTAAGGTTGGTAGCCGGGTAGGCAGCGACGACGGGCAAGGCTACGTACAGACCACCCTGCTGGGTAAGAAGTTCAGAGTGCACCAGCTGGTCTGGATAATGCACAACGGACCTATCCCTGCAGGGATGGACATAGATCATATAGATCAAAACAAGAGCAACAACCGCATTGAGAACCTGCGGTTGGTCACGAGAGCTGGCAACATGCTCAACGTGGTTGCTCACAAGGACAGTCTCACCGGAATACTAGGTGTGTCCTTCGTACCCTCTACAGCCAAGTGGCGCGCAACTTTCCAAAAGAAGAATCTCGGGCACTTCAACACGCCCGAGGAGGCTGAGGCAGCTTACAGTAAAGCCAAAGCCAGCCAGATGGAGCTACTTGGCCTGTGAATATATTCTACGTCGATAAAGACCCTGCAAAAGCAGCTATCGCGCTGCATGACCGGCATATCATCAAAATGATATCCGAATCGTGCCAGCTGCTGTCCGTGTGGGCCAGCCGATACACCGGCCCGCACGACGACGAGACGCACCAGTTCGTGGAGACCGACCTGGTGCCCGACAAGGCTCCGGACGTGCCCTGGACGGGGCTGTCCCACGCCAACCACCCCGCCGCCCTCTGGCTGAACGAGGGCCTCGGGAACGTGAGCTGGCTGGTGGACCACCTCCGAGCGATGGTCAACGAGTACGACTATCGCTACCCAGGCAACCCGGACAAGTTCGAGCGAGCGCGAGTGATCGTGCCCGCCATGAAGTACTGGTTGAGCAAGTTCGTCATCCTCAACCACACGACGCCGAAAGCATGCGTGCCGGACGTCTACAAGCGTGACCCGATGGACCGGGAGAACACGATGCAGGCGTACCGGGCCTACTACCTGGCCGAGAAGATCAACGGCAACAACTGGACCAACCGCGCGCAGCCCGACTGGGTGATCGCGTACAAGGAGGTCAAGAAGGCGGTGGCGGCCACCGTCGACTACAGCGACCTGGACATGAGCTTCTTCACCCCGAAGGAGCCGGTACGGCAGCCCGAGCCGGTCGCTCAGAAGCAACCTGTGTCTGCCAAGGTAAGTGCCAAGGACATCTTCCTATGAGCTTGAATATCATGATCCGCGAGACCAAGCCCTACAAGGTGAAGGTCACCCACGAGAACCGCGTCACCGAGCACACTGTCGACAACCACGGCTGCGACGACAGGGGCGTGCTCCGTCTGTTCCACGGCGGCAAGATGATCATGCTGTACCGCCACTTCATGAGCATGGAGTGCATCTACGATGGTAATTGAGCTACCCCTCCGCTACACCGGCAAGATGACGATGGTGAACTTCGACAACGTCGAGTTCATCTATCCCGGCGCCACCGACTGCGAGATCACGATGGTCTCCGGCAAGTCGCTGATGGTGAACATCACCTACGACGACCTCAAGGAGCGCATCGACCGGTGCGTTCCCGGCGGCGTGAGGCAGAAGCGCACATGATGCGCCTCTCCGTGACGGGTCACAGGCCCGAGAAGCTGGGCGGCTACTCCATCGAGGGCCGCAACAAGCTGTACGCCTTCGCGCGGCTGATCCTCAACAACGAGGTCGCCGAGCAGGACACGGCGTTCCACGTCGTGCAAGGCATGGCGCAGGGCTGGGACCAGGCGGTGTGCGACGCTTGCGTCGTCCTGGGTATCCCCGTGCACGCCAGGGTGCCGTTCGAGGGGCAGGAGCGCCACTGGCCAGCCGACGCGCAGACGCGCTACAGGCGGCTGCTGGCTAGGTGCGAGACGGTGACGGTGACGTCGCCCACCTTCACCGACGACGCGTACCTCAAGCGCAACCGGCAGATGGTCGACGAGAGCCAGAAGCTGCTGTCGCTATCGAGCGGCACCGGCGGCTCCGAGTACACCGTACGCTACGCTCGCGAGCAGGGTGTCCAGGTCGTCGACCTGTGGCCCCTGTGGGAGAAGTTCAGGGAGAGGCCGCTTGTTCAAGGTTAACCGTTACCGCGTCTCCGGACACGACGACGACTGGACCTACGGCCAAACGGCATTCAAACTGTACTGCGCCGCCCTCTCGTACGCCAAGGCGCTGAGGGAGGGCGCGACCATCTTCGACATCAAGGAGGGCAAACAAGTATGGCCTGTGGACCATGCGGACTCCGCGAGTACGGCCTCGACGAACACTGCAGGAACTGCTCGAAAATGAATAACAACTGTGCCGTGATTGTCACCCGCGACAACTGTGAGTGGTGTGACAGGGCTAAGGACCTTCTGCTTAGCCGCGGTGTGGGTGTCGGCTTGTTCAACTACAGCCAGGACTCCAAGTTCAAGGAGTTCCTGGTAGGCGCCGGCTTCACCACCGTACCACAGGTCTTCATGGGAGGTCGCCACGTCGGCGGCTACGAGGACCTCAGGAAGCTACTCGAAGAGGAAGACAAGAAGAATGGCCGATGAAAACGACGCGAACGACATCGTGATCGACGACGCGGCGGTGTCGCCGAAGGTGGACGAGGCCGTGGTCTCCGACGCCGGCGAGAACGCCGTGACCGTGATGACGCGTCACTTCCGGGACCACCCGGAGAATAGGGCGAGCGACGTCGCCTCGATCATGTCCGTGCTGGTGCCCTGGGTCGAGGGCTCCGAGGAGCGACGCGACGTGTTCCAGCGCGCAGCCGTCGCAGCGGACCACCCGCTCAAGGACGAGCTCGAGGCGGTGTTCGAGACGCTCTGACGACAACTACGGGAGTGATGCCTTCGGGTGTCACTCCCTTTTAAATGCAGGCAACATGCGCAACCACCAGCTGATTCACCTTCTCGAACAATTCGATCCCGGCGCGGTCGTCGCCATCAACGGAGTTGTAGCTGAGCTGCAGCTCGACCAGTTCACCAAGACACGCACGGCGAGCGAGGGCGACCAGCAGGTCGACCACAAGCCCGCAGGCCCTCCCGTGCTCAACATCTCGACCCCGAGCCGCGAGGCGTCGGAGGTGGAGTCCGTTCTCGACCTGCGCATGCGGGCCGAGTCGCAGCTGCATATGCTGCAGTAACACCATATGAAAGGACAAAGCCCAAGTGGGATAGTGCAAGTACAACCGCAGCAACAACAAACTGAGTGGAGTGGGGTGGTATGTTGAACAGACAGGCAGTTGAGGTAGAGGAGAGAGTCCGCGGCATGATCGCACCGAACGTGAGCCTTCACGCGCGGGACGACATCAGCCAGGACGTGATGGAGCAGATCATCCGGGGCGGCATGCCCCAGGACCTGCAGCGGATGGTGAACGCCTTCGCAGAGAAACAAGTCAACGCCTTCGTTCGACGGTCCAACCAGGCCGAGCTCGACAACATGAGCTACGAGGACAGGGTGGCCTACCTCCACAAACATGGCCACGAGAACCTCATCATTGAGGTCGATTGATCCAAGAGGAGATATGAATATGCTTACCGGTTTCCACGCATTGATCAACAAGGTTAGCTTAGGCACGATGTTGTGCTTGAGCAGGGCTCCCATCAACAAGCCCTTCACGGTGACTGACCTCCAGAAGGACGTGCTGGCGACCGGCGAGAAGAAGCTCGTCATGGCTAACACCCCGTCGGCGCGCTCCATCCAGGAGCTGCTGAAGTACGGCCTCATCAAGGAGGTCGGTCCCGAGGTCTACCGCATCACGGTGCACGGCGTACACTTCAAGCACGCCATCGAGGCGGAGCTGGACATCCGCGAGATGTCCGCTCCCGTGCAGGTGCGGCTGAGTGCCTGAGGCCGTAACGGACGCCAACTTCGAGGCGAAGGTGAAGCAGCGCGCGGGGAGGGTGATGCTGCTTTGCCGCACCGACTGGTCCAACCTGGCGGTCGAGATGGGTGAACGCCTGTCCGACCGCGAGGACGTGCTCGTCTGCGACGTCACCGAGAACGCGCTGGTGGCCAAGGAGCTGGAGCTCCGGGCCGTGCCCACCCTGTACCTGTTCAAGAACGGGGTGCTGATGGGCAGCAAGATCGGCCTCGTGTCGGTCCAGCACGTCGAGGAGTGGCTCGCGCAGAACTGAGCATCTTATATGAAACACCTAGGAGGTTATCATGAAGTAAGTTCAACAACCCCAAACGATACCAGAGTAAAATGCCGCACGCAAACGGCTGTGACGTCCTGAGCCACGACGCTAAACTGGCTTGACCCACCACTAACAACCTCAAGTGAGAATGCACATGAAGAACTACGACAGCGCGCTCGTCGCCAACCTGTTCCTGATCGCCAAGGGCAAGCCCGCAGCGACCGTGGAGCTGGTCGAGGAGGGTCTCTCGAACAAGTGGTACGCTCTCTGCACGCACAACGAGGACGGCCTGGTCGAGGTGGAGACCTCCGAGGAGGCGCTCGCACTGCCGGAGGGCGCTGAGCTCTTCCTGGTCGACAGGGGTGAGCTGGAGCCGTTCAGCGCGCAGATGGAGGCCGCTGGTCTCGTCCCCGCAGACCTCCACATCGCGTCCGCTGCTGACCAGCTCAAGGACCCGACGCTCAGCCACGAGGTTGCGCGAGCGATCATCGACACCAAGCTCAAGCAGATCGGCATGAACATCAGCCCCGAGCTGGTGGAGGAGCTCCGTCTCCAGATGGTCTCGCTGGAGCCCGACGAGGACGACCGCGAGGTCGAGTTCGCCGACATGGACGAGCCGACCACCGCCGCCTTCGGCGAGGAGCCGGAGCAGGTCTTCACCGGCAACCGCCGGGACCGCCGCCGCAAGGCCAAGGCCGCGAGGAAGGCCGCGAGCAAGCGGCACCACACCGCGTAACGAACACGTCCTGGTCACGACGCTAAACTGACCCTCCCACCTAAACTTTTTACGGCCGAGAGGAGAAACCATGCCACCGCACGTGAAGGCCGCATTCCTCACCAACCTTCGCTCGGGGCGCTACAAGCAGATACGACGCATCTACGTCGACCCCGAGAACCGCAGCTGCGCCTGCGCGCTGGGCGTACTGCTGCTAACCCTGAACGAACCTCTCGTACAGGTGGGCGCCAGCATGATGCCGGTTCACTGGACTGACGTGCTGCGGAAAACATCCCTTACCCTCGAACAATGCATGACTATCATACACCTGAACGATCGGGACGAGCTCACGTTCGCCCAGATCGCGGACTACGTAGAGGAAAAGTTCTGAACATGACCCGTGAGACCACCCGCTACCTGATCGCAGGCGACATCACCGTGCGCATCGAGGAGGCCGACAAGGGCCACTACAACGTCTACAGCAACGACAAGCTGGTGCAGACCGGCGTGCCGTCCTACATGCTCATCGACCAGATGGGTCGGTCCATCAGCATCAACTCGCTGGCCTACCAGCTGCACCGCGACCGTATGGGCGCTGCCATCGCGCAGACCACGCTCCGCCTGGACGAGGCGGCGCAGGGCATCAAGGTCGCCGCAGCCGCGACCGAGGTGATCATCAAGGAGCGCGACTACTTCCGGGACGCCTACGAGCGCCGCTCCGACCACGTGCTGCACGACGGCGTGACCGTCCATGTCGCCCACGCCGACCGGCACTCGGCGGAGATCGAGTTCGACAGCGTCACCGACCACGAGGGCTGGCACCGCCGCTACGTTAGCTTGCGGCACCACAACATCGTGCGCTACACCCTGCTGGCCGGCTTCGTGCTGCAGTCGGTCGCCTACTGGGTGCTCTGATGGACCATAACCTCAGTATCACCCACAAGCTGTTCGTGGGCGACGACCTGTTGGGCGAGCTGGTCAACGACCTGCGTAAGAACCCGATGATCGCGCCCAACCACGAGCTGCGCTGGCCGCTACACGGCGGAGGCGGGACCCTCTCCGCCACGCTCTACGACGTCAACAACGAGTTTACCCGCAAGGTGCTGACGCGCGGAGGCCAGGGCACGTACTTCGTGTTCAACCCCGACGGCGAGAAGCCGAAGGTTCGCCAGCCGAACCTCGACAAGGCCGACGCCGAGGCACAGCGTATCGCCAAGCTCATGCCGGGCAAGGAGATACTCGTGCTGCGGGCCGTCCGCTCCTACACCCACACCCAACTCGCACGCAAGGACTACTGACACCATGCACGCAAAGACTCTGATCATGCTCTTCGCCACCGCGCTCCTGTTTCTCGGCTTCGTCGGCGTCTGGCTGTACGTTCGCCGCCACCCCGTCGAGGTCGTCTCGGAGCACGAGGAGATCGTCATCACGGCGGCCGACTACATCCCCTACTCCGAGAGCAACAAGTACCTGGTCGCCGCCGATGTCGCCTCCAATTTCACGGACCAGTCCGAAAACGGGAAGACGGTATACGCTGCGGCCTGCTCCTACAGCTTCTCGATGGAGTGCAACTACTCGCTGATGAACGACGTCACCCGCGAGAAGAACTTCGACATCGACGGCGTCGAGGCGTACGACCTCGAGACCGCCGAGAGCATCCTGCTGCAACTGCAGAACCTGTGCGATCGACCCGGCGCTGAGCCCTGGGTCTGCAACCCGCGCATCATCGCCCTCTGAACCTCAAGCTACAAGGAAGACCATCACATGAAGAAGATCATCATCGCAGCCGTCGCCTCCGTCCTGACCCTGACCGCCTGCGGCCCGCAGATGGGCGGCGGTGACCAGTGCGCAGCGGCGACCAACCCGGCGGAGTGCCGCCAGTACAGCAACGCGGGCGGCGACGTCAGCCAGTACCTGCTCTACGGCATGGCCGGCTACATGATCGGCCGCATGGGCTCGGGACAGACCTACCTGCAGCCGACGCCGAACTACAGCGGCTACCGCCCGCCGGTGCGCCACGACTACTACCGCCAGAACTACCGCACGATCGTGTCGCAGAAGACCACGATCATCCACCGCTCGCCGGCCTCGTACCGCTCGGTGACCCGCATCGCCAACCCGAGCACCTACCGCAGCCCCTACGTCAACAAGGCGTCGACGGTGCGGTTCAACAGCGACGGCAGCACCTCGCGCGTCGTGACGCCGAACTCCTACTCGCGCACGACCACGACGACCCGGACCACCTACAGCCGCCCGAGCTACACCAGCTCGTACCGCTCGTCCTCGTCGTACAGCCGCCCCTCGTACTCGTCGTCGAGCAGCTTCCGCTCGTCGTCATTCTCGTCGGGTCGCCGCTGACATGTTCGACTTCAACGACCGCGCGACGTTCGACCGGGGCATCAACGAGTTCCGGCGCTTCAACAACAACAAGATCAAGGAGATCGAGAGCCAGGTGTTCAACAACGCCCTGCTGACCGCCGGCGAGCTGGACATGCCCGACCCGATGGGCTTCGCCAGCGACGCTGTCGAGAAGTTCCGCGACACCCAACAGACGATGGCCCCGGCCTGACGACCACACGCCCTCTCGCAATCCCGTGGGAGGGCAACCCTTCATCAAGCGAGACCCCATGAAGAACATCCTCAAGAAGATCGCAGCTTGGTTCCGTATCGACAGCTGCGTGCCGAAGACCGAGAGCCGCAAGATCGCGGAGAGGTGGGCTGCCGACCTCAAGAGCGGTAAGTTCGAGCAGAATCGCGGCAACTGGAACAACAGTCACCGCACCGAGGACGGTAAGGCGACCGCGCACTGCTGCCTGGACGTGCTGGCTGTGTCACACCTCGGCGCGCCGGTGGTCGTGCAGCACCGCACGCACCGCGAGCAAGCTTCCGACCCAAACGCTGTGGACCAGCTGCTCACGGACATGGGCTTCTCGATGATGATTTTCGTCCGCATGAACGACGACGAGCAGAAGAGCTTCGAGGAGATCGGCGACTACATCCTCGAGAACGCCCAGTGATCGTCAAGATCGCCAGCGAGGAGGTCGAGGTCGACGTCGTCGAGCTCATCGCCACCAACGCGCGACAGCAGCAGGCTCTGCAGGACCTACGGAGCTGGGCCAACGCCCGCTTCGTCGCCAGCAGCAGCGAGAGCCAGTACGTCAACGCCGTCGTCTCAAACGCCCTCAAGTAGGAACAACACCATGAACAGACAGTTCGTATTCAACAAGGCCGTCTACAACATCCTCAAGCAGAACGCCCGCGCGGTCGGCAAGACGGGCTCCTGCGTGTACAAGGACGGCGAGCGCCGGTGCGCGGTCGGCTGGCTGCTGACGGAGGAGGAGGCGCTGGTCACCCAGACCATGCCGTCGATGACAGCGGTCAAGCTGCTGCAACACCTCCCCGCCGTCGCCGATCGGCTGCAGGTCGACATGAACGAGGAGTACAAGGGCAGCGACAGGGAGTTCTTGTCACGTTTGCAGGCGCTTCACGACGACATGACGGCGTTCGACCGCGACGCCTTCCGCCAGCGCGCCTACGGTTTCTCCCAGGCCATGGGCTTCGGAGCCGGCTGGCTGCTGGAGACCGGTATCTCCGTTTACTTCGACGGCGAGGACCACCCGCCCCTGAACAAGGTATTCGAGGCATGAGCGCCGAGAACCTGTTCCGCAAGGCGGTCTACAACATCCTCAAGCAGAACGGCAGGGCCTTCTACGGCCCGTCCTGCGTCTACCTGGACCCGGAGGGCAAGCGCTGCGCGGTCGGCTGGCTGCTGACCGAAGAGGAGGCGAAGGCCACCGTAGGCCTAGAGTCTATGGATGTCGAACAGCTGTTCACCAGGTTCCCGGCGGTGGGTGAGAGGCTGCTGGAGCAAACCGGCATGTCTCGTGAGGACGGGATGCGGTTCCTCAGCCGTATGCAGCAGCTTCACGACCGTACCGACTACAGCAAGGGCTTAGAGTTCGACTTCGACTTCTTCCGAATGAAGGCCGTCGGCTTCGCCCAAGCCATGGGTTTCTCCACCACCTGGCTCACCACAGAGGGCTCCTGGCCCTTCATCGACAACGAACACCTAGCACCAATCAAGGAGCTTCGCAAGTGCGAGAGAACGTACAACTGGAAGTAGCGTCCGAGGAGGACGCCTTCAAGGTCTCCGTCTACGGCATCATCCAGCAGGGCAAGCGCTGCTACAACCACGTGGACATGCTCTGCGCCTACAAGCTGGACAAGGAGCCCAACGTGCACTGCGCCGTGGGTTGGCTACTCACCGAGGCGGAGCTGGCCAACGACAGCACGCTGTACGGCAGCGTGGGCACCTACTTCGCGAACAACCCCGACGTGGCGGAGCGCCTCGCCAAGCAGGGCGTGTCGGAGGAGTTCCTCAGCCGACTGCAGGTGCTGCACGACGCGGCCCACCTCGGCCTGAGCCCCACGTCCACCTGGGACAGGGAGGTGTTCAGGTGCCTCGCCGTGGGCTTCGCGATGGCGCAGGGCTTCGAGTACGAGTGGATCCAACACCGCTACGCCCCGCGCGTCAACGACGTCTGCGTGGGGTGATCTACGTGCTGGGGGAGCGGCCCGGTCCCAACACCGACCCGTCCTCTCCCCTGGACCCCGACGACAGCATGTCCGGCAAGCGCCTCGCGGCCTTGCTGGGCATGTCGTCCGACGAGTACAGGGCGGGGACGACCCGCATGAACGCCGTCGAGGAGGGGAAGACGCCCACGACCCGCACCCACGTCAGGGAGCGCGTCAGCCGGTACTACAACCGGTCGGGCATGCACCCATTCCTGGTCATGGGTATCTCGGCCAACCGAGCCATGCCCGTGAAGTTTCGCAACATGAAGATAGGAGACGTAGTAGACAACGTCCTGCTGCTCCCGCACACCAGCGGCATCTGCAGGATATGGAACGACAAGGAGTACATGGCGGCGCTGCAGGCGTTCGCCCGTGAGTTCATCAACATCCAAGAGGAATAGCGACATGGTAGACTTCACAATCCCGAGCGGGTTCAAGCGCGGCCAGAAGGTTCGCGACAAGATCACCGGGCTGGAGGGTATCCTCGAGTCCTTCACCGAGCTGCACAACGGCTCCGTACACCTCATCGTGCAACCCAAGGTCACGGACGGCGGGACCGTGCCGGAGCGGATCGGCTTTGATCACTACGCCATGGAGGTCGTAGACGAGGAGCTGTGCGACCTCCTGCCGCAAGCCGAGCTGCCCTTCAAGGTTGACCTGGGGCAGCTGGTCGAGGACAAGATCACGGGCATCGTGGGCACGGTCACGGCCCGCTCCATAACGCTCAACGGCTGCCTGATGGTGATCGTCACGCCGAGACACGACGCTAAGGCGTTCAAGCAGGCCGACGCCGGCTGGCTCGACCACTCTCGCCTCATCGACCGCACACCCGTACCAGCTCCTGTGCCAGCGATAGGTACGCAGGAGCGCCGCACGGGCGCACCCATGACTCGCCACCCCCGACCGCGCGTCTGACACCCCCAGGGCCTGCTGGCTTGGTAGGCCCTAACCCACCCGAGGAGAGACCCCGTGCAAGACTTCAAGCGATTCAACACCGTCCGCGTCGTGAACACCCAGGCCGACAAGAACGGCCACATCAGCGCCTACAACGACGGCATCTACCTGGTACTGGACGACACCTACGGCGGCTTCACCAACATGGTGAAGTTCGAGTCACCGGGAGCAGCCAACTACTACGCAGCGGAGCGCAGGAACCTCAACGGCGACACGGCCCGCATCGAGCTCATCGCGACGCTCGACCGCCCGCGCATCGAGGAGTTCATCTCCGCCCTCAAGCGCTACGGCGACATGCCAAAGAACCGCCAGCCCGGCGAGCGGCTGCCCTACATCGAGAGCCACTACGACAAGTGCCGCGTGATGGCCGAGGAGCTCGAGATGCTCTACGCTCGACTCGCCCCCGAGGTAGAGGACTGCGACGCGCCCGAGAAGCCCGTTTACGATAACGTTCAGCTTGAGCAGATCGCTAAAATATTCGCTGTAGCCCTTACCCGCACCCACTGCGGCGTAGAGACCGCTGTAGAAGCGGTCAGGGCATTCAAGAAGGAGGCCGGCCTGTGAGGTCGCTGCAGGCGTCCAAGGTACACCCCGAGGGCGAGCCTAACTACAGCGAGCTGCAGGTCATGAAGTCACCTGCAGGATGGTACGTGGGTACCGTCTACCATGGTGAGTTCGGCGACGAGCCGGGCTCCCGCGACTCCGAGTACTACGTTACGAAGGAGGCGGCTGAGCGCTGCCTGGAACGCTTCGAGGCCGGCAACGTCGTCGGCTACAGACTCAACCCCTAGCACCAAGAGGTACAGAATGGTAGACACCATCAAGATCAGCTCCGACGCCATGGTCCTCCGCCCTTTCGCGCAGGAGGTCGGCAACGAGCGCGTGAAGGACGAGCCCATGTTCTTCAACTGCGACATCAGCTTCGCCTACCAGCACGGAGGTCCGATCACGCGCAGCTTCGTCGACGCCCTGCCGCGCAGCTGGACACACCAGAACTGCGTGTTCGACAGCCGAGTGCACATGCTCATGCCCGGCTGGTACCCGGCCATCCCAGGGTACCACCACGACGACGTGCCACGGCCTCCTATCCCGGTGGGCCAGCACTTCGCCACGGCGGGCCAGCCCGATTACCGTAACCCGCGCTACAAGAGCGAGCACATCCTCGGCCTCGTCAACGCCGACGTCGCGCCTACCGACTTCGCCCTGGGCGAGATCGAGCTGGAGATACCGTCGGAGGGCGAGCTCATCTACCGCAAGTGGCACGCGGAGGTGGTCGCCGCCATCGAGGCGGGCAAGATGGAGAGGTCACCCGTGCCCGACAGGTCGCTGGTGTTCTTCGACTGGCAGGCCTTTCACCAGGGTACCAAAGCGGTGGGCTCCGGCTGGCGCTGGTTCGGCCGCGTCTCGCGCAACACCGACCGCGTCGACCGCATCACCAACGAGATACGCCAGCAGGCGCAGGTGTACCTCGAGTTCCCGATGGAGGGCTGGTGAAAGAGGACTGCAAGCTCGCCTACTACAGCGAGCACGTGGGGTACTGGTGCTCAGCGCACTGGATGACCCGCGAGGAGGCCTACTTGGCTGTACTCGACGTACGCAGGCTGACGCGGATAACCGTGCTCGGCGTGTTCCGGAAGAAGGAGAAGTAACATCTACGACTTCGACGAGACAGAGAGGTTCTTCGGCCTCTACAAGCGCGTGGAGAACAAGCGCGTCGACGCGGGCCACAGGCGGCTGTTCGGCGCTATCGTCTACACCCGCAACGGCGGGACCAACGGCTGGGCGACCCGCCGCTCCTGGAAGATACCCGGCGTCGTCGGCCTGTACCACGTAGGTACGGGCAAGGACACGCAGCGGGAGGGCTGGCACTGGCGCTTCACGAAGCTGAGCTTCAGGAAGACGCACAGGCACCAGCTCGTGATCACCCTGACCACACCACAACACCACCTCTGAGGAGAAAGTCAATGTCCGACTTCAAGTCATTCGCAGACCGCGTCCACACCAAGTACAACGACATGGCCAAGACGAGCGAGCTGTTCGTCGTGCGCCTCGACGTCGACGTGTTCGACCACTACCTCGCCGCGTTCCCGGACGGCACCAACCCGCTGTTCCGTGAGCGCACCGAGCACGACTGCAACTGCTGCAAGCAGTACCTGCGACGCCTCGGCTCGCTGGTGGCCGTCGACAGCGCGGGCAACCGCACGACCTGCTGGGACCTCGGCGACGCCATGGTCAGCTACTACGCGTACGAGGTCGTGGCCAAGAAGCTGCACGACCTGCTGATGGCCGCGCCGATCGTCGGCGTGTTCCGTAGCAAGGAGCGCTCGTTCGGCACCGAGAGCAACTTCGACGACAAGAGCGACCGGAAGTTCCACCACTTCCACGGCCGCGTCGAGGACCGTCACTTCTCGCTCACGCCGGACAAGAAGGCGGGCGAGCTCAACTCGACCTACCAGGTCCTGCAGCGCGGCCTCAAGGAGCTGCTCACGGGCTCGCTGGAGACCGTGCTCGAGCTCATCGACGGCAAGCAGCTCTACCGCGGTGAGGAGCATCGCAAGGCGGTTGCAGACTTCCTCAAGCTGAAGAACCTCTGGTCCGAGTCGGGCCGCAGCGAGGACTTCATCTGGGGCAACCTGCACCAGCCCGCGACCCGCTTCCGCAACACGGCGATCGGCACCCTCGTCGTCGACCTGTCGAACGACGTTCTGCTGGAGAGGGCCGTGGCCTCGTTCGAGAGCAAGGTGGCTCCCGACAACTACCGCCGTACCAGCGCCCCGATCTCGGCGCAGATGGTCGAGAACGCCTCCAAGAAGCTGGAGGAGCTCGGCCTGGGCGGGGCGATCCGTCGCCGCATGGCGCGGCCCGACGACCTCAACGTGAACGACGTGCTGTTCGTGGACAACGACGTCCGCGACCGCATGAAGGGCGCCGAGAGCCTGTCGGACATCCTGGGGACCTCGGTCGGCAAGGGCGACAAGCTGCCCCAGGCGTTCACCGACATCCCGGTGCAGACGTTCCTGAGCGAGGTGCTGCCGGGCACCCGCAAGCTAGAGGCCGTGGTCCGTCCCGAGAACTCGACCAACTTCGTCGCCCTGACGGCGGCGCAGGACGAGGCCTCGGGCGGGCTCTTCTCGTGGGGCAACGACTTCGCATGGTCCTACGACGGCGACGTCGCGGACGCCAGCATCAGGAACCGGGTGGAGGCTAAGGGCGGTAACGTCACGAACGCCGCCCTCCGCATCTCGCTGGCTTGGTTCAACCTGGACGACCTCGACATCTGGGTCACGGAGCCCACCGGCCACGTCGTCTACCACGGCAACAAGGCCGGCAAGCTCGACGTCGACATGAACGTGTCGCAACCGGTGCGGGACGCCGTCGAGAACGTGTCCTACACCCGCTTCAACCTGCGGGACGGCACGTACCAGGTGCAGGTGAACCAGTACAAGCAGCGCGAGGGCAAGGACTTCGGCTTCACGCTGGAGCTGGAGAACAAGGGCGTCGTGCGCCAGTTCCACTTCGACCAGGAGGTGCGCGGCAAGAACACCTACCTGCTGGTCACCGTGCGCGACGGCGAGGTCGTCAACGTCGAGAAGTCCAAGCTCGTCCGCGAGGGCTCCATGCGAGGCGGCGAGAAGTGGGGCGTCAAGCTCGGCGAGCGCGTGCCCGTCGAGACCGTGCTGCTCTCGCCCAACTACTGGGAGCAGTCGCGGCAGCAGGGCAACAAGCACCTGTTCCTGATGCTCAAGGACTGCAGGTCGCCCGACCCCGTCCGCGGCTTCTTCAACGAGGCGCTGCGGCCGGAGCTGCAGGAGCACCGCAAGGTGCTGGAGGTGCTGGGCTCCAAGACCAAGTGCGAGCCCACGGAGGACCAGCTGGCGGGCGTCGGCTTCTCCTCCACGAACTCGGCCACCTTCGAGGTGGTCGCCGACGGTCGCCCGTACCGGGTGAAGATGTAACAACCAAGAAGGGATACAGACTACCATGAACGCATTCGAGACCGTCACCCGCAAGAAGCTCCGCTTCGACTCCAACAAGGGCCAGCTCACCGTCGAGCAGCTGTGGTCGCTGCCGATCCTCGGCGACACGAGCCTCAACGCCATCGGCACCGTGCTGCTGGCCGACATCAAGGCGACCGAGACCGAGTCGCTCGTGCAGACGGCGACCGCCGACCCGGACCTCAAGACCCGGCTCGAGGTCGTCAAGCGCATCATCGAGGTCAAGCAGGAGGAGGCCAAGAAGGCCACCGAGCGCCGCGAGAACAAGGAGAAGCGCGACAAGATCATGCGCTTGATCGAGAACAAGGAGGACGAGAAGCTCTCCGGCGCCTCGGTCGAGGAGCTCAAGCTGCAGCTCGCCGCGCTCGACTGACGACAACCCGAGGGCCGTGCGATGGCCCTCACAGGAGACCTGGTATGCAAGCTTACCAAGTAAACAACATGGACAAGTCCGTGTGGCCCGCGTGGCTCGCCGAGGACGCGAGGGTGCACGAGTCCGTCACGCGACCAGGTCAGGCAGCCATCCGGCTATCCGCTGTAGAGAGCGCCATCGTGCCCCAGGGCGGCTGGGTGGTGCTCTCGCGCGGCAAACTCTACGCACAGGAAGACCAACCCCTTGATCAACATTCGCAAGCCGATCGTAATCGGTAAGTACAACGTTAAGGTCATCGGCACCATCGAGAACGGCCGCGTCGTGGCGGAGGTGCTGCGCAGCGAGCGCGACCCGTCGGTCAGCAACGACCTGGTGCTCATCGACCCTGCCAACGGCTACATCACGACGCCGAACAGGTTTGCCAACTTCAGGCTCACCGGCCTGCGCGCCGAGAACAAGGTCGAGAAGAGCGAGCTCGAGGGCTTCGTCGCCGGCAGCGCCGTCTGCGTCAAGGTGCAGCTCGAGGACGGAGTGCCCGTCTCCGTCGCGCTCGCCTGAACTACATCGAGAGAGAGAACACATGAGCTACATCACCGTCACCGACAAGTCCTCCTACCTGACCCTCACCGACAACGACGTCGAGCAGCTGGGTCGCCCCGACTACGTCGACGTCACGCTGCAGGGCGAGAGCATCGTGCTGATCCCGTCGCCGGGCGGCAAGATCGCGATCCAGTACAAGGACACGATCGACCGCCACATCGTCACGCTGCCCAAGTCGATCCGGCTGCAGCTGCTGCTCGTCCGCATGGAGCGCGTCGAGGGCATGCCGCTCCCCGGACGCCAGCTGGAGATCAACGTCAAGGCCTACGTGGCCGAGAAGCCGGCGATCCCGTCGGAGACCGAGACCAACCCGATCATCGACAAGGTCACGGCGAACGGCGAGCTGACCGCCATCGTCGCCAAGCTCAACGGCTTCCTCAAGGCCCACCGGGGCAACTTCGTCGTCGCGCCCGACGCGAACGGCGTCTTCCACTCGTACCGCAAGCTGCAGGCAGGTAACTGAACATGGCAATGAAGACCTTCGACGAGCTCATGCAGGAGAAGACCGAGTCCCTGCACAACTCCAACATGATGAACCTCGTGAGTCTGGTTCGCCAGTGCGAGGACTCGATCGCCGAGAGCGAGCACGACATCGCGCAGTTCAAGGCGCGTATCGAGGAGGCCAAGAAGCTGAGCGAGAGCGCCGACCTCTGCACCACTGACGCCGTGCACGAGCTCTACAACCGCAAGTTCGAGACCTTCAAGGGGAAGCGCTGGTAATGGACATCCGATCAAGCCGCTCCACCGTCGCCGAGACCGACAAGCTCAAGGTCGTCTGTGACACGAACATCGCCGGTGAGGTGACCTACCGCATCATCGACAAGTCGCCGAGGCCGGGTACCCTGCACTCGCGCATGCCCGAGAACAGGCAGCTCGACCTCTCCGCCGACACCTTCAACCACCTCATCGAGAACGCTCAGGCGTTCCTCGCGCTCAAGGACCGCTGACATTCCTCTGTTTATCAAAATCATGCTGGTCGTGGCCCTGCTGTCGGTCGGCACCTTCGTGGCGGGCTTCATCGTCGACGCGACCCAAGACTTCATGGGCACCACCGGCAAGGCCATGGGCATGCTCGGCATGGGTCTCCTGACCGTGTCCGTCGTCTCGATGGGCCTCTACGCAATCGCAAAGTCATAAGGAGTAACAACATGACCACCTTCGTCTGCATCAGCCTCACGTTCGCCGTGCTGTCCTGCCTGGGCATCTTCGGCGGCATGGTGGTCTCGCAGTCCTACAACCGAGACACCATCTCGCTGGGCCAGAACGTCGCCGGCCTGAGCATCTACCTGCTGGCCGGCTCCGTGGCCGCGTCGGCCCTGGGGCTCATCTGGTCGTGAGCCTCACGCTGTTCTTCGGGACCGTGCTCTCGCTCACGGTCGTCGGGGCGGTGCTGATCGGCACCATCTCCGCGACGATCGGCAAGCTGACCGGTTGATAGCCGACCTCGCGCTCACCCTGGGCGTGGGTCTTGTAGCAGCGGTCACGGTCTCGTCGGCCGTGGCCACCTACGTCCACATCAAACTCAAGAGAGAAGAATGTCGAAACTACTCGAGATAATCTACGCTACGGCTCACTTCATGGAGATCATGATCTTCGTCGGGCTGGTCATGGCGCTCCTAGCCGTCACGATCGTCGGCATGTGCTACCTGGCAGACGAGGTGATCCATTGATCTACGTATTCCGCAGCAAGCAGGAGTTCGACAACCTCAAGCTGACAGCCTCGGAGATCACGATGGCCCAGGTCATCGCCTGGGAGATCGGTCTCGGGGTCTACAAGCTGTACAAGTGCAGGTACACGGGCAACGAGTACTGCGACAGGGACCACCTGCTCGAGTTCGTTCGCATGGCAACCAACAAGAAGGAGATGCTGGATGCGCCAGCTGCTGACGTTCGCCCTCGTCCTTGCATGTAGCTTCGTCACGGTCGGCTGTGCCGATTGGGAGAAGCAGATCAAGGAGGAGGAGCGCCGCCGAGTGCAGTGGAACACCAACTGTCTGAAACTGGGCGGCGAGATCGTGTACAACGGTAAGGGCAGCCCGAGCAAGCTCTGCTTCGACAAGGAGGGTCGCCTGCGGCACCCGTTCGTGAACTGAGGAGAAAACAATGAAGTACCTGCTGAACCAGACCGAGGTCGAAGCCTTCGAGCACCGAGACAACTTCGGCGAGGACACCATCGCCCTCCCTCGCTGGGTCATCCAGGCCGTCGTAGCGAAGGAGCTCACGTTGAACGACGAGGGCCACACCTTCCTCAAGGGCGCCCGCGTCAAGGACGGCGACATGATCGTCAAGCTGCCCGACGAGTCGCTCGCCGTGTTCGCCCGAGCCCTGTTCGACAAGCTGTTCTCGGAGAAGGCCGAGACCACGTTCTACGAGCGGGTCCACGACGAACAAACAGCGCTGCGAGAAAACATCAAGCGCCTGGAGGAGTTCCTGGCCACCAAGGCCGAGACCCTCGTGAGCGGCGAGATGCAGATGCTGATGGAGCGCCAGGCGGACGCCATGCGACTGTACGAGTGGGCTCTCGACGAGCGGCTCGAGCTGCTGACCGCGGGAGGTCACTGATGGGCTGGAAGCACCAGGTGTGGGGCTGGACAGACGAGAAGACGACGCTCTGGCCCGAGGGCATCTACCACTACGAGAAGCTGTACGACGGCAACAGCCTGTTCAAGACCATCTACACGGCCGCGCGCAACTACAAGCGCTACGGCTGCGTTAAGGTGGAGCTGCGGTGAGGCTTAACGACATCAAGCTCCACGCCATGAACAACTGGCTGGAGAACGGTCGCAAGGCGCCTGGTCGCTACAAGATCAGCAGCCCCAACGGCCAAGTATCCGTGGAGTGCGTCTGGCACGGCACCGACTGCAGCTTCTACGCCAAGTCGGCCGACACCAACGGCTTCAGCGTCAACGAGGACTTCGTCAAGGGCTTCCTAGGCTGCTTGGTGGGCACCTACCACTCTATGATCTGACCTCAGCCCCTCCGGGCACATCGTTCTGGTCCCTCGCGGGCTGGAATGGTGTGCCCGGAGGGGCTCCTACCTTATTTATTTTTTGGCTATATACCTCAGAGCAACGCACTGTCAACCTCGCGCCTTAGGGCCCAACCCGTTAAATTAACCCTGAGCCGCCTCCCGGCCGTAAGGCCCCTCTATCCCCCTCTGGGTAGGGTAGGTATAGGGTATAACAAATATATAATATATCTATATACTGATAGAGGAGGCTAGGGGAGGGTACCCTGGGTCAGCACCCTCTCGCTGAGGGATCGTACCCGAGAGGGTCCACGGATCGTACATAGGGAGGAGAGCGACGGGACCGCACGCTGGGGTCAGCCACACGCGGCTTGCACCGAGGCCGTTAGATTAACGATACTAACACAGCGGGGATGCGCTCTCAAGGAGTTTTGTGCCCGCAGTCTCAGAGGTGTAGCCGTGACAGACGCAAAGCGCGTGATCGAGCAACCTCGCCTTCACGACAACCAGCTGACAGCCCAGAAGCGTATGCACGCTGGGTCTGCCCGCTCCAAGGAACGACTGGCTCAGCTCAGCTTCGACCCCATACAGGAGCTGGTGGTGCTGTACCGTGAGGTCGAGGCGCTGATCCAACTAGAGTACAAGTACAGGGACAGGGAGATCATCCGCTTCACGACCAAGGGTCTGGAGATGGCGTGGTACCCGGACAACCTGGACAAGCTGCTGGACAAGAAGATGAACATCAGCGACAAGCTGCTGAGGTACGGGTACGGTCGCGTTCCCGAGACCACGGTGGTGGAGGACAAGAGGATGCCCGCGTTCGTCGTTCACACCACGAAGAAGGGAGCCGTCTACCACACGGGTGACCGCGAGGAGGACGATCAGGTGGTGGAGGGATGACCTACGCGCTGGAGGGTACCTGCTGGGTGCCCGTGGCCGACGCCCCTCGCGACTGCTACCCCTTCCAGCTCAGGGACGACGACGTGCTCTACGTCCCGCTGGACAACCACATACAAGAGGATATAGAGTAATGGACACGGTGCTCATGGTCGTGCTGTTCTGCATGCTGTTCACCCACTACCCGCTGGCCCTGCTGGTGTTCCTGCTGTACCTGCTGTTCGCGAGCGACTGAGGTGGCGATACACCTGCACGAGGGCCAGACCGAGGCCTACGAGGACATGTTCATCGACCTCAAGCACCGCTTCATCACGGTGTGCTGCGCGCGCGGCTGGGGCAAGAGCTACTTCCTGGCGACCGCCGCCGCCACCGCGACCTTCGAGCTGATGGAGCTGCCCGCCTGGGTGCCCAACAAGCGCGTCGCCATCGTGGCCCCGACCTACGACCAGGTGACGGACATCTACTACCCCGTGCTGGCCTACGACATGGGCTTCGAGCAGTACGCCATCAAGTCCTCCCAGGACCAGGCGAGGTTCGTCATGCCCAACAACGTGGAGCTCAGGCTGCTGTCCTACGAGGCGGTCGAGCGAATGCGCGGCAAGGGCTACTACTTCGTGGCCTGGGACGAGGTGACGACCTGCACGAGGGGCATCGAGCCGAAGAAGGCCTGGGACAGCGTCATCCGGCCCTGCATCTCGACCCGCTGGAGCCCCGAGAACGCCAGGCGCTACGGCGCGAGGTCGCCGGGCAGGGCGCTGATAGCCTCGACACCGAACGGCTACGACTTCTTCTACGACCTGTACAACATGCAGGACCTGGACCCCGAGAACTGGAAGTCGTACCACTACGACTACCTGGGCTCGCCCTACCTGGACCCCAAGGAGATAGAGGCGCTGAGGGCGACGGTGGACGACAGGTCGTTCGCCGCCGAGTACCTGGCTCAGTTCAAGGACTCGGGCAACAACGTGTTCTACTGCTTCGACCGCAAGGAGCACGTGGTCCACGACCTGCCCGACTTCGCCAAGCCCTCCTCCCCCACGAAGGTGGACGGAGAGGACGTGCACGTGGCGATCGACTTCAACGTCGGCATCCAGGCGTCCAGCATCTTCGCCCGCAGGGGCAAGGTGTTCCACTTCCTGGACGAGATGCACGGCCACCCCGACACCGAGACCCTGGCCATCGCGCTCAAGACGCGGTACAGGGGTCACAGGATCTTCGCGTACCCCGACCCGAGCGGCAGGGCGCGCAAGACCTCGGCCACGGTGGGCGTCACCGACTTCGCCATCCTGGAGAGCCACGGCATACGCTGCCTGGCGCACAGCAAGGCCCCTCCCATGGTCGACAGCGTCAACGCGGTCAACGCGGCGCTCAAGACGGCCGACGGGAAGGTCTCCATGTACTTCCACCCGCGCTGCAAGAACACCATCACCTCGATGGAGCGCACCAAGTGGGTGGACAACAACCCGAACACGGCGACCATCGACAAGAGCGAGGGCGTGGAGCATCACTCCGACGGTGTCCGGTATGCAGCAGATTACCTTGCGCCGATAAGGAGCGCCAAGAAGGCTACGGCCAGGGGATTCAACTTCTGATGGACCTAGAGAAAGTACTCGGTCTGGTCCTCACCATCGTGATCACCATGCTCAGCTGGTGGGTCAAGACGGTGTGGGCCGACCTGAGGGCGACGAAGGAGAAGGTCGACAAGCTCGAGCTCCACGTCGCCCAGACATACGTGCCCAAGACGACGATCGACAAGGCACAGGACGAGGTGCTGGCCCAGCTGGCACGCCTCTCCTCGCTGGAGGTCCTGCTCGCGAAGCAGTACGTCACCAAGGCGGAGCTCAAGGAGCTGTTCGCCGGCGTGGCCACCACCCTCGAGCGCATCGACGGGAAGCTGGACAAGAAGCAGGACAAGTAAAGTGACAGGAGGTGAGATGCAGTACAGCCTATTCCCGGAGCTGGACGACCTGCCCATGCTCCGAGCTGACGCTAAGGCCCGCCTCAGGGCGCACTTCCTGACGCAGACCTACGGCTCCTACGACTCCCCCTACGGGGACATATGCCTGGACAGGGAGGGTCAGCTCGACCTGTACCGGGGAGCGGTGGGCGCCATCAGAGCCGGTGACAGCAAGACCTGGTCGCACCCGGTCAGGCTCATGAACGGCAACCTCGTGGACCTGGGGGCGCAGATGGTGCTCCTGATCTACGACTTCACGCTGGAGCACACGAACGCCATCAAGCGACGCCAACACGAGGCCGAGCAGAGGGTGGACGGGTCGCACACCGGCCTGGACATCAACAACGTGGTGAGGGCCTATGGCGCGAGCTAAGATAACGGACCCCAGCCTGGACCCGATCACGGACGCCGGCTCGGTCCTGTTCTCCTTCGTCAAGGGCGAGCAGATCGAGTACCCGGTCGACCTGAACTTCTACAACGACGCCGCGCAGCTGACGCTGAGGGCCGTGGTCGTGGAGGCTCAGAACGTGGCCAACCAGGACTCCCCTCCCGGCAACGTGCTGGCTGGGGGCAAGACCACCGTGCTGACCACCCGAGTTCCCCCGAACATGGGCAACTGGTCGGGCACCACCAACTACAGCAGGGGAGACCTGGTGGCGTACCAGGGAGGCTACTACGAGCTCTACCAGGGCGCGCAGTACCAGTCCACGACGCCGCCCACCTCGCTGCCCAACCTGTGGCGACCCACGACGCTGCAGCGCATCTACGTACGCTTCCCCTCGGCGCTGGGGAGCGACTGGGCGCAGAAGCCCTCCACCGCCAACCACGTGTACGGCTTCTTCGAGCTGCGCTGCTCCGAGACCCTCGGCGCGTACCAGCAGACCTGGAAGCCGGTGCGAGGCATGGTGGAGCTGCAGTTCTCGCCCACCGACGGCGTGACCTGAGCCGTGGCGATCAAGACCAAGGGATCGCCCGAGCCGCTGGAGACCTACGGCTTCCCCACGCCGCTGGCGGTGACCGTCGCACCCGACGTGGAGGAGGGCGGCTACCACACGGAGAACGGCTTCTGGGACAGGCCGGCCCCCAACAACGCGCTGTACGTGGGCTTCAACTACTGGCTCCCCAACAACTACGCGAGCACCTGACGCATGGCACTAGCACAGTACCCCACGCTACGGGCCACGAAGGGAGGTCCGCTGACCTTCGGCGAGCTCGACGCCAACTTCAAGCTGCTGAACAACGTGTTCATCAGCGACGCGCAGCCCACCGGGCAGACGCAGCCCTACCTGTGGATCCAGACCAACGTGGACGGGCAGGCGGGCAAGGTAACCATCTGGATAGAGGACGGCAACTGACATGAGCCTAGTTAACATCCTGGGCGGGCTGGCTCTCGACTCCACCGTCCAGCTGCCCGACCTGAGCCGGGTCACGCAGATCGGCACGACCATGACCAAGTGGAGCGACGGCTTCTCGGGCCCCAACCTCGCGGCCGGAGCGGCCACCCTGGCTGCCATCGCCGAGAACTGGAACGTGGTCCGCAACGTGGGCTCCGTCACCATCCAGGAGACCGGCTCCGCCCTGCTGATCAACACCGGCACAGCCTCGGGCAACGAGATGCTGCTGGTCGGCAGGCACATCTGCACCATCCCGCAGAACCTGACCATCACCTGGTCGCTGTCTGCGAGGAACGCCAACCAGGAGGTCCGCATGGGCTACCTGGAGGTGGACGCGGCGGGCAACATGGTCGCCAACCCGAACCTGACGAACTTCCCGAACAACTTCTGCGCGATGCTGCTCAACGGCACGTCGACCACGAACACGATCCTGGAGACGCTGTCGGGAGGCAACCCCACCAGCACCCAGGTCAACTTCGGAGGTCAGAACGGCTCGAACGGCAACATCGAGTCGGCCATCGAGGTCAGGCCCGAGGACGTGGTCTACTCGCACAACCCCGCGAACAGCGGCGGTGCACGGTCGGCCAACGTGGGCCGCATCAACAGCATGGTGCCCTCGCACGCCAAGCGCTACGCTCCCTTCATCTGGGTGCGCAACACGGCGGCGACCACCAACGCGCAGCTGACCGTACAGCGCATCCTGTCGATGGACGTGCAGGAGCTGCAGGTCGAGGTGGGCGGTGGCCGAGGCAACTCCTCCGGCGCCGCCAGCGTTCCCGTCAACGTGGTCGGCGGCAACACGAACGTCAACGTCACCGACGCGCGCGTGACCACGGGCAGCAACGGCAGCCAGTACCACAAGGTCAACACGGTCGCGAGCACGACGAACCTGAACAACATCAAGTCCAGCATCGGGCGCATCGTGGGAGGCATAGTCCACAACACGCACACCGCCCCGCTGTACATGAAGTTCTTCAACGCGACCTCAACGGGCGGCGTCACCCTCGGTACCACGGTCCCGCTGTTCCAGCTGCCCATCCCCGCCGGTGGGTTCGTGAACTTCGCGGACATCTTCGACCAGTACGGGTTCGCGTTCAGCACGGGCATCACCTACGCCGTGACGACCCTGCCCGCCGACCTGGACAACACCGCCCTACCCGCCACGGCCTCGCTGCTGGTCGGTACGATACTCTTCGCATAACAAGGAAAGAATACCATGGCCGACATCTTCGACAAGACCGAGACCGTTACCCCCGAGCAGACGCCGGTGGAGCAGTTCAAGGGCCGCTGCCCGAGCGACTGGTCGCTGGTCGAGCACGAGGACGACCCCGACACGATCGTGGGTACCAACTACTCGACCCGCGAGACCTTCGAGGGCACGCGCGCAGAGTTCAACGCGCGCCTCCGGGGCTAACCCGTGGACGAGGCCACCTACGAGAGCCTAAAGGGCGCTGGCTTCGCACCTCGCCAGGCGACGGCGGTGACGTCGAACGCCCACGAGACGGTGAAGACGGTGGCCGACCCCTCCGCCGCCTACGCGTCCCTGGTGGGCGTGTGGCGCAAGAGCAGGGCCGTGTGCAGGGGCGAGCAGTTTGTCAAGGACTACGACTCTCACCTGGACACGGTGGGCTTCACCAACCTGCTGATCCCCTTCTCGCCCTCCATGCGGCAGGACCAGTACGCCTTCTACAAGGCCGAGGCTGAGCTGCCCGGCATCACCTCCCAGTTCGCCAAGACCTTGGTCGGCGGTCTCCTGCGCAAGCAGCCCACGATCAAGTTCCCGGACTCGATGCCGCAGGAGCAGCAGGAGGACGCCGCCCGCTGGATCATCCACGAGTTCGGCAAGGACGACAGCGCGCTGTCAGCCTTCCTGGACGACGCCCTGTGGGAGGAGGTGCAGACCTCCGCTCCCTGGCTGTTCGTGGACTACCCCAAGGTCGGCGAGGACGAGGAGTACGAGGAGGGCGAGGAGCCCAGGCCGTACCCCGTCCTGGTGGCGGGCGAGAGCGTCATCAACACGCGCACCCGCACCGACGCCAAGGGCAGGACCGTGCTGGACCGCGTCATCGTCAAGGGCCACACCGAGGTCTACGACAACGACAAGCACGAGTTCCACCCCAAGTACGTGCCCACCGTGTGGGTCCACGAGCTGGACCAGCGGGGCAAGTACCGCGTGCGCATCTTCAAGGTCGACGACAGCACCGACTCGGTGGAGATCGTCGGCGGGCAGAAGCAGGTCAAGTTCGGCGGAGAGCCGGTCTTCCAGCTGGTCGACACCGTCCCGGTCAAGATCAGGGACGAGGAGATCGACATCATCCCCGCCTGGCCCCTGAACGGCTCCATCGACCGCGACGAGCCCATGCTCATGGCGATCGTGAACAAGGAGATCGCGCTCTACAACAAGATCTCCCGCCGCAACCACCTCATGTACGGCGCGGCGACCTACACGCCCGTCATCTCCTCGAACATGTCCGACGATAAGTTCGACGAGGTCGTGGAGGGCGGTCTCGGCACCTGGCTCCACCTGGAGCAGGGCGACACGGCAGACGTCCTCAAGACGCCCACCGAGGCGCTCAAGGACATGGAGCTGGCGATCGCCGCCGGTTACGAGGAGATCGCGAAGCTAGGCGTGCGCATGCTGGCCCCGGAGACGGGCGACCAGTCTGGCGTGGCGCTGGAGCTGAGGAACGCGACGCAGACGGCACAGCTGGGTGCCCTGAACACCAAGGTCTCCAACACCATGCGGGCGGTCATCTGCTTCATGGTGAACTGGCACTACGACTTGGAGCTCAAGCCCTCGGAGATCGACTTCGAGCTGTCTTCAGACTTCAACCCCGTGCCGCAGGGCGCGGACTGGCTGAGGCTGGCGACCGAGTGGTACCAGAACGGTTTGATCCCCCGCACGGCGTGGCTGCTCATCCTGAAGCAGAACGACATGCTGGCCCCCGACTACAACGACGAGGAGGGTCAGAAGGAGATCAACGCGGACGAGACGGTCGTGGGGCTGCGCGAGCAGAACGACCAGCAGCAGGACAACTTCGCAACCCAGATGAAGTCCAAGCTCCAGGGCGGGGACAAGTCTAAGGACAAGAAGCCACCACCGAAATGAACAAGATAGCCTGGCTGAAGGGGCTGATGTATCCGGTGCTGGTCGGCGTGACCGACTCGCCCGCCGCCATCAAGCGCTTCCAGCGGAAGAACGACCTACCCGTGGCTAACCCTCTCGAGGACAGCTACGCCACCACCGTCTTCTACGGGACGCCGGAGGGCACCTACGTGCTCCTGGCCTTCCCGGAGGACATGCACGAGGACGAGGACGTCTGCCCGGCGGCGGTGATCGCTCACGAGAGCATGCACGCGGTGCAGCTCATCTGGCGCACCATCGGCGAGCAGAACCCGAGTATGGAGGCTGAGGCCTACTTGCTGGACCACATCGTTGAGCACGCCATGCGCGAGCTCGGTTATTCGGTAGTCAAGAAGTCTGCGGACAACGGGAAGGGGGTGATCGGTTTCCATTCGCCAGCTAAGGAGGACAAGCAGGCATGAGCACGTTACAGGCAGGCGAGGAGCTCGCCGCATCGGTCGCCGTCGCCAAGCGCATCACGCTGGCCGACGTCGAGGCCGCGATCGTGGACACGTACTTCCACGTGTACAAGACGCTCACCATCTGCGTGCTGACCACGCGCAACGGCTTCACGGTGACGGGCGAGAGCGCCTGCATCAGCGTGGAGAACTTCGACAAGGCCGTGGGCGAGAAGTTCGCTCGGGACGACGCCATGCGCAAGCTGTGGGGTCTGGAGGCCTACGCACACAGGAGCTCGCAGCTGTGAGGCTCCCAACCAAGGACGACTAGAACGATGGCCGACAACGCCAACACTCAACTTTACGACAAGATCGTCGACCGCGCGGCCATGGTACGGCTGTACGAGCGGCGTGTGAACGGCAAGGTGAGCCTGGTGCTTGACGGCCACGAGGAGCGGCTGGACGAGCTGGTCCGGGGCGCGGAGACCTCCACCAAGGGTCTCCTGCGCTTGCGGGAGGCCGTGGACCAGGAGCTGATGCGCACGCACGAGGAGACTTTCTCCCTGTCGCGCCGCTCGCTGCTGGACCTCGTGTCCGACCAGCTCTCCTTCGCCTACCAGTCCGTCGAGAACACGATGGGCAAGATATGGCGCACCCAGCGACCCGTACGCCGCGTGGCGGAGGAGATCGTGCTGGAGCGACCGCTCTACGGAGAGACCACCCTGGCTTCGGGGTGGTCGAACGTTTCCGCCAACGAGCGCAAGCGTATCGACCTGCTCATCCGGGCAGGCATCGCTCGCGGCGACACGGTAGAGCAGATGGCGCTGGACCTGCGCCGCAACAACGTCAACAAGATCACGCGCCTGCAGTCCAGGGCCTTGGTCGTGACCGCCGTCACCTCGGTGCACGCGCAGGCAGACCACGCCGTGTACGAGGCCAACGCGAAGGCTATCGATGGCTACCAGTACGTGGCTGTGCTCGACTCCCGTACCACCCCTATCTGCGCCCACCGAGACGGTCAGATATACCCTGTCGGTGATGTCTCTCACCTACCTCCGGCTCACTGGAACTGCCGGAGCACTACTGTCCCGGTGTTCAAGAGCTGGGAGGACGTCGGCAAGCTGGAGGGCCTCGGCGAGGTGCGTCGGCGCAACCTCAACGGCCTGACGGACGCCCAGAAGGCGTTCTACGACGGGCAGACCCCTCTCAGGGAGAGCTACAACGACTGGCTGCTCCGACAGCCGCTGGACGTTCAGCTCAGGCACCTAGGCGACTACAAGCAGGTGGGCATGCTCAACTCGGGCGAGCTCACCGTAGACAAGTTCACGAACCCGGAGGGCAACTCGCTCGGCATCAAGGAGCTCAGGCAGCTCACCGACAGCGACTACGTCATCCCCGGCGACACCCGCAAGTTCGCCAACGCCAAGGCCCGCCTCGACGCGATGCAGCTGGGAGCCTCCATGCCGGAGGACCTGTACCGGATGCAGAAGACGCTCCAGGACTACTACCTCCTGCAGGCGGGCGACCTGAACGGCAACCTGTCCATCACCTCTTACCGTGGCACGCTGCTGCACAACAAGCGCAACACCCGCAACCGGGTGCTGACGACCCCTCCGACCGAGGACCAGCGTCGCTACAACCCGCTGACGCAGCGCTACGACGACGTGCGCGTCTACCAGCCCAACCAGGACGTCTACATGGGCGCCCTCAGGCGCGTGGACGAGAGCACGGACCTGCTCAAGCAGGACAAGGAGTTCATCAACCAGCTGGACGACTCGCTGGCCCTAAAGATGGGCATGAACGAGCGAGCCGTGGTGGTCGAGAACCTCCGCGTCACTATCGGTCGCTTCCGCAGGAACGGCGAGCCCTGGGGCAACCTCAAGGCGGTCCTGAACAGCCAGATCAAGTTCGACGTGATGAACATCTCGGACGCGATCGAGACGCAGCTGCGCAAGGACAAGGACGTGCTGCGCAAGCTGACCAAGGACGCCTACGTGGACCCCGTGCTGGGCGAGACGCAGCTGGACGAGCTGGCCCGAGACTTCATCCCGAACATCGTGAGGAAGAACCTCTGGGACGACAGCATGGCACCCAAGCTCGCCAACGAGCTCCGTGACATCCTCGACCTGAACATCCCCAAGAAGATCAGGAGCCGACTGACCGAGCAGCAGATCAGCGAGTTCTACCAGCGGTTCGCCCAGCGGCTGGGCATGGCAGACAGCCCCGACCGGGACAGCGTCGCCGTCTCCCTGGGTCGCGACCTCTTCAACGCCGCCAACATGAACGGCACGCGGAAGGAGTGGTACAACCTGGGGCTCAAGCTGCTGGAGAAGAACGCCGGCCACCTGTTCGAGATCGACGCGTTCGCCGTCCAGAAGCGACGGATGCGCTCTCGTCTCTCGGGAGCCTACTTCGGCCCGTACTACGACACGCTGTCGTACTACATCAAGGTCGTGGACCCGCGTATCCTAGAGTACTCCAAGCTCAACCGCAAGATCGAGCTCGGGCTGCGCGTGGCCGTCACCGACGAGTCCAACCGGCTGCTGGTGCGCGAGGGGTACAAGACCTACTTCGTGAAGAAGGGGCTGGGCTACTACGACACCCGCATCCCGATCACCTCGACCTCCTCGTTCTCCGACTTCCCCGTCGAGTTCGTGGACAAGAGCCTGTCGGACGCGCTCAACTGGGCCGCTCAGACCCAGTACAAGATCGACCCCGACTTCTACGACTTCATCGAGAAGCTGCTGTACTTCCGCGACGACCGCGGTAGCGCGAAGAAGTACGACGAGCTCAACCACTACCGCAAGTACATCACGTCGCGCGGCGACGCCTACGAGCGGTTCAAGTCCATGCAGTGGCTGAGGGGCAGGGAGGTCGCGTTCAGCAACCACCCGTTCATCGACCACCGCGCCCGCGTCTACGACCGTGGCCTCATCAGCCCGCAGTCGGGCGAGAGCTTCCGCCCGTTCCTCAACACCTCGGTGGAGAAGCCCCTGGGGGTGGACGGCTACTACGCCCTCACCGACCAGATCGGCTCCTTCCTCGGTGGCCTCAGCGACTACTTCGAGGGACGCCACGACGGCCTCACCTTCGTGGGTCGCCAGCGGATCGCCGAGGCCTGGAGGGCGGAGCTGGTGGAGATAGGCGAGGCCATGATCTCCTCCAAGCCGTCGGACCTCCGCTTCGTGCTGGAGAGCCCGGTGGTGGCCGAGGTGGACGGCGAGGAGCTGGGCAAGTTCTTCCGGTTCGCCATCGAGATGGCCAAGCTCAACAAGCACCTGCGCGGCAACTTCGAGAAGTCGAACCTGTACAAGCTGGACGACTACATGACCGCGCTAGCCATGGAGCAGGACGCCTCGTCCTCGGGGGCACAGATCATCGCCCTCACGACGAGGAACAAGCAGCTGGCCTCGCTGTCCAACGTGGTGCCGACGACGCAGAAGCGACGCCTGTACGACGAGATCGCGGCAGCCACCTACAACGACCCTCGCTTCAAGGTGCTGAACGAGAAGCTGGGCCTCAAGCTCAAGGACCTGCAGAAGGCCGCTAAGGCACAGAACATGGTCACGTTCTACGGCGCGGGCGAGAAGACGGGCATCCTCAACGTAGAGGGCAAGCTCGGCAAGGTGCTGGGCAAGGACTCCGGAACGCTGGTGGTCACCGCCTCCGACCGGCAGAAGGTGCTCAACGAGATAGACGCCCGCATCGCCAGGGTGGAGCGCTACGACGCGGACGGTGCTGAGAAGCTCCGAGGTCTGCGTGCCAACGTGCGCGACATCTTCAACAAGGGGCAGGACCCCGGCGACGAGATCATGGAGCAGCTGTACTTCCTGGACCCGGCCACCCGCGACCTCGTGGACAAGCTGAGCCAGCAGTACGAGCGGATCGTGACCCCCGCCGACTTCCAGGGCATCGCCAAGATCATGAGCGAGCACCTGGCGGAGCAGGTCCCCATCCTCAAGGACTTCACCCGCTTCTTCGGGCGACTGGCCGGCGAGTTCCTCGGGAACGCCAAGCCGTCGAACGCGGAGCTGGACTGGAAGTCCGTGGCCTCCTTCGCCCTGCGAGGTGACTACAAGAAGGGTTACACCCTGCCTCCAGCCGTGTCCAAGATGCTGGGGCTGCCAGCGCGCACCCCGCTGACCGAGCAGCTGCTGGAGAAGTACTTCTACGACTGGAAGCCCGACTCCGGGCTGTACACGCTGCTGCACGGCACCCAGGCTCCCGAGACCAGGACCGTGGGTAAGCGGCTCTTCAAGCTGGACCTGGGGTACGCCCCGGACATCTTGGAGAAGTACACCGGCATCACGGCCCTCAAGGACCTGACGAAGGCGACCGAGGTCAACGTGCTGTACAAGGACAAGAACGCCGTCCCGGGCAGCTGGACTCGAGCCCCGTGGGTCAACTTCGACGGCAAGGTGATCGAGCAGAACTTCACCCAGACGTTCGAGGAGAGACTGGTCTACAAGGACAAGGAGGGTAACTGGGTCACCAACATCCTGATGATCCCGCAGAAGTCCGAGGCCAGCTGGTGGGACCAGACCCTTAACAAGGCTGGTACCATCAACGACATCGCCGACCCCACGAAGGCACGCACCGCCTTCGCCGTGAACGGTAACCACTCCAACGACGCCGTGATCGTGAAGAAGTTCCACCAGTGGGGCAAGCGCGTGGGCGTAGCCACGAGCACCATCCACGACGCGTTCTTCACCAACATCGCCGACCTGCTGCCCGGTCGCTCGGCTCTCCGAGAGATTTACGCAGAGACGCTGGACAAGAACGTGGTAAAGATGACCCTGGACGAGATGAAGGGTCGCGGACTGCCCGAGGAGATATACCAGAGGTACTTAGATGAAGCTATCGACACTGGCCTGATACCCGTTGCGGGCAGGTCCGTGGTCGGCGGCAAGGTGATGACGGAGGACGACATCCTGACGCAAGACGACGTGAGGGAGGAGGTCCCTTACGACTTCGAGCAGAATTACGGATGGTACGGGGTAGGTTGACGCCAACCCGTTGAATTAACCCAGGTATGGGCTGTAAAGGAGTTGTACTCCCAGCGGCCCACACCGACATTCCATTTGGTAGAGGTCTGTGGCCCCTGCCGCAATTGAGCTGTGCTCAGAGGAAGATACCAACAATGCCGAACCCCAAGCAGATTCCGGACCCCGACAACGAGGGCCAGATGATCGACAACCCGGACTTCGACCCCACGAAGAACGAGGACGGCACCCCGATCGAGCCGGCGGAAGACAACCGCACCGACATCGAGAAGGCAGTCGCCGCAGCGTTGGCTCCGATCAAGGCGCGTCTGAACTCCGCCTACGAGGCGAAGGACGCGGCCGAGGCCCGCACGAAGGAGCTGGAGAAGCTGGAGCGAGACCGAGAGACCGCGCGTCTCCGCGACGCAGGACAGGAAAAGGAAGCTCACGCACGAGAGCTGGAGGACCTCCAGAATCAGATGAAGGAGCTTACCAAGGCGAACGTGGGCCTGACCCGTGACCGTGACGTGAGCGACGCGCTCGCGACCTACGAGTTCCGGAACGCCAAGGCACGCGCGATGGCCGTCAAGGACATCACCACTGACCTGGTCAAGGACGCCAACGGTGTCTGGGTATCCCGCGAGGGTAAGAGCATCGCCGACCACGCCAAGGCGTTCTTCGAGGACGCGGACAACCAGTTCCTCCTCAAGCCGAAGCGTTCCACCGGCACGGGCGGAGACGCCCCGCTGAACCCGGCACCGGGTACCCAGCAGAAGCCCAAGTCAATCTTCGACGTCGACCCTTCCGAGGTCATGCGCAACATCCTCGCCGGCAAGCCCGCGCGCGGATAACACAAGGACAACTGAATGCCCGCACCCGTAATCCCGGCAGGCGCGACGAACTTCGTCCTGCAGGAGACCCTCACCGCGTACAGCGATGAGGCGTACACCAACGCCAAGCGACTGTCGACCACGGCGATCGTGGGCGGCAACCCCATGATCGACAAGAACACGGAGACGTTCGTCGGTCAGATGCGCTGGTTCAAGCCGATGAACCCCGTCATCAACGTCGCGTCGATCACCGACGCCTCGGACGGCGCGTACAACGACTTCTCCAGCGACTACTCGCAGTACATCAAGACGGTCCGCACCTGGGGCGCGAAGAAGCGCAACCTGACCGAGCTGATCACGAAGACCGACGACCTCGTCCAGATGGGCAAGTCGTTCGGTGAGCACCGCGCCCTCGACGAGGACTCGGCCGTCCGCTCGATCCTCAAGGGCGTCGCCATCTCGGAGCTGCTCAACGGTACCGCCACCGGCTCGGGCCAGACCGGCCTGGGCGGTCAGACCTTCTACAACGACCCGACCGACCGCCGCTACGGCTTCTACGTCGACCTGGGTGCTGCCCAGATGGTCGGCGCTCCCACGACCACTTCGCAGGGCGCACAGCGCGCGGAGGCCTTCCTGAAGGCAGTCGGCATGGCCTGGAAGGACTACGAGCCCGAGTACCTGTACCTCGTCATCGACCCCGCGGTCATGGCGTCGCTGCGCTCGGCGAACCTCGTCGACCAGGACAAGGTCGTGGACGGCAACATCGAGTTCACCACGATCTTCCAGGGCAAGTTCCGCTTGCTCATGACCCGCACGAGCATGGACCTCAGCCCGGCGGAGATCACCAAGATCAACGTTGGCGCCGGCGTCGACCTCGTCGGCCAGTACGTCTCGTACGTCATCCTCCCCGGCGCGATCGCCATGGAGCAGCTGGCGATCCCGAACCCGGTCGGCGTGGACAACCGTGAGGCGTCGTACAAGGGTACCGGCGTCGCCGAGATCTGGCATCGCTGGGGCTACGTGGCTCACCCGGCTGGCTACACCTGGGCTGGCCCGGAAGAGGCTTTCCCGTCCGACGCGGACTACGCCTCGGTCATGGACGCCGGCACGCTCCGCAAGGCCGTGAACATGGTCGACGCCAACATCGCGAACGTTCGCGGCGTGTGGCAGCGCAAGACCAACTCGGCTCTCCAGCTGGGCATCCTGCCGATCTTCCACGCGTAAGGAGGCCTGAGACATGGCTACCCTGACCAAGGGCACCAACACCTACGTGACGGTCGCCGATGCTGTGGCGTACTTCGCGCTGCGGCTCGACGCTGCCGCTTGGGAGGAGGCGTCGGAGGACCAGCGTTCCAGGGCCTTGGCTACGGCCACCCTGCTGCTGGACTCCCTGGAGTGGGAGGGGTACGCCGTCTCGGAGACCCAGTCCCTAGCGTGGCCCCGCCGCGTGGTGTTCTTCGACCCCCGCCTAGGAAGGCTCGTCCGCACGGACAGCATCCCGGACAGGGTTGCGAACGCCACCTGCGAGCTGGCCTACCACCTGCTGAACAACGACGGCCTGCTGGACGACACGGGTACGGTCGAGGACCTGAGCCTCGGCCCGATCCTGCTGAAGAAGCTGAGGAACGCCTCGGTGATCCCGTCCCAGGTCAAGCGTAACCTGCGACCCCTGCTGCGCAACGGCGGCGGTCGCACAGTCTGGAGAGCCTGGTGAGCTACAGGTCGCTCATTGACAAGCAAGTGTCCAACGCCTTCAACAAGGTGAAGGACCTGGCCGTCGAGGCGACCTTCACCAAGCGCACGTCCACCGGCTTCGACTGGAACGCGGGCAAGACGACGTCAACGTCGCTCGCCCCCATCGCCGTCAAGCTGGTCGTCGTCGAGACCGAGAAGCCTGCCAAGGGCACCAACACGATCGTCAAGACCGTGCTGCTCAAGGCTTCCGAGGTCGGCGACCTGAACTCGTACGACAGCGTCAAGTTCGAGGGCTTCGACTGGAAGCTCGGCGAAAGGCTGCACGAGTCCGGACGTGTCTGGATGGTCAAGCTGTTCAGGGAGGCGTAGGTTGGGTCGCTACACGCAGGCGCAGGACGCCGTCAACTCCATCTTCGGATCAGCCCCGTGGCTGGCCGAGAACATTCCCGCCTTCCCCCAGGACGTTGTCCCGGACAGGGCGAGCAAGGAGTACGTACGCGTATCTGTCATCCCCTCGGCGAAGGGGCTGAACAAGGTCTCCGTATCTGGCATCTGTATCTTAGACATCTACACGGCCGACGGTGAGGGTCCAGCCCGAGCCCTCGCTATCGCCGACGTCCTGGACAAGTACATGCACTTCAAGACGGTGCAGCTGTCAGCAGGACTCAGCTTGGAGTTCAAGGGCTCCACGCTGCAGGGGAGAGGCGCCGACAAGGCGAACCCCTCCCTCACCCGGTCTCAGTACACGGTACCTTTCAACCTCTACGGAGTAAGTAACTAGAATGGCACATATCGCTTCGATCGGTTCGGGTAACTACTCGGACCTGTCCATCGCAACCCCGGTGGCCGAGCTCACGCCGACCGCCCTCGCAGCGCTCAACACGGCGGCTGCTTTCCAGGCGCTCTTCGCCTCGGAGATCAACACCACGGGCGGCACCCGCGCTGCCGGCGCGTTCATCCGCGTGAAGAACGTCCGCGAGTTCCCCGCGATGGGCGTACCCGCGAACATCGTCAACGTCCCGGCCTACGGTCAGGCGACCTCGTCGCAGATTCAGGGCCAGGCCGACGCTCCCTCGCTGGAGCTGACGCTGAACTACATCGCTGCCGACTGGGCGAAGGACGTCGCCGGTCAGCTGCTCGCGCCGATGGTCAACGACGCCGTCTCGCGCGTGTTCCGCTTCTCGCTCCTGAACTCGCCGCCCACCGGCACCACCGCGACGGCGTTCGCGTCGAGCTCGACTGGTCTCGGCACCACGCAGAACTCGCAGTTCTTCTGGGTCGGCAAGGTCGAGGCGCTGCAGGTCAACCCGCAGCTGACCGACGCCAACACGGCGGCGCTCACGCTGTCGATGCAGGGCTCGTTCTTCGGCCCGTTCACGAGCTAAGGCTCACGGGAGGGGCTCCGGTCCCTCCCACCCTCGGGTAGGTAGCTCAACGGTAGAGCATCGGTCTCCAAAACCGACGACCCAGGTTCGACACCTGGCCGACTCGCCAACATCACACAGGAAATCATGGCAGAAGATACTCCGCCGCCCTTCGATATGGGCTACGTGCTCCGCACGACCTCGCGCCACATGCGCAAGGACATCGACGTCAGCATCCGCAAGACATTTGCCCGCCTCCCGGAGTTCGAGAACAACCAGGAGAAGGCAGCCGAGGTCTTCCAGACGCTGGCTATGCTACATGGTATGCGGCAGTGGCTGGACTCATTCCAGCTCGCCAATCGAGACAAGTTTCAGGGATAAATTGAAATGACCGACACGAACACCGCACCGAAGACCGGCATCCTCGCCCTCGTTGGCAAGCGTATGACCAAGACGTACAAGTTCCTCGGCGCCGACGTCAAGATCTCGAAGCTCACCGTGGCCGAGGTCAAGGCGATCCAGGAGGCCGCACAGGCCCTCAAGGAGGACGAGAACGCCGGCCTGGACATTCTCCGGCTCGTTATCCGTAGCGCGGTCGAGGGTGCCGAGCACCTGACCGACGACGACTTCGTGGGCTTCCCGATGGACGAGCTGTCGAAGCTCTCCAACGCGATCATGGAGTACTCGGGTATCGGCCAGGACGCGGGAAACGACGCCTAAGCGACGCTGACCTCTCGATATACGAGATCGCCCACAACCTGGGCAAGTTCGTATGGGAGGTCATGGAGCTTCCGCACGAGGAGCTCCTCGGCTGGTACGACTACTTCGAGCGTAGGCCAGCCGGGTGGCGCGAAGACGACCGCGCCTCCAAGATCATCCAGTCCGCTGGTGTCAAGGAGAAGCCCTGGAAGCTCTTCCCGTCGCTGGAGAAGATATACAAGACCGAGCCCAAGGAGGGTCAGGCACCTGAGATGGCCTCTCTGCAGAACTCCATGTTCATGCAGATGATGCTGGGAGCAAAGGGAGGCGACAAGCTAGACCCATGATCAAGGTAAAGATCGACCCGCTCATCTTCACCCGCCTAGCTGCCGAGAAGCAGAGGCAGGTGAACAAGGTGCTGGATGAAGCCGTCGAGAAGCTGGAGGAGGCCACCCCGGTCGACACAGGTTACGCGCAGTCCCGGTGGACGCACGACGGCAAGTCCATCACCAACGACGCCGAATACATCGACGACCTCAACGCTGGTCACTCGGAGCAGGCTCCGGCCTACTTCGTCGAGTCGACGCTACTGTCACTCAAGGGTGTTAACCCTAGTGGTACCATTGTGAGGTCTCAATGACCTTCGCCCCTACTAGGAAACGCTCCTGGTAGGGGTTTTTAATTTAGAAGGAGACACCACCCATGTCGGGCGTAATCATCGACGTCGAAACTAACTCGGAGAAGGCGGAGAACGGACTCCGCAGCCTTAACAAGCGCCTGGCCGACATGGTAACGATGTCGGGCCGCGCGGGGCAGTCCTTGGACAAGGTCAACGCAGACCGGTTCAAGGACCTCAGCAAGAACATCAACCAGGCGAACAACTCATTCAAGGCGTTCGGCGGCTCCGGCTCGTCGTCGCTCAAGGCGATCGCAGCCGACACCACCGCGCTGCGGGCCAACATCAACCTGCTCAAGGGCTCGGTGCTCAGCATCGCTGCCGTGTTCGCCGCTACCAAGGGCGTCAGCGCCTTCACGCAGGCCGGCGACGACATCCTGGCCATCCGCGACCGCCTCAAGCTGGTCACCAAGGACACCTACGAGCTGACCCTGCGCCAGCGCGAGCTGTTCAAGACGGCGCAGGACACCCGCACCGCCCTTGGAGCCAACGCCGACATCTTCGTGACCTTCACCACCGCGCTCAAGGGCGCTAACGTGGAGCAGGGTCGCATCGTCAAGCTCAACCGCACCATCCAGCAGAGCGCGGCGCTGTCCGGTTCCTCTGTGCAGGGCGTGGAGGCCGCGCTCACGCAGCTGTCGCAGGGCATCGGCTCCGGCGTCCTCCGTGGCGAGGAGTTCAACTCCGTCATGGAGCAGATGCGCTACCTCGGCAACGGCCTCGCCGACGCCCTGGGCGTATCCGTGGGCGGTCTCCGCAAGATGGCCAACGAGGGCCAGCTGACCACCGAGGTGCTGGTCGGCGCTCTCGAGAAGATGGCCTCGACGGCTGAGCGCGACTTCGGCCGCACACAGGCCTCGGCTACCGTCGGCTTCCGGCAGTTCCGCCAGTCGCTGAACTACTTCCTCGGTGACATCAACCAGTTCACCGGCGCATCCGCCAAGCTCGGCTCGATCTTTGTCAGCATGGGCAAGGGGCTGGACTCCGACGCGGTCGTCACCCGGCTGACCACAATCCGTCGCGCCCTCAACAACTACTTCGACGAGCTGGAGCGGCTCCGCAAGGTCAAGTTCGAAATCTGGCGCTTCGACCCCGGCGACGGCTCGGTTGAGGCCGAGATGAAGAAGGAGTCCAAGAAGCAGCTGGAGGCTCTCAAGAGCTTCTTCTCGGGCAACGACGTCGACGTGCCGCAGAACCTGATCGAGCGTCTCAAGTCGCGCCTCAAGATGCCGACCAAGGAGGACACCGGGTTCTTCGACGTGGGCGACACCCGCGCCACCGTGAAGGCTGTCGTGGACACCTTCGCGCAGCTGGCTCGCGGCGTGGAGCTGACGGCCCACAACATCAAGCGGTCTATGCCCGTGATCATCGCACCGATGGTCCGGTTCCGTGACTCGCTGCTGGCAGACTCCGCCATCACCGCCAAGGCTGCGGACACCTACGTCTACAAGGCTCTCCTGCCGCTCACGCGCGGTCTGGAGGAGTTCCGCGACGTCATCAGCTTCGGCAACCTGGGCGACAACTTCGGTCCCAGGGCGTTCGTGCGCCTGTTCCAGTCCGACGACATCGTCGACTTCGCGCACAACCTGACCGTGCTCAACAACGTCTTCGACCAGCACTTCATCCGGCTGAACAGCCTCGGGCACTTCCTCAACGAGAAGACCCGGTTCGTCAAGTCATTCACCGTCTGGCCCGTTCAGGACCTGCTGATCCAGCTGGGTCTCATGGACAACCGCCTGATCCGCATCCGCGACACCCGCTTCGACCGAGTGATCGAGTACATGCGGCTGCTCGGCGACAGCGCCGCCTACACCTACAAGCAGCTGCTGGCCCCGGACATCAACCTGTTCGTCTACAAGCTCAAGATCAGCCTGCTGATCGCGCTCAAGACAGTGGCCGACATTTTCTCGTCGGCGTTCAACTTCGACAACGGCCAGGCGTTCGGCAAGGCTCTGGTTCGCGGAATCGTCGCGGGCGTTAGCTTCATCGGCAAGGCGCTGGCAGAGGTGTTCGAGAAGGGCGTGGACCTCGACAGGTACTCGCGCGACCTCGGCAAGCAGTTCGTCTACGTCATCGCAGGCGTGCTGGCCACCATCCCAGGCTTCGTCGCGGGCGCCTTCACCGGCATCTCGCAGGAGATTTACGCCCAGCTGGCAGCCGTGGACTACGACAGCGTGTTCGACGGGCTCAAGTCCGCTGCGGGCAAGGGCGTCGAGTTCGTGGTCAAGATGTTTACGGACATCCTGAGCTACGCCAACCAGCACCTCAAGGCGGTGGAGAACCGCATCACCGGGTTCGGGCAGCACGTCAAGGACGTGTTCTTCAACATCTGGGACGAGGTGGTCGGTCACTCCTTCTGGCCCGACATGGTGGACGACGTCAACGCCTACACCAAGAACCTCTTCCAGTCCTCTAGCATGATCGACCGCTTCAGCGACGGCGTGCTCGGGGCGTTCAGGAGCACCCTGGACAAGGTCCGCTCGTACTTCTCGAAGTTCGGCGGTGCTCTGGGCGAGATTTCGGTGGTCGTGACGAACATCGACTGGGGCAGCACGGCGCGCAACATCGCCGGCTCGTTCGGCGCGATCCTGTACTCCGCCTTCACGCTTCTGCGCTCGAAGAACGCCAGCTTCAAGTTCCTGGCGGCAGCCTACCTGCTGTCTATCTTCGACAACGCCACGGGCGGTGCCATCAACAAGGCGGCACCCGCCGTGGGCAGCGCCGCTGGCGTGCTCGGGGCGGAGTTCGCCAAGGGTCTGATCACGTCGTTCAAGGAAGCTATCATCCTGGCGGGCAAGGCCCTGCCGAGCTTCTTAGAGACGATGTTCACCGACCTGATCCCGTTCATCCAGTACCCGATGAACCTGATCTCGAACTTCATCCCGATCTTCAACAACGGGGTGCTGGGCTCGCTGGCCCTCGTGACCGCAGCCTACCTCAAGTTCACCGGCAAGAAGTTCACCGACGTGTGGGCCACCCTGTTCGGCACGCCCGCGAAGGGTAAGAAGGAGGCTACCGCCGGCATCGGTCCGGCGCTGTTCGAGAGCCTCGCCGGTCCCGTGGTCGGTCAGGCGCAGCGCGTCAAGTTCACCAGCTCGCTGGCCACCCAGCTGTTCGACAAGCCCAAGTTCGCTGCCATCGCTGCAGGCATCATGAGCCTGGGGCTGATGGACGCGTTCCGCTTCCGAGACGCCTTCGCGGTGGCGGCTCCCTTCCTGGCGATGGCCATCCTTGGCAACAAGGGCGGCGCTCGCTTCATGAAGGAGACGACGATCCTCGGCACCAACCTGCTGGTCAAGTCCTTCGGCGACATCGCTAAGAACATGGCCAAGCTGGTGCTGCCGACCTCGGCCTACGAGAAGCTGACCAAGTGGCTGGCTGCTCCGTTCGACGCCATGGAGGCTCGCTCGAAGAAGGTGAAGGGTCCGGTGGGTCGCGCTATGGCGGGGTTCACGGACAACATCAAGCAGGTCGTCGCTAACATCGAGGCAGGGCGCAAGCTCTACGCCGACGGTGTGATCGGCATGAAGGACCTGTTCTTCGGCGCGGACGTCGTCGGGCCTCAGGGTCCGCAGCGTCCCACAGCCAACACCAGCTTCGGCACCGCCTTCCAGCGCGTGAAGACGGCGGTCGGCGACTACAAGATCGACCCGGCCAGCAAGAGCATCCGCGAGTACGCGGCCCAGATGCGAACCCTGTACAACAAGGTCGCGCTGGACCTGGTGGCTCGCCTGACGGTGTCTAACACCATCGTCGCTGACGGGTTCAAGAACTTCACCGCCAAGGCGTTCGAAGCTCTCAAGGGCTCTATCTCGTCGTTCTACAGCTTCCTCGGCCCCGTGTTCAACGGTCTAGGCAAGTTGCTACAGAACCGGATGCTCCTGCTCTCCGTGGGCGTCAACCTCGCTGCCTTCTTCGCCACCTCGGCGTCGGCGGCTACGGGCGCTGCGGATGCGTTCTCCAGCATGGGTGACTCGCTGGCGGGCACGGCGGTCGCGGTGGTCGCACTGACCGCCGCCATGAAGACGCTGTCCCTGGGCACCAAGGCTTTCGGCGCGTACAGGTCGGCTCGCAAGTCGTTCCTGAGCGACGCCACTGCGGACGAGCTCAAGGACATGAAGCTGCGGTTCAGCGAGCGCAAGCTCGAGGCCGTAAACGCCTTCAAGAACACCCCCAAGGCCGACAGGCAGGAGGCGTTCGGTACCGACAAGATCAGCGTGTATCGCGGTCGAATCAGCAAGGAGTCCAACGAGGCCTTCGAGGCCAAGCGCAAGGCGCTCATGGCAGACGCCATCCCGGCCGCAAACCAGGCCGCTTGGCAGGCTGCTAAGGCGGAGGCAGGTCGCTTCTTCACGGGAGTTACCGCAGGCTTCGCTAAGCTGCGTACCGCCTTCGCCTTCGACAAGATCAAGGGTGCGGTGGCCGGCAGCGCCTTGGGCAAGGGCGTGGAGGCCGCTGGCGACGCTACCGGCGTGTTCGACAAGGTCAAGGCCTTCTCGGGCGCGTTCAAGGGCGACGCGGCTGCTAAGGTGATGAGCGGCGTCAAGGAGATGGGTGTCCTAAAGACGCTCATGCTTCCCTTCCGCTTGGGCTTGAAGGGTCTCGGCGGCGCTACCCAGCTGCTGTTCCGTGGTCTGTCCCTACTGACCACCGAGGTGCTCGGCATCGCTCTCGGGCCGCTGGCACTGGTGGCTGGTGGCTTGACCCTTCTCGCCACGGCCTTCGTTGGCTTCGTCGGCCCGTTCGACAGCTTCACCGACAACGTGAAGTGGCTGGCCGACAAGGTTCTCGGCTTCGCCGGCTTCGAGCCCAAGACGGGCGCTGGCAAGTCTAAGGGCATGGCCGACGACTACGGCAAGCTCGAGGTGGATGGTCAGACGTACGATCTCACCCGCCAGCTGATGAACATGGACGCGGCCAACATGTCCGCTGCCCAGCTGGACGGCGTCAAGCAGGCTCTCGACACCTACAAGGACACGCTGAAGTCGCTCAACGACGAGGCTGTCAAGCAGGGCGGGGCCAATGACGATCAGCGTCTGCGCGCGTCGCAGGCGTACGACGAGGCTAAGGGCATCATCGCCCGGCAGAAGCTCCGCAAGGACGCCGACCCCGGCAACGACTTCGGCGACAAGCTGGCCCTGGCTCAGCAGCGTCGTGGTCAGGGCGACACCTCCCTGGGCGGCAACATCAGCCGCCTGTTCGGCGGTGCGGACGCCAACATCGCCAACGCTGGCAACAGCGTGTTCAGCCTCTACTACGACGCCCGCGACAAGGTGGTGGACGCCTTCCGCGACATCACCAAGGCAGCGACGTGGTTCGCCACCGCTGTGGGCGTCGCCATCGCTGGCACCGTCATGCCCGCGCTGACTGCTCTGGACAACTGGATCAGCGACAGCGCCGTGGGCCGCTTCTTCGGAGGCATCCGCAAGGGCATCAAGGACGGCTTCGTCGCCACCCGCGATCGCGTCATGGACCGTGACAACGCCAACGGGCGAATGTACAACGACTTCGAGACGAACTTCACCCGAGACGCGGTGAAGTACTTCGACAAGCTGCCGAAGACCGTGCAGGAGAGCCTCACCAAGGCTCAGTCCGAGTACGACAAGGCGGTCACGAAGGCTGAGTACACCCGCAAGGTGGTGGAGTCCGGCGGCTTCGACCGCTCGCAGGGCGACCGTACGCGAGAGGACGCAGTCAAGCGCTACAAGTCGGAGCTGGCCTACCTGGCCCGCATCGAGGAGTCGTACAAGAAGATCGGCCTCGCGGCTGGTGCGATGGGTAAGAACATCGACCTGGCCGACAAGCTCAAGGACAAGCTCAAGGGCTTCGAGACCCGTACCAAGGGTCTGGGCGCAGGATTGGCACCCGACAGCTTCTACGGCACCGAGAAGGACATGAAGCGGTTCGACGCTCTGGCGAAGATTCGTGGAATGGCCGACACGGGCGTGGACCGTGCCCGCAACATGGGCGAGCGTAACCGAGCCTTCAGTTGGAAGAAGTCCGCTGAGGAGGAGGCCAAGGGCTACAAGGCCATCCTGGACCAGCGCGTGCTGTTCGGGACGCTGATGAAGCAGCAGTCCGACGCTTCCGGCGTGGGAGAGGACCTGCTCCGTGGCTTCCGTCTGTCCGGCAGCGAGGCTTCCAAGAGCTTCGACGCCGTGACCAAGCGGTACCTGGAGCTCAAGAACGCCCTGGACAACGCTCCCTCCGAGGCCACCCCCGAGTACCTGCGTAGGCTGCAGAAGCAGCTGGGCGACACTCAGCTGCAGATGGCGAAGCTCGGTCCCGTGGACGTCTCCTTCGAGGGGCTGAACAAGGGGCTGACCGACGTAGGGGCTGCGGGCATCTCCATGGAGATGTACGCCAACCTGCCCACCGACGACGTCATGCAGCTGGGCGAGGCCCTCAAGGACGTTAAGGTCGCGCAGGTGGAGGCCAACCAGGCTCTGCTCGACTACGAGGAGGGTAAGACCGGCATCGAGGCGGTGCAGGACGCTATCCAGGGTGTCATCGACAAGTTCGGTGAGGCCAAGCGTGCTGCGGCCAAGGCTCGCTTCGACGCGCTGGGCAGCATCGCCACGCTGGGACTCTCCGGAGTCGCGGGGGCCGACGTGGCCGCGAGCATCACGGGCGACAAGCCCAACGCTCGCATCCGCGCCAACAAGGGCAAGGCTACCCGCTTCACGCAGCTGTCTATCAGCAAGGCCGACGCGGAGTACACCGTAGCTCAGTACCAGCCCAAGCTGCGTACCGGGACCCTCTCCGCCTCCGAGGTGAAGACGTACAGCGACGCCCTGTCGCGTGCGGCCGACATCGACGAGCAGATGCAGAAGCTCGGCGAGGCTCCCAAGGCCGAGAAGAAGGACCGCTACGGGTTCAAGCAGCTGCTGGCCGACGTGAACGAGGCGGGGATCGCGATCTCTGACCTCGGCTTCGCCCGCTTGGGCAAGGACGCCCGCTCCTCGCTGTCCAGCATCGCCGCTCAGATCCACGGGATCGAGAAGGAGCTGGAGAAGGCTACGCCGACCCAGGACGTGTCCGACCAGCTGACCCGCAAGGCGAAGCTGCTCGCGGACATGCGCCAGAAGCTGGTGTCTGCCTTCGACAGCACCGGCAAGGCCATCGGCGAGACGCTGGACCAGGCCGGCCTGTCCGACAGGTCCGCTATCAGCGCGATGTCGCTGGGCAACCTCCGGGAGCTCATCGACCTCAGCAAGCAGGTGGCTCTGCTCAAGGCCAAGGTGGACGACGCCAGCAGCCTGGAGGAGTACCTGACGCTCAGCAAGGAGCTCGCCGGTGTCGAGAGGCAGCGCGCGGGTACCCTGGACAAGCTGAACAACACCGCCAACAAGGTCGCTGAGACGATCAACGGCGCGTTCGGCAGCAGCCTCCAGCAGCTGACCGTGGACAACTTGGGCGACAGCATGGTGGACTCGTTCAACCGTGCCGCGCTCAAGGTGCAGGCCCGCATCCGCGACCTCGCCGCGCAGGGCAAGAACGCCTTCGCGTGGATGAGGGAGGTGAAGCGCCAGGGCGAGTACCTGGACTTCTTCTCCAGCTTCGCTACGAACCTCGAGGACGCGATCGCTCGCGGGGCCAAGACCGGCCTCTCGAAGATCAAGGACGTGTTCCCGAACATCGGGATGACCGTGCGTCAGTTCAACCGGCTCCGTCCGGACGAGAAGAACGCGCGCGTCAAGGAGGCTATGAGCTTCGACGCCCTGCAGAAGGCCGCTGAGCTTCCGGACCTGACGCCTACCCTGGCCAAGGTCCTGGACAAGTTCGACGGCACCAACGCCACCAGCGTCCTGGGCGAGTTCAAGGACCAGTACCTGCTGGAGTTCCAGAAGAGCTTCGACGACGCCACGGCGCAGCCGCTGGAGCTCAACACCAACGCCACCGCAGAGAACACCAAGGCTGTCATAGCCTTGACCGCAGCCGTGGGCGTGGGTGCCGGCGTCCAGATGCCTAACCTTCCGATGGGCAACGACCTGTTCGCGAAGATGGTGCCTGTCACGCTGGACAGCGAGAGCGGTAACAAGCGGTACGGACGCAACGGCAAGCTGCTGCGCTCCTCCGCCGGCGCTCTGGGCGAGATGCAGGTGCTCCCGAGCACCGCGCGCAAGCCCGGCTACGGCGTCGCTCCCGCCAAGGACGGTTCGCCGGACGAGCTGGCTAGGGTAGGCCGCGACCTGCTCAAGGCGTTCCTGACCAAGTACAAGGACCCGGCTAAGGCTTGGGCCGCGTACAACGCTGGTCCGGGCAGCCTCGAGAAGGCGATGGCTAAGGGTGGTGACAACTACCTGAAGTACATGCCCAAGGAGACCCAGGCTTACGTCGCCAAGAACCTGCGCAAGCTGGGGAAGGCGAAGGTAACGCCGACGGTCAACGAGGTGCTGCCTCCCGACGTGGAGGTGCAGGCCAACGCGCTGCCTCCCAAGGAGCGCGGCTACGTCAGCGACGGCTTCTACCGCGCGAGCGAGAGGGCTGCGAAGGCTGGCTACGGCGACCTCATCCAGCAGGACGTCTACCGAGCTGCTGACGGGAAGCAGAAGGCCAAGCTCATCGGCATGGCCGACCAGGTCCGTGCTCTGCAGCAGGCTATCGAGGACGCGGAGACCGTGGGTGCGCCTACGGACGAGCTGTCCGCGAAGCTGCGTCGCGCTCAGGAGTCTATGGCTAGCTTCTCCGAGCATGTCATGGACCTCGGCCACACCTTCCGTGAGATGGGCGAGCGAGTCGCTCAGAGCCTGGACGGCAGTCTGCGGGACGGCCTCACCGCCGCCCTGACGGGCAAGGGCGACTTCATCAAGACGCTCTTCAGCAACCTGACGAACAGCCTGATCACCAACGCCGTGGACATGATCACCAAGCCGCTCACGGGCGACAACGGTATCGTGACCCGCTTCCTGCGAGGGAAGGGCAACGAGGCGGATGCGGCGGGCTTCAACCCGCTGAGCTTCCTCGGCATCGGCAAGAAGAAGGACGCCAGCCTCCGGGAGGGCGACATGCCCGGCTTCGAGATAGCCAACGGCACCCTGGGCAGCATGTTCGGGTTCGGCGGTGGCTCTGCCTTCGACAGCTCCGGCCTCAACAAGTCGGTGTTCGGCAAGGGCGGCGACCTGCTAGGCGGCGACGTCATGGGCGGCATCGGCGACGGTGCTACCATCTTCAGCGACACCTTCAACGCCGACATCGGTACGCTGACCAAGGACCTCTCCGGGGTCTTCGAGAAGGGTGCTGGCGGTATCGGCGAGGCTCTCAAGGGTCTCGGCGGTGGAGGCGGTGGAGGCATGATCGGCGGCGCTATGGCCGCTGGCACCCTGTTCGGCACCATGTTCGCCAAGCTGTTCCTCGCGAACGGCGGCGACGTGAAGGGTCCGGGCACCAGCCGCTCCGACAGCATCCCCGCGATGCTGAGCGACGGCGAGTTCGTGGTAAACGCGGAGTCGACCAAGAAGCACCGCAAGCTGCTCGGGGCGATCAACAGCGGCAAGCGACTCAAGTTCGCCGACGGCGGCTTCGTGACGCAGCTGTCCAGTCAGTCCAACGCCGTGTCCGACATGGCGGTCGGGATGATGGCGGTACCCACCAGCGCCACCATCGACGAGAGCAAGATGCCTACGCCCAAGGACGGCGGCAAGACCGAGATCAACCTCGGCATCACCGGCGACATCAATCGCCAGACCAGGGCGACGATCTTCGAGCTTATGCCGCAGATCGCTGCAGGAGTGAACGCACACAACAAGGAAAGAGGAGGTGGGTAATGCCCTACGGTATCTACGACAACGGTAACGTGATCGCTCAGTTCGTCGTGCCGATGACCATGAAGTCAAACACGCCCGTTTTCGTATCGGATACCCTCTCCTTGAAGCGGCGTACCCGTCGACGGGCAGCTCACAGGTGGGAGATCGAGACCCGCCTGGAGCCCCTGTCGGCGGGCGCTCAGGACCTCATGGTCCACCTCGTGGTCAACGGCCACTCGGAGACGATCCAGTGCATAGTCCCCCAGAACATGGGGGTCATCAGAGCACGGACGGCTAACGGGAGGCCAACGGCCACGGGGTCTGCGGGCGCTAGCCAGGTGGAGGTGTCCGCGAACAGCGGCATGATCCCCAAGGGCACGTTCATCCGTTTCGACAACCACTCTAAGATCTATATGCTGACAGACTCGCTGGTCGGGCAAGGTACCATGCGTATCTTCCCCGAGCTGCGGGTATCCGTCGCAGACTCATCGTTCAACTTCCGTGACAACGTCATCATGAACTGCCTGTACGACACTGACACCGTTATCGGTATGCAGTACGAGGACGGCGTTCTGATGGACATGGGCACGGTTCGCCTTATTGAGAGGGTATAACGTAATGCTTCTTTTCAGCCCGCGCGTGCGGCAGCTGATCGCCGACGGGAGGGCGCGGGTGTTCTACACCCTGCACCTCCTGAACGCGGACGGCACCGTATTCCGCGCTTCGACCACCCACTTCAGCTCCGTGAAGCTGGGCAACGACATCACCTACGTGGCCGACGACTTCATCGTCTCGGTCGACCCACCCAAGATCAGCTCCAACGTGGACCGCGAGCAGTACCGTGTGACGCTCGCCGACCCCGACTTCCAGAGCGCAGCGGACGCGGAGAACGGCCTAGTCGGCAAGAAGATGGAGGCCCGCCTGGGCTTCCTGGACCCCGACACCGGCCTTCCCCTGACGGACCTCGCCGACACCTTCGTGGTGTACAAGGGACGCGTGGACGGTATGACGTCAACCATCAGCACCGACGAGGTCGGCGAGTCTCTGTTCGACATGACCGGGGCCAGCCCCATGGTCTCGCTCGACATGAGCAAGGGTATCTTCCTCTCCCGCGACAGCATCCGTGCACGCGACAAGGAGGACGCCTGCTGCGACAAGATTTACAACGGCTCCAGCTCGCTGGTCCTGAAGTGGGGTAGGTCCTAATGGGTCTTGAAGTAATCATCGCCGCAGCGGCCTTCGCAATCGCTGCCGCCTCAGCCGCCTACCAGGTGGTGCAGGCGAAGAAGATGAAGGCTGCCGCACAGGCCGCTGCCGACGCTCGCAAGGGCTTCGAGGTGGTCACCGAGGGTGAGCCCGACTACGTGCCGCTCATCTACGGGCGCGCCATGGTCGGTGGCACCCGCACCTTCCACAACACCTGCAACGACTTCGCCTTCGACGCGCCCACCTCCGACAAGAGCTTCCTGACGGGCTCCGGCGGGTACAACGCCTACAGCTACACGTACTCGATCTGGGACGCGAACCTGTGGGCTCAGCTGGGCAAGGTCGGTAACGTCTCGCAGCAGGGCTCGGGCTACATGTCCGGTTCGCTGACCGGCGGCAAGAACGACTTCCTGGCCTTCCAGCAGGTGCTCTGCGTCGGACCGATCAACGGCGTCAAGGACTCGATCATCGACGGGTCGCGCTACATCGACGATCCCTCGCTGGGCACGTACGGTGAGATCCAGTCGACCACGACCAAGAAGAAGACGTCGGGCGTCAAGGCCGCTCTGCGCCTGGACTACCACTACAACGGCGGCTACGACAGCGTCATGGCCGCGAACTTCCCGGACCG
>Ga0182212_1000001_pt1 | contig 132461 bp, 262 predicted proteins | sample G5R1MG_21_FD_129666 | JGI IMG/M metagenome (GOLD analysis project Ga0182212, IMG submission 129666) | Switchgrass phyllosphere microbial communities from Michigan, USA - G5R3_MAIN_03OCT2016_LD1 MG | ecosystem: Host-associated > Plants > Phyllosphere > Phylloplane/Leaf | place: USA: Michigan... | reverse complement strand
TTCATAATGACTAATCCAGCCCCTAAGCAACATTGTTGTGAGCGACCTCTAGGGCTTATACCCTTAGGGTACGTCTATGTCTAAAATTAAGAGTTAAGATAAGAATACTTACTTATAAAGTATCTACTATTACTTAATATCTTAATATTTAAGATTAAGGAGTAAGATAATTGTATGAATGAAAATATAGATGTAAAAAAATGGAGTTACTTTCATAGATATTGGGATAAAGTTAAGAATGAAGAAGTTGAGATTCCTCTTTGTCCTAATGATGAACTTCCTTTATATCCCGGCATCAACAAGGACGATGACCCAATGTTAAGATGTTTAAGTTGTAACACTAAGGTTCAACTTGGTTCTAATTTCTACGAAGGAGATAACTGATGGCAAGAACAGTTAAACAAGACCCGGTAAAAAAGATGCTCATTGAAACTATCGAAAGAATAGTTGATGAGATATTTGCTGACAAAAGCGCTGACAGTGATGTTGCTTTTCTACGTGATAACTTCAAGCGTTCTCTAATTGCTAATATTAATGGTAAAGACCTCACAACAGACGATGATGTTGAACTGCCTCCGATCACCAAAGACGATCTAGTTAAATGAGACGCATTCTTGTTACGGGCTCAAGAAATTGGGAAGAAAAAGAACTTCTTGAAGACCAACTAGATGACGAATGGGATGAAAGAGGACCGTTCATTCTTGTTCATGGTCAATGTCCTACTGGCGCCGATGCTATGGCTGACGATTACATTAATACATGTTATGAAACTAGCATTGAGTCCTATCCGGCTGATTGGTCAAAAGGGAAGGCTGCCGGACCTTTGAGAAACAAGTACATGGTCAGTCTCCTTAACCCTAAAACAGACAGAGTTATAGCATTCCTCAAAGACAATTCTAGAGGTACCACCGGCTGCATTAATCTAGCATTAGACGCAAGATTGCCGGTGCGAATTGTTAGACCCGATGGCAACTTTAAGGACGTACAAAGAGTATGAAAAAAATCAAAGACGCATACTGGTATCTTGTGTACCGATGGTTCCTGTTTCTTAACAAGTTAGGACCACGATGAGTAAGACAATTAATATCTATTCTCTTACAGATGGTGCTGATGGAGAAGGAGTTATTGTTGAATATGAAGACTTCAAAGTCGCTGAAATCTATACCGATTACGGGATTCCAGAAGATAACACGGCCTCCCGCCTTAAATTGGCTGAAGCGTTTAAAGAAGTTGCAGAACTCGGCGGGGCCGATTTTGTTAGACTTCATCATATGACATACGAACAATACGAAAAGAGATATGAAGATGAGTAATTATATGAATATCTACCATCTAACTGATGAAAAACAAACTTGCGAAAATGTTATTGTTGAGTTCGAGGGAGAAGTGATTACTTCAATTTTTCAATCATATTCAAATCCTGAAGTGCATGAAGATTTGGTAGACAAAATTAATACGATTGCTAAATATGCTAGAAATTGCGAGCACATCAAAGTCGAATACACCTCGTTTGAAGAATATGAAAGGATGTACGAAGATGACTGACAAAAGAATAAGTATGATAGAAGTGGTCGGTAGTGTCGACGCGGAACTTTGGACTAAGTTCTGGCTTCAAACTATCAACGACAACCACAACATACCTTATGATGAAGAAACTATGATCGGATGGTTCGCTAATGCTATCCAGTCCGGGATAAATCACGAAGCAACTAAACACATCTTAGAAGACGCAGGAGTCTCAAGCATGGCTGAGTATGTGGACAAGGTTCTCCTTGGAAAAGAATAGGTGTCATGCCGACCGTGACGGAGAGTGCTACTGGTCGCAATGCCCTCAATTAGTTAACTATCAGATATATTGCCCTATTGCCAAAGAAGAAGAGGAAAATTTAGATGACGTTCCAAGATATTGAATTTAAAAACGATGTAGATGTTAGTCTTTACAAAACTAATGCCTCAGATCTAGATGTTGCTCGTGCTGCATGGGTGAGCACTAAAGGCGAAGAGGCAGTGGATATGGACAGTAATCGAGTCCCCGGCCTCATTAACTATTTAATGAAAGATCGTCACGGGAGTCCATTTGAACATAATTCATTCACTTTCGTTATCAGTTGTCCGATTTTTGTTGTTAGAGAGTTCCACCGCCATCGAGCGGGATGGTCATATAATGAGGAAAGTGGACGATACACTCAACTCAAGCCGGTTTTCTATGTAACTAATGAAGATAGAAATCTTCAACAAAAAGGTAAACCTGGGCATTACACATTTGAGCCAGGCACTTATGAAATGATTTATCATACTCAAGGAACTTTGCGTAGGTCGTCTCAAGAATGCTGGAACGAGTACCAAACTCTACTTAATCTTGGAGTAGCAAAAGAAGTTGCTCGCATGGTATTGCCCCTTAACATATTTACCAATTTTTGGGCTACTTGTAATGCTAGGTCGCTTATGAGTTTTCTTTCTTTAAGGACTGAGAATGAAGAGTCAACTTATGTATCACGACCTCAAAAAGAAATCCAGATGGTTGCAGACAAGATGGAATCAATTTTCAAAGAGGTTATGCCTATAACCTGGCAGACATGGAATGATAATGGTAGGGTCGCGCCATGATAAGAACGGCTACTGTAAGACTTTTTGGTGGAAAAATCATGTCTGGCTGTCCCGTCATCAAAGAATCTAGGTTCAGATATTTGATAGAACATTATCAATACGACATAGTTAACAACCAACGTGTAACCGAGGCTTATATAGTTCATAAGTGGTATTGGAAGAATCGAGTAACAATTAATGAACATGATTGAAGAATCTGATCGTATTGAAGTTATTGCTCTTTACATTGCTAAATTAGACGGTAGAGACCAATATAATTTCGATGATTGGTTGGCTGCTGAAGTAATCTTTGAAAGACAGCAGACGGCGATTTAATGGTTGTAAGAAGCGAACAGTTTAAACAGCCGTTAGTTGTTCAAAAAAAGAATGACATCCATCTAGGCACCGGCCTTGAGTTGGAGTACGATTGCGGCTGTGAGTTGGCTCTGTGTGGCCTCGTATTTTACGAGGCTATCCATACCACCTGTAATATTCATGGCTCTAGAAACAATAATCCGATGCCTTATTGGCACTATGCTCGGGATTGTCCGGGAATGGAGATTGACTATGGCAAAGTTGATTAATGAAGATAAATGGATTTCCGATTTAGATCGAAAAAACAATAAGTATTTACTTATTGACAAAGAGTATAAAGAAATTGAGTCGATGATTCGTAAGTCTGGTATTCCTCCTAAGGTTGGAATGATCGCCAAGACAGAGGGGGGACGATATTGGCGCTATACCAATAATTATTGGGGTAACCGATGGGCTCCGCTTAATTATTGGAAAGTATTCTGGTACACACTGATTGGAAAGATCAAAATTGGCTGAACTGATTGACGATGGTGGCAAGCGCTACCATGATGAATATAATGACGAACGCCGCAAGGTTACTCAGCAGTTCAAAGACAATGCTTTTGATGGAGCGATAGTTCTTTCAGATGAGGGCAACTATTGGGCTTATCACGGATTTTTTGGACCCTCTGAATTTGGCAATGGGTATTGGCAACGTCTTGGACAATTTCATGTATGGTTCCTCAAACTGGTAGGCAGAATCAAATGAGTCCCATCATTTATGAACCAGAAGATAACCTTCGCTATATTAAGATTCAAAAAGAACTTAAAGAGTACTACGGTGAAAACCTTATTGAAGGTACGATCATTCATCACAAAGGTGTCTACTATAAGTTCATCATTGACTACACCTATTGGGCTGAACCAACATTCATTGAGATGAATAGTGTGAGTGTTTGGTGGGCTCGAAAGCGAGGAAAAATTGACTAACCGAGTGGTTTATGACGGTGGAATCGCAGAAGTTCAAGCGCAACAACAATTTAACATGCAGATGAAACAAGAATTTGGCGACCTGCATCACGGTTCGATCGTTCTATATAATGGGACTTATTATTCAGTACGAAATAACTATGACGCTGGTGGACAGAGTAATCCCATCTTTACTAAGATGACACCAGGACAAGTTACTGCTGCCATACGAAAAGGCTATATTAAATGATAGGCGCTATCATTCTCGCTCATTTGATCGGTGATTATCTATTACAGTCACATTGGATGGCTAATGAGAAGGTAAAACGCTGGTTCCCGGCGATTGTTCACGGTATTACCTACACTTTGCCGTTCCTGTTCATCACCCTCAATCCTATTTCTCTTATTATCATTGCTGGCACTCATGCCGTGATTGATAGATATAGATTGGCTAAACATTTTTCATACCTAAAGAATCTACTTGGACCTAGGTCGTTCCATTATGAATACAAGTGGCTAGAAACAGGAGAAACCAAACAGTATGAAACGGGATGGGATAGTTTAGATACTGCAATGTCACGCCCCATACACCCTAATATGTCAACGGCTCCACCGTCGGCTAAAAAAGTTAAGCATAGAAGATATTGGAAAGATTATAAACCCCAAAATGGATACCCGCCGGGTACGCCGGATTGGCTGTCAACTTGGCTAATGATTATTACAGATAATACCCTCCACATCTTAATCGCTGTTATCTGTATATTTCTGATTGGGTGAATATGAGTATTTTCAAAATTAAAAAGGGGCGTTTTAGTAAAACTTGGACGCTTATTTGTTACAAATGCGAAACCCACGAGGCTGTCGAAAGTCATCAACAAGGATTTAAAGTTGCTCAGGTCCATCATGATTGGTGGCATAAGATAAAACCTCTTGAGACAAGAGGTGAATGGGATAAAAGGATGTACGGATGAGTGCGCCTTGGCGCTGGAGAACGGTAAAGCAAGATCCTAAAGATTCTGAATATTCAGTATGGGCAGTGTGGGATCAAGCCGTTAATGGATACGGGTTGGCAGGTCCACAAGATCGAAATGCTGAATGGGTTCACATAGAAGATCTACACCCCCTTGTTGCTGAAATTATTATTGAAATCCAAAAGCATAAAGACAAAAACAAATAGTTACCTTAAATTAAGGGGAAGTAATGAGATATTATTATGATTTTGAATTCATCGAGCGAGGATTTGGCTATCCAATTGAGCCAATTTCTATTGGGATCGTTAATGATCTAGGTGATGAGTATTACGCTGTTTACGATGACTTTGATAGGTATGCAGTAGCAAAACATCAGTGGATTATGGAAAATGTTATGTGTAATATTCCCCATGCAATAGCGGCAGGTTACGTTAGGGCTGATGATATGCCCCGGCCTTTTGTCGATCTACTGCCAGAAGCAAATGCAAAACCTAGAAAACAGATTGCCGAAGAACTTTCCGATTTTATTGGAAAAGACGCTGACCTGTGGGCTTGGTATGGTAGTTACGATCATGTATGCTTGGCTCTAACGTTCGGGACCATGATGGACCTCCCAAAAAACGTACCTATGTTCACAAATGATATTAAGACTCTAGTGAAACTTGCAGGTAACCCGCAAATGCCTCGTCAGCCCGAAGGGCTACACAATGCTCTTGAGGATGCTAAGTGGAATAAGGTGAGATATGACTTCATCACAGACTACATCAAGTTTAAAGATCGATAATGTTATTGAACTAAGAGTTATCCCAAGACCAGAACTTGATTTAGAAGATATAAGTTATTTTACCCATAATGGGTGGGTAAGTTTTAAAACTGAATTGCATCAAGACTGTTACGTTCTTCTTCGACACAACCCGCCGCTAGAAGCGTTCGACTTTTATAAAAAATCTTATGATTACGATGAAAATTATGTCTATCAAGACTGACCCTTCAATAAGGAGTAAAAATGGCAACTGTTGATGCATCCGATGGATGGACTGTTACAACGCAAGAAATTGAAAAAGTTGACCCTTACGATAAGCATTTTGCTATTACTTTTATTCAGGGTGGTTCCATCTACGTCCCTAATGAAAATGATTATCCTCTACCTAAGCCCGGCGATATCGCCACTGTTCATTGGTATAACCATACTGGATGGGGAGGTAGGTTTACCGGTGTTAGAGTCGGAGAATACCAGTATATGTATAAAACCCGCGCTGAAGTAGATCAAGAACATGCTGATTATCTTCAGGATATTAAAGATCGTAAACAAAAAGAATATGATGAAAATATCGAAAAATGGCTAGAGCAGAAGAATAAACTGCTACCGCCACTTCGTCAGCGCCTAGAGCGTTTCGAGTCTGAGTCTGGTACAGTAGAGTTCTGGCTCAACGATGGAGCCTATGAACTTTTCTGTGTATCCCAAGCCCAGATGCTATACGAATGGTCCCTCCAGTTTGACAATCCAGTTGAAAAGATTGATGAGTTCAACGGCCTTGATTATAAGAAACAAATTGAACTTGTACCGGGTGTTGACGAAGGGCATTCAGGATGGACCTTCTCTGCAATGATTGTAATGGCTAAGATGTTGCATGAAGAAAACCCTAAACTATGACTAAAGCGTAAAGATTGTAGGTCTTATGGAAGATGTGAAGCACGACCTGTTTGAAAACCTAGATGCCGCAAACCATATAGTTTTGTCGCGTATCTATGACGTGATGCATCTTATATTGAAGAACATCAATCCGGAAGACGCTTTATTTATTAACAAGTTGCACGCAGCAGGTCATATCCTCGCACCCCCGCCCGCCTACCTTGAGGACCAAAATGTCGAATCAAAGACGGATGAAAGTTGAAGGCTGCAACTATTGTGAAAAATGGGGTAGAGGTATGTTTCCTCCGCATGATGCAGGTTCCAACTGCGAATCAGGAAAATATAATCACTGCACTTGCGATACTTGCTTCTAGGAGTTTATGGTGAAGGACTATCTTGTTGAGATTGGATGGCGGCTACTCGGTGTGGCCGCCATTATTTTACTTATTGCACTTGCGTTTGGTTCTATATGGCTATTCTTTTACCTCATATCATTAAATATGATCGTTTCTTATATATTTCTAATATCTGTTTGCTTGTTTGTTGTGGGCGTTATTTTTTACTGGCTTTATATCTTTGTTAAAGAGCAAACTGACAATATTAAAACCGCTGTGAGAATCAAACGACGCAATAGGGAAAACGGGAGCCGAAATGAAACGCTATGAAGTTAGATTCATCAATCCCTCTACAGGTCGAGAGGAATACGAAACGTATAATGCTCATGGTGTAGAAATAAGTCATTATTTTGTTTATTTCTGTGATGAGCGTGGCCGTAAGAAAGCCATTGTGTCTAATTTTATTTCTATTAAGGAGCGTACCACTTGATTGATTCTCTTATCGCACTAGGCGCAATTTATGGACTTGCTGGAACGTTTTACACTATCGGACTAAGGATGAAGAATGCCTAAACTAGTTAAATCTAATCATTGGGCTCACTACCGCCGTGGTGAGTGGGCTGAAATTGTTCGTGAAGACAAAAGAGTAGATGGACGACCACTTTGGGTGGTAAAATTTCCTGATGGAGACTCAGATATATGGGTCCAAGATGATGAGGTGGCTTCATGGGAATTCATGGAGGTCTAGAAGATGTTAGCGATTCTGCCGTAAATGCTGTGGTAAAAGTTCTTGATTCATTTGGAGTTAAGACCCCGCATAACGGCTTGCTTGCCAGAGAAATAATTAAAGCACTTGGCAATCAGCAACAAACTAGACTTAATTCAATGCCGCATCACAGTTATGGTCTCAACCAAGTTGGTTGGGATGGAATTGAAGAATAAACTTATAGGAGAAATATGGTAACTCGTTCCCCCGCAATTTTTTATGCACCACATGCTGATGATTCTTATCTGTCGATGAGTACAGATATTATTCAACATATTGACGCCGGTAGAGACATTATTGTGGTTCTAGCAACTCTAGGCTCAAGTCAATATATGCAAAACGTTCTCAATGGATCGGCGGATACCTATGAAGGTCATCGTCATAACCCTGCACTAGAGAATTATGAAGTTAACCCTCTAACCCCTACTGATATTACACTTGCTCGTGAATCTGAATTCATTTCAGAAATTGGAGCCTACCGCCTCTATGCCAATGGTAGAGTAAATGTTAGTTGGGGTGTTATTGGATTTCCTGAAGGTATTAGTGTAGACACTTCTAAGGATATTATTAGAGATTACGAACGTCAGTATCCTGCCGCTTCACATAAGGTCATGACTTATCTGGATTCTCATTCAGATCATCGAAACATGGGACAGGCGGCTCTTGAACTTAAGCAGGCCGGTTTGATCAGTGATGTTCGCTACTATGTTAAATACGAAGATCAAAACAGATCAGATGTCAAAGCAAAGAACCCTATGATCAACCGTCCTACCGCTGCTCAAAAAGTAGTTGTAGAAAGGGCTGGAAGGGCTTTTAGAGCCTGGAACCCCGCTCAAGGCTCGTACGCCTTTGGCTACCACTCTGTAAAGCCTACGTTTGATGCACTCTTAGCAGACACAAAGTCAGTCGTTCATATCTAAGGAGATAAAATGCTGGAACTAATAGGTGAAGATGAGTCAATTCTCAAAGTTGATAATAGTCTTTGTAACGAAGACGAAGCAAGTATTTATCTTAAAGTCAATTTTAGAGATTCAGTACGAGTGATTGTCAATATTGAAGAAATTTATCAGATTGTTGATGCTCTTTATGCAGCAGCGGGGCGTGAAGTTATTCCGCTGCGTGAGGAACTTATTGCTTTTGCAACTTTTAATGACCCAGATGGTCAGTATATTGAACAAGTTGTGGATGATTATCTAGCAAGTCTTGAAGAAGAGGACGCTGAGTGAGCGAAATTAAGAAGTACCGCAAAAAGCCAGTAGTCATTGAGGCTTATCAACTCAGTTACCCTTACGGCGATAATGCTTATGATATTGCTGAATGGTGCGGCGGAGAAGTCAAAAAAAATGACCACTTGAAATACTATGAAATTCGTTCTTATTTAGTTATTCACACTCTTGAAGGCGACCACCTTGCCAAGCCCGGAGATTATATTATCAAAGGTGTCAGAGGCGAGTTTTATCCCTGCGATATGGACATTTTCGAGGAAACTTATGATGAGGTAAAGCAGTGGGGTGATCATGATGTCACGGAGGTTTGAACTTCATAGAGATACTGATGTGTCCGGTATTTCAGGTACCGGCGCTGTTGTTGAAGGTATTGAGTTTACTGATGGAACGGTTAGTCTTCGCTGGCTTAGTTCGTTTAGGTCTACCGTAGTTTATGAGGGCGGTATAAAAGACGTTGTTGCAATTCATGGACACAACGGCGCGACTCGTGTAGTGTGGTTGGATGAAGAGGTAGACAAGACACCTACTAAGATTAAAAAGAAGCCTGTAGAGTGGGCTGCTGAAGAGGGTATTGTCATTATGGACCCTGACGGTTGGCGCCGTGATGGTAAAAGTTTTGATGAGCCAATTACTGAAGCGGATTATGTCTCACGCAAATGGATTTCAACCATTCGCACACTTCACGCTGATAAAAACTGGGTATTTTAGTATTGGATACGACACTCCTATACGTTTATGCGTATAGGAGTGTCTTTCTATAAGGGGGAAGATGCGTATACATAAACAAGACTTCAAGCATGAGGTTAATGGACGATTAGGTGCCATTCTCTTTTGGATGACAGGCAATGATGGTCTGACATATTGGGAACGACGCCAGTACGCAAAACAATGGAGGAAGAATCATTGGTGAAACACATTGATCGTAGATTTACTATGTATCTAGACCTTCTTACGAGTGTTAAAGATGTCCAAGATTTTCTCAGTGATATTGAAGCACCCGACGATGCTAATTTTGATGTTAAAATCACTAAGGGCGACCGTCCTTGGGAAAGCGACCAGGCAAGGATTGAAGTCAACTGGTAATTAAGTTTATAAAAGATCCTCTAGCAGTCGCTGAAGATCTAATTGGTACTAATTTTATTCAACGACTACCAGCGCCGGTACGTAATGTACTGAGCGGTCTTATTGTTATGACCTTTATTCTTGTCCCCACACTCATATTTTGCTCTCTGATTATTTCTATCACATCTATACTCCTCCTCATCAGTCTTAATTTTTGGCCTATCATTATTGTTCTAGGTCTATCAGTTATCATCTTCGTTCTCTATTGGATTGGAAAGGACTTTGATGAAACACCCTCTTGATTATGCCGGTGATATCTATCAGACTAAGAAAATTCAAAATCTGCCAAAACCACTGAGGCGTGTTGCTGGTGGAATGCTATTTTTTCTTTCTGTGATTATTCCAGCAGTAGTAGTTGCTGGGGCTATTTTTGGTGTCATTTATCTGCTTACTCTTTTTGCAACTTCTTACTGGTGGATTCCCACCATCGTTGTTGTACCACTTATTATTCTTGCTGCTTATAAAGTTGGAGGTTTGATTGATGAAGAATGATCCCATTTTTGTGAGTAAAGATTTGAGCGGTGATTTTGATATTCATCATATACCGGTGTCACTAGTAACGTCACTAAGAAATAACTATCCTGAAATCAACCAGGCTTTTCTTGAGTACATCAGTTCGACCAAGCCAGATAAAATTTCTTCAGTTGTTCGGCAGGGTGGTGTTACCTACGTTCGACTAATTTCTGGCTGGTTTAATATTGAACAAAATCGCTATGGTAGTCCCGAGTGGACAAAACATTGGGAGGAACTATGATTGACGAACAGGGATCTTATCGTGCCGCTCAGATAGAAAATTACTTGAACAAGGCACAGCAAAACTTGCAGACTTCTTATGACTGGATTATTGAGGCTTGGGATCTAGCACAGAAGGATTATCCTGCTACTCAGTTCAATGTCACAAATATTAAAGGAGGGTCCTATATCCTTTTGCAGCATTTGATCGAGGAAAAAGAGAACTGGCGGCGCTATGCTGAAAGTAGAAGGCGTGATGCCCATCTCGCCAACTCCGAAAGGGTTCAAATTGACTGAGATCAATTGGGAGATGGTCGCTGCTTATGCCAATAGCAGTGACAAATCAACCGCCCGCGCGGGAGAACAGTTTATTTACGATAATGCTATGAAAGAGGAATAATGGTAGTTTGGCCTTTTATCTGTACCTTTATTTTTGTTGGACTGCTCGGACTCAACCTTGCAGTAGGATTCACACCCTTCACCCTAGCCTGTGTTGTTTTCTGTGGGATTATGGCGGCGGTCTCCTGGGTAACTTTCTTTATGGATTCACATTGAGAGTAAAAGAACTTAGAGCACTGCTTAATCAGTGCAACCCCGATGACTACGCTGTGATTCGCACTCCGGACGGATTTTTTACTATCGAGCATCTGATACCGGACATGGTGTTGAGCGGGTCTGAAAAGGGATACACTTTTCTTGTGACCATGCCAACACCTGAGTACACCATCAACCATCAGCCGTGAGGGTATTATGAAAAGAGCAGACCGAACAACTTATATCATCGAGTTTACATTAGATGAAATGTATAAGATCAACAGCCTGTTGAATCTTATCCACCCAGATCAAGACGCTGAAGATAAAGAACTTATGGCCGAACTTCGACAAGTATTCTTTGTGAGGTAGTTATGAAGACCAACAAGATTAAGCACATAACTTACGAATTTACTTTTGATCCAGAAGAGGCCGAACACCTATATACCATCATGAATGCTTTTTTGGGTTTAGAGGGTTTTGGGGGTTCAAAATATCTAGCGGCAGAAATTCTTGAGGAGATGGAAAATGAAAACTAAAACTTACGAACGTATGACAGTCACTCTCACCAAAGATGAGGCTGTGATGCTTCAAGATTTTATTACAGCCTCTAAGTTGGACCGGCGGACCTATGACCATGCCGATTTTGTCCAAGAACTCTACGACACTCTAGCCAAATTTTCGGGGGTATCATGAAGATTAAACGACGTAGTGAAATAGTCATTGAACTAGATGCTAATGAAGCAGACGATTTCCGCAGTTTTCTTTACCGTGCCAGTACCGACCCGGAATTTTACTATTACGAGCAAATTCTTAGCGACATGTACGAAAAATTAGGGGCGGTGTGAGGCGGGTATGAATTACGAAAAAGTAAGCAACCCCATTTACAGGTTTGAATTCAACAGCGAAGAAGCAACAACTCTTTCCGATATCATGAACGCGGTTAGATCACTGAATGGTGCAAATGCTTTTATCCCGGCGGAGAAAGATTTGGCTGCCGCTATTCTTAATTCTTTTGATGACTCGGATCTCTAATGGGTAAATATATATGGGAGATGACAGAAGAAACTCATGTATATCTAGAAATGATTCTAGAAAAATTTTCCTATCTTAACAAAAGTAGTGTGTTAGACGATCATGCCCGCAATGTATATTTTGAACTCACCAACCTAAGGAAGATTGATGGCTGAACTACTTCAAGTGGTAGAACCTACAGAAAAGTCTTATGACATTAGGCTGGCTGAGAGTGAAATTTCGCTACTCATCTTTCTTCTAGACTTTACACACCAGTCAGCAAAAGTGACTTATCAGTCCCATGCCAACGGTCGTGTCTACCATGCTTTTAAGTCACATGTTGCAAAGAAAGCCGATAGCATTAACAACGCTTTAGTTGAGTGCGCCGGTTATAATGATGCAGAAGACTATATGGAGTAACGATGAAAATAAACTCAATGACAACTCATACTCTTGAATTAGACAATGAAGAACTAAATATTCTTCGTGAATCCCTAACATATGCTTATGAACACGACAACGTACCTGCCAACATTGACTATTTTTGTGAATGGTTCATCCCATTACTCACAGAGGCTTGTGTCTAATGGAAATTACCAAAGAAACCATATACACACTAACATTCACCCAAGAAGAACTAGACAGTTTCATACAAGATCTAGCACAGTTAGAATCAAATCGTATTATCAGCACAAACAGTCAAAAAATCTTGAACAGAATCGTCCAATATTACAACAAATAACACAAACCCGGCGGCGCGAAAGCGCCGACCGGGCTTTTTTATGCCCAAAATTAACAAAATACTACAAACAGTCACCAAATTTAGCATCATTTTTTATTGACATGCTATTATGCGTCCATTTTCAATCACACACAGTCACCAAACTTTGAAATACTGAAATTTAAGTCAGCGATATATGAATACGATGTGGTATTTCCTAACAAAAAATCAAAAACAATAGAGCGCACATTTAAATTCATAAACAAATAAGAATCCATGTAAGAATTCATATAAAGACAAGGGCTATACCTTATATAAGGGACAAATACACCCAACAATTGAATTTAGGGGGTATTTTTAATCAAATATTAGGGAAATAGGGCAAAAAATAGGCATTTTAGGGCATAATCGTTCGTTTTACCGGTACAATTGTTCGTTTTAATGAAACAATCAATATTAGCGCGATTACTCATTTATATCTCTGTCTTTTATTTTTTCTATTCTTAATTTTTAATTTGTAGTCTTACTCCCTCCTTCATCCTTCTTCTTTTGTCTCAGTTACCACCGTTAAGCCATGACACCAATGCAATCTCCTTAGCCTCAATGATTGTCCTAACCTTGATAACATTTCCATTAGGCATAGTCACATACGCACTACCGGCGACCTTTGCAATGGTGTAAGTACCGAACTCTGTCTTAGCCTCAATGTCGTTGTTCGCGATCTTCTTCCAAGTGATCGTCTTAGCCATGATCGTTCTCCCTGGTGGTTGTTCTCTCCTTGTGCTTCACACTCTACCCTATGTATCGACCTCTAATGGTGATTCCTTGAGGTGTGTTGCATGATCTTTTACCCCACCGGCCCCGCCCCCGTAGGGGCGGGGCCTAAGGATAATCAATCGCAGTAGCAGAAACCCTCAACGCACCCACACGGCATGATCTCATCGTCACCCCGGCACCCATCACAGAAGTCAACACCAGTCACAGTCCGCGCATCCTTGCGAGTACGGACATTAACGATCGTGTTGTGGTCCTCACACACCACCACCCACGCACCATCAGTACCGTCTAGACCCATCTCAGCAGCCTTACCAATGGTGAGCCCCTTAGGCGCCTGCACAGGTGCCACAACGGGGGTGGTGACCATTTCAGCGTGACGGGAGATCCAACGCTCACAAAGCGAACGAAGATCGAAAACGTCCATGATCCCGGTAGGAACGTGCGTCACGGTGAAACCCACAGTAGCGGGCTTGATCATGTAGTCGGTGCTGGTCATGGTTCCTTCTCCTCCGTTGTGGTTTCGTCTTAGGACGACTCTACAGGATCAATCGTCGTTAGAGCCCCATCTTTGAGGTTTCTGTTCATGATTTTTTAGATTGTTGTTGATCTTGGTTCATGATCGTAGTTAGTAAATCTAATCGACTAACTAACAGGTAGTTTCTTCTTGATCTTGGTAATGACTACACTGCCTGTTCCTCTACAGTTAAAACACCGGCCGTTATCCCATTGTGTAAATCGTTTGATCTTTCCCTCCCCTTCACACTTAGGGCATTCCATTGTTTGTGCCATTATCGTCCGCACTCCCCCGGATATGCATCACACCTAACATCGTCACAATGTTCACATAAACCGCGCGTAAATCCATTCCACTGAAAACGAACAACGACATTATCTCCGCAATGACATTTAGCGTCTGTACGCCACACATCATTAGACATATCGATATCCTTTCTCATCCACCGGCCCCCGGCCGAATTACCGGGGGCCAATTGCTAATATCAGGGGTGCTCACCATATGCGTCAATATCAACACGGCATCCGGTACAGAACGGCTTATCAATCTCGTCTGCACCGATACGCTCAAACCGTTCTGTAAAATCGCAGTAAATGTATCCGTTCATGGTCATTCCTCTCTAATAGATATGGATATCAACCGCGCTGAAAACGCTCGTGCATTGCAAACATCTTTTCAGCAGCCAACTTTCGAGTGTCGCCACTACCAACAGCATAACCATTAGTCATCTTACACCGCCAAAATCCCGTGAAATCGTCTCGCGTCATTGTGCCAATTACAACACCGTCAACCTCAACGCGAGCATATCCGGCCTCAACGGTCTTGATCTTGTACACGATCATCCCTCTCTCTAGGTGATGGCTTCACTCTACTCTAGGTATCGGCAAGATTGTGGATTTCCTGTAAGCGTTTTCCAAGATTTTTTAGCCTCCCGGTAGGGCCGCCCGTAGGCGGCCCTACCCAAGATCATCGGTTAATGAAACCCTCTCGCCACGCCGGAACCTTTTCCATGCATCGAATTGCCGTGTCGACGTCACCCGCCATGCTCAGAGGAATAACGACGGTCAATGTGTACCGGGCGGCAATTCGATCAGCAGTACTGGCCCGAAGTGTCTTCATGTACTCGGCATTCATCCGCTGGCGGGACTCACACGTCTTGAAGTGAGGACCACGCCCGTAGGTCCGAGAAACAGCGTAGCGCTCACCGGTCCAGTTAACGGTGTCCTGAAGATAGGGCTTACCGGTCGTCTTTGACTCTGCCCACCTCACATCGGTGGAGCCGCAACGCTCACACTTTGCCATGATCTCTCTCCCTTGTGAGTCCCTGCCCTTGTGTCTCTAGTATGCCCTAAGTATCGGCTTCCTAACCCCGTTTCTTGAGGTGTGTTCCAAGATTTTTTAGATTGATTGTGGATCATGAAGTTATCCGTATGTCATGACATGTGTGATTGTTTGCCGCAAGCAACCATTTTTGTCCAAAAAAAGTAACCGGCCCAATTAGGGCCGGTTACTGGTCAGGAGATATGCGCCTCAATAAATCCCTTCATATTCGGTAGAACGTTGTCGTAAAAGTTGCTCGCACTCTCTGCACTATCAAAGTAGACAGTAACTGTAGTGAAATCGTCCATTAGAACCATCCCCAATCGTTGTCGTCGTCTTCACAGTCGCATTCCCTATCAATACCGAGTAGTTCAAAAAGCCAGTTCATCCCAATAGTCCTCCACAAAAGAATCCCGGTCATAATTAATCATGTCGTCATCAGTAATGTCATCAGTGAAGTCAAGCATTAGACACCCGCTCAAAAACGAAAAGGCGCGGGGAGTCAGCCGGGTAACGTGAATTGTTAATCGTGCAAAAATTCTGCGCCTGATATTCTGTAAAGTTTTCACCCTTCCAGGTCTTTGAATACACAATATCGTCAACGACATTAACGACCACGTATCGCATTAGTCCTCCTCAAGATAACCGCTGTCGGTAACATGCTTAAGCAAACCCACCGAAAGGTCATAAAGAAAGCGGGCTGCGTAATCATCATTGTCAAACTCGACATAAACGCGAGTAGTCATCAGCCGTTCTCCCTAATCGTCTTAGCAATCTCAGCAACAGTATCGGCAAACTTAAGAAAGGTGTCGGCGTCAAATGCAATTGAGTCCCCAACAACTCCGCTTGCAGTCTCAATATCAAGGTAAACATACTGATCGTCTTCAAAAACCGTCACGGTCATTTTATTGCTGTGAATGTCCTCAAAAATACCAATAATATCGTTGTACATTTACTTCCCCCAATTCTTGAGCAGAGTAGTCATGTACTTGAGGAAATCGGCGGTGTCAAAAGTCACAGTAGCGTGATGCTCCGCCTCATCAGCCTCTTGCAGAAAAACAGTAACAGTCTTCCCATTATTAGATTGAGAGGCCATAACAAATCCGTGAGGGCTTTCACTGTTGAGTCGATATGCCGTAGCCATTAGTCGTTCTCCTCAAGAATCGTGCGGATAGTCTCAAGAAAATCGTGACGGTCAATGACAATACTTGCAGACTTACCGCCGTCAACAATACTAATGTAAAACCTCTCACCATTCTCGTGAGTACCGATCCGCGCATAAGCCTTACCGGTACTATCCTTATCAATTCGATAATTAGCCACAATTACCCCCTAGACATTCGGACGGCTGCACTAACGGCGGCGCGGTAAGAATTGCGATAAACAACAGTCGTCCACCCATAAAAAATTGAACGACCCGGGAGGCGCATGGTGTGCTCAACTTCAAAAGCATTTCCGACCCAAGTAATCACAACGTAGTAATCACTATTGCTTGCGACATGCTGTCCTGACCTACCGTCAGTCTTGAAGTTGAGTCGCTTCATTTCACTTCCCCTTAATGGTAGAAACGCCGTGAGCCGAAATGACGTGAACAGGCTTGCTCACAATTGCGCGAGGATTTTTAGCCTCACTGGCAAGGCGAGTCTTGTTTTCAGCGAGGTAGGAAGCGAAAGACATTTTAATATCCTCTCATTCGGGAATCCCAGAGTTAGGATCACAACCAATCCCAATAACCGCCGGTTATTGGGAAAGGCAATGACACTAAATCAAGCGGGGCGAGGCATAAGCGGAGCGTAACAACCATTTCGCTTCCGCTCCGCGTATCGACCGCCAGAATAATTGTGCGTCGTGCCATCATCCATAATGACGACAATTTCTCGACTAGTAACGTCACCGATGATCTTGCGAACACCAGAGGGAAGTCGCGTGTTCCTAGAAAAAATACCATTGACATGAAAGTCAATGCGAGCACGGAAATAGTCACGCATGTCAGGTCGAGCGCTAGCCATTTCAATAACCTCCACGAGATTGAATGAGTAGAACCTAGCCGATCGGGCCCCGGCGCGTCCTGCGACACGCCGGGGGTTCATGTATGTATCTTCGGGCACGCAGTGGTCAAACTCAAGCCAAACACACAAACTTTTTCAAGATTTTTTGTGAGGCTCTGTAGGGCTCTGTAACGCGAGCAAGGGGGCCGCTGGACCCGTGGGGCCTGGCGGCCCCCCTTAGAGGCTCTGCGTCGATCCTAGAGGCCCAGCCGGTCGGCCAGGCTGTCAAGAGACTTAGTGAATTCCCTATCCTTTCTCCTATTCTGTCCATTGATAATGTGATTCATAACAAAAGCAAGAGAATGGTCAGCATCAATAGCAGAATTGAAAGCCTCAATCATTTCAGTTCTCCTCAAGATAAACATATGCGGTCAGGTGCTCGCTATCGGTAATCGAATGAGTGGCGAACGCATAATCAAGAGCAGCCATAAGAATTTCCTTAACTTCAGTAGGCATTGCTCATCCTGTCATCAGCGTGTGAATGAAAATAGCACCGAGAATAATAGGAAGAATGATGACACAAAAGATAAAGAAACCGTAGATGATGGCTGGACCGAAAAGAATACGCATACCTTACCGGCCCCGCCGCTGACGGGCAGTCTGAATATCTCGCGTCAATGTCTCAAACTCGTGAGTAAGGGCGTCAAGTCGAGCATAATCATCCTTACCGATGGAAGCATTACCCATAAAGATGTATTCGATATTCTCAGTAAGAGACTTCAGAATCATTGCGCGAGTACGGGGAGCATCCATGATAATCAATCCTTTCCGACGTAACGGAGGACAGCCCAACCCTCCCAGACAAACTCATCATTGTCATTCTTGGGGGAATACATAGCGGCGACGACAACATAAATGCCAGGCTCATTCAGAATGTCCTCCGCAAGCATTCCGCCGATGTACTCGCTGTCATGCATAATCGGGCCACTGTAACCGTACTGGCCCGTATAACCGTCAGAGAAAAACTCCCAATTGTCAGAGTCAATCTCACCATCAAGAATGGCGGGAGTATAAACGTCCATGCGCGTGCTCACATCATGATTCTCACTAACCTCAAAAGCAATATCAAAAATGGTAATTGCGTCCAGGTTATCGACGGTAGCAATCATGATGATATCCATTCTGTGAGTAGTGGATGAATTAGTGAAGCAAGGAAAGCAATAGCGCTATGTCTATTGCTAACCCAATCACACTAAGTCAGGAATTCTCAACGTAAAGACGAAGCCAATTGCGGTTAAACTTATCCCCTTCATCCTGATAAGACCGCTCGTAATCGTCCTCATCCTTAATCCACTCAGTAAGGATGGCCTTAACTTCCCCGCGCTTACCTGTAAGCCTAGACTTACCGGCCTGGTGGTCCCAGACGTTAATTACCTCTGACGGGTGAGCCCCGCCGAAAGAAAGATCGATGTAAGAACCTCCCTTATGGGTGGCAGTAATGTGGGTACGGCGCTTAATACCCTTGTGGATGTAGGTAAGGGGGATATTCGCGGTGCCAGCCATGATTCTATCCAATCGCTAGTGGGTGATAACTATCTATCGGCAAGAAACGCTAGAACCTTTAGGCTCCCGTAGCCATCAGCCAATCGGAGTACTCACGCTCATACTCGGCATAAACAATCTCAGCGGCTGTCTCAGTCTCAAAAGCATGCACGCTGACAAAACCCTGTGAGTCAGTGTGGAGAACAAAGTATCCGATAATGTCGGATCGGAAAACGTTAAGGGACCGCATTTCATCATCAAAAGCATTGGCAATCTCAGTGACTTCCGCCGGGGGATTCTTGATAATGGCAAAATGTCCAGCATTAGACTCCACGTCACCGCCAGACTCATTTGCCCATCCCTGGCTGACCATGTAATCAAGAAATACGTCCCGGGCCGAATCGTACTTCCCGCCGGGAATGTAAGAGATAGTCATTTCAGTTCTCCTCTACAATCTCAAGGGTGTAAAGCGGGAAGTACCACGGGCTAGGACACTTGAGGTCAGCATCACTAAGAGCGTTCACAAGGAAATCGGATGCATCCTCGCCGAATTCGTTAACGACCTTGAACATGTCAATTCCTCTCGGTTGTGTTTAGTAATTCACGGAGTAGTCGGGGAGTATGAGTCGACCCGACTAAACCGAAAGCCACTAACTACTCAGAGAGAATCCTCAACCCAATTAGGGTAATGCGCCCCATCAAATGCACGATGCTCCTGCTCCGCAATTGTGAGGTTATCGGTATTCGGCCAGAATCCGCATGTAAAGCAAACCGTGTCGGTATTCATTTTGTTCACTCCGTCCAGTGTCCGACAGTGACATGCTCAAAATCGTCAGAATAACGGAACACAACGGCGCTAAAATAACTCTCACCATAAAAACCATGCCAACCGGAAAGGCTAGTCATTGTCTCAGTAATGCGTTGCGCGTCGCCCAAATCATAAAGGCTGTCACGGTACCGAAAGAAACTAGCGGAATCCTCACCGATTTCAATTCGGTTCCAATCAAGATAATCAAATTTGGCGCGCTCACTTGCAGTCAATTCGTATGCGTCAATAACGGGGCGGGGGACGTTATTCGTGGAAATCATCGCTTGACTCCCTTAGTTGAGTGAGCGTGACAAGTCTTGCAAGTGAAAATTCCGTTAATCATCCGGAATGCAATTCGGTTGCAATTCCATCCGAACTCACAACGGCGGATCTTGGTTGCCATCGTTCCGGCCTCTCTGTCGAGTAGGTTACCCCCATCCCATCGGCCCTAACCCTCAAAACCTTAAACAATCTTGAAAAGTTTTTTTCTTGAGCCTAAGGGCCTGGGCCGGTGGGGCCGGTAGTGAGTACCGGCCCCACCCCTCTAGAGCGTCCTAGACCCCTTACAGGGCCTGTATCAGCCAACCATCGTCAGCGCACGGTCAAGAGTTGCGAGGGTAGACGAGTCAAGATCATTGATCTTGCCGCTCACCATGCGCTCCGCGTTCCGCTCCGAACGGCTCGCGCCCCGGACGATGCTCCCGTGGTGTGCATAAGTATTCACGGCCTGCACGACCCCCATAGCGGTTCCCTTCCACGGGCTAACTCGGGCATCGTTATTCCAAAGAGCAGAAAGATTGTCACGGTAATTCTCCGACATAGTGACGGCGCGCTTAGAATCACTAGCGGGTGCAGTCTCAAGAGAAAGAAACTCAGCCCAAACCGCATCACTAACGGCAGTGGAGCAAAGAGTAGCAATCTCAGCGGCAATATCGTCAGCATCATTGTGGACAATATCAAGCGCGGCCCGAACATCAGAAATCTTAGAAAGAGAATTCTTAGTGTGCTTGACCTTAATAGTCGTTCCCGCGCTACGCGCAATTGCGAGGGTGTTATCGCACACAACAAAAGTAGAACCGCGCGTGTAACCGGTGGAAAGAGAACCGTCAAGAGAAGTAGAACCACAAAGGTAGGGGCGGAAAGTAATTCCCTCCGGAGTATCGACATTCTCGGGCATTTCAATTTGCACCCATGCCTGGGCGCCACCCTTGAGAAGACCGGCACTAGCAATTTGGAGGTTTGAATCGTCAATAAGCGTGGAAATGTTATTGATAAGCCACTCAGTATATCCGTGAATTCGATACCCAGACTTAAAGACTCCCATAATGGTCCCATTATCGGGACGCACAATCACCTGACGGTTAGGGTCAGTAACCGTGCGGTCGGGAGAAACACCATCGGCATTCATAACACCCGGAATCGTCACAGAAAGCGGCAGGCTAATCGGCTCCCAGGAAAGAATACGCGAGCGAACATCCTCAACCGGAATTGCACCAGCATAGTGATTCGTCTTATCACCCTGGCTACGCTCCGAGTAATGCCATGCCTTGCCACGCTTGTCAGTAAAGCCAATGAGCGTGTTCTGGTTCAGCCACTCAAGGGATTCGCGAGACATTTTGAATTCCTATTCTGTGAGTCGATTTGCTATCTCAGTTTAGAGACGCAACGAAAGTCACAAACTATTTCTAATTTGTGACTAACGCAATGCCACTAAGCCTGCACAATGGTGGAGGTGGAATCCTTGCAATCGGCACACTTGTCAATTCGATTAGCAAGTCTGACAATCGCGTAAAAACTGGTGTCGCTAGCGAGCATACCGTCGCACCAGTCACATACTATCTTCCACATTGCCGTCACCCCAAATCATCGAATCAAGATAGTCATTCACAATGTCAGAGTAAGTAGTCTCAATCATGTCACACCGCCGTCATAGAGTTAGTCGTCGTGAACCGGTCGTTTGAAAGGTGAAAGATAGCGACCACCTCAGAATCAATCTTGCGGGCAAAGTCGTGAATTTCCTTCTCAGCAAGAAAGATCTCAGTAACTCGGTCCTGGGAAGACCAAGAGGGGTCGGGGTTAGTGCGGAGATTGCGGATAAGACGCTCATTCCACTTGATAGCAGAAACGGCGTCCCGTGCGTGCTTGCCCATGATGATATCTCCTAGTTCTCAGAAAGAGGCGGAAACGAAAGAGTATGCAATCGCGTAAAGCGCGAGCATAACCGCAATGGCCCGGAAAAACTGTCCGTCAGTCATTTTTCCCTCTCCTCTGTGCTGGTGACACCAATCTATCGGCATTTGCCACGCGAACGTGAGCGACACGCCGGAAGTTGTCAGCGTGACCTAGGTCACAGAGGACGGGTACCGACCAGCCGCCAGCCCTGGCGGGAGAGTCTGTCCCACGCCGCGCGGGAAAACTCCACCATCATCGTCCGGCCGTTGTCCTCATTCTTGAGAATCATCATCATTGTCACCTCTCTGTGAAATGGGAATGAATAAGTGAACAACAAAAGCCATAAACTGTCGCATAGTTTATGGCTAATGCAATTCCGTTATTCACTTGCCGTCGCGCACCCAACCTTTTGCGCGAGCGAGGCAGGGAGTCGTGAACACAATTCCCTTGTAGGGATGAATTACCTTTCCGTTCGGGAGCGTGACCGTGCGCCATGCCTTGACGCCGTATCCGAAACCGTATGCGACCACCTGATAAGTGAGCATTTCAATTCCTCTCGGTGATTGAATAACCATTTACATATCGGGAGTAGTTAGAGGTTAGTTATTCAGGATTCGCGGCGGATCTTGTTAATGTAATTCTTAATCTTTCGCATTGCCGGAGTGTTGTACTCATTTCCCAGACAAATGTAATTGCCATTGTTCAGCGACATACCGTCCAGGCGCCTATCGAAAAAATCCTGCCAATCAATGCGAGCATCATTACCGTAGAAACCCTCTTCAATGCTCACGCAATCGGCGAGAATTTCATCGGTAACATCATCGGCGGTAATGATTTCCTGATAAGTCTTAGTAATACCGGTCTTTTCGGAAGTAATTGTGTAAGTACCCATTTCACTTTCCAATCTCTCCCGATATGTAAAAAGCCATTCAATCAAGATCAAATGAAGCTTTTCGCATATCGCATATCCGCTCCCTACTCTGCCTTACCCGTCCGTTTTTGCGGATCGGATAGTGTAGGTGCTTTCCGCATTGCTAGGCGCAATGGTCGGGCACCCGTACACTCGGGGCGAATCTATGTAGTTGAGGTCTGGTGCGTATCGGTCACTCTCCGGAGCCCTGCCTCTCAGCCGCTCCCCGGGGTGATGAGAAGAACATTACCGGTATCGGGTCTAGTTGGAACCATCTTGAGCAACGTGTCGTGTCCCTACTTTGGGGGACACAGGGGGACGACGTGTCTGCCACAATTGATCTTGAGTCTGTGGTACTCGCGCGCACGCGCATTCCTTCTATCTAGATTGATCTCTAGGTAGTTGTGTATTGCAACTATTGAACATACAACCATTGAACGCTCAACCATTTTCAAGATCGTTTCTATGCTGCACCCGCTCCCACCCGCCATGCATGGCTATGCGGCCCATATGAGGCCCTGTAGGGGCCCTGGGAGCCCCTAGGGGCCCGGTTTGGCATCGGGATGCCATCTAGGGTGCGTTCGTGTCTCAGCGTGCATTTCCGCTGGTCAATACTTAGATCAAACTACAGTTTTCATGATCCAATGGCACTTTGTCAGGACATTTGACTATGCAAGATCATGAATTTGTATGCATGTCCGCTATGTCCGTTTTGAGTGGTCTGTCCTATTTTGGCATATTTTGTCCGATTTGACCGTTTTGTCCATGATCATCTTTTCAAGATCAACGATCATGGAAATGGTTGCCTCGGGCAACCGAGTTGTTGATCATGGGGAAACACCCCTTTACGATGGCGGCCAAAATGCACAGGGCCCCCGGCCTTTACGATAGAAGCAAAAACCACATGGATTTTTTCTCAAAATATTTTTTATTTCAATTTTGAAAACACAAAAAACCCCCACCGATTGTGTCAGTGAGGGTGAATGTGTGTAAGTCAGAGATTGTGTCTCATACCTTACGATCATCAATCATCGAACATTGAAACCAAGAAAATCAGCAGCAGCCGACCAACTCGGCGGGAAGTAAACAAAGAATCGAGCGATAAGGTAAAGCGCGTAACCGGGAACAGTGTAAGACGCAAGCACCTTGAAAACATTCAGCATAGCGGACTTGTCAAGGGCAGTAGCGGAAGTAGCCACAGTAGGTCTCCTAGGGTTGTTATTTACGATGGACTCAGAAATAGTGGGGGATTGTGGTGGTGGTAAAACCTTAGTTCGTGCAGGCTTATTGATTACCTGAGTAGGCTTGACATCTCTATCTGATTCACTACCGTCATATCTTCCATTAGGAGACCGGCGGTAAGTGACCTTAGGCTTTACGGCATCAGAGGAATTAGGCGCTCGATAATCTCCATCCAGATTCGCATTTCCGTCCGGCTGAGAGAGCGAGCCCCCATCATATCCGGAGGAATCCGAAAACCCATGCGCTTCTCATCCTCCTTAATCTCATCATTAGCCCACTCAATAGCCTTCTTCTTAAGCGTTGCAAGATGCTCAGACTTTCCGTCCTTACGAGCCACCTCACGAGCGGCCTTAATGAGATCACCCGCCCACGGCTTTGCAGGGTAACGAAGCACCTCTACATCATCGGGGATATCAGGAAGTTCAAGAGAAAGATGACGAATAACACCCAGAGAACCGTCAGGATAGCGCACAAGAGCAGTCTCATTAGTGCCGTTCATCATCTCCTTCATCATCGTTGCGGTGACTGGCTCAGTAGTGTTGTTCATGCATTACTTATCGTCCCTAGGAGAGAGACCTTTAGCCCTGTATGTAACGAACAGGTTACGATGGAGTGAGATTTTTACACTGTTTAGTTTTCTAGTGAGATTTTTGAAATCAATGAGATTTTTAGAAACTATTTGAGAACTACAATAAAATTCATTTATAGCCTTATAAGTATGTTTTATTAGAGTCAATGTCTTTACTGAAATATCAACTTTAAAATAATAGATTTAATTTTTTGACTTAATCTGGTTGAAGGCAAACTAAAGCCTAACAAAGACTTTAGAAACATCTGTATAGTGAGGTTTCCAAGACGGAGGAATTACGTTCCGTATCGCGGCATATATCTATTACTCATCGCATAATATAGGACAGGCGACCCGTGTTGCCCTATTGATAATAGATTCATGTGACTCGGATATTCATAGGTCACTTCTTTTTCCCGGTACAGGTTCGGCCTGTAAAGCCTCGGGCAATGCATGTGTATCCCCTTGCCCACCAAGGATGGTTCTAGAAAAACAAAGAGACCCTAGAGGGGGTCGCGCTTCCCTCTAGGGTCTCAATATTACTGTATTGAATTCAATACAACTCTAGGACCTCCGCGCGACCTTTGTCCTTCATGAGTATTGTAAGCAGATAAAATGGTAGTGTCAAATTTTAGATGCTTCCTTCTTCAGATCATCAATATCAATGACATATTCTAGCCTGCCCTGTCGGGCGGTTGCTAGTGTTGCATGAATTTGAGCCTGTGTTAAAACATATCCATACCTACCTTTATCGATAAGAGTCATGTTGTCGAATCGAGTAAGTAGTTCTTCTGCTTTGTTGTAATGATCAATGTTAGACATTATTTCTCCTTGTATTGTCAACTCTTATTATGATAAAGATCATTAAATGCTTCTGTAGGAGTGTTACCCTTGCCTACATTCTTATCGTTAATTCCGTTGAACCATGCTGCACATGCACCGTCATCGGAATAAATATCGAATGGAATACCGGCGGGATAAGATTTAAATGCCAGCCATAGTCCCCCTTCATATGCTCCACCGTAACGAGTATTGACAATAGTAACGGCACCAAGATTCTTCACGTCATCCTCCATAAATAATTAGAAGCGTAACGGCAATTAAAAGACCAAAATAACTGACAAAAAGGAGTGCAATGGTCTGCCAACGTTCCTGCGTAGTCATCCAAGCATATGACTTAGGCCACGTCAAGTACTTCACGATACCTCCAAAAATCGTCAAGAGTAGTCAAAAGGTATATGTTAAGTCCTATTCATACGATAAATTGTTTTAATTATATAAATATAGCAACCTGTCGCATAAATTATGCCTAAAATCATCATTCGTATATTGATTTCATAATGGCCGTCCCAAACCATCTATTCTTATTTCTATCTAAAGCAATATCAACAATCCTTTCTACAAAATGATTGTCTTCAAGGGCTGCTGTGGCCTCCCAATACATATAGTTCCAAGCCTGTTCCATCCTAGAAATGTGCGGAATGGTCAGCCAAAGATTGTCAGGAGCAATGCCAAGAAGTTCATAAGCACTTTTTATTTCTTTTGCTCCAATAAAAGGAGCCTCAACTTCTATTTCATACATTATTAAACCTAGCCTTAGGAGTTAAATGCGTCTTCTGAATCTAAATAATCAAGAATCTTAGAAATAATAAGATCTTGACCCGCTAGATTACCATCATTATAGCCATGAAAATACGCGCCGACATGACTCGTAAGATTGCTCTTTTCAAACACCTCATTATCTTCAGGCAATGGCGCTGTAAATGGAGTGGCACGGGCGGCGTATAGATATGCCCTCAGACTTTCAGTGAACATCTTTATCCGCTGTTTCAAGTTGAGATAAAAATATCTGATTGCCTGTGTCATCCAACACCATTACATCATGGAAAACCCGCTCCATGTCGATAACAAACTGATCATTTTCGCTTATGTCGTTAACATTGTTCACTTTAATTCGCTGCATAATATCTCGCTGGCACAATCTCCTCATTGATGTAGTGAAATGCTGGACTCTTTATTGCCCATTCACTAGGGTTATCATATATGGGTATGTCTCTATTATCCACCATCACTATATTGATACCTAAATCTAATGCCGCTGCAATTCTATGGTGACCGTCACAAACCCATTGACCACATACACTAGCAATAACTAATTCAAGTTTGTTTTGATCGTAATACCTTACGAGTTCTTCTACCATCCAATAATGATCGTCTTGTCTTTTGAACTGGAACACCTCAGCGTTAGAAAACGGCTCATAATTATCGCAACAAGAACAAAACGCTAAATATCTACCGTCACCGATGTATTCAATTTCATCTGTGAAACCTTCACAACATTCGGTACAAACAATAGATTCAGCATATTCCCCCGCGTCTGCAAGGCGCATAAATAAAAACTCTTGAGTCTCAACAAGCCAAGTGTCAGTCATTATCAGTCACTAAAAACATAGTCCATACAGTTCTTATTCATCCAATTCTTCAAATATGTAGGAAGCATAGACTCTCCACAGGGCTCAAGTCTAATACCATCGGGTGTGTAATGGAAAGTGAAAGTAATATGGTCACGCTCCCGCCGGACCCGACGAGCCTTGAAATCAACAGCATAACCTCGGTACCTAACGCTCATTTCTTGACCTTCTTTCCATGACCGACATGAATTACCCCGCACGGGCATTTGTAAGGACGTAAACCGGGCTGAACTGAATTAATCTCAATAACCGCCCGGTCTGCTTCCTCCCATGTACGATACCACTTCTTGTAGGGAGTAGGACAGACTGCACCATTACTCTTTAATGATTTTTTAAATTGTTTACTTCGTTGTTCTTGGGCCCGTGTTCTACAAGATTTACTATGATATCGAGGAGATGTATCACTTTCATGATTAGGCACAAAAATAAAGGGCTTCAAGCATCTAGTGCAAATCAAGTTACGAGGTTCCATTGTTATTCTTTCGCAAATATACATAGCGCATAACTACTGCATATAACCAGCCGAAAGTAAAGTTAAACATGATCCAAAGAATAAAGACGTACTTGTTAGTGATACCCTTCCTATCCATATTCCTTTTGACATTCGCCTTGGATTCATCAGTCATTGCATCGGGATACAGTACGCCAAGAGACACAAAGGCTCCCATTAAAAATCCGGTAGCACAATATACATAAATAATTGAAAAGAGCAGGCTCATGATCTACTCCAAAACGTATCGACATATCTATAGCACATATTGGTTGGCGCGGCTAAATATTCTGGTTGAATTGAATACCACTCATAGAACTCAAAACCTTGAATAGAAGAACGCTTGAGGAATTTATATTTAGTCCGCACGATAAGCCACCTCAGGACGCCGGGTAAGAAAGTAAAACTTGAAAGTCAAAGCAAAAGCCTTAATCTGCCTCTTCCACGGAGCACGATCGCCCAACTTCTTATTATTTAAAACATTCCACATTAGCCGCATCATCTGAAAACGATTCCAGATAGTTGCGGGCTTAGTAACAATAGGGAAAGGATACTCAAAATCTTCAATCATTATTGTCTCCCATAAAGTAAGACTTTTGAGTACGCCAGCGGCGCTCTGACTGTTCAATATGCTGAAATTTAGACCTTTGGGAATAAATAATAGCCATAGCGATAGCAATACCCTCTCGCTGATGAAGAGCATTGGCGGCAACATCAGCAAATGGGTTCTTAGATTCGGCAGTAAGCCTATCAATCTCAGTCGCTAGTGCAGTATAGATTGAGTAATCAGACATTATTCCTCCAAAATTTATCTACAGGAATCCAACAAAGAGAAGTGCGGCTTAGTCCGTCAACTTCATAACGCTGCATCCATTCATAAATAAAAGAGCCATCAGAAAGCATATACTTGCCTTCAAATTTGTATTTAGGTTTCATTGAGCAATCTCCATCCTTCCCAAAGGATAATCCAGCAAACAAATAATCCTGCAAGCCGCCAGTTCACTGCCGCCAGAAAAATTCCAAACATAACAAGGCTTGCTAGGTTATATTTAAATTGACTCATCGGCTCCATCCGTTCGTAAACTTCAATGTTTTTAACGTTTGTATATCGACCAATAAACTTGTATTTACGTCTCACTCGCTCCCAAACCCATAGTCTGTCTTCCAAAATGCGTAAACGGGTACAAAGTAATAATTTTGTGTTTCATTATTACTATTGACAATCTGCCACTCATACATTACTGTACCAAAAATATTTTTGTAACTACCAACAAATTTCCAACTTTCCTTCATGCTGCCATCTCCTGCTCATAAGACATGTAGAACCGCCAATTAGAAAGGAAGAACTTAAAAGTGATCTTAGACTCAACTTCTGTGTAAAACTGCTTCAGTTCAGTAGCATACCCAATGCTGTACTCTTCCGCCCGCATTTCCTGGCGGTTCCTCGCATCGTAGTAAGCCTCCATCAGCGCACGATGCCAGGCGGAGCAATTGTGCTTACGGCGCTTGCCGTGGTCTCTACACATCGTCATGCCTCCTGTATCGGCTGCTGTAGGTCAATACTAAAGCGCCCCCGTGTCCTGGTCAAGAGGACACGGGGGCTAATTTTCAGACGGCTCGGGAGTCAGACACGGGCGGGGCGTAGGGAGCCAGGCGAGAGACAACAGGAAGATCAGAAAGATCATACAGCGCAATATAACCATTCTTCTTAAGCGTCTTAAAACGGCAATCCTTCTTTGCATTACTCATCTTAGACTGCCACTTCCCACAAGACTTATCAGCCACCTTAACAGCGGCGGTATTGATCTTGATCTGATTCTCAAGGCCAATAGCATTTGCCGGGACAGCAGTAGCAATCATCATGACACCAGCAACGAACAGGCCAACAATGTACAGAACGACTCGCATGTTTCCTCCTAGTAGGTTGTTACCTATCTATCGGATGGGTGAAGCCAGACCTTAAGCATCTAGACCTAGAGATTGTTCCATACCATGATCCAAACCCTCATCGTAACCGTCACTATAACCATATTCTCGACCCTTATTAAATCCCGCTCGGTATGCATGCTCTAAATCTGAAATTTGAAACTCTTTTGTATGGTTAGTCCAAATTGATGTGTCAAAATACTCATTGAATAATTTCTTAATCTTGTCACCCATTAATATTCCTTTGCCCAGTGAGCACCTGCATTAAATCCATTCTCATAACCTTTCTTGTATCCTTCATCAGCACCATGAACGCTACCGTCTAGTCTACCTTTTGTATAACCACTATCAAATGCTTCTGTAAAAAGATCGTAGTTAGGAGAATCAAAATAAATACCATTAGCGTCCAAAAAATTATGACGAGCCTGATCCTGTGGATTCATAGGTGTAAATCCTTCTGCGAAATAGTCAGATAGTTTTTCATATTTATCATTCATATCTTTCTCTTCCATCTAGACTGTGATGAATAACAACAAAACCAGACCCCGCCGGTTCTATGTTAGGTCCACATAAACAATTATCTTCAACATGTTCAATAAGATCATTAACGGGCAGTGTGTGAATGATCACGATCCCGCCTGTTTTCCACATCGAAAACAATTATCGCTTCGATATATATATTCAAAACCAACAATCTTTACATACTTATGACCAAAGATAAAACCAAAGATACCTAAACATTTATTCATTTAAACACCCGTAATCTCTGTTTTAAATCGAATTTCCATAAGACCTCGCTCTATATAATGGTCAACATCCCGGGGGTGGACCATAAAATCACAACGTCCATAAAACCCTGTTTCGTTTCTTTCTAATCGAGCAGTGCATCTCTTACGAAAGATTTGCCAACCCCTAGGCCAATAAGTATTAATCTCAGTTCTCATGTTCATTTTGTGAACAAAATATTCACTAAAATCAGTCACGAGTCATCCTTACATAAATGTCAGCAATTGCTTCTAACAACTCTTCATGCTGTGTGTCGTCAAGTCGATCAATAAAAAATTGTAGATGTTCATCTCTATAATCAGACAAAGCAATGATAAGAATATCAAGAGCAGGCTCTAACTCTTTGAGATCTTCTTGAATCTTTCTAATACTAGGTCTTTTATCTAAAAGTTCTTCAAGCATTATTCTCCAATGCTAGCAAAATTGCATGACGTACTTCACCGGTAAGAACAGTATTAGCCCATTCATTTTCACCATAAGTGTCTGCGCTTTGACAAAGATCTAGAACAGCACTAACGGCTTTACGGTACTTATCATCAGGCATTAATCCTTTTCCTCATAATAATATTCGTCTTTATAGTCACTTACATCAAAATCATAGGTGGAGCCGCACACCGGGCATTCCCAATAACCTGATGTTCCATAATCATTGACAATACCCTCTACTGTACCCTCATAAACACATGCTGCGTAGTGTCTACTATTACCGAGTTCAAACTCGGCATCGCATTTGACATCAATCATCATTTCAGTTTGATAAATACCAGAACCACGCATACTCCCTGGTGGGTAATTAGACAATGAAACTCTCCAATTCCTGTATCTCAGAGATATGACAATAGTAAGTAAAACTGAACCCCGGACCATATTTTGTCCTGTAAATATCTTCATGACAGAAACAACAAACTGTATTGTCTTCTTCACTTGGATATGCGCTGTGGTATGCAATAGGTATATTACTCATCATTAATCAAGAGTTGCCTCAATTCCCATGCAATAGCATTATATGGAGCGGCTGCATCAAGTTGCTTGTTGATGTTGAATGGAGACTGTAGCAGATGCCCGGCGTGACCTTCAAGGTTTTCTGCAAGATTTTCTATCCGTCGTCTAAGTTCTAGGCTGATTATCATTAATCCCAATTCTTCAAAAAGTCACGAATACGCTCAACATCATTTTCATTAAGAATTACAGTTAATTTGCTATCGCCCTCATTCACAGAAATAAAAAGCATATCAGTAATAGTTTGAATAAATACTACACTAGTGCTGTTGAAAAACTGATCTTCAATTTTGAGAACCTTTTCCTCAGGCATGCCACTCCTTAGTCTTTGGTCCTAGAACGGGAGTAAGAAGAATACTGCCATCACTTTGCTCATCGACTGCAAAAACATCACCCGGATCTGCAAACCCCGTGAGATCAATAGAGCCGTCAGGCTCTAGATCGATACTAACATTGGGCTCACCGGGAAAGTTGGGGTCACTCCACATTTCAATCATTTTGTAGGCCACTTGTAATATTCATCAGCATTTGTCTCTCCAATTTGCTCAAGGAGCCAATTACTAAAGTCCGTCTTTTCATGTCGCTGCCAATAATGATCGTCTACACCAAAAGGCCAGACTCTTGCAATAGCCGCTAGATGCCTCACCGTATCCTTATCAAGTTGCATCAGTTCCTCCCAGCAATTCAATAAGACGCACCCTGTCGTGTGCAGAGAGAACAAAAGCGGCGGCATGGATGGGGCCTCTAATAAGAATTTTATATGAACCATTTACGTCATCATCAAGAGCAAGATAAAGATTTACTTCTGGCAGTTCCGCATCAATGAAATGCGCGTCAGTAAAATCAAACATCATCATCCTCCGTCATCGTAGCGTCGTATTTGTCACAGACCCAGGAAGCGCCGGATCTTTGCCACAAGCCCTCTATTACTCTCTCGGGGAGAATCTGATACAGGGCTACATATATGCGGTGTAGTAGGCTGTCGGTTATTTCTAGCAATCGCATCTTCACGAATCCGCTCCATTTCTCTATCTAATTTGTCCTTAAGCATCTTCCATCGCAGCACTAACTCTTCGTCGTCAGTATCAATAGGAATACTTGCATATCCCCTATTGCGCTTGGCATTGAGAGCCAATTGTTTACGAGCATCTGCAAGATGCTGTGCCCGTTGCTCGGGAGTTAGGCCGAATTCATCAAGCATCATAATCTTTCATAATATTGTTCAACTTGAAAGCAAAGGTGTTTAGTGTTTGAGTCGATAGAAATTCTGAAGTAGTACCCTCTGCGGTTTCGACGGTGAGATAAAAATCGGGACAATCGCTATATTTAGAAATTTGTACGATGGTTCCATCATTACCATAAAGATTAATAGTTGCTTGTAGTTCAACCATTAGAGAGTAGTCCAATCAGACGCATTCGGTCACGGCCAGAGAGATAGAATTTAGATTCTGTGGTTTCGAAAATAATGCTGTCACCATCATATTCTTTATAAACTTTCATTTCAATCATTGGCATCCAGTTATCACCAAACTTCTCCATTACCCCTCCTCAATGTAAGTAATAATTGCCTTGAGTTCTTCAGCCGGAACATGAATCTCCATCAGCATTCCAAAACCTTTAAGTTCAATTCTTATTAGATCCCGGCCCTCTAATACACCGCCAGGACTGATACCCATCCTCATCTTATTTCCGATAACTGCATCATGGATAGTGCGAAGTGGTCTCATCACACTTCATCCACCGCAAAAATAGCAACAAGAAAACTGATAAAAGCGGGAATAATAAAAAGAAGGCCAGTCCAAAAAAGTTGTTCACCATTTGTGTCAGACCAAATAGCACCTAACCAAAGGCCAAACACACATAGTGAAAAAAAGATTAGTGCTCCAACAGCAACCTTAAGAAGATTTTCAGACTCCATCAGTTATTTGTCTCCTCATCATCCCAATGTCCACGCTGCGACATGTTACGAAATGTGTTCCGATCATAACGAGGATTGGAGAATCCGTCGCTCTCATTGCGATAGGTTGCACCGTTAGGGATATAGGGGTACATCATTCCTCTTTTCAGTCCACCCACCGCTCCGGCGGGTATGAGATAAACATAGGGCATTAGGCCGTTCGGGTCAACACTTCAAACAAGATCATCAAAGACGACTTAACATCATTCCATTCAAGCCATGTGTACGTAACTAATCCACTTAGAATGAACACAAAGGCTCCCGCTAAAGAGGCTTCCTTGCCATACGTCTTGTGCGCCCGGTGTTTAGCCATCACATAGGGCAGTCAACGTGACTGTAGGGCGTACATGTATCGGGTTCACCGAACCGGCAGCCGGTGGCGAGCATCAGCATGTCGTCAAGGCAGCAGGGACACACGTCGTCTTTTAACTCAAAAGCATTGCTTCTACAGATAGAACACACTTCATTATTGGGATCAAGAGATGCGATAACATCCCATTCGCTCACATCTCTTTGGGTAGCAGACTGAACGGAATACATCATGCTCCTTGAACGTTTGGCTTTCGATGTAGTCTCAGACTAACAGTTGCCTGACACTCATGTGTAAGAATCAACAATATAGATTAATCAATATTGGAAGCATCTGAAATATAGAACTAAACAAATAAGTAGGCCCCCACCGGAGCCTACAGGTGGGGGCCTACTAACGAATTGAACTAGGCTGCATCGACTTCAAAGATCAGAGTAACGATCTCCCGATTCCCCTCTCGACGGCGGGTGACGTGGATCGGCATAGCATCATGAACGGGACGCGCAGGCTTATCCTCTACAGGCTCAGAGTCAGTGCCATACTTCTTGCGAGGATTGGCCTTGTTATAGGCTTCAATCACATTCTTACCTAACCGTCCACGCTTACCAACATCCATCCCCTTAGTTTCGGCCCATTCCCTAACGTCAGAGAGAGTAGACATGATCCCTTTCTATGGCCTAACACCTTGCTAGGTCCATGTAAGAGAACTTACTCCCCCGTTCCAACTACGTCAAGTGCATGTAGACCAGACGGTCTAGCCTCAATAGAACGGTGGATGTTAACTCTTTCATGTACACAATAAATTTCAACTACAGGATCATAGCCAGGCTTCTTAATAAGGAGAGCGACACTGTTAGGAATGAACTTATGAGTGTCACCGAGAAAATCGACTACAGTTCTTGACTCATTGTTTGAATCAATAATAGTATCGCCAACTCTTACTGAAGTAATCTCAATCTTATCCATGAATCTCCTTAGGTAAACGAAAAGGCCACTCAACTTTCGTCAAGTGGCCTCATCGTTGATGAATCAAACCGTGATCTCAGTCTGCTCCCCGTCGACCGGAGCCTCAAGAACAGCGGCCCCGCCCTCATCCTCAACCTCAACGCTCTGCTCATCATCCTTCAGAGAGTCCATAGCGACAATCTGAAAACTGGTAGAAGAGGCAGCAGCAGCCTTAGCCTGACGGTCAGACCAATTAGCAGCGAGGTCAGCCAGAGTGTTGTCCGCGTAAGCCTGAAGCACGTCAGCGTGAATACGACCACGCGAACCCAGCGGGATACCGGCCTCAAGAGCAGCCCTACGAATCTCCGTAGTAGAAACCGTCTTCTGCCACGGGACGGTACGCCCGCTCTCGGTCTTACGCTTACCCTTCAGAGCAACCATGCTACCAGCGTCGGGCTTGATGTTGGAGTCGTACTTGACCTTGTTGCTCTTGTTGTAAGCCTCAATGATCGTGGAGTGGAGGCGACCCCTGTTGGAAACGGTGTGACCATTCTTAGTGGCCCACTCGCGAACGTCGGTCGGAGTAACGATGACAGCAGCCTTAGCACCCATGATGATATCTCCTATTTGTCGTGGCTTCCGGGCCGTTCCCGTCTGCCTTGATGTAGAGAACTCTACTCCCTATCTATCGGCCCCACAACCCCTAACTTGAGATTCCTACCAAGATCTTTTAAGAAGTTTTCATGATCTTTTGTACACGCTCTTGTCTGATCAAACTATAGATCTCCTTCTCAGGAACCGGTAGGTAGTTGTGAGCATCTACACCGACATGAATTTGCAAAGTTCCATTTTCACTTCTGCTAATCATTTTATTAGAATGGATATGACCGTGGATGATCGGAATGCCATTATCTTTAAATCTATACTCTTTATATCTATCTTCACCATGTGAATCAGAATCATAAGGAAAATGAGATAAAAGAACATTGATACCACCGATAGTCAAAGCCCCGCCATTGACCCAAATGGAATTAAATTGCTGCTCGTATTTTCTTCGAAACTTATTAATTTCTTTCTTCTTATTGCCCTTGAAGATTCGGTCATGATTACCTGGAATCAAAACCTTATATCCATTGAGTTTGGATGCCATTGGCAGAGAGTCAGCAATTGGTCCTAATGCAAAGTCTCCTAGATGATAAACAATATCCTCTGGTTTAACTATGGCATTCCAATAGCCAATCATAAACTCATTCATCTCTTCAGCGTCAACAAACATTCTATTAGCAAGTTTGATGATATTAGTGTGAGAGAAATGATGGTCACTTGTAAAAAATCTATTCATAGTTTTCCTTTCATATACAACTAAACCCCCGCCGATTAGCGGGGGTTTAGTCAGAAATTTCCACTTACATACCATTTACAATCAGAACAGGTGTAATTCTTGGTGCACCACTTACATCCTGGCTGACCCTCCGCATTTGTATAGGACGCCATCATATCCCACATCTTAGGACATGATGAAGTACCATGATTACCCCTACACCAAATACATTTAAGAGGCTTAGACTCAATTTTCTTCTCAAGGCGATCTAAATAACTCGATTGATAAATATCAACATGCTGTATTCCGTTGTTACCACTCAGAGTTGGACGGAAAAAAATCTGACCACTGCCAGTCTCAAATTGATCAAAAGAGACTCCTGAAACAAGAGCGTTATATTTCTTTTCGAGACTTACTCCTTCAGATAGCATCTTCTTATTTTGCTTTTCTAACTGATTGTAAGCAGTTTCTTTATTAGCATATTTATCAAGTAATGTCTTGTAATCATCAGTCAAATGACTATAAGCCAAAACTGTATCTGGATTATCATTATAAACATTCTCGATTATTTTAGGGCGCCTATCGATATTGATTCTGATAGGTTTAAAATCCACTGATGCCAACGCTTGATACCCACCGGCACCAAAAAGCATAATGACAACCGCAATGGCTATCTCTATCATCAAGACTCCTGAATAGATGGGGTTTGGGGATAGACCGCAATATTACGCTGTTTATAAGACTCGCCTGACCCGGCTGATTAGCCTATCTATCCCCCGGAGTGCTGCATCTTTGTGCCCCCGTTTTTGTTGTTCTAATATTTTATCAAAATACAGGGGCTATCGCAAGGGCCTAATGCTTAAGATCAGCAATCCAATACTTAACGCGCCAAGCATAAGATCCCCACCACCAGCGCGGGTCTAGCCTACGCAAAGCAAAGGGAATAGTGTAAATACCGCAAGCAGAGCAATGTCCAATACGCCAATCATAAGGGTTAAACCACTCACGTATTGGGTCATTAATTTTCCATAGAACAATAGCGCCATTATTACATGTCTGAGTTTTAGCAGACTTCCAACCAGCACCGGCCCAACCGGGACAACGATGCGGTTTATCATAACAAGGTAGAGAAATACGCATTACCTACACCTCGTGGGGAGTGATATCAAGAACGCGCTTTGCATATACACAAAGGCTATAGAAGGAACCGTCACGCTCATCAACAGCACCCGTGTCAACAAGACTACCCCAATAACGACACATACCGAGGAACATGTTGAACATACGCGCCTGCATACCAGAACCTGAACGACTAAAGAAAACAGCAAACTGGTCTACATTGAAATCGAGACTATTAACAGCCTTGGTAATAGCACGCGCTGCGATCTGCTCGGGCATCATGACAGCCATAGTCACTCCTAGGTTGGTTGCACTCTAATACTACCCCAGAACTGTAGGGTCCAAACATCACATTTTGATGAAGAAGCCATCACCCATTGTCGTACTAATCAAACCAACTATAGTGATGATGGCTGCTATGATCATAATCATTGCAAAAAGAATGAGTATCAAGCAGCCTTGCCGACCGTAGAAAGACGAAGAACGGTCACAGTGTCTGCAACAGAAAAGATCGTCGGCCCACCGGAGCAACGGCACCAGCGAATCGAGTACTGGCAACCACAGCAAATGTCCCTAAACGTCTTCTTGATCTTGGAGCCATCAGTGTCGGTAGCAATGTAGTCACTGTGCATGTAGCGAGGCGGCGCCTCAACCATCATCCCACCAAAATTGCGAGCAGCAGGACGCTCAACATTCTTAAGGGCAACTGTCTGAGTAGGAACAGTCTTAACATCCTCAACCGCAACGTCAGTTGAAACAGTCTTGGGCTTGTCAACCTTGACCGGCTTGACCGGCTCATCAAAGATCATACCCTCAGCCCGTGCCTTTGCAAGAGCCTCATGAGCAGCAGCGCTGAACTTACCCCGACCCGGCTTTGCAAGGTTGAGGCCAACAAGGTAGTCACGCATCGTAACCATTAGATCCTCCTGTTGTGCTGGTTGGTATGAGTAAAACTTACAGGCCCCAGGCGGGAGCGTCAAGCCCAAATCTCAAAAGATTTCAAGATCTTTTAGAGCGTCCAAGTGATCATGGCTGCAAGAGCAAAGACGAGTGAAATAATACCATAAGTAAAATTCGTCTTAACAGATGTAATATTGGTGCGACTCATCATTGCTACACCCAGGCAAAACATATAAAATTGGATTGCCCCAGAATACAAAGCAAAAATAAGCAGTAGGCCGGGAATAAGAATCACTTCTTCACCTTTCTCTCAATAGAACAAGTAATGTCCTTCTTCTTTTGAATATATGTGATAGTAGCCGGTCCTAATGTATCTTCGCCCGCCGGGTTCCAAGCCTTTTCATCCTTTTTAATATTAATGACAATTTTGGCTGGTTTGGCATAGCAGATAGAAAGAAGCAACTTAATGCTTTCCTCTCCCCATGCGTCACGGTCCTTGCGAATCCAACTATCCATTAAAATTCCAAACTGGATAAGTGCCCTCAGGCATCGTGGAAATACAATAATTACGCCAAGCCTGATCATCATCATAGCGAGGCTCACCATACATAAGAACTTCAGCCGTTACACTAGCGCGATACCACTGGTCAAATTCAGACTGATTCATTTCACAAATCTTATCCGCCTCATAAATGACAGCATCAATATTAGATTCATTAATCTTGTAACCAGAATCATTAAGAGCGTTTACCAAAGTAATCTCGGGGGATGGTTCTGCACATGCGCTCAAACTAAGACATAGAGCAACACCTCCCATAAGAGTTCGTCGCTTCATCTTTACTCCTTAATAATTGATGTTAACGGTCGATTCAGGCTGGACGCGGCCGGGGCTCGCACATCTGCATGTAGGCGTAGTGGACTACAAACAGTCGCTGGTCGGAGAAGGTCAGACCGCAGTTGCACTCATTCAGGGCCACCTCGAAATGGTCAGCGAGCATCTGTCACAACTCCTCGGTTAGTTCGGTTCGTTGGAATGAACATTACCTGCATCGGTCGGTCTATGCAACAACTTGAACAAAGTTTCTCAAGATCTTTTGGAACGCTCAATAGATCTATTTACAGACTCTTCAGCACGCTCCCAAGCCTCTTCAAAATACTCATCAGGGTAAGCCACTAAACAGTCAAAACGGGAATGAGTCTTTTTAAACTCTTCATAAGCCATCTGTCTACCTAATTTAACTGCAACAGCCCATTGCTCTAGTTCAATTGCTTTACAGGCATCTGATCTTGTTTCGTGATAACCATTCTCATTATCACCAGGGTCACACCCGCACTCGGACATGTCTCTCCTATTTTTATAAAGTATTACGATGAGACTAAAAAAGTGCGGAGCCTTTTTTGAGCCCCGCACCTTAATAGTTATGCTCGGTCTAGGTAAATTTCAACTGTTTCATCACATCGATAAACGATTGGGTCATCTTCGCCCTCAACATAAACATCAACACATTCAGTACTCTCATAATTATCTTGTACTGAAACTACCTCTCCTTCAAACAGGTAGTCGCCAACTGCAATGTCCTCAGCAAAGATCGGCTTGGTGATTTTCATTGTTTCTCCTAGTTGCCGTATGGATATTTAATATCGAATGAACTCATGCGATTTTCTATAGATGAAATTCTACTGCGTACAACGTCAAAGTTTTCTTGAACACGTTGCTGCTTACGCTCTACCAGTGATCCACTCTCAAGCGCAATGTTAACTCTTTTTAGAGTTTCCTCCAAAACTCTAGCGGTATCTTCCATAATTCTCCTAAAATTACCCAAGCGGGCGGGATTTGATCAGTATATCCCTTTCGGTATCAAATAGATATCAAATTGGGATGTAAGACCATACCGTTGAGCCAACCTTGCGACACTTTCTACAATGGAAATTATGACTGCCACGTTTTTCTAAGTAGGCAATACAAATATCGTCCATCATAAGATTATTGAAACTGGTCCTACAGTTATTGCAGAAAGCATCAAGGATGTAAGTTGCTCTCTCCATAGGCCATGCAAACTCTTCATGCCAAAGAGAATCACATGGAATATTATGTTCTTCGATCTCCAACGCAAGGAGATCTAAATCTGACACTGCCATCTAGATCTCCTTTACGAAGCCAAATCTATAATTACCTTTTCACCATTACCTGTCACTATATAGTTCCCGCAATGACCGTCAATCAAACCAAATGCAAAGAAAGCATTCTCGATTTCTTCCCATTTTTCATATTGGTTATCCAAAGTCATCTTTTCATGTTGTCCTTCTACAAACTCCATAACATTGACTGTTACATTAGAAGAACCGTGAACAAAATCATAACTGACTACCGGCGCTACACGCCATCCACTTTTAGTGAGTTTTTTAGCCAGAATCTTCTGATATGCGTTAATTTCTTCTACATTGTCTTCACTCGAATTAAATCTGTGCTTACAAACCTTATACACAAAACCATCAGGAGATCGGTAAGCATTACGATAGGCTCCCGAACCTACACGATTCCATCCATCAGGAACACAGCCTTTACGATCTGCTTCGAAAATTGCCTTTGCTGAATCTAGATTGCCTAGAGCCTGTTCAGTCTGCATAGAGCGCGGAACTTCCAGTGAGCATAACCGCAGACGACTCAGTAAGAATTTTCCTGGTGTACTTATCCACATAGCGTGGAACGTGATTGGAGTTGTAATATGCACGCCTAGGCATATTAGATGTGACAGGAAATTTATAAGTTTCTACCACTTCGCCTCTCACCATCCCCGCGCCCCACTCAGCATCCTTGAGTAGTACCGCCTTATAACGCTCCTGTGTGGTTTCTCCGTCCGCATCCTTACGGAAGACAATAACCTCACGCTTGTTAGCGTCGATCCGACAGACAATTTTTTCGCTCATGCCGCATCCTCGTAGTCGAATTCGTAAATAACGGTTCCATCTTTTTCAATCCACATCTTTGCAACATCTAGATACATATCTTTGTACTCGTCTAGACGAGCAATTGCGCTGGCTAGTTTGCCGGTTTCCCAGATGCTTTCATAACCGGCTTGATAAATGCAAAAACGATACATTACTTAACCTCCAAGATGTTCGGATACCAAGAAAGAATAGGCTGCCTAAAACCCCAAACGTCAACAGTATACGTTTCACCAGGCTTGAGTTGTCCTTGAATGTCAGAAGAGTTGAACTTAAACGCTAGAAGCGTGTCAGTGTTCTCATAAGTACCGTTTTCGGTAAAAACAAGATACTTACAGTCATGAGTATTGGCAGAACACACCCGCTCTTTGTCACTGACAGTAATAACTTCTTCATGCTTACTTGTAAAGAATGTGATAGCAAGAACAACTAGAGCAATAAATGCTCCCACGACAATAAAACCTGTAACATTTAGATACCGCTTGGGACGCCTAGGTGTGTTACGCATAAGGATTCTCCTTCATCAAGGTTAGTTCATTATCAAAATAGTCTGTAATGGTATCCCTGGCAATTTGAGAATTAAGGTCGAATCCGGGAATACTTCCTATTTTCATCCAGATAAGATTAAGAATCTGCTCCCGGGTGAATGTATCAGACATTATTGTCCTCCTGCTGGTTGACCCATTTGCAGAATGCATTAACTTGTTCTTTGCTCATATACACACTAGGTATTCCGTCTTTACTAACGGTACCAACAGCAAAGAAATCATTCGGCATTCTTACAGCCAACAAAGTTGTTTCTTGGTCACGAATAATAAACATATCGTCCATGCACAACCCCCTCTTTGGTCGCTGCTGTTGTCACAACCTAACATGACGGAGCGGGACGGCGCAACCACTGAGAGTTAAAACTTAAGCAATAATCTCTTTAACTTGCCAACGATGAAATACTAAGAGCGTACCCTCATCGTCTATTTCACCAATGAGGGCATCATCATATTGAACAATATCAGTAATATAAACTATCGTCCCGGTTTTCAGCCGAACGAATTGTCTCTTTTTCAATCGATTGATGGTCAATCCTTAGAAAGAAGTATCTATCAATAAGATAGTTCAAGAAGATACATAGAATGGCTAGTGGAATCCCAAAAATAATAGAGCCAATAAGAATTCCCATTAGAGAACCTTGATGTTTACTACATTGAGGCCAGATAGTTTAGGTAGTAACTCTTCTAGACTACCGGCGGGAACACGGGTAGTGATTTCATAGTACTTTTGTCCATTGTCAACAGAAAAATCCTTTTCTGATGTAAAAATTTGATTGGCGACCATCGTTTTAGGTGTTTCAACCAATTCAATATTATTACTTGCAGGTTGCCATTTAGCACTCTTATAGATACGTGTGTGATAAAAACTCCCCTTAGAGGGAGCCGCTTTAAATTCTTCGTAGGCAGTCCTACTAATGTCAGAATAGACGCTATAGTTTTCGTTATCCCACTCGATAACAAGTTTTTGTTCGGGCGCTGCATAATAAACTTTTAGCATGGCGCTTGAATCAGCATCAAAACTATGAGTGTAATACAGTTTTTCAATCATTATACTCTCCCACCCTAACGTATATGTCGAAATGGCCTTCTAGACGAGCAACTATAACACCACCAACCTCAATCTGCGAGGCTTCAGGATTACTAATTAATGTGTCTACCATTGAATCAATCGTATCTTCTATTTGGCTTTCAGTAGGCAAAACCATCTGCCCGTCAATCTTCCACCTCTGACCGCCCGAAGATAAAACTCTCTGGACAGCCTCAGATGCCCTCAAGAGCACTCCTAGCGGTTGAAGCGGTGCGATGATTCCACGTTCCAGCGGGTTGTTTGTCTTTCCAAGAGATTTTACTTATCTCAAATTTCGCCAAGACTTCAGATACAGAAGCAACGGCGCCTTGAATGTCATCATCAAAATCTATTTCAACAACAAGTGTTTTCATTATCTTCCTTAATTGTAGATATACAAGAAACATTTATCACATGGATGAAGAGATACTGACAGAACATCACCAATGTAAACACCTAAAAAGGTTTCCGCATCGATCATTTTCATGAGTGCCAATTCAGCCGTAGCAGGATTAGTAGTGCTATTGCTATACAAAGACCTTTGAAGAGTTAGAAACAGTTCTATTGCTTCATACTTATCTTCAAAGGTCTTTTCTCTAAAACATACACCACCCGCGCTCATCATGACGTGGAAGTGAATAATTACTCTCCTTTAGGTGCTTGTGGCTTTATTTCAGTTGCCAAAGCATTTAGTTTAGACTGAACATCTAAGTAATCTTGCATAACAGCAAGATGTTTTTGCCTTTGTTCGTCTAACTCTTCTTCAGCATCTTTAAGTTGTTCTCTCAGATATCTTACTTCTTCTCTGAGTTCTTGCCTCAAATCAGTAGCAGTTGTATCCCTATCTTTTTTCCTTAAAAGTAAAGCCTCAACGATCTTTAGCCCAGCGCCACCAAATATAGTCCCGAGTAACGCAAATATTGCGGCTGAACCTTCCATCAAGGGGAATTTTTACTCTCAAGGCATAGTCGGCAGGCTCCAACAACTATAGCCATAAATAAAAAGATTAGCCATCCAAGAGGGTCCAGACCGTAGGTAAGAATTCTTAATATAGATGCAAACAAAAAGCAGCAGAACATCGATAAAGATCCCTGCATAATAACGAACTTATTTTTTAGGGCAAACCCAAAAAGAGTTACTAAGCCTGAAAAAGCAAAGTAAACACCAGCCCATATTTGAACATCTAATCCCCACGCGGACGCCGTTACAGAAGCCATGCCAAACCCCACAATGGGGGTGCAAGTTAGGAAGCCGTAAATAGTAATAAACAGAGCAAACAGAAACAACACCATGTACTCAGGACGGTCCATGAAGCGCCACACTTCTGCTCTGATTTTATTCACAAACTCATTGTAATCTTGCCTTACTTATTTTACTAATTCAATGGCAAGAATTTCTTTTCCAACGTACTTTTTTTGCTTAAGGTATTTAGAAACATGTTCTCCACCTTTAGCCCTACCTACCAAAATAATTAGATACCTTGGTTCTCTACCCTCTTCATCACACTCATTACACAAATATAATTTCATATCTGTCATGAGTTTTGATTTTCTAACAACAAGGTTCAGTTTTTGAGCAGAACACACAGAGCATGTGATTCCTTGTTTATTCATTAATATACCCCTCCAACTCTATAAAATCTTCATCGTCAACAAAGGTTTGGTAGACAATGCCATCAGCAGTAAATACTACTTCTGCCCCATAAGCCAGTCGTCTTACCATTTTACCCACTACTGACTCGCTAAGAATGAATACCGGATTCTCGATCATTGTATACCTCCAAATAAAAATCAATACCTACCGCGCGGGTATTCTTGATTATTTCAGATATCCATTCAGAAAAGGCTAATCGTTTATTATCCGGAAATGAGTCAAAATTATCTCTATAGAGTCTCATTGTGTAATAACCTGGGTATTCAACAATGTCATATTCAAGACCGCGATAAGGAGCGGCTTTTAAACTGATAACATTTTTAATCGTATCAATCACTAAGCCTGCTCCTTATCTCTTCCCAAACACTTTCAGTTTTATGTTTATTCTTTGATTTGTCAGGTTTGCCAGTGCCGTCCCAAAAAATAGCACCCCAAACACCGTGCTCCCCATCCATGCCCGCTTCAGCACACTGCTTCATCACTGGACAAGATAAACATAAAGCATCTATTTGTTTGGCATTTTCTGCATCTTTTTCATAGTCTTCATAGAAGAGTTTGGGAGGAACCCCCGGACAGAGACTTAGTTTCTGCCACTCTAAAGACTGAAGATCAAGACCTAACTGATTTATTACTGTGTCGGAGATTGTATTTACCCTTTTCATTTACTTCATAGCGATTGAGAAAGCCCCAAACACCATTACGGAATGCGCCGTTCACCCTTGTTGCTGCACGATCATTAGGTACGAATTGCTCAATAGTCCAGCCATCCCAAGAATAGCCGGGAGTTTTACGTACAAATACTTCTGCATTAGCAAGATTTAGAATCATTATGTTCCTTACATTAGTCTAATAAATGGCGAAGGCGGGAGCGTTTTGCTCCCGCCTTCTAGTGTACTACAACTTGATGGTGATTAATAGATCAGGTTGCAGCCTTCAAAGCATCAAATCTATCACCCTTAGCGCCAGTGATAGCGGAAATACCTGTAGTGTAGTTTACATACTCACGGTCGTTACGTCCGTCAACATCGTAAACCAAAGTCTGCACTCCATTAGTCTCACTGATGTACCAGTCACCACGACGCTGAACGTATTCACGATCATTACGTGTACCGGACTGGTAAGCCAAAGTTGTCCAGCCTCTTTCGGTCAAAATAGGATTACCGCTTCCATCCTTAGCCATCTGAACATCACCACGACGAGACTGTGTGTCTCTAGCCCAACGGCTAGCGGGTGTCTCAGGTGTTGGATTTACTGAATTACCTGGAATTGCCATATTAATACCTCCTAATAAATAGATTCTAAAATCTACTTAATGGTAGGAGTCTTATATTCCATTGTCAAATCAAAATACAGGAACAAGCCCGTAATTAAAATACCGATTGAGTTCTTCCTCAGACCATCCAAGAAACTCATTCAGAGGCAGTCTATTCTTGGAATACTTGTGAACGTTGATGAGATAATCTACAAACTCGTCATCATCTTCAATGTCTTCAAGAATAAGCCTATACCCGTTATTCTCACCCCGCTGAACATCACAATCCTCACACGTACAATACTTGTAGGGGATTACGATAGCGTGTTCTTTTGGCAGGCGAATTACGAAAGTTGAACGAGTAAACTCGTCATTTCCTTTGTCAAAGAACTTTCCCTTAGGCCATTCGTATTCACTAAACCAAAACCTAGGTGCTCCCATTATCTTCTCCTTCGCCGTTGATATAACCGCAATTAAGACATGTCATCTTATACGATGTCATAGTGTGCGGTGCAGGATCAGCAGTTTGAAATACATCAACACGCTGTAGCCTTTCAGGTGAATGACAATTTTTACAAGGCTTGATATTAATCATTTTGATTTCGTCTGATGGTATCGGTCGCTCAGGTCAGGCGGTCGAGCAGCAGTCTCAGGTCCCGCACGGGCACGCGGATGCTGTCATCGTCGCTCTCACCTCGCACGGCGTCCTTCACGTCGGCGATCACGTCGTCTGCGGTGCGCTCCATCTCGTCTGCTCCTACTCTTCGCTTGCGTCAATTTCACGCCAGTTCCCGTTTTTCCAGCCAATACGAGTGTAATCATTTCCACCATCGACAAAGATATTTCCACACTTGCAATTCTGAAAATCGTGGACGCTCTTAGAAGTGATTACTGTATCACAATCAAAACACTCTAGACTAGCCAAAGATCTCATCCTCTTCCCATGTGTCATCTTCGATAGGCCATTTAGTGACATTCATCCAATCATGATACCCCGCAATAAGCGCTGAGGCTCTAGCGACAGCACCGTAATAGTATTTATCATCCACGATTAAGACCCACGCTTGCGTAAATAGAATCTACCTTGCACTCCTGGCATACCTGTCGGCCGTCAACAACAGGATTAAACTTAGAGTTCTCTCCTGTGTAAATCTTTCCTCGGCCGCAGGTGCAGGTCTTTGTCTTCTGCTTCTGCCCATACATCAACGCCTGCTTGCTATGGGTTGAACCAAACTTTTCGAATGCATCTTCACTCATGGCTACACCCTAACACTGTCCGTATTGTATGGGAAGTGGGGCGGAATCTTAAGATTCCGCCCCACCGTTTTAATTAGTTTGTACCCCATTTGCCAAAATCAAGACCCTTTACGGGAGGATCGACAGTTTGCTCTTCTTCAAGATCATCTTCGTCGTCTCCATCATCTTCGTCTTCATCTTCGTTATATTCATAAGCGTAAGAAGCATCCCATTCAGCGTTTAGGTCAGAATCGTCTTCATCTTCGCTTTCAACGTCTGAAACAGATTCCTGCGAGTCATCAAAAACTCCGCTTTTGGGCGCCTCATCACTGGCGGGATCAGTCGCCACAGTGTCTTCGTCATTTTCAGTTTCATAGTCAATTGCATCATCAGTAGACTCTTCAACAGGAGTCGTATCGTGATAAGAAGAACCATAAGGACTATCAACTACTTCAAGAACAGTGTATCGGCATACACGAATCTTTTCAGAGTCAGAGTCGTGAGGAACGGACACAACGTCACGAGGATTAATGCTAACGGTCAAAGTAGCGCCACGGGCAAAGTCACTTGCATAACGCCATGTACCGGCGTGCAGGCCAGTGTTGCAGGCAATATTGGGGTTCCATGTAACAGCGCTACGAGGCATTTCAACAACTGCACCCACATAGTTAGGAATCGCCCCACTGTGCTCGACACCATCAACGATCGCGTCACCACGGCTAATGGAATGGTACTCAGTAACACCTTCACTATTTGTACTTGTCTGAACGCCCTTGTAACCAATAATATGACCGTCAGAATCAATAGTGAAGTCTCGGTTACGCAGCCAATCATAAAGTTGAGTACGACTGTGAGAGGAAGGATTATTAGCAATGTTCTCTAGGAACTTCACAAGAGGAGTGAAGTCTTGTCCCTCGCTGTGGAATCGAACAATTTGGTCAGTAAGAGAGCCATCTACAAGTTCATTGTCTAGATATACCTTACCTGATCGTAGTGATACACGTTCAGATACCTTGTTAAACGATTCTGCTACCGCCTTCTCGGGGTTAAATAGCGAAATAATGGATTCATCTCCACTCATCGCTCCCTTTACGATAGATTCAAAAGCAGGATGATCGTTACTAGCAGTATAAAGTTCCCCGTCGTGAACAACGGTAATGTTAGAGAAGGTGTCGTGGTTGACAAGAGAGTATTTCATATTTCTCCTTAGTTAGTTTTGTAATACTGATGGTATACAGCATTCATTGGCTGTATAAGATTGTGGTGGTGATAACTTTGGTGAACAAACGGATACCTGTTAACAATTACGCTTGGTTGGTTGATTTTTTTGATTTCATATTTATGAGGTACGCCCCATCGAACGGCAAGATCAATAATTTCATCGATCTTTTTAACTTGGGGATCAACACCATTACGACTTTCTTTAAATCTTGCAATAATGTTCTTGAGATCAGGATCGTCGTAGTCATTGATGTTTTTACCGTAAGCCCATCGTTCATCCTCATGGGCTAGAAGCACCTTAACAGGTGGGTTGGGAGGTAGTGCATCCACCTGTTCTTTAATCTTTAATTTAAGGTACTCACGGAACTCTTGAGCCTTAGGGTTCTTTCTTTTAAATTTATCTTCTTGCCGTGGCTGTATTTCAGCGACTACAGCATTCTTAAGAAGAGACCTCACCGGCTCATACTGCCAACCCTGGTACCGGTTGGACTTGAACCAGTATACCAGATCCTTACCGGTCGGGGCTGGGGTAACGTAAGTTCCGTCAGAAAACTGAAGTACTTCTTGAGGCTGAACAACCCTCTTTTTAGCCGGAGCCCGTGGAGCCTTCGGTAGTTGAATAGCGTCAATATCTTTCCAGTCAATTGCTGGAAAATCTTTTAGCCAAGGGTTATCTGGCAACTTATCAAAAATTACCAGTGGGACATTTTCATCAACATTATTCAGTTTCTTCCACTCAGTAATTTTTTTCTTCTGGTTTGGAGAAACACTGACACAAGGAAAGTTTGTGACAATCTTTTCATATGGAATCAAAGTGTAGACTTTGTTAGTGCTGTAGCCATAACCTTTCGTCTTCCACCCATCCCGAGTAAAATAAGAAGGCACAACTTCTTTGTTCCACGTAATTGTTTGCATACGAAGAACGTTGTGCAGTTTAGCAGATTCAATCAACGCTTCTGCCCGTGTTGTGGCATTGGCTAGAGCATCGTTGGTATATGTTTCCACTATTTTTTCAGCATCTTTTTTAAGTTGCTGTATGTAAGCATTAGTCCTAATGGTCATATGCATCTGCTCACGACTTGGAGTGAAGTCTACTGAGCCAATGGGTGCGTAAAAAACTACGGGAAAGTTAAAATCATAATTGATTTTTGTATCGACGGGATAAGAAATATTACCCATGACGATTTTATCTGGGCCGCTGTTACGACGAGGATCTAGATAAAGATCGTCACTAATTTTGATAAACTTGTTGTCTTTACGCTTTTCTCCATCAATGAGTACGGAGTCAATATCCCAATACCTAAAAAAGTCTATAATCTTTTCATCGAAGTTGTGACTTCTCTGTGCAGGAATACTAATTTCTACACCATTAGGAAGGTCGGTGGGTGTTTCGTCAATAACCTCCATCACTCCCCCGCCATCAGCAGAGCGTGAAATGGAAACTTGAGTCTTGATCCCATTCTTAATTCCAATAACAGTGAACTGACTGGTATAAGTCAGAGCACTCTTACATCCTAGACCAAGCATTCCCGTTTGGGTGTTTGTACCCCGTTTTGTTGAAGCACCGTATTTAGAATATACATTACGAATATCTTCAGCGCTCATCCCCACGCCGTAGTCCTTTACCTTAAAGAAGGGAGACAGACGGTTAGGAGTTGAGATCTCAATGGGAGCCGTAGTTCCAGCCTCTTTATGAGAATCAAGGGCATTAGTACTATATTCTCGAATTACTGCTAGTTCTGGATCACTGTAAAGGTCGCTAAGAACACCCATAAGGTGTGCAATGCTATTTTCATCAAAAGACATTGCAACTTTCTCGCCGCCAAGATCTCCTTGCTGAGTGATAAGTTGTGTATTAGGACGCATACTTTCTCTCCAAATGTTAAACCATTAAAGGACTCTTCTGTATTGGATTCTTTCGGTATACCACATATCTCTATAATCTATTGTGGTGCCAGTCTTACGGGAATCTATCATCTTCCCGTTGCCAGCATAAATACCTACGTGGTGAACAGTGCTACCGAAAAACACTAAATCCCCCGGGCGCGCCTCATCAGCAGAAACCGCCACGCCTCTTTTTGCTTGCTCACCAGAGGTTCGGGGTAGATCCACACCAAGTTGACTATAGACTAGTCTAACGTAAGCCGAACAGTCAATACCTGTGTCTGGATCAGTACCACCATACTTGTATGGAACTCCGATGTACCTTTCAGCAATACTAAAAACATCTGAGTTATTTGTTTCTTTGACTGTTTCAGATATCTTAAATGATTCTGTGGCTGAAAGTTCTTGATCGGGAACTTTACTGGCTTGTGCTTGTTCAGCCTCAGTAAGTTCTATTTTTTCTTTCTTAGGTTCAGCCTTCTTTACGGCTACAACCTTTTGTTCAGCCTTGCGCTTTTCTTCTGCTAAACGCTGTTGTTCAGCATCCTCTTTTGCCTTTTGCTCTGCAATTATTCTTTCTTGCTCGGCTTTTTCAGCATCAATACGCTCTTGGGCCGCTTGTGCTTCTTGGGCTTGTATTCTCAAACCGGCATCAGCAGCATTCATCTGCTCTAAAGCCATAGCGCGGCGGCGCTCGCTCTTATAGTACATGTCAGGAGTACTTGTGTCTAGAGCAACTAACTGAGTATTTAAGTCTTTAGACTCTTCAGTTGAATCAACTTCTTGAACTATTGGAGTTGCTTCTGATGTTTGTTCAATCGAAGAAGCAGGAGTTGTACCCAAAAGAAGTGGCGGCACTAGTATCAGTGCCGCCATCTTAGGTTTATTTACTTTAGATAACTGTTCAATTTTTCTTTCATACGGTCGTTGAGCCCTATGCTTTGCCAATTTAATCTCATCCTTGTCGTAGTTTGGTCTTCCTAAGAAGATATTATCATGGCAAAACGGACCAGGCTAACCGACCCTATAACAAAACAATAACAATAGTAAATTAATTAGTTTAGAATGTTCAAGTAGTGACTTGTGGGACTACTGTGACATCACCAGTAATATAAGTTTTCACTCTACCCAAAGAATCAGTCAATTGAACATCATAAATATATGCATCAGAAACTAAACTATTTGATTGAGAAGACGTAAGTTCCATCTTAACCTGATTGCTTTCAATTGTTGTATTTAAAGTAATTGGATTCGAATCCATATAATTTAGTTTAAATTGAGCCTTTGGAGTCAAATTGGAAACATCAATAGGCGTATTATTTGAATCCGCTATTTGAAACAACCAAACTTTATAATCTCCTTGATAGATCTTTAAATCTACATTTGCTGGCATATCTTCATTGCCAATAGTGGCGGCCGGTGGAGCACCGGGAAGAACAACATCTGGCATTATGCAACCCTCACAATCGATAGAGATGCGTTATTAATACTTTGATCTCCACCTTCACAATATGTATAGAGTCTTAACTTTTCATTAGCATTGAACTTACCCATTCTCTGATAACTGTAAGTCTTACGGTTAGATTCACTTCCAGTCACTGTCTGAATAATCCAAGTAAATGAAACGTGATCTGTATTAGAAGTGTGTACTCCTATACCCAAGTTTTTTTGACCTGTATTTTGTCCATCTACTATACGTATCCTAGCAGAAATCATATATACACCATCAGCGGGCACATTATATTCATGGCTAGAAACATCAAATAAGTTACTCGGATCAAAATTTTTTTGATCTAAGTTCACAGTGGTGAAAGACGCTCCTATGGTTTGTCTCCCCGTTGATCCATCTCCACTTCCTAAATAAACATCAGCAAAAGAATTTGGAAAACCGCCTGCTGCGCCAGTCTTACTATCAACATAACTTTCTGTCGCGGTGCGAACATTTTTATTTTGAACCATTAGTAGCAAACCTCCACCCATCCGTCGGCGGCTGTAGCGCCTGAATTTAAATCTCTAGATATTGTAACAGAATAATTAGGGGGATTACCTGCGTTAGTTGAAACGCTCATAGCAGAAATCCTTGCTCTATGTCCCACTGGCTCAGGAGTGCCATCGTTAGCAACGTAACTCGCTCTTACCGGAGACCATTTACTTGCAAAAGGGCTGTAAGCAATTCTAGTGGCAGAATTACCAGGGAAGTAAAGCATATCTCTGTCATTGAATTGACGAGTCTCAGCAGGAAGTTGACCATACCAAGTATTTGTACCGTCAAGTCTTACAAAACCTGAATTGTAATTATTTGGGCCTCTGTCCGGAGTAATCAGTGCATAAACCCCAGAATCTCTTACTTCAAATCTTGTATTAGATATTTCGAAACGACCTTCATTTACCATGTCGAACATATACCTGTTCATAGAGCCCCAATTGTTATTATTGGCCGCGTAACCTGTTTCTACGTGACAACCAACAATGTGAACAAAGCCGTCATCAATTTTTCCATGCAAGCCCAAGTAGTCAAAAGAGGTGCCAAAGAAAAATGCGTCTATACCGGAACCGGCAACATCAAAGCCAACTTGAGAATTATAAAAAGCGCAGTTTTGGAATACCATTCTTTCGCCATTTTCAGATGGTACAGACCCTCCATTGTGTTCAGCCCTCTGATTCATATCAACACAAACTCCACAATTACCGATTGATAGATTATCCCCTAAGAAGAAAAAGGAATCAGAAAGAGTAAGGTCTAAGCCAACAGAGAATCCTGTAATACTTACATCCCTCACTGTCACACCAATACCAGAAGTTTGAACGCCAGTGCAGTTGTTGCTTGGATAAGTATTTTTGTCACCGCCATTTGGCCCCTTTACGTTAACACCTAACAGTGGATATGTACCAGATCCACTACTGCTAATTGCCACACCTCCACTAGTACTAATACTAGAGAAATCTAGTGTTGATTTACCAGATACGCCCCTCAAGGTCACTCCGGAAGGAATGGATAGTCCGGTATTACACTTAATGGTCTTAGCAGGCAACATGACTGTCCCCCCACCAAAAGTTGTCTTAACGTAATCTAAGGCCGCCTGTAGGTTAGCGCGGTCATCGGTTGTACCGTCTGCTGCAATTGCAGTCAACCCCGATGGAGGGGCAATAGCGTAAACAATGCCGGGAGCAGAACCTCCACCTGTAGAGCCTGAAGAACCTGCATTTGTTCCTGCGGTTATAGCCGTAAAGTATGGAACATTATCCGTATCCATCTTCCAGTTGACGTTACCAAATAATGTCAAAAGAGTATTACGAACTTGAGTTCCCTCAGTGGCTATAGCATTAGCAATATCTGTCTGACTAGCCCCTCCGCCAGAACCTGAACCACTTGATAATCCTGCTAGTTTTGTCTTTTCTGCTGAAGTAAATACTTTATTATTGCTTCCATCTACGGTTTTGTCCGCAGAGATCCCATCGGGAATTGTTGACAAACCTATCTTACCGTTTACTAATTTTGGTGTTCTTATTGACAATGAGTCCTCCTTGTTTTATCTAAGTAATATATTTTATCAACTGGTGACATTAACATTATCAACCTCAACATAGCCAGTTGATGTATTTTTATAAGCAATTACTGCAAATCTACAATCAGCGGCATTTGTTATGTAACTAGGGGTCGGCACTTGTTTGAGTACCGTCCAGTCTGTTCCAACCGCTGATGTCTCAAAATAAACAGTACCAGAAGACTCTCTTATTCTTAAGTAGCGATAGTTCAAACTGTAATCCAACACTACCGCCGCCGAGTCGTAATATCCTGCGTCATTTGATAGTACAATTTTAGAATTGTCTACTTGAATTCTAAGTCTAGTTCCCGCTGGGGCGGTGTTTGATTCAACAACGAATTGAGCCCAAGTTTCTGTGGCATCAAAAGATGATGGCGGATAGACAGCCGCGTAAACTTCAGAGTCTTTCAACGAGAATATGTTAGTTGTGCCCAAAGTTGCATAAGTAGAATCAGCAACAATTCTGGCGCGGCCACTAACTACAGAAACACCTCCGCTGGATGCCGTAGCAAACTCTCCCAAGCCAGACGAAAAGTTTTCCTTTAGGCTGGAAAGTTTTCTAGCGGTTGCAGTTGACTGAGGATTTAAGCCAAGTAACGACCTAGCAGCCGGTACCCAGAAAAGACCAGCAGAGGGAGCATTTTCACCAAAATAATTAGACTGAGCAACTGTAGGGAAGGTTCCATCAGACTCACCAGGATTTTTAATCCAAAAAGTTCCTCTACAATTCGGCTGACCTGAAACTGTACCGGGCAAAGGACCAAGAGCCCTACCCGGAGGATTACACCATGTCAAACCAGCATTAATCCAAGGCTGACCTACTGCGCCGTAGTCACTAGTTAGATCTCCATTACCATTTCTACTTGAATCAACAATGAATTTCTTACCAGTTAAGCCGTTTGAGTTCAAAATAGAAATAACATTATTACCATAAGTGTAACAATAACTCTGAGATTCGTATCCGGAAACATTCAAGCAAATACCAGAGATATTTTGAACATTGACAGATTGGAGTAATTCAGCATTCCTCGCCGGAGTCAACCATTTGGATGTTTCAATATAAGTTTCTGAAGTTGGAATACTTCCAAAAATAGCAGCGGCCTTTTTTAGAGTATCTATTCTTTCAGCCCTTAGAGTGCTATCGCTGATTCCTTCTGACAAACCTAAAGCATCTGGTTCAAGAACAATAATAGATGGAGCAGAACCAATACCATTCTTTACAAGATTACAAAAGTTTAGATACTGAGTTTGATTAGCGAACCCACCGGCTGAATACTGACCGTTATCTCTACCGGGAATAGCGTAAACAACAAGAAGCATAGTTTTACCGTTGGCTTCTGCTGCCCAACTAGAAATAGTTGATTGAGGGGTATCACCATTAATCCATTTTGCCTGTGGCTGATCAGCAATAGGCTTTAGTTCAGGATGAGTGGATAGTTGGTAATCTACTTGCTGTATAGGCTTCCAAAGATTATTTGGGTTAACTTGGCTTGAAACAGCGTTTAATAACTTTGTTCCCAAAAATAATTTAGAATTACCAAGTTTTACGGATTTTGATCCTATATATAAAGGTGTCATTCAGAAACCACATACAAAGTATTTGGATCTTTTGTCGCCAATGCGTCATATGCAGATTGTGTCATTTTTACAATCCTATTTATACCATCACCTAGAACAATATTACTAGGAATTTGTGAAGCGGCGACTGTTTTCACAGCATTGTTAGTTTGACTTCCATTAGAAGAAACAAAACCACTAACAATACTATCTGTGGCTGTAACACCAGTTTCAAGTATTACAGCGTCTGAGTTATCTGGATCATCAGATACTGAGACTCCACCCGAGCCAGAAGCCGGTTTATTTAATAGGTCATTATAAGAGCCAGTGGTAGCAACAGTAGAAAGCCCTGCTACTTTAGAAGCAGCAATAGCGGCGGAAGTCGAGATATCAGCATTGACTATTGTTCCGTCTACTATCTTACTAGATGTTACCGAGTTATCAGCCAATTTGGCAGTAGTTACAGAACCATCGGTAGGAGTACGAGCATCTGTCAATCTTGAGTCGTTACTGTTCACCTTATTAGCCAGCGCCGGAACGGTGGGAGCAGTGGCAGTGCCAGCCAAATCACCCGCCAATTGCACGACACCCTTTGAAGTTGTTGTCGCATCAGAAACAGTTCCGCCAGAGCCTCCGGCGGGCTTGTCTACTAAATCATTATAAGATCCAGTAGTTGCTACAGCGGAAAGACCAGATATTTTAGATACAGCAATTGCTGCGGTTGCTGAAACATCAGAATTCATGATTGTGCCGTCTGCTATTTTTGCAGAAGTAACAGCACCATCAACTATTTTTGCTGTTGATACAGTGTTATCAGTAGGAGTTCTAGTGTTTGTTAATCTAGAATCATTTCCTTGAGCAGCGGTGCCAGCAGCAGTTCCATAAGTAACCGCTAATGTTCTGTTAGCGCTTAAATCACCACCACCTGTTAATCCAGTTCCAGCGGAAATTGTTGTTGTCGTATTTACCTTTGCATTTAGAGCAGTTTGAACATCTGCTGTTTTAGCATAGGCAGATAAGTCTTGTGCGCCTCCACCGCCTGAACCTGTAATCTCACTTAAAGCAACTAAATTAATCCAGTTAGTATCGCCTACTACTCGCCATTGAATATGTGTGGCACTTTTAGTTAGTTCTACATTTTTACCAGGAGCCCCAGGAATTCCCGGAACATTGACCTTGATAACGGCAGGTTGTATGGGATTACCGTTTACTACAGTTACAGTCATTAATCGCCCTCCAATTGTTTGATGTCATTCTAACATCAAAATATACAAATGGAGATACTTAATATTCTAAAATAAGAACGCCTTCATTATCTGGATCAACATAAACTATAGGACCGCTACCTGATCCTCCACCAGCAACATTAACATTACCATTTCTATCAGGCTCATTAAAGTTTACAGTTCTAACATACTCTTGAGACGGACCGCCTGGTACATTAATTATTTGTCCTTGCTGCTGCTGATATATTCTGCCTAAGCGATTGCTGTACAACTCATAATATATAGTTGAATTAAAAAGGGGCAACTGAAACTTTATGTTTTTGCCATCCATGACAACAGGTATAATTTCAAACTCAACAGCGTTTCTCATTGTTGTTGAATCACTGTACTTAAAGAAAACGCGGTGATTAGTAATATTCATACCGACTGGTAGAGACACGTTTGCTTTAGACTTAGCAGAAAAATCATAGGTAGCCATAATTAGATTGTACTTTAGTTACAGTAAATAGAAAAACGCCCCCATCATCGACGGGGGCGTTCACCTTTAATATTTGGATCATCAAGAAGCCTACGAATACCGTCTTCTTCTTCTGATCCTCTTTCATTACCTTTTGCCTTTAAAAGCAAAGCAAGCAACATTGCTTCCTCGGAATACTCATTGCCATGCTTATCTCTCAATAATGCTGCGCTTCCTATTTTCACAATTCCTCCTTTGGAATGACACCAGTTCGTTGCCACTCATAAAAATCAGAAGATGACCAACCTAGATAATCAAATATATCTATAGTTGGCTCCTCATCAGGATCAGGATACAACTCATCCCATTCTTCAAGAGCAATATCTAACTCTTCCTGTGTTGTCACAGGACCGTATCTAGCCATGTACCTTAGGCGGGATTCGAACCCGCAATCCTTTCGGCAGCGCATTTTAAGTGCGCCGTGTATGCCGTTCCACCACTAAGGCTTAGTATTTAATTATAAAGTGGAGTAGTAGGGAGTCGAACCCTAGTCCGTCGTGGTTCCGTATACGGCTTTACCAACGTCGAATAACCCGTCTACCCCAGAGTACCCCTAACCGGACTCGAACCGGTACGCCTTGCGGCAATTGATTTTGAATCAATCGTGTCTGCCTAATTTCACCATAAGGGCATGGTTGCTTGGGAGGATTTGACACCTCACTTCCGGCTTATGAGGCCGGGGTGCTAACGAGTCGGTAAACTCGCCTAGGATTTTTCACTGATTCGCTCCGGTAGATGTTACCGCATCATCCTTCACTTACAGCGCTTATCCTACTTACACTACCGCGCAGTAGACCGACCGGGATTCGAACCCGAATTACTTCCGAGTCAAGGAAGCGTGATAGCCATTTCACTATCGGTCCATATTAAATTATGTACTGGTGACAGGAATCGAACCTGCAAGCCTTGCGGCATATGAGCCTAAATCATACGTGTATACCATATTCCACCACACCAGCAAGACCAGAAGCCGTAAGATTTCGTGAGCAAACCCGGCGGTTTCTGGTACTTCATATCTTAGTTGATGCTTAGGGCTGTGTCAACCTATACCGGTCGCTCGGGTCAGGGCTCGTCGTGCGTCAGCACTTCGCCCCAGGGCTTCGTGATGACCTCGTTCTCTGCCGTGCGGAGGCGCGCCTTCCTCCGATCGCCGCCGATGACCAGGGCCGTTCGCCTCTCAGTGCGGTCGCGGTAGTCGGGCCACCAGTAGTCGACGCGCTCGCCGCGCTTTCGCTCCACGTCTGCCACTACTCCTCGTTTTGGTCAATTATCAGCATATTCCAGTGTCCCATCAAGGTACTGATCTCCTGCGTAGGACGCACTTTCAAGCGGGCCTAGAGCCTCTTGAATCTTATGGTACACCGCTCTGGCACCGCAATCTTCAGCATCATCATGAATATCCCGTAGGGTTTCAATAACAGCATCAATACGCTTCGAAAATGTCATTTTCTACTAATCTCCTCATGTTCTGGACTGCAATAGTCTGAAGCACCAGTAATCCATTTCTCACAACCTGGTAGATAACATTTTTCAGCAATACCAGGCCCGAACATATCTACGCTGTCTGTCACATATCCCCCTGTTCACACCACTCAATCCATTGATCATACCATTCATAATATTTTCGAATATATGCATTTAGAAGGTCGCGAGATATATACCCGCTTTGAATTTCGTCCTCAAGGTATCTGAACATTTCATTTTCAGCATCTTCACACACTATCGATGGATCACGTTGATACATCACTTCTTAACCTTATACTTAATAACTTTAACTTCTACCGGCTCAACTTCTGCGAGTGTTTCGATAGCATATTCCATTTCTTCATTCTCTTGATACTCAGTAGAACCTACTCCGTAAAACATTCTAAAAAACTTGTCTCCGAATTTAGCAACATATTCATAATCAGTATACCAACGTCGATCACCAATTATGTTCTCTTCAATAGAGAGGCCATTAAATTGATGTAGGATATCATCCCAAGTGCAATATCCTCCTTTTTGTTTTACGTAGGCTTTAATTTCTTCGATAGTTGTCATTTGTTTTGATCCTCCCAATCCCATGCAAAAGACCAACAGTCATTAGCAATCTCGTCATTCCAACTACCGGCTCGTCGGTGAGTCCCGGCTTCAATTAGTTCTACTCGAACATAATAATCCTTGCTCTCTGGAAAGATATCACTATTGAGTGTTTTTGTTACAGCAAGAATTAGTTCTAGGTTTTCTTGATAATTTTCAGTTTCTCGATTAGACACCCCGGTCTCCTTCTACTTTTACGTCCCATCCTTTGATGAGGATCATACGATTAAGCATTTGCACTATATCTTCAACACCCGCCCATCCATGAATTTCATGGTCGAGCGCCCCTACATAATTCTCATCAATGTAAATTTCACAATGCTCGTCGTCTATCCACTTGAAATGGACACATGTGTTGGGTTTAATCGCCACTAAAGTCCTCTTTCATAGTTCGACTAACAGATTCGCCCCAGGGTACACCACTATCTTGACGCTCTTGAATAGCCTCAAGAAAATACCTTGTTTGATAATCTAGATCAATACCGGCTACATAAATTGCATCCATAATACAATTGTCATTCATTACACCAACATCTTCAAAAGTTACACCATGCTTGGCAAAAACGTGTCCTACAATACATGAAGGTTGACCGTTATTAGGATCGAAGTAGTAGCAATTCAGCCCATCCTCGCCACCCGCCTTCTTTCCAAAAGGGTTGACGTAAACATAGTCTTCTCGACCCTTGATAATTTCCTGAACATCCTTTACTGCTGTGTCATAATCAATCTTTGTCATGATGTCTCCTTATGTGTAGGCCAGTAATAATCACAACGCTTCACCCAAGCGCCGTTCTTCTTATTCCTTACAGGGCAACAAACACTCCATGACTCATTCTCATAGAGCCAATCGCTAATCCACTTCCACTCAGCATAGAAATCAGGATCTTTACGATAAAGATTGGCTTGGTGGGTGGTAAGAACTTTGTCAAGTTGAACTGAATCTACATACCACGGAGGGAAGAACAAACCCCGAAACATAGATGCAAAAGTATCCTCATAAATACTTACGATGGCATCCCAATTTACATCGATCTTAATACCTCGGTCTTGTGCTTCATAAGCGTGAGCAAGGTTGTATTGCATAAATGCATCTTCATACCCCTCCCACATTTTGGGGGCAGGATGATTACTCCAAGGAACCTTTGTCTCACCGTTAGCCTTCTTGGCAAGTGCTGCAAGAATTACCCGAGATTCATTCAGTTGGTTGTTGAGTCTCTTGTTGTCCAATTGTTCAGCAGAGGTTCTAAAATCTTTGCTAGTTAGAAACGTTTGCATCGTACTCCCTAGAGATAGATCTTGGCTGCGCCATTGTTGGTTGTGAAAACAATCTTCTTAAACCCCGCCTGCTCAATTTGGTTAAAGCACATGACACATGGCATAGAGAGTCTTGGCTCTCCGGCGGGGCTTACTCTAGCAACAAAGATTGTATCTCCAACGGCCCGGTCGATTGCTCTACCCTCAGCATGGAAGGAGAAAATTGTTCCCTTGCCCTCAGGATTATCGCTGGGAACAAAGGTGGGCGAGTTTCTGTACCGATTGGTAGCAATGGAATGGACGCTACCAGACTTGACAACCACTGCCCCGTGGCGCTGAGAGCATTCAGAATCTTCAGCAGCACGAATGGCAATATTAAGAAACGACTTCTCCTTTATTTGAAATATGACCCTTGGAGAAGATGTAGTCGTGGTATGAAGGACGAGTAAACATTGTGCCTCCCTTGTTGGAATACGAGTATTCAAGCACGTTCACCCGTTCGGGTCAAGCCTAGATTGGAGTTGACTTCCTAGATCTTTTTGGCATAACGTTTGAAAACTGAACAAAAATAAAGTTCAAATAACCTATGATTAAACACGTTGATAGTCCTGATACTAATGCTAATATGATGTCTAAATTTAGCAGGTAACACAAAGTCACATACATCCATACCAGCGCTTGACCTGTCACAAAATAATTTGTAAGTCTATATGAACAGAAGAATAAAGATATAATTGATGCCGAAGCAACAAGTAGAACAATCCACCCAAACAAAAAAGGATTGAGACCAGTCGCTGCAATATAAGACCACACCAACAGACCTTTTACTTCAATGGAACCTACTGCAAAACCTAAGCCGTAAAAAAACGTTCTAAATGATGCCAAACATAGCAACACGGTAATAGGTTTATACAGTACGGTATCTCTTATCATGAATTAATTATATCTGAATCTATTTTAATGCGGAGCGAACAGGATTCGAACCTGCGGGGCGATTAAACCCATGCGATTAGCAGTCGCACGCCTTAGACCAGACTCAGCCACCGCTCCATATTCAGTTATTTAATCATTTGCTGCACATAAGATGACATGGCAATACCGGCAGCAGTAGAAACACTGAATGATCTCACTGCGCCCCTCATAGGAATATACACTACATCGTTGGCAATATCAATAGCGTCATTACTTACCCCGCGCTGCTCCTCACCAACAATCATCATTGTGTTCGGCTTCCACTCGTAATCGTAAAGGGACACAGCGCCTGGAACGTTATCTAGTGTGACGATGTATGGCTCCGCATCAAGGCTGAACACCATGTCTGCGAGGCTAGCAGAATAACGTACCGGCATCCTGTGGTGGGCTCCAACGGCTGCACGGCGGTCCCACTTCTTAGAACCAACAATCCAAAACTCCTTTAGATTGAACCCCTCAGCAGTTCTAAGAATATTGGCCTTATGAAAATCTCCTGAAACGTTTTCAGTTACAACGGACATAGGGAGTCGAGAAGTATCCAGATGATCAACAATAAACTCGTTCTCCCAACCCTTGTAATAATCAATAACATTACGAGTGTCAATCATCGAATACTCCTGTCAGTCGGCTGATCAAGCGATTAGATTTTTTCCAAAAAGAAGGATTGTTGATTGGGTAGTTAGTGAAATCATTAGGTTCTAGTTGACGACTCATCCTAACTTCTAAACAACCGATGCACAACATGGCTTCACCCGCACCGTATTTCTTCCACAATTTGTCCTTAACCATATAATATTCTAAATGAGTGTCACACTGACAATCTAAACAATCCCAATCTGGATCATCCATTCATAACTCTAGCCTGAGTGAAGTTTGTGCAAGCGCAAAACATTTTCCAGCAAACACCAATATGTTCATTTCGAGCGTGTTTACAAGCACAAAGAGGTACACCTTCTTGAGTGTATTTATAACCGTCAATAACAATTGGAGGGTCTTTGAACCATCGAGTCCAGTCAATTCCCATAAGAAATCTGCTCCCTAGTTACATAGAAACGATTGTAATCAGTCCAGTCGAAAAAGGTCCATACATTATTAGAAGAATAATGAGTGGTTTTCATCTCGGACCGCTCCGACTCAACAATTTCACATTTATTGCGCCCTACAGACTCAATACCAGTACCGTTATTGTAGTAACATTCCGAGTCATCAATCTGAATGAGAGAGCCTGCACCATCGATAGCAACAAGCGGCTTTACCTCATATGTACGAGACTGATCCATAGTCCCGGCAAAAAGAGCGTTCATTCCTACGAAAATAAAAACGAACCCTATAATTCCGCCTACAACAAATTCAGGTTCGTCTTCCGCTACGGCAGCATAAAACATAAAGATAAAGACGACAATACCAAGAATAAGCCAGAACATATCAGCCTCCGAACTTCCTCTTAAGCCTTAGATATTCATTGAATTCTGGATCATTAGTCGGGGCGTCTCTATTATCAACAAAGCCATAACCCCATTTATCAGCCAAGTCTTTACGATACCCCCAAATTCTAGGACCGTAACTATCAGCAGAATTCATTCTGACCTCATAGATATCACCAGTGCCTACACCCATGACACCCCATTTTTTAACCTCTTCTACAGCATCGTCAAGGTTTTCATAAATACCGACAAGAATATTATGTCCACGACCTTCATTAAGGTCTGAATTTCTCATAACCGCATAGAGCATTTTATCTCCTTATACGACGAAACCCCGACTTTTGCCGGGGTTATTATTTTGTGCTCCGCGAGTAGGAATCGAACCTACGTCGTACCATGATCCAAAGTCATGTCGGCCCTGCCAGCAGACCATCGCGGAATAAACATGCTAGTGAAAAATTCAACACTATTCGGCCGATATAGTGTATATAACATAATCATCTAGCATGGTGGAGAATAGGGGAGTCGAACCCCTGTCGATTGCTTGCAAAGCAACTGTCCTACCATTGAACGAATTCCCCATGCGCCCAAATACCATTGCATGACCACAAGTATTTGGGCTGTGCAGTAAACCGTTTAACTAGTATAAATTCACCGCGTTGCTCTGACAAGCCTTTTCAGGTCTTGACGGCGAGCCAGTTACAGGAATCGAACCCGTATTAATTGTTTACAAGACAATTGTACTACCATTGTACGAAACTGGCATTAATCACGGTATTGTTTGCTGCTATGGGAGTGACGAGTGTTGTCTTTCGACTGCTGCAAGGTAACCCACAACATTCGTACCGTAATCAATATTACTATTTAGTTATTATTTATACTCGTCATTGCGCTCTCCCACCTAGAGTCGAACTAAGATCCAGCGGTTAACAGCCGCTTGCACTAACCATTGTGCTATAGGAGAATAAATATCGCATCACCACTCGCTTCCCATCCCGGCTTGATAATCATTGAGTGGACGTACCACCGCTTGAACTATCTCACGGGCCAAAGCCTTGTCCGTGTGCGATATGTCTATCGTAGCATCCCCCGTTCGGTCACGTCAAATGTATGACTCACCAAACTCTGAGATATCTGGCGGTAGCATGTCATAGTATTTATGTAAATGAGGATACTTATCATAGTCAACGTAAGACAATATAGTGACTAAGGCCATAACTTGTTTATCATCTAATTCAACCATCAGCCAATCTCCTCTGGAAACTCATCCGAATCTACATCGATATAATCAAGAACCATTTGATTTTCAAGTTGTTCTCGATTCATATTCCTGATAATTACGTCTGCATGATACATATCATTAGCATCAAGATCAATGTGAGAAGATGTTCGGATATAAGCCCTAAACTGTGGCATCAACTACCACCCGGCTCATTCTCAGCAAGATCAAAATCTTTGTCATACTGGCTAGGACGGTACTGCACCTGAAGAACCTTTGGAAGAAGATTACTCCAACTCTGTGCTAGATCGTCATAATGTACCAGTTGAAGGAGGGCACGAATAGCCTGTGTTTGTTCTTGATTAAGAATGACATGAGCCGTCTGGGGTTTGTAATCAGGATTAAAACCGCTCAATCTAGCACCTCAATGTGTGTAATAAGGAAGGCTGCTACTTCATACGCCGCTGCCACACCACGCATACCATTAGCAGTTTCTGGAAGGTTATTTATATCAAATCCATCAGCCATTGCATTGATAGCAATCTTACCGGCGATTAGCGTATCAACGACTTCAGACCTTTTTAGAGGACTGTCCGCATCTTTCTTTATGTAATCTTCAAGTTTCATGCACTTTGCTCCTCATCGGAAATTTCGGGCGTTTCAAAATACTCCCAATCTTTATTACCATTATGCACCAGATGGTAGTGCTTAGAATAAGGATAAAACTCTAGAACGTTAACACCGATATATACATGTGCTTCATTGTATTCATCTTCAAGATTATTCTCTAGAAGACGAACCATATGCCAACCCGCTCCACCAATAAACCAACCGGCAGGCTTGTCCTTTAGTTCATTAATATTACGAATTAGATCGTAAGCAAGGGATGTAACACTCTTGTATACCCCCCGATCTGCTAGATGCCGGTAGAGAACGTCAGCAGCCTTATAAATTGCATACTCATCATTACCGGTAGTCAGCATACTTACTCCTTGTCAGAACGGGGCTTACGAACAGTCTTCTTATCTTCTTTAGGTTTGCGTGGAGGTAGTGCTAGGACCGTAAGACGACCTTTTTCTAGTTCAAGTTTGACGTTTCGGCCAATGTACTCGTACTCTTCCGCGAGATTACGAAGCCTAGTCTCGTCTCCATATACAGTATAATTTACAGATTTCATCTCAACCAAATCCTCTCAGAGACATGACAGCGCACCGGCTCCTTTTTGAGCAGGCCGCCGCTTCTATTATCGTGGGGGAAAACTAATGGTCGCGGATCAATCTCCGCGACCTTCTGTAGTAACAGCGTACCATAGCCTCTACGACGGTGGCTATAGCGAATGTAAAAGTGTGCTGCGTAGCCTTTTGTCTTACGAATAGGAAAAACGAGTGACCAACCAATTAGTTTATCCTCGTTAACAATCATGATAACTTTAGCAGTCTTTTTGATTGCAGGTGGATTATGACGATGATCTAAAAGATCATCACGCATCTGCCCTCTAGCACCAAAGTTTAGTCGATAACACTTTGCAAACTCCTCATCAGTAAGGTCACTAACCTCTTTGATGACAACTTTCATTTAATCTCCTTTGTCACCGATTAAGAGCCCACGGCGAGATTCGAACTCGCCTGATCCTACTACGGTAGCACAGTTTAGGAAACTGGCCCGATACGTGGGCGGGCGGAAAGTTTTTGCACGATAGCAATGCAACTTCTTTCCTTTGATGAACTGTCGCATCATCCGAGCGCGGTTTGATTATAGTAGAACACCGTAACACCTTTAGGAACTATCAACTTCCTAAGAAGCGGTGAAGGGAATCGAACCCTAAAACATTTCGCTTTGCAGGCGAACGGCCACAGCCAGCAACACCACCGCCACAACTATTTAGTAAAAGGAACAGCCAAACCCTTTTCTAATAGTAAATCATTGAGATTGGTACCACTTATGGAATAGACTTCACTGAGCCATCTACCAAAAGCATCTTTCTCAAATGTTTTGACAATAAACTTTTTGTTACGCTCAAACCACTTCAAAGTAAAGTTCTTAGCCTCTAATGCTCCCGGATCTTTTTTGCTTATTTCAGGAGTATTGATCCTAAGAAACCTTAAAGTGACATCATTAATAGTCATGTGAAAACCTACATCTATATTACAAACTGCTGTGTCTCCATCAACAGTTCTTACATAAGAGGCATAATATTCATACAATTACTTCTTTTTCTTCTTCCCAGATGTGGCTTTCATCTTTTTACCGGCAGCACGAAGATTGTCGTATGCACCGGCTTTTTTACCTCTGCGTTTAGCATTGGCTTTTGCTTGAGCCTTTTTCTTAGAACTTAACTTAGCCATTTAATTTATAATCCTTCCATATAAGATCAGCCAAGTCGCCTGGTGTAACGTCAAAAGGCTGTCGTCCATCATTGAAAAGATGAACACCAGATTGAGCATACACAAAGTCAACCAACTGAGAACATATCATTCTACCATTGTTAGTGACATAGTTCACCAACCATTTAGGTCTTATATTAAAGGATGAAAGTATGATATATAGATACCCCGAAAAACCGTACTTAACACCTTCAAGCCTCTTAGTGTTCTCAACAATAAGAGCCCTCTGAAGGTCTGTCAAAGGTACATCAAGTATGACTGAGTGTCCATAGTATATGTGGAGAGGATCATATCTAGCGCCTCTAGGTTGAGCCGCCAGAACCTCATCATCATTGGTCACAATAAATGCATGAGTATATTTAGAACCATCTCCTAAAGCAGCCTGCCCAACAGAAATGATCCAGCCCAAAGGACCGGAGATGGTGTAGAGACCTATGTCTCCTATCTTAGCCTTTCTCATAAGGCTATTATACATTAAACCAATCTTCAGGGTGATGATACGTATGGAATGACTCACCATCAGGCCAAATCAAAACAAACCCATCATGTTCTTTAGTCTCTAGCCAATATACATTTTGGCCGCTCTCGTCCTGCAATAGATTAAAGCAATTGGCAAGAACATACTCATTGATCGGCAACATTGTGCCATTGATTGAATTACTATCATATATAGTCATGATTCTCCTTATGAATCAGTCACTATCTGTGACGTCCTAGCGCGAACGAGTGATAGGTTCTTTGGTCCCTTGTCAAGTCATCTCATGGGCAGTACTGTATCCCTTATGACGAACAAGCCAGCAGAGATGACCAGCATCCCCCGCCAGTGGCGCAAGATCGCCAAGCAGGCTCTAAAGGAAGGATGGACGATTAACATCACTGGCAACAAGCACCTCGTGTGGCGAGGTCCGCAGGGCCAGCAGATTTACGTTGGCTCTACTCCTGCCGCCAATGGTGCTAGCGCCCGTAACACTATCGCACTAATGAAGCGTCACGGAATCGATACTGCCGCGTAAATATAGGGAAAAGTTTCTGGATTGGTGCGGTGGTTGCCCTGGACCTGGCAGCCACCATTTTTAATCTCTTCATCCGATAGATGCTTAATGCTTTGAAGGAAGGTTCTATAACGCTTGTCAGCCTCAGCCTTATAAATAGCAAAGTCTGATTCTTGCATAAGTCTGTGATGGCCTGTGTTATAAACAACCTTAATTAGATACGTGGCAATATTGAAATCCGCTACATAACGAACTGGCTTGATATTATGATGGCTTACTAGTTCCACAATGACGTAGGGACCAGAGTGATCATCAGGAATGTCAAACATTACAAACTCCATCGTTGTAGTTACAAATTGGTAGCGTGGCCTGTACTCGCAACAGGTGATCTCTAGGTTATGAGCCTAGCGAGACACTATTTCTCCATCCCCGCAAGTACCGAGTAGTGGAATCGAACCACTGTTCTAAGGATATGAGTCTTATGTTCTACCATTAAACTAACCCGGCTGGCGTGCTATTTTTATCGACTCATCTCAGGCGCACTAAACCATGAGAATGTCTAGATCATATTCGAAATCTGATCAAGTAGCGCAGGAAGGACTCGAACCTTCATGGTAGTGATTTACAGTCACGCCCCAGCATCCCGCTGTCTACGCCATGTGCCCTTTACACCGGGCCGGTGTTGTTACTGAGCATACATGATCTACTACAGACCGTCAAGGTAGCGAGTCCTAATTGATCCATTAACAATACTATTTGTCGTAATTGAATAACCGGCAATATCTTTAATAGTTAACATATTAGTTTTGATGGTTTTACAATCTAAACTAGATGAAACCATATTGCTTACTTTTAACATATAGGCTTGACCGTGAACCGGGCATGGTGGGGGTGGAATGACGGCAAGCCATACTCTCATACAGGTACATTCTGGCTCTGGATATAATTGTGTTTTCATATGAAAATCATACTCTCAATCCCAAAGACTTTCAAAGTGATACATCAAATAAAACTTAGCGAGACGAACAGTACGCTTCTGGTCTTCAGTTCTTTTATAAGACCATCCATTATTAATAATGGTGAATCCTTCGATCATAATATCAAGGCGACGATTCCACTCTTCTAAGGTCAATTCGCCAGGATATCCATGACTATTATTCTTGAAATCCTTGAGGCCAGATATGATGACACTAGAAAGATAATCATCAAAGTTAATCCAGTCATACCAAGAGTAGCCTTTAACAACCCGGCCTACTATGTGAGTTTTAATCTTTCCGGGATAATCAACCAGGTTCTTGAGGTTTTTCTTCCATCCATACCGCCAGTTATAACTATAAGGCTTGTAAACCCAATTAGTAGGCATTGTCATCCTCCAAAGAGTTTGGTTCGGTCAGATACTTCAAAGATTTTACCCGGTCGATAAGGATTACCGTGATACCAAAGAGTGTAAAGTTTCTTCTTGGTGACAATGCGAGCATAACCATAATAGTACTTCTTAGGCAGATGCATATAAAAACCCGTACTGCGCCACAATTTTAGTGACTCAGGGTATTTGTATCTTCTAGAAATAAACATTTTAATCCCTTGTTAGAAGGTGTATTGTAGGCCACCAGGGTAACGATCCCTGTTCCACAGATTAAAAGTCTGTTGCATCACCTTAATGCTTGTAGCCCATGCTGCTACGACTTGCAAATCATAGCAGTGTTAATAGCAATTATTCCTCTCAGGTTGTCTCTTTACACCCCGGCAAATGGGCGAGACCATCTTAACTGTACCCTCGGAACTTGTCTTTCAGCGCTTGCCCTGCTGTGCTATTACGTAGGTCGCCAGAGAATCGAACTCTGATTTTAAGGTTAAGAGCCTCAAGTAATAACCGTTATACGAACGACCCATATGCTGTGTGATTTACGAGGGGTAGAGCGTGATTAATCATCCCTCTTCTCTTCACTAGGATTCTCTCACGCGAATATCCTAGTATTGTATCCGCTGCACAGCCAGCGTTACCGCGAACCCAGCGGGGCTCGAACCCGCACTAATCGCTCGACAGGCGATTGTGATAACCTTTTCACTATGAGTCCATACGCAGTTTTTGGCGATGCCGGTATTTTTCAACTGCTAACCCGCGCCCCCGGAGAGAATCGAACTCCCATCAAAAGAGTAGAAATCTTCTGTCGTATCCATTGGACCACGAAGGCATATGAGGAGTTTTCAATACGTCATCCTCAGGACGTGATGTCTACTGTATCAGAGAACCAAGACCAGCACAAGTACCAGCGCTACGATTCCGCAAATAGCACCTATTGTACCCACGTTCATAACAAACCTCTTTTCTTGAGTTCTTTAAGGCACCCGTGACAAATCTGCAAAGACTCTTTACCCCAATCTAGTTCAACTTCAATCACATGTACCGCTTCGTCAGCATTACATGAATTACACCATTGAACTACCTGGACATTGCTTAGTTCATTTAAGTTCATCTATATCTTGTATCTCTAGATCAACCACTGAAAGACTTCCGCAATTCTCCATATTAAGACAATCCTCTATTGCTTCTTTTGCATCACTGACTTGATAGGCTTCTACCTCTACCGCCAGTATGACTTGTGCTAAGTACCTCATGGAATGATTATACGCCGGTACTTTTAAAACTATAAAAGAGCCCCTAGGGAGAGTTGAACTCCCGAGAAATGGTTCGTAGCCATCAACCTAGATCCGCTAGTAGGGGCGTAAGCAGTTTATAGTCTTACTCAGGACTTGTCAATCAGTAGCAGAACCATCCGGTGCATTTAGTACATTTCCTACCGCCGCCATTTGCTCCGATAACGTTGTGATCACATTCATCATCGGCTGAATAGAGACCATGTTCAAATACTCGACCATTAACTGTATAAGTTTTGAGTACTTGAAACTCGACAATAGCCATCAGGAATGTCCAAACATTTTATTACCTATATACATGATAGTGCCTATTGAACTTGCTACTGCGATTACTATGCCGCCAAAAATCGTGGCTGATACTTTCATCACTGTACCGGGAGAACGGGAGTGATATTTGCAGGATCAGTCAGCGCACAGTTAAATGTCGCGGGAAGATTACCATTCTTGGCAACGTCCCAACTGTTCACCAGTTCAAGGCAGTAACGAATATTAGCCTCAGGAGCGAGCGCGCCGGTTTCCTGACGGATACGAGCAGTCTCAGCATCAATCTGAGCCCTCTGCTGTTCAGCGGTAGCACGTTCAATATCATTATTGGCTTGAACAATACGGTCAAGACTTGCTTGACTATTTGCATCTAGACCAAGAGAAGAAATGGATACAGAGTCAATCACAATACCGTCATTAGCGAGATTCTTGGAAAGGTCAGCAACTACCGCCTCAGTAATGGGTCGAATGTTCTCACCACTACGAGCATCATTAGGAGTGTAGTTGGCAACAACAACTCGGAATGAATCCTTAGCAGAAGAAGTCACTAGTTGATCCCTTACCGCTTCAAATGTACGGTACTTACTCCAAAGATTCTCAGCCTGCTTGGCATCGATACGCCAGCGGACCGTAGCATTTACATTACCACCGCCGCCGCCCTTGAATGTCACGGCAACAGCATCACCCTCACCATTTAGGTCAAGGTACTGAACTTGAGTGCTGAACTCTTCAACACTGGAATAAGGCGCCTTGATGTGGAAACCATTATCAAGGGTCTGCATGTACTTACCAAATCCAGTTTGAATACCCACGCTACGAGCACCAACCGTGGTAAATGAATTAAATGCTGTGAATACTAGTGCAATCACTAGAACTAGTGCTGCTACTAGCCTTGGGCCAGGGGATTTAGTAATGACAGCGGCTGCTACAGCCAGAAGAAAAATAATTACAAGAGCGCTAAAAACAATGAGCCAGAACATTAGGCTCTCCTCTCATAGAAAAACCCGGCTGCCATTCAACCGGGTTACGTAGACTGCCAGGGTAACGATCCCTATTCTTTCGGGCTTCAACCGAACGCATTGCCATCTATGCTAACAGTCCATAAATCAGATATGTGTAAGAATTCGATGGGAACCATCCCTGTGCCGTGGAGTCGAACCACTAGCCTTCAATCATTGGCGAAGATAAACGAATTCAATCGACCCGATATAAAAGTATTAGGGTTTCAATTACCAAGCCACCGGATATCACGGTACCTAATACATCACTTGGCCGCTGTGTGTCTGGACGGTAACGATCCGTCTCCGAGAGGGACACAATCTCTCATGCTTCCATTACAACACAGACACCATAGAGAACTATACCAGAAAGGTATACTCCTTGGGAAGTTTTATTACTTTGGATCTTGAGTAATTTACTGAAACAGTTGATCGATCATAACCGTTTGTAGGCGGAGGAACAAGTTCAATAGTTAACATCTTTTTCTCTTCAGGCTCTTTAACTAAAATGCCAACTCTTTGACCTCCTGAGGATCTACCACTGGCAACCGCCGCTGTTACGAGATCTCCCTTATGAAGTTCCTGACCAAAATAATCTGTAATCATTGTAATCCTTTCGGTTGAGTCCTAGACCAGAGTCGAACTGGCGTCGTTTGCTTGGCAAGCAAAAATAATAACCGTTATACCACTAGGACGGGTGTTAGTGCATCAGGTTCCTAACCCCTACTTGTCTACTTTTCTAGCCACAGCACGGCTTATGAATTTTGACTCTGTGCTTTGTCCTATACTGATTTATGCTGTCCATCAGTTTCGGATTGTATAGCACTCACTAACGTACGCGAAGGAGGAATCGAACCTCCAAACGTTAAAGACCGGCTTAGTCGCACTCTCACGGTTGTACCTTCCGTGGTTTTACAACAGCCTATGACACCGACCACGTTCCCCCACAAACCCTGGGCGCGTATGGAGCGGGGGGCTAATGCTAGCAGCCATTCGATTAGATCGAGTATCTAGAATCTATCTAATGCTTATATCATAAAGACCCGCGTACCCCCACGGAGAATCGAACTCCGACTTTTGGCCTGAGAAACCAATGTACTAACCACTATACTATGAGGGCAAAGACGGATTATTTCAAGAGGTAACCGTCATCCTCCGCTTCCCTGATGACTAAATTATGTCAGGGAGCGTCAAACCTGTCAACTGCTTTGGTCAGAAGCAATAGACCCGCCGAGGAACCATAATGCCTAATTGTTTTTTTAGGAACCGAAAATTTACGATCTTCCGCCTCCCAATACCGTGTCTCAGTGTCAACTTCCAAAGTAAATGCCTGATTATCTCTGCCATATTGGTTGTTAATAGAAGTTGTCTTAATGACACCACGCTCAATGTGACCACCATGTACCGCCGGGGCTACTACAACATAATCCCCAACGTTAACGTCCGCATCAAACTTATCTTTGATGGTTGGATACTCAATAAGATTATACTCATAAGAAAGTAGAATAGGATTCTGTCTATAATACTGAGGGTACTGCTTGTTTTGATTTGTCTTACTAACAAACAATTCTTTAACGGATACTTCACCTTGAGATCCTACAGCCGCAACAGTAAGCACTTCACCAATAATTGCAAAATCGCCAGTATAAGTGTCGTTTACTTTTACGCTGTGACCAATTTTAGGCGTGCGAATATAACCAGTATTAGTCATGTCATCCAATCAACGTAAGGGAGGCGGGGCCAGTTGGCCCCGCCTCTTTGTTACAGACGGCCAGCAGAGAAATCTGCTAGAACGCGAGGTGCATTGGAGTCAAACCCAACAAAATCCATCATTCCCTTATCCTTAGGATCAGCGATAGTGAACTCAGTGGATGCGACACCTAGAACCGCAAGACGTGCATCAATACCCATTTGATCGCGGTACTTCTTTAGAGCCTGGTGAGGGTGAATACTCCCGGCCCATGTCTCGTTGTCTGTGACGACAACAAACGTATCTACCTCAACCTTGTTCTCAAGAGCCCAAATCATCGGCATAGCACAATCAGTACCACCGAAGTTATTCTTCCGAACCTTACTCATTGCGGAAGAAAGAGAAGTCTTAGCAGAAATACCAAGATCAGTAAGTTCTGCTGTGCCTCGCCAGTTATAACGGCTTCCACTTCCGGTAGTAAAACCACGGATAATGTGAGCAGGCTCGGTACGAGCAATAGTCATAGCAATTGCAGCAGATACCTGAGCACATGAAAGGTCAAGACCAATTGCAGGCGAACTCATGGAACCTGAAACATCAATTGCTTCTAGAGTGCGCTTACCGGCAGGCTCAACAGACTTGAATGAAGAATGGAAACCTTCATTGAGAGCATCAATGATGACTGAACTGGTCTGCCAATCCTTCTTACGAGATCCTCCGTAGTAACCGTAATTGCCCTGACGCTCAATCTGACCCTGTTCATAAACGACAACTGCATTTAGATAGTTGATTGGGTGAAGACGTGTCTTCTTAATCATCTCTTCGTCAGTTAGTCGCTTGGCATAGTCAGCAGCAAACTGCATATCATTGAAGGCATTTAGTCGAGAAAGACGGACAATATTACGAACAAGCGCTTGACCGTTTAGTTGGTTGTTGTAGAAAAGAGTCTTCCAAACCTTATCTGACTTAAGGAACTCGGTAGGAATAGCCTCCCAAGGAAGATTCTTATAAGTCTCAAGAACAGAAATTACTTCCTTCTCGGACCCGGCCGACTGTGCAGCCTCAAAACCAGAAATTACCTGAGGCTTGTCATCAGAGACAACCTTCTTACCTAGGGCGAAATTAGCAACGTAAGGATCAGGCTTTGCGTGGCTCAGACGTAGGACATCCTTGTGAGTCCACCCATTTCGCTGACGGTACTTGACAGTCTGGTATGCCTGAGAGTCAGCATCCTTAGACTCGTACCAACCCGCAACAGCCTTACGCTTTGCGCGCCCCCAACCACCAAGGTTATTAATATATTCAACAGCCTCAAATAGATGAGTTCCAGTACGAACTACCTTGTTAAATGCCTCTCGTGCATATTCCTTATCCTTGCCCTCGGTTAGAGCAAGAGCGATAGCAAAAATTGCAGGGCTGTTCTTGTATGCACGTCCATTAACAGAAACATCAACGGCAGCATCAACGACTAGACGCTCGTCTTGGGATAGAAGATTACGAAGGAATGCAATATTCTGGTCAGTAATCTTCTTCTCTGATACGTAATAAGTACCTCCATCGGTACCTAGAATCAGGAATCGCTCTAGACGGTCACGATCACTAACAACGAATGTAAATCCACCCGCGTTGTTCTTGACCTGAGCCTCATCAGCCTTAACGGTCTGAGGAGTTGTGTTCTTGCGTGCCTTAGTAGCAGCGGTGTTCTTAATAAGTGAGTTACTCATTATTCGTCCCCTTTCTGGGAAATAGTGTTTGCTTCTCGGTTGAGAAAATCTGTGTAAAGTTTTGTCACAGCCATAGAAGTATCTGAAATTACTTTTAGGAGTTTAGGCTCTGTGACTTCAGAGTATCCAATAAACGCACCGTCCATCACGGCTTTTGTAATAAGACCTACAAGATCTTCTAATTGCTGTTTATCTGTCCATAATACTTCAGACATATTTTCCTAATGTAGTAGGGATGATGCGGAAGCAGTGGGGGTCGAACCCACAAGGCTTTTACGCTCAACGGTTTTCAAGACCGTCTCCGTCGCCAACTTTCGGATTGTACTTCCAGGTATCAAGGTCATGTTATTGCATTCGGGTTTTTAGCGTGCTGCCATTACACCATACCCGCATGAAGTGCGGGCAGAGAGATTCGAACTCCCTCAACTCGATCCAAATTCGATAACCGAATAGCATCCGTACCTTGAAGTACCCATTCTGAGAATTGAACTCAGGGCCACGATTTTATAAGAATCGCTGCCGCAACCAACGCAGCACCAATGGGCAGGGTGCCAGCCGCGATGATCCATACCCTTTACAAATATACCTGTTGTGACAGGCGGGTATGGCGAAGAATGACTAGTCCCTCTGGGTATATCCGCTGGCTCTTGTCTAGTCAAGACAAGCAAATCTAAGTGTTGAACGTGTTATAGACTTCGGGTTTTAACTAGGAACCATCCAATCACGGAATCGAACCGTGTCGCCTATTTGACAGATAGATAACCGAACTCTTCCGGCTCAACATGTATAACTCTACCAACCATCTTCAAGCGCGTCAAGACGCGACTGCAAGATCTCAATCTGTTTCTTAATATCTTCTTTCTCAGAAGACTGTTTAAACTCTTCGTTAATTTGTTTCTCTAAAGCACTACCCTTAGGAGCATGAGGTGTTCGTACACATGTCTCTCCAAGAATATTAAACTGCTTCATGTATCCATGTTCAATAATACCTAGATCACGAAGAACTTCTAGCAGTCTTTGATATTGATCACTGGTCATCTCCTTATTGATGAAGAGGTGATTATGACCTAATGTAGAACTAGGGACTACCGCTATAGGAATATCTATATCTAGAACTGGTCGATGATAATTACTTTGTCCTCCATACCCGTCGTCTACACGACTGCTGATAAGGTTGGCCTCATCGAATGTAACTTTTTTGCGTTGTTCTGGATATGTTTTAAATGGATCATCGCTACCGGTCTCAGATACTCTAGATCTATAAAATGTCTGACATTGAAGAACAAACGGTGGAATCATATTCTTGACCGGCCTTCTCAGAAAATTCAATCTAGATAGCCGCGTGCTTTAGCGGACATGACAGCCGCTGACAAAGCACAAGCATTTTCACCGTTACCCCAAGTGTATGACTGACTCGACACACTGGAACCCTCCATAATTGCGTCTGCTAGGTCAAACGGACGAGTCATACCCTCTAGTTCAGAGTCAGTGATATTACTACGAATTTCTGCAACCTTGGCTTCAATCATTGTGTTCATAATATTCTCCTTAGGCTTTATCCATATTGGGATTTTTGAATGTAGTATCAAACGGTAAAGTTCTCACCCAATCAGCAATTTCTTCACGGGTAAGTCTATGATCATCATTCAGGTGTTGAATGACATTCCAAAGGGCATTAGGGACCGCCTCGCACTCAGAACCGTAAATGCTGTCTTTAGTAACCTCGCCCTTACGAGGACATAGTACCATCTCTTTCATTGCCGGTAGTTGTGCTGACAGGCTGTTAAAATTATTACTGTCTGTCAATTCAACCATTTTATGATCAATAATGCCAGCAGTTAAGTTTACAGACTTGATTAATGATTTCATTTCGATAATAACATCTTGAAGAGCATTAGCCATCTGCAAATATTTCTCTTTAGTATCTATTGATGCAATAACATTATAAGGTATATCACTAACCAACATTACCTCCTGAGGTATTACCATTGTGTAATAAAGGTTTGCCGGTACATCTTTGTAAGTAATAATATACTCTAACGTATGAGTAAGGAACGTTACCTCTATCATGAGGAACCTTTCTGTGTGTACATGCCAAGAGGATTGAACTCTTCTACAAGACTGTGTAAAAGTCTCTGACACACCAGCGCCACCGACATGCATAAATCAAGGTCATGTTATTGGCTTCCAGCGCCCCCAACGGGCTATTTTCCTTGTGGTGGAAAATAAAAGAGTTGAACTTTTGATAAAGAAAGACATTCGTACCTTGAAACTTGAGAATGAATATGTTGTGAGAATCGGTGTTAATTTGTTTATTAGACAAAGGTTGATAACCGAAACTCTTCGACTCATTCAAGTAGGTGCAGTGAGATTTGAACTCACGACTTCTATCTTATCAGGATAGTGCTCTAACCGCTGAACTATACACCCATATCGTACTACGTCGGGATAGAGGGATTCGAACCCACGGCCTCTCGGACCCAAACCGAGCGCGCTGACCAAACTGCGCTATATCCCGTTATATACTTGGAATTAATTTTGCTGGATATAGAACTACGTATCCATCTGCATAATTCCCTATGATTCTTAATGTTGAATCAAACTCAACGTATTGTGGATCATCTAGGATTTCTCTTAGATCTTGTTCTGGAACACTATCATACAGTAAATAGTATGTATAACCTTCACCTCCGTTGTCGCCCCATTTCTTACCTTGAGTGACGCCGCCAAAATGTAAAGTTACTTCTATATAAACTTCTCCATCGCCAGGGTTGACTGCCAAATTACCGAAGTCATATCCAACAATATGTTTTCTTATGGGAGCGAAAGATCCCTTCCAGAAATTTTCCACGCCCCGGTGTAGAGAATCGAACTCTAACTGACAGGAGTTTTGGAGGCTCCCCGACTTACCCACAGTGGCACCGGATAAATGAATGGTCATGTTATGGATTCGGGTTATGCGGCCGAGCCGCGATTCACCATATTGAAGATAACCGAATTCCTCCGTACCATTACGCAGCCTCACGGAGAGTCGAACTCCGTCCACAGGAATGAAAGTCCTGTATCCTAACCGATAGACGATGAGGCCAAATAGAGGTTCTTCCTAGACAATACCCTCCCAAACTCCCCGCCTCCTGGTAGTGCGGGTTCGCTGTAAACTGGTTACAGACTCTCTAGGTTGTGAACGAGCCGGTAGGGAGAATCGAACTCCCGCTAAAACGTTGGAAGCGTCTTGTTCTACCATTAAACTACACCGACAATGTGTGCGAATATGTTAACTGCTATCGAGATTTTCGACATAAGATAATCGATAACATTCGACTCGCACAACTTAAATCACTTAGTTAACTTCTGTCCAACGGGCTTAGAAGCAATCTTTCCATTCTTCTTTGGCTTCGCTGTTGTTACGTTCAATCCTTTAGCCATACTGTAGCACCTCCTTAGCGTTACACGCAAGTGTTAACTCAGTATAACAAAACTGTGATTATTTAGCGCTACCCCGCCTAGATTCGAACTAAGACCAAAAGTACCAGAAACTTTTGTGCTGCCGTTACACCACGGGGCAATATGCTATAAGACTACATTGCTCAAACGATGGTGTCAAGCCCTAGTCTTCAAAATTGACATTATCATAAAATAAGGCCATAGCAGTATGTACATAACAAACATAATAACAATAGCCCAATCTTTTGATACACCTATATCATTCTTAAATACGCCAAAGAAATATTTACGAAATACAGGATTTTTATACAGGGCAAAGGTTACCATGAGTGATAACCCCACCCCGCATAACACATAAGATGTAATAAATAGAGTCATGGCCCAACTAAAAGATGCTCTAGTGCGCTCTTTCGAGGAATGATACCGATGTAACAGTAGGCGCAATAAGTTTGATCGTGGTCACACTCCTTGATAGGAACCTGTAGATACTTAGGAGCAGATGCAGGTTGAGGACCTGAGCCACACATTTCACACTCTTCACCCGCCAAAAGTAGACGACCTGAATAACAGGTATCACAAATAGGTGAGCGAGGTGATTTGATACTTCTAGGCTCTCGCACAGGAATGTCAATTGTTCCATCCTCATTCGGAACAATGTTGCTCTTCAGAGAGTTACACTTTTTGTGAGCCAACTTCAAATTTGAAATATCGTTGATCTGCTCAAAAGTCCAACCCTGCCTGCGGCACCATTCCTGAGGCATGAAGTGGTCAATAGTAGGTGGATTGTCCTCGGTAAATGGAAGAGTGCAGCCAAAAAGATAGCACGAATACCCATCTCTTTCAGTCAGAACCTCAACAATCTCCTGACGTGTGACAAGTCCAAATCCCATTTTTCCTCCTAGAACATTTTCATTTTAGTAATGAAATCCCTCAACTCATTTGGCATCTCATTCTTAGGTGCTTCCTTGATCACCTTTCCTGGTCGCTCTAATTCTCTTTCTTTACGAGCACTATCTCTAATGTCGGCAGCAGTCATAACCTCAATCTCAAAAGAACTGTTACGATCGCTGTTCGATGCTGCACTAACTATAGCACCTGCCATAGCGTCCAACAAGTCCTTTGATCCGTTATAGGGGTGGTCGATTTTTCCATTAGGGAATAATCTAAGTCTTCTCATCTCTTCTTTAAGAATAGGAATGTCAGGTCCCTGCAACCGGCCTTCATGCATAATCTGCTTAACATCGATATATTCATCATTTGCAACACTAAAACGTTTAGTCTTCATACCGTACCCAGACAGTTCCTCCATCATGGCAAAACTGTTCCACTGGTCGAATGAGACTAACTTAATATTGAACTTACGATTTTTCAATCCAATGATGAAATCTTGAATGTTTTTGAAATCAATAGGATCTTGTTTGGTAGGAGTCCAGTATCTTATACAGTCAACAACTATATAAGGTTGTATAGAAAACTTTTGACCAAACAGTTCTGTTTGCTTCCATGTCTCAACATGGGCCACCGCTACCGCTGCGCGGTCGTGGACCTGAGCCAAGTCAACATGAAGGAAATACTGTTTGTCAACATCAGGCTCAAAACTGTTTCTAAACCTTCCCTCTTCGTCAACACCGTTTGGCTGACTCAGCGATCTATTAATTACCTCATCGTCATGAAAGAACGCATCCACAGTCTCAGGGGGTTGTGCAGCGAAGCGTCCCATTGAGTCGGCAGAGTCACGATAGAAGGACAGGGCAAAATCGTCAATCTGTTTTGTAGGGTTGACCGCCCATGTTGGTCTCCTAATTGCATACACGCCTGGGAAACGATAAGCAGTAATAGTATCTTCTTCCCATTCAATTTTGAACTTGTTGGATTCAATATCGTCAGGAAGTTCTGGATCTAGTTTGAATTCGTGAGTCTTCTTGACAATTTCCTTCTCAGCCACGACTTCATTGTATTTAGTCATAATAAAATCTGACTTGTGACGAGGGAACGAAAGAAGAATTAACTTACCTTGCTTACCAAAACGAGAACTTACTGACGCTCTGTGCATCTTGTAAGTAGAATCAGCAGTGATCCTCTTACTTAGTCCCGTGGTGGGAGCCTGATCGAAACCAGCGATCTCATCGAGTACAACAACAAGTACGTTATATCCTTCTAGAGATTCTGACTCTGAATGACCAGAAATGATGCGAATGGACTTATCAAATTCTATTTCACTACCTCTAGCATCAAAACGACCTTCGAACCAAGGGCTATTCCTTACTCTGGCTCTCAAACCTTTGAAGAAAACGTTATTAGCCTGTTGAGCATTAAGCGCAATGTTCATGATGTCAATATAGTCACCCGGCGGTTTACCAAAGTATTCTTGAGGATTTTTCAGACATAAAAGAAGGTGAACGATGTAGCAACAAGATATTTCAGAACAATAGTCCTTACCGCTACCCTTTCCCCAAATAGCAACTACCTCATTGAATGTTTGACTCCAACGTTTTGCAGCCTCATCCTCAGATAGTAAATTTTCAAGAGTTTCTTGTTTATATATCTGGGTGCTTGCTTTAATAAGATCATACTGCTCATCAGATAAAGGCGGCAACCCAAGATAATCTTTTTGGGTAACAAACTCTTCTATTGTTGCTGGTGTCTCTTCAAAGATATCTTCATTAAGAAGATCTAGTATGTCTGAAAAATCTACACTCATTATTGAACCACGACAATTTCTTCGGTTCTACCGGCGAGCATTGACAACTGTCTAGCAACTTCTACTCTACAGTTATCGCAGTGTCGTGACACCTCTCTTAAAATTTCTGTAAGTACGCGCATCTTCTCTTCGGTTGCTGCCATCTCTTCGACAATCTTGTTGTCTGCAAGAATCCCAGATTTTTGAAGAACTTCCACACGTTTTGCTTGAGTATCAGCAATGGACTTGAGAATGGTCCCTCTAGTCTTTAAATCACCGGCGTCTTCAGCATCTTGAGCGAGTCGCCACATTTCGCGCTGAACTCTATTGATAGATTCGTCATAGTTATGAACAGACTGACGGCCACGTTCACGTAGCATCTCATCATTCTTAGAAATTTCGTTGAACTCAGCAATATGCTCAACAACTTCTTTATATTTATAACTTAGTTTCTTAGCAATAACATTCGGCGAATGTCCTTCAAGATGTAACTCAATGACCTTGTTTTGTCGCTGGTAACGTTCTGCTAAGTCTAGTTCAGTTCCCGCCATCCTTTTCACCTCTTACAAATTTTATATACTCCTCTAATTGTTCGATAGCGTCTTTGAGAACATCATGAGGGTACTCACTCTTCTTAAAAGCATAAGCAAAGATAGGAGCAATAATATCAAAAACGTAATCGTTTGTCTCTGCTGCTAGATATTTTATAGATAGTTCAAACACTTCGGGTCGGTCAGGAAGAATAACATTACGAGACTTCTCTCTATTAAGATACCAAAGAGCCTTCTCTAGATCTTCTGTCTCATCCCACTTCTTACCCGCGCGAGCCACGTATTTGAAAGCATTACCCGTGCAGAAATTCATCTTTTCTGAAAGTTCAATGACTTCAATACCGCTTTCGTGCGCGGTGTAGTGGGTAGGATGATTTACATTGTCACTCATAATATAACCTCGTATTCTGACATATGCTGTCCTCGGTGCCCGTAATATAGGCTAAGTCTGGTAAGTGTGGAACACTAGTATAAACTTTCATCGTGTGATGATAGTTTGCCAAATATAATGCGTCATCCATTTGTTTTTCAAGGTGTCTCATAGACAAGTATTTATCCTTGCCATTGGGAGTGAAATAAAGTGCCACCCCGCCATATCTCATATAGGCACGACAAGTGGTTCCATTTGACTGAAACATGGGATGACCATTCGAATAATGCTGATTTTCTAGATTAGTTATTCTATCTTTTAGAGTAACACCTGAATAAAAATACCAGTCATGGTCTCTAGGAATAAACGCTGAAAAAACATCGTATTCAGGTAGCGTAGAAAGTCTGCGACTAAACTCTTCAGAAAAATTTTCTGATAGAAGGGCATCGTCATTGAGGATGAGTACCGGCTCGTTATCTGCACTAAGCGCTCTTAGAGTTGATAACGTGCATCCAATCTGGCCCACCTTTCTTTCAGGCCCGATGGTCACTCCAAACTCTTCAATAGCACTGTCTAACTGATCTTTATCATTACCGTTAACGCAATCGACCTTGACTTCTTCCCAATCACAAAGTTGTCTTCTGATTGAGTCGGTATATTTCTTTCTACTATCATCTATAGAGAGTATTACGTATCTCATCTAGTACTAAGTTTTCGACTATTACGAATCAATTGAAACTTCTTCAGCCAATTATAAATAGTAACCTCTGTAGTTCCTTGCTCTTTTGCTATCTGAGCAGCAGTCTTACCTAATGTTTGATATTGAGTTTTTAACCAATTTTGATTGGTATACATCTTAGGAGCCATTTGTATGTAACCACCATCCTATGCCGACACTATCACAAATATCATCGCTTTCTATTTCTACACCAAAATTTGTCTTTACCCATTGACGAGTAAAATCTTTTCTTGATTCACGGTACTTATTTTTATACCATGTTTCGCTCTTGCCAGGTGAAGCAATCTTAATTAAATTCTTCTGACCGGCGTTAAGTACCTTGTTCCCAATATTGCTCTGCCACTCTAAAGGTCTAACGCTGTAAACCTTAACTGGACTGGCGGCAATAATTGCTCCAAAATAATAAGACAGAGTGATAAGAGATTGTTGGTTTTGAACAAATACAGCGTCTTCTATGGCAACAGCGTCTGGACTTTTGTTTTCAAATAACTTGGCCGCCTGACGATATGCATCTTTGACTCTTTTATTTCTATCATCTGTGGAAAAACTCAACAAGCCATAATCTTTGAGGACACCATTGTCCAACTCTGAATATGCAATACTTTTGCTATTGCAGTCTAATCCGATTACTTTCACATTCCCAAACTAAGCACTAGTCTATCTCTCTTGTTCGCTTTATGCTTTGCAACACACTCCGAACAAATTTCTGTTTCATTGTATCTTGATAATTTTGTCGTATTGCATTCGGTGCACACTCTGGGCTTACCCGCGAGTCTGGCCTTTTTATTGTAATAATCCCGCATGAGTGCTGCATTGGTGACAATCTTACAGCACTCGGGGGTGCAATATTTCTGATTATGCTTAACTTGATCAAACTTGTTAGGGCAATCTGGATTAGCGCAATGGGTCATAGTGCCTTGAGGTCCAACTTTGGGATTTCTACATCGAATTCTTTGTCCGACCAGCACGCTTCGTACACGGGGCATTCTTGGCAAATCTTATTTCTTTGTTGAAAGGGTTGTTTTGGTTTTTGTTTATTATCAAAGGCGGATCGAACTGTTCGCATCCACTCTAATGCCTTTTCTAACCATTCTTCATTTTTCTCATCCATCTCAACTGGTATAACTAACAACTGCAATGTATTACGATTCTCATAAATAACTGCACCGCGCTTATTACCCGTTGCTTTCAAATACAAGAGTATTTGCAACCGGTGGGCCTCGGCGGGCTGCTGACTTAACTTCCTAAAATCAAATGCTTCCTGGTTAGTTGTCTTAAACTCACCAACAACCTTTTCACCATCAATATCAAAAATAGCATCTGCATAACCAAAGACCGGGGGGTCGGATAATTCTATAGGTAGTTCCTTCTCCAACAACACCCCGGCCTTTTCAAAAGCGGTTTGTAATCTATCATGGGCGGCGGTTCCATTTGCCATAATTGCAACACTAAGAGGTGTGTTCTTATACTCAAAATCAGCGCCGTTAAATGCCACGTACCAATATCTAGGACAAGAGCCCTGATACTGACCTACACCAGAAGGTGAAAATGTCTTCTTGGTCAGAAATGCGGCAGCCTTGTTCTGCTGCTCATACTGATCAATCAAAATGTCACCTATTTTTAATAGGTCATTATTCTTGCGGCTCAGTCGTCGAGCCGCAATAAGGTCTTTCATCATAGATAACCGCTTTCCTTAAGTTATGTTTATTGTAACACAAAGTTATATCAAGATACTCTTGCTATATACTTCAACGAATCTACCAACTTATCTAATCCTTCACTCAAAGATAAATAAGTGTTTTTTTTCTTACTTCCTTGATCAGCGTCTTTATCATAAATCATATAATATTTACCAATCATACGAAACTTCAAAGACATTGCGGATAACTGAACGATGAGACGTGCTGCGGTGGCAGGTTGAATGTCAGGCTTTGCAATCAATTTTACTACATTTGTCAAACACTCATCCAGTATTTCATCTTGTAAGAACTCACTTATTTCATTGAGTTCATTTAGGTCACTTACACCTTCTAATGTTTCAGCAATCATCCAAAATTCTCAATCATACTCTTGTGACCCTGAGGACACTCCCAGACTAGAACTCTGTCCATTTGATACCACTTACCCGTTTCTACATAGACATTACACGTCATACAAGCAAAAGTTCCTTCTATTTCTGTGTAAAACAAATTATCTGGTTCAGAACTTTTCTTTCCAAATATTTCCTCAAACTTGGTCATACTTCTCCTTCCATGCCTCATGCATTTCGTGGAACATCTTCTCATCGATAACGAACAGTCTGACATATTTACCGTCATCCCCCAACACTAGTTTTAGTGTTGGGTTTCGATGACCATTCTTCCAAGCGTCTGAAGACAACTTAGACCAGTTACTTACACTAACACCATATGACTTCGAATATTCCTTATAGTCGATAAGCCAATGGTCTAGTGTTGCATCACCTTTCGCTGTTCCTTTAGACCTACCGGAATTAGGAACCAACGTGGCGCCGTCTCTTTTTGCTTCCTCACGCTCCGACAAGTTCCCCGCCGTTCTTCAGTGCATAAATTTCCTGAGTTAGTTGCTCAAACGCTTCAGGATTATCCTTGAAGTATGCAATAACTCCCTTACGACCCTGGAATGACTGACCATCATATTTGTTCCATGCACCGGCAGCCTGAACGATATCGTACTTAATGGCTAGGTCTACGGCCTCTCCAATGAAATCGATACCTAACACATCGCCATCATAATACAAATCATAAGTTCCAGTACGCCCCTGTGCGGCCATCTTATTCTTTTCGACCTTAAATTCTACCTTACGTCCGATATTCTCTTGAAAGACTTTACCGTTACTGTAAACTTCTCCAACAATCATATTCTTATCGCTGTTGCTTGAAGTGAGTTTAACTACTTGGCTAGAACCAAAAAGAAGTTTCTTTCCGCCCATAGGAATCTGAACTGGATACATGCCAGAAAGATCGGTAGTGGTTTGCGAAAGCATAATCAATGCTGTCTTATCATTAACGTAATGAAGACTATTGATGAGAATGCTTGTGGAGCGAGCATGGGCGCCTATTTGCTTTTGTTTCTCAAACTCTTTGATCTCACCTTTATCATCAAGGAACTGCTCTGGAAGAAGATCAGAGATAGAATCAATAATGAGAATGTCTAATCCCGCTTTGACAAGTGGAGTGACCTGATCATTCACCTTACCGAATGATTTAGTTTGAAGAAGGATCAAGTTATCTGTGTCAACGCCCAAAGACTCTGCGTACTCCTTACTAAAAGTCATCTCGCTATCTACATAGCAACACGTTAGTCCCATCTTTTGCCACTTTGCAACAGAGGAAAGAAGTAGTGTTGACTTGCCACTAGAAGTGTTGCCATAAATCGTTGTCATCCTACCGGCGCCAATACCTCCGCCGAGTGCGTCGGTGAGCCCTACGCTAGCCAGTGGATAAAAAGTATTTTCAATCTCAGATGCTTTTGTAAACTGTGTCTTAATCTTATTACTTATGTTGGCATTCGCCAATAACTCATCTACGTTCATTTTTCTCCTTTTTATCACGGAGTCTTAAAGCCACTCCGTTCGGCTTATATACGGAAGGCCCGGCGGCTTTCGCCTACCGGGCACTTCGTATATCAATTATAACAGGTCAGCGGGTATCTCCGCTACCGCCTAGAACTCCCCTGTCTTTTCGACTTTTTAGTTTGTCAACGTTCTTCCAAGCAATATCTTCTAAAGAATAATTAATCTCTCTGGCTGCTGTAGCAACATACCAAAGAACATCAGAAAGTTCATCAGCAATCTGATCTTTCTTCTCTTCAGTTAATTCTCCATCATTATCACGCCAAACCTTCTTAACCTTGCCCGCAACTTCACCGGCCTCGTTAGTCAGCCCTAGGACTGTGTAACTAAGGGCCGCGAAAGACCCTGTAGTGGCCTCTGGGTAAATAGCGGTCTCAAGGGCGCGCTGTTGATACGTGTCAAAATTCATGCCTGCTCCTGCACTGTGAACTCGTAGGTTCCTTCTTCTTCATTGAGATCTAGAACGATTGACTTACCAATCACAAACTCTAGATCATCTTTGCTGATCTTAATTTGCCCTCCGGCGCCTACAATGAGGGCTGCCATAAGTACTTCTTTATCAAATTCCAATATTGCTCCTGTATTTAATATTCAAATAGTCTCTATTTTCGTCTGTTATCAATGCATCACAATTTCTACAGATGGTTAATAAATTGCTAGGATCATTATTACTATGATTAGAGTCTATGTGATGAACAATCAACTGTTTCTTACTGGTAATAAGGGCTGTACATTTTTTATTCTCGCAATAATCTTTTTTATGCTTTGTATACCCGCGATCATGCCTGGACATCCCAGACTCACAAGTACTGCATTTACTTCTAAACTTGTCTCCTCTACGCTTTGCCAGGTTCTTTTTACAAACCTGGCAAAGCGGTCTGTCAGGAAACTTCTCTGAGTACTCTACAGTCATTTAGTGTTAACGTATTATCTTTCATGCGGCCTATCTCTGGCCTAATCACATTGCCTGGCTTACACATAGAATACATCTGTAGGAAAACTCTATCAAATACCAGCGCAGATGTTAGTTCTTTTTGGTTGTTGCTCATGACAACGGTAGCCATATTTTTACCGGCTTTAGTTTTACGTGATTCCCAAGAGATGACCTTGTAGTCGTCATTACTCATATTTGGGAACTCATCTCTATACAGATACTCTACCATAGGTACTCGCACCTTGTTCAACACATCCTCAATAGGAATTGCTGACACAATATTACTACCCGATGCAAACACCACATACATCTGGCCTTGGATTAGAGGAGCGTTGGTAAACAGACCAATGGAACCGCTCTCATCTACAAGATCCACACGGGTCCACCCGTCACCGTTCTTAACTCCACGAACCATAGCAAGAATCTTGTAAATACCATCTTCACTAATATCTTCAATGGCATCCATCTGATAACGAATCTTGGGTAGCAATTCTGAAGAGTTGAACGCAGGGATTTGAAGATACTCATAAAGATTATCTCTTTCATTACCCTTGGGAGGGTTATCATCAAATGATGCCGCTCCAATAGCATTCAAGCCTTGAAGCAAGCGGACATTAAGACCGTTACCCTTCTCCATAACCTTGTTGTAGAGATCCTGATAGTTCTTGTATGGAGCATAGCGCAAAACTTTTGGCGCAGTTAGATCGGAGATGTACTTGATGCTTGAAAGACCAATTCGAATTGAATCACCCTCAATCTCGTGGTGAACCTTTGACTTGTTGACGTGAGGAAGAAGAATTTTAATACCTAGACGCTTTGCCTCAATGAAGTAGTCAGTAATAGCGTCCTTGTCTTCTTCATTGCGTAGAAGTGAAAGCATGTACTCAAGGGGGTAGTGATACTTCAGCCATGCGGTTGCATTTGTCAGCATCGAATAAGCCACAGCGTGCGACTTGTTAAACAGATACTCAGAGGTCTTGAGTAGCCATTCCCAAAGGAATTCTGCTGTTTCCATATCTGCATTAGCGACCACACCAGAAATGAACTTCTCACGGTAAGGTGCTAGTTCCTCTGCTGACTTCTTCTTAGCGGTTAGTTTACGAACTTTATTAACATCACCCATGTTCATACCGGCGAACTCGTTCATAATCTTCATCCAGGTTTCCTGATATAGAGGCAGACCTAGAGTGTCTTTAGTAATTGCATCATAGATTGGGTGGATACTCTTAACCTTACGCTTACCACGCTTACGAGCAATGTACTCCTTACCAAATGCCTTATAAGCACCAGTTCTCACTAGAGCATTCGACACAACAAGATCATTGAAGTTATCAACCCCCATCTCTACGATGAGTTTCGTAGATGCCGACTGTTCAGCCTGAAACAGTCCACGAGTATAGCCCTCAGAGATACTCTGAAATACTGCATCGTCATCTAGTGGAATTTCACGCATGATGACATTGACACCATGACGTTTAGCAACAAGATTGATACAGTCGTTAATAACCGCGAGGGTCTTAACCCCAAGAACGTCAATCTTGTAGGCGCCAATTTCTGCTACTTCATTACCATCGTAAGCAACAACAGGCACTCGCTCATCTTTGCCTGCCGGGCGTGACTCAATTGGCATAAAATCAGTGAAGTCTTTATTTGACACCACAACACCCGATGCGTGCATTCCATAACCGCGAATACGTCCATTGAACTCATTCGCAATCTTGAACACGTCAGGATACCTTGACCTAAAGTCAGATAGAGCAGGATCTTCTAGGTACTCATCAAACGACTCAATGTTCTTTAGTGCTTTATTAGCCTCCGCAAAAGGAACCTTGATAATACTGCAAGCATCCTTCAGGCTGCTTTTCTCTTTAAAGTAATTGACAGTAGTAATCTTGGCGACATGCTCATACATACGAGTTAGATAACCAAGCACCGCCGCCTGGTCTGATGTATCAGAATCAATGTCAGCGGGGTCATCACGAGAAGGGTCTAGATACCGTTCAAACAGTAGGTCATGGGGTAGTGGATTGATCTCTGTAATGTTACTAACATAGTTGGCTAGAGAGCCACCAGCACTACCGCGACCAAACCCCTTCTGCATACCCTGAGCGGTAATCCAGTTCATCATGTCTGCCACGATGAGGTGGTATGACGAGAGGTTCTTAGACTCGATGACATTTAGTTCATGCTTTAGACGAGCCTCAGCCACTGGATCACCAGCAAGCCCTTTTTGCTTCATACCACGTCGGCACATCTGCCTGAACTTAATTACAGGATCTTCTGCCTTAGGTCGGGGCAGTAGATCAAGATTTGTAGGATTATCATATCCTTCTACACGATTGGCAATGTTTACCGTATTATCAAATAGTTCGGGACGGTCAATACCTTGTGCTTTGAGTTTGTTCTCCCTGTGCTCCCGGCCAGCCATGAATAGGTCAAGATGCTCAAAGGTCATCTTTCGACCGGGATAAAGAGCGTTAAACTTCTCAAGCATTGGCATGTCTTTGGGAAGACTTTCCCACTTGACTGACTTATCAGCGTTAGGCTTAGTCGATAGGACTAGGAATGCCTCTTCAATCCACCGATCTGATGGACGGACCATGTGACTATCTTCTGTAAGGACAGACTTAATGGATAGATCGTCAGCGACTTTGAGTAGGGCTGTATTCAATGCAATATCATTCTCAGACTGTAGTTCTACAAAGAACCTGTCTTCAAACTTATCCTTGAACCACCCGGCCCAATCGTAAGCCTTTTGCATATCATCATTGAGAATACCTTCGGCCATAACACCTGACATACAGCCAGAGAGGACAATAATGTCATCTCCATATTTTTCTAATAGTTCTTTGTCAATACGTGCCTGGTTATAAAAACCTTCTGTCCATGCAATCTCATTCATCTTGTTGAGATTCCGCAGACCTTTATTATTCATTGCGAGCAAAATTAGGTGGTTGTAGACAGACGAACCGTCATCCCTCTGCTTACTGCTCCTACGATCAAATCGATCAGTAGATGAAAAGTATGTCTCAATCCCTTGGATGACTTTCATTCCATACTTTTCTTGAGCCGCCTGGTTATCACGGAAACCGCTGAGGCGACCATGCTCTGTGGTGGCTACTGACTGCACACCGACTTCAACAGCACGCTCTAGATATTCTTCAATACGAGCAACTGAGTCAATAGGTGAACGTTCAGTATGACAATGTAGACTTGCAAATCCGCTCATAATAAGCCCTTCTTGTTGAAGGGCAAGCGTTAATAGGCTTTTCGCTTGCCCCGTTCTCTTATGATGTAAAATTTAGTAAACTGCTCTAAAGACATACCTAATCTCTTACCTTTGAGTCTGTACTCTTTAGTAAGCATATTATGATGCACCTCACATAACGGCACATATTGGCTAGTGTCTTTAGAGCGATAATTTATATATTGTAGGTGGTGAAGAGCCACACGTCGGCTACTGCCACACACCCGGCAGAGTTTAGCATATCTGGTGAAGTAGTACTTTTTAAACTCTGTCCACTCTGCCGATTTTAAATACGCATTATATGAGGACCACCAATTAGTCGTCCTCGTCATTTAAACATTCACCAGTCATAGGGTCTTTTTCATGATCACATATAGAAATTCCATTGCTATAGACAATACCGGCAACAATAAACTTTGCCTCATCTAAAACATACATGAAATCAACAATATCGTTATCTTCATAACCTTCAAAACCTTTTAACTTTACTACTCGATCAATAAGAGCGTCTAATGTAACTGTTAGATTCTCTTTGTCTGTTGCATCCATTTATCTCCTTTATATAATGACATAGGGGCGGACCAAAATAGTCCGCCCCCTGTCATTAATTCACCATTCGTTATCTTCAAAAGCAGGCTTTTTAGGCTCTGCCTTCTCTTCTTTCGCAGCAAATTCTTCACCAGAGCCATAATACTTTGGCTGGTCTGAATATGCAATGTTATAAAGAACGGTTTGCTCTAGGTTGAACACCTCAACCTTTGAATCATCAAATGGTGCAACCTTAGCGGGAGATAGTTTCTTTAGAGTTAACTGAGTTGTAGGTCCATCACCGCTACGAGTGATACGGAAATTAGCATCAGTAATTGTGTTCTCTTCTGCTGCCTCATCAATCAACTGAGTGACAAAAGAAGAGTTGAAGTTTCTTTTTAGAACACCAACCTTAGGTGCTTCATCTTCATCGAATGAATACAGCACGTTGATGTAAAGTGAACTCTTTTGACCCCACCCGGCCTTACGATCCTCAGCGTGACGCTCACATGCGTAGCAATGACCCTCTGTGTCTGCTGTACATGAGGCTCGCTTTTGCTTACGGAAATCAGGGTTTGGAGACAGGTGCTCAATAATAAGGGCGCCTAGACCACGGTCCGGGTTGTAATTTTCAGCGTCTTCATCTAGTTCCTGTAGGAATCTAACAGTTGCTACATTTGTTCGTTTATCCGGAAAACTAAACCAATTTGCCTTAGGACGAGAGGCTGCTGCAATGCGCTCTTCTTGGTCTTGTTTGAACTGTTTTAGGGCGGCTAGCCCTTTCTTTACGTTAGTCATTTTTAATATTCTCCTTAGATACGAGGCTTCTCTGAGCCTTCTACCAGCAAGTTTACCACAGATTCGATCAAGTTACATCTGTTCCGTACTTCATCTTCAACTCAAAAGAAGTAGCACTTCCATTGATACATTGACGTATCTGATCGTCTGTCATATCTGAAGCATCCTTGCAACCTTTAGGAAATCTAGTATCTCCATAATTAGCCCAATAGACCTTTTTATTACTAGTTCCTTCAGCAATCTTTTTTCCTAATTCAAGTCCCGGCTGATGACCATAACACATATACGATCCATCACGACGACACTTTGCACAATCATTTCTGTACTCTTTTTTATCGTCATCGGTCATGATAATAACCGAATTAAATGTTCGGTTGATTTGCTCAAAATGTCTAGGTCCGATTGGACCCAATGTTGCCACTGCTCCTGAGAAACCCGCCTGATGGATTCTCATAGCATCGAATGAACTTTCAACAAGAATAACTCTATCACTCTTCTTAGCGTTATTGAAATTCCACAGTGTCTCTTTCTTAGGGAGACCAGTTGAATTCTTAAAACGCTTTTCTTGTATGGCTCTTCCAATTAGACCGATGGGCAGATCATCCGGAGAGTACATGGGAACAATCACCATGTCTCTTAGTTGACTGTATCCTATTTTGAAATAGGCTAGAGTTGAGTCCTCAAACCCCCGCCCCTTCATATATTCATGAGCAGGACTACCCCACATCTTTTCATGAAGATCATCAAAATCTACTTCAAACTTCACAAAGGTGGGCGGGGCGTTGAATCTCTTAGCAATAATTTCAGAGATTGGTCGGGCGTGTTCTTTACTGGCCTTCAAAATGATACGAGCGGCTTCTAACTCATTACAGCCTTTAACCTTCTTGACGAATTGATTTAGATTACCGCGTTCTTCGCACGATGGATTAAAGCAGTTGAACAAACCTTGTTCGTCTTTTTGAATCACAAAAGACGGTGAATCAGTATTACCATGAAACGGGCAGTAGAGCATGAAGTGGGTAGTTGTTTCAGTGACTACCTCAACTTCACACAAGTCAATTACTGCACGGATGGCGTCTTCCGAATAGTACGTCCCGCTGTTACGACGGTATTCCACGGCTCATCACCTACATGTACTCCCTGAATGGTCAAAGAAAAATTATAAACATCTTTTTCTACATCATAGTCAGTCTTAAAGGTTGTATCTATATCTAATAGTTGAGCATATCCTTCATCATACATCTGAGCAAGCAATTGAAGTTCAAGTTCACGGCGCTTCCAAGGAGAAGACGTTGAGCCATGAAGTTGAAATCTTCTAATAATCTGGTCACTCATAGCGTAAATCTTTCCTCAAAGATTCCCCTATCAATATCGCAATCAAGGTAGCAAGCGGCCAGGTCGCCATTTCTGTTTTTACGAATGACCATAGCGATAATATTACTATTTTGTGCCTTCTGTACGGCAATAGCAAGGTTAGCGTCGTACTTGATACCAGCCGACCATGATACCTGATCTAGAGTAGGCGGTTCACTCTGGTCATCATTATCCTTATCTGTGATACCTGAGATAGAAATGATAGGGATATTGCTAGATACGGCAAGAAGTTTGATCTCTCGGGAAAGAGCAAGCATACGCGGGGTCATACCTGAGTTCTTACCATTGTCCATCATCAACTGCATATAATCTAGAATAACAACATCTGGTCGATGCTGATTAATCTTTCCCTGAATAAAGTTAGGTGTAACGTCTTGGTTACCCTCATTAGAGACAATGATGAAGTCTTGTTTAAGAGCGTCTTCAGACCAACTCTTAAACTCTTCTAGATCAACCTCACCGCGCGCCATACCACTCATAGTGAAGATACCACTAGCAAGAATGGTATAGATACGTTCCATCTGTTCCTCTTTAGACATTTCAAGAGAAACAATCATGGGTTTATACCCTTGTGCATATGCCTTGGCTGCCATCAGTGCGGCAATCAGACTTTTACCCCTACCGGTTCTACCGAAAAGAATAATAGAATGACCGGGAGCCATACCAGTTGCGTAAACACTATCTAGAGATTTGAATCCTGTGGGGATTCCAGGCACACCACCATTTTGCTTGGCTCGCTCTGCCTGATTTTGGAAGTGTCGTTCCGCAGCCTCAACATCTTTTAGATTCAGATCAGAAGCCTGAGAGGTAAAAGCGCTAAGTTTGGAAATCGAATTAGTTAGTTTCTCAAGAGTTTCCTGAGGGGTCATATCTGAATCTAGAGCATTGGCAGCCTTAACAATAAGGTCTTCCATGCGTTTGTTAAGGTACTCTGACTTTAACTCGTCAACGTAAAAAGCAGTCGGTTCATCTGCATTAAACTTCTCTAGATCAGGGTGTTGTCTTTGAAGTGATTCAAGAGATGGTACAGCACGGTATTTCTGATAATGCTTCTTGAGTGTTGCATAAACATCGTGATAAGCAGTAAATAGTTCATCGGGTGCTGTCAGCAATGTATGAATATCTTTGTTAATAACTACAGCATTAATTACTTTTGCCTCTGTGAGAGTCAATGTTCACGTCCTCTACTAATTTCAGGAAGGATGTTTATCTTCCCATTGCTTGACCCGCGCTTGAGTTGCCTTTAGCAAACTGTCAATCTTGTCACGGTCTCTGTCTGATTTTTCCTTGGCTTGCCTCAAACCATCGTAATTTTCAAAAAGACGGCGAGTGGTGTGCTCGCCGCCAGTCTTGAAGAAGTACTCAATAATCTCTCTACACTCAACAATATTGAAATCGTGAAGCATTGAAGCAAAGCCAAAAGAGTCTCTAAACTTGTTAAGATTAGGATAACAACCGTGTTCTTTGTTATAAGTTTCCTTATACAGAGTGACTAGATCGTTGATCTCTTCTTCGTTCACTTAAGTACCGTTTCCGCCTCTGCTACTTTTTCCGCTAGTTTTTGTTGCACAAAAGAGTAAACACGTTCAAATGCTTGATTCGTGTTCTCTCCATTGCGAGGTGAGTCTTCGATTCCAATGTAAATATCCATTGTCTGATAATTACCAAGATTAATCTTGAATGATTGATTTACTGTGATTTTCGTCGGTGGATTCACCGGGCTCAGTTCTGCCATATTTCTCTTCCTCATTTCGTTGAAAGCCAACAACATTGGCTAGTTCTGGTGTGTCGGCGGGAGTAACCACTGCGTGTCCAGCGACTTCAACCATATCGATCCACAGTTTCGCTACCGCCAGTAGTGTATCAGTATCCTTGACCTCAGATGCAAGCGAACCAATCAGGTTTAGTGTATAGGCCGCTTGAGTTGCTACATTGAGAGGAGTTAGATCACCTTCTAACTTTTTGTAATCTTTTACCATTCCGGTGCCTTCCAGATTGGTACAAACTGACCATCTTTAGTCTTAGCGTAAAAAACTTCTTGGTTGTTTAACATGGCCTTAACTTCTCTTCTATTTCTTAAAGTTTTAGGAGCAGTTATTACCCTATCGTCGCTAGGCAATGATCCTATATACTGATTAGCAAAATAAGTATGTGCTTTCAATATGTCATCTTCTGACCATATGTACAAACCCGTTGTAGTTGCTGTCTCATCTCTTTTTTCTATTGGAATAGAAGATACCCATGCTCTTTGAGGTCTTTCTATCTTTCCATCGTAGATTGCTCTAACAACGGTGACCCTATGACGATTAAGAAGGGCGCAAGCCTCTTTCGTATAGTATCCCGGCTTCATTTGACTCTTGACAGCGCTATAGGGATAGTTCACTACTGTATTTGTATCATAAGACCAAGCACTCAATATATCTAGACCTCTATTGGCAGATAATTTTTTATGCAGTCTGCCATTGAGAAAGAAATATTTGTACTTGTTTCTCTGTCTTCTGAGATTAAATAAAAGACCATCGGGTAAATCGTCTTTTGCAGACTTCAAATTGTCCGGTCTATATGTTATATCAGTGAGCCCGGTGTTTGGGTGCGGCACGTTTAACATCTTCCTTTGTTATATTAGGTTGTTGGAAAACACCCGCACCCGTCAGGAACTGAATGACATAATATGCCGTAACATCATCTAAGTACTGATACGCAAGAATTGATATTATCTGTCCGAGAACAAAAACCACTAACTTACCGTATGGTTTAAGTGGTCCTGGCAGCGGTAGTTTTATTTTTGTATCCACGGCCGAATTATATCATTTATGCAGTAAACTTCACGCCATCAACAAAGCAAGTGTAATCATGGATTTCAATCAACTGCATGTGAGCCTTTTGTTCTCCATCTTCGTTGACTACGTGAGCAATAGCAAATCCTTCTTGCCAGTTGGGAGAACGATCGTAATCCATTGCACTAGAGTTGCAAAGATGACCAATCTCAAACCCGCGAATCTTGTTGCCTGTAATTGGATAAGTGATGTTGTAGTTACCCATTCTGTGTGAATGTCCTCTAACTACTGAAACGCCCCAATTAAGGCAATCATTCCTAACAGACTCACCCGCGTGTTTCGAGATCGAATCTCCATGATGGGCGTACATATCTCCAAACCTTTTCACCGGAGGCTCATCATAACGGTGCCAATTGAAACCCGCTTGCTGGTAATCATAAAGCATGTCGGGTTCAATAAACGATGCAAAGGTGGGAGCATTCTTTTTTAGATAGGCTTCGTGCCGAGTCCAACCGTGGTTACCATCATGAAAATGGCAATCAGCATCTGGCAGATAATAACGAATGTCTTTAAGAAACTTCTTTGTCTGATTCACACCAGCGTCTTGAATTGGTTTTGTGATATCTGCTCCGGTCGCCCAACGACCAGTTGTATCTGCGTCATCAATATCACCTAAAAGATCAACGGCATCAGGCTTGAACGCCTTAGCAACCTTTAACCAAAGTTCTACTAGCCTTGGATCGTGAAGTGGAAAATGCACATCCGAACACATCAGCCATTTAAGATCATTACTCATTACTTCTCCAATGTTCGGAGGTTACATAAACTGTATACCTCTATCAGTGACAATTAGACCTAATTCTTTTAGGTCATCGCCTTTTACAGCGTTGCACAAATTATGGGCGGGGAAAACATTAGACCATGTGTGCTGGCCGTTCTTACTCAATGGAATGGCATGTTCCAGAGTAGCAGCCATAGGGTCTGGTGTCCTACGATGAGGGTCGATCCTAGCACCGCAAACGAAACATGTCCAGTCATACATCTCAAACACAATCAAAGCAACAATCTTGTCGCCCTTTTTCATCTTTGCACGTCGTCGTGCTGTGTAATACTTATTATTTGGCTCCACATATTTATATTTTTCATCTTTGAATTTTGAACATGTAGGACCGCATATAGTCTGAGTAAAGATTGATTCAAACTCTACTCCGCAAAACACACAGTTAGACACTTAAAATTTTACCTAACCAAATTTTATTTACGTGTCCTGTAGTCACCAGCCTCTACCATCCTACAGCAATATAATGCATATATCCACCAACAACTATCTTAGTCTGATCTGACAATGCATTTTCTTGATTAGAAACGTGACCGATGAATCCTCGGTAATCTATATTAGATGTTCCAATTCCTCTAACAGTTACCAATCTTCTAAAACCTACAGAAATAGGTTCAGAGTTGGCTACAACAATAGGATTACATCCTACACTGAAGAAACTACCAAAGTAAACGGTAACATCCTGACGATCATTTGTATCGTTGGGACCATAGTATGCTTTACCGGCTAATACCTTTAAACCATTGTCCTTTGTCACGGCGGACTGGTATCGCATCTTTGGCGTGTGCTCGAAAAGCCATTGATCGTTGTTAGCCATTCTTTCGAGCAAAGATCTAGATAATGGGCCTTTAGATATGGTAACAGGTGAATATGATTCAGTCATACTAGATCCTCACCTGTTTCATGTAATTTAGATTCTGCCTCTGACACGGTTATAGCATCATAGATTGAATAACCTAATGAGTCAAGGGTATCTGGACTTGTCACTTTTCTCTTCTTATTTTCTATGATTAGATAATAGAGATTAGAAGAGAGATCAAGTATCAATGTTCCATTCCTAAATCCTAGCCTCCCGCCAAGTTTATAAGTGTTCATTGTTTCATCATCACTTAATGCTATAGCGGGAGGAGCCCAAGATTGTAAAATTCTTTCAGAAGATATTAGATATTTCTTATTATTAGAAATGAAATAGTATCTACCTGTCTTATCTCTAATATAAGAATTATTAAAGTACTTAACATTAGAGTAATATATATTATTATCTTTTACTTCTTCTTTTTTATTCTTCCTAAATAACATATATTCTCTCTAGTTAGTTATTTTATTTATCTTCTTCCAAGTGTAACGAATACGTTAGACTACTCAGCCTTCCGTGTCAACAGCATCCTTAGAACTTCTTTCTTCTTCTAAAAGAACTTGAAGAGTTGCTACACTATCTTGCAAATTTGAATTAATTTGCTGAAGTAGTTGAATCTTTGCTTCATAAAACTTTTTACCATCAATTTCTTTGTCAGTCATTTTGACCTTTCTGTTATCTTCATTGTATCGCAAACATCATTGAGTTATCAATTGCTTGCTTCTTCTTGTGCTTTCCTCCATTGTTCTTGGTCGTCTGGTGGGAAATCAAACAAATGTGCAGGCTCAGGAGTTTCCGAACTATCAACTCTTGGCTCAACTTCAAAGTCCGCTCCCTTTCTTTCAGCCTTTACAAGCCAAGAAAATTTAGCATTTGATGGACCCTTTACAACAAACTTTCCATCAACTATCTTAGAGGCCGCTCCCATTGAAGGTTCATCAATAGGAGTTAAGAACGTAGATCTATTTTCGGTCTTAACCAACGCCTCAAAGTAAGTTGGCAAAGTGACTGTTGCTTGACCATTTGAATCTAGTTCGACCTCTCCCCAATATTCAACTCCTGATTGCGGAGACTCGGTAGATCCGTGTGTTAACCAACGGTCTTTGTCAACAGGGTGTGGGATGAGGAACCGCTTGTCAGCAGCCGCGAATGCTCCCGCGACATACATACCAGCGCCACCCTGGACACGGGTGTAAGTACTAGATCCATAATTTTGAATAAGTACTGAGTCTCCACCAAAACTTGCGACTCCACCACCAAGAAATAGTTGTGAGGTGTTCGAGTCAACTCTTCTGGCTAATCCTGCTTCGTTTGCATACCCGGCTGTGTTTGCATAATTAACATTACCACCGCCGCCATTTCCAGTAATCTGTGTTCCATTGACAAACAATGATGAAAAATATGCAGTGTTCGCTTGGATATTGCAATAGGCTGTGTTGCTAGAATTTCTAAAGTTGATTTGATTTAGATTAGATCCCAACAATGAAATAGCAACTCGATCATTGGCAATCCAAGTGTGAGAATTTTCAACACTTCCAATATAGAAGTTATATCCTCCTTCAAGAACTGTTCTAATCCAGATACCTGAAGGTCCAGCGTCATAAGACTCCATATATGGATAGGTATTGAACTGACCTCCCATAGTGAACCTGTTAGCAAGAATTCCTTTGGTAACATCAAAGTCAATAACTCTTGTGTTATAACCTGAGTCTCTTAGAGAAATTCTAAACCTACCCGGCCATGCAGTCGGTGATCTCAAAGCCACCGCCCCGTTGCTAACAAAGAACCTTAGTTCATCGTTGCTGTCTTCGTTTAGACTTGAGTTACCAATCTGAATATATCCGCCGCCATTGACATAGTTTCTTGAGAACCAGGTCTTAGCAACCATGTCTCCATTGAAAGAAGCATTTCCAGATTGAGTGTCCATGCTGACTGTGGTACTTCCACCATTACCGTAGAAAGTTAGACCAGAAGATGTAATGTCAACTGAAGGGTATCCGGTAGATGTTTGAATTCTATTAGAAACCGTAATGACGGCGCTAAGGACACCAGAGGTTAACTTACCTACCTCTAGGCTTCCTATTTGAGCACTGTTAATTGCAGCAGTGTCAATGATGGCACTACCGGCACTGATGGCACCCGCCGCGATCTTGGCGCCAGTAATTTGATTCGCACCAATTTTGTCAGTGGTGATTGTTCCAGAAGTAATACGGTCAGCATTCAAAGAGTTTGCAGTAATCTTTGATGTAGTGATTGCTCCGTCAGCAATGACAGTGCTGTCAACAGTTCCAATAACAAGCATTTGACCGGTAATTGTTCTAGCGCCAATACGATCTGCTGAGATTGTTCCTGCCGTGATCTTTCCAGCGTCAATATTGGCAATAACAGCATTCTCGATCTTACGCTCAATCCATTGACTTCCGGTCCATTCATACTGAGCAATAATGACACCGTTGTCATTTCTTCTGAACCACACGTCTCCTGCCGCTGTACCAGGATTGGACGTGTTGCTAGGCGCATTAAGAGAGTAAGTTATTTTGTTCTTACCGCTTGCGGACTGCTGGGCTTGATCGGCTTTGTCTCTAGCCACCTGATCAACCGCTTCAGCACTAGCAGACTTAACGTCTTTCCATTGCCCATTAGCATAAACATACTGTTTATAACCATCATTAGTGTCATACCATATATCTTTTTCTTTGACATTATTAGTTGGAGGTTCGTCAGCATAAAAAGCAAAGGTCGCACCAATGTCTCTGGCACTAAAGTTGATGTTGGCTACTTCTACCGCCAAATTATCTAAAGCATCCCCGGTGACTTTCTTAGGCTTGCCGTTTCCGCTCTCAGATGGCTGGCTTTTATTATCTGAAGTGTCAACGGCAACAAACTTAACATAGTAAGTTTGGTTCATCGTCAAACCAGATATAGCAGTCTCTTGGGAGATGGCGCCAGGCAAAGTGGTATTCAAAGAGTTTGCGTCAGGCACAAAACCATCAGTGTCTCCAACATGAACCTCAACATGCTTGAAGTCAGCGGCCATTGACCTACCATCTTTATCTTTTCCGTCCCATCCAATAATGATGGTTCCAAGATAGTCGCCAACAGTGGGCTTTGACGGTATTGCTGGTGGGTCACCGTCAGTTATAGTTTTAAATGTGTAGGCTGCACTCCAATCGGAGTAGTTGTTGCCAACCCTGGCTCTTACTTGAATTGTATAATTTCTACCCGCTATAAGGGTATTCATCTTTATGTCTTTGTTCATACTATTTTTAGACTATACTCCAATTCTCTTTCGGAACCCGCTAACTTCTCCCAGGGGGAACTAAATACTTTTCTTGATACTAATACATAAGTTGTATCTACGATGCTCTTCTTTTGCACTCTTAAAGAATCTAAATCAACAGTTGCATTACTCACATCAAAAGCAAGATATTTTATTTCATTCCATGTAGGATTACCATTGACACTAAAACTGCTCTTAGCAAAGTTGATGAACTGATAACCGCTGTTAAGAGATATTGACTTAGAGAAATAATTTGATGAGTTATTTCCTATCTTCATTGTCACGGTTGTGCTGGTGGCAGAGTTAACTGCCAACGCAAATATATCTTCTCCCACGTAATATGAAAGATCATAATTTACTGTAGCAAATGAATTACCAGTTAACCTCAGCATGTTGCCACCAGCGCGTCCTGCATTAGTTATAAGGCTACCGCTTGACCAAAATTCGTTTTGATCAAAAGTGGTTAAAAGTTTATCGTAATAATTATCAACATCAACAGAAGATCTCGACAATAAACCAACTTCATAAATAGAGCCTTTTAACTCGGCGGGCACAACAGTTTTAAATACTAAAGTGCCATTATCAACGTCAGGGTAAATTGATACAACATCTAGACGCATAAATTCATGAGAAAGCCTATTGTCATTTGCGGATTCAGCGGTGTTAGAAATACCTAATAAAATAGTGTCAGCGATACTATTGACAATACCCGCGTTCCTTCTAAGGATATGGTTTTTACCAGCATTAGTTATCATTAACTTTCACTCATCCGTATTTCGTAAGTTGCGCCATCAATAGCGTTTGTTACAGTGAGAATAGCATTTACTCGGTAGTTTCTAAAAGAGTCAATTACTAGTTCTTGTGAAGACAAAACAAAGGTAGGCGCTGGTATCCCTGAGCCCGGCTTTGTTCCTGGGTTGTTAGGATTTGTTGTGGAGCCTCCACCGCCAGGGTTTACGGCGTTGCCGCCGTCACCTGAGCCCGCACCGGCTGCCGTACCGTCAGCGCCGGAATTTACACCCTCTTCAGGGTCTTCAAGCCCCACAACATTCTTAGGTTTAGCAAACCTAGGGTCAATTACAATATTATTAGCCATTATTTGATTATACTTCAATAATCTATAATGGTTAAGTAACGTAAACTGTTCCCGGTAATGTCTGACCAGCCGACCCGGTGTTGAAGGAATTCATCGACACTACAACATCATTAGCCACTGACCTCAAAGTGAGGTTGGTTTCAAGACCTGCGCTATAAGAATGACCTATTTTGTTGATGTAAAACTTTTTGTCGTATATTCCTTTAGGCACATAAGTGACAGTAACAATATCTCCAACCTCTAGCATTGGATTACCAAAGATGGTAACGTTAGCAGTTTTGACGGTACTTCCCCATTGCTTGACGACCCACCTTGCTAACTCATCACCAACTTCTTTATTTTGAAGATACTGGCTAGCGAACTGTGTTTTTTGAACACCACGCTTATTTATATTCTCTTGGCTGACAATGGTAATTGTTTCAGCGTCTTCTTGATAGATTTGTCTACCATAAATAAACGCTGATTGAGTAACAGTATTATCAGAACCATAAGTTTGTGAATCTTCACCTTTGACAATAGCATCTTCTCTACCAGCATTAATCATGACAAAATGAGCACCAAAGGGGTTACCAAAGTATGCCGGTATTGCTACTTTTTCATTTGTTACATAAGGCTTTGAATGGACTACGGGCTTTTCAAAGGTCACGTCAAATTCTCTGATCTCATGAACAATTGCGCCATAATCATCAAAGAAAACATTACGACCTAGATCTTTAGTTCCAGACAATCCGCCAAGGTCATCATAAAATGCTGTCTTATACCAATTGGATTGAATAACACCATTAGCGAACCCGCCACGAATTTCATCGTGCAAAGTTGAAGTGTCAGGAGCATACGATGCATCACCTTGAGCAGAATAGTAATATTCAAAATCAACACTTGAGAAATTACCGACTTGTATACCGTGCTGACCTCCACCGGTAATAATTCTGTTTCCCCCGGTTAGTTTAGTAGAGGCAACAGCGACACCATTGATAAATACCACGATGATGTGGTCATGGTTGGGGGCTATTTCGAAAGTAACATCTACGTCATACCAGACGCCCCTACGGATTTCTAGCGGCTGGTGGTCATAAGTAGTTGTCCAGTAATCACCCATGCGACCCCAGATAGCAACTTCATTACGGAATCGGTTTGTTGCTTCTACGGCTTCGGTAAGTCTGAGAGAAACCCAATATCCAACAAAGTTAGTTGGGTTGGAAGCAATGAATATTCCAGCCTCTCCCAGATTATTTGGAGAATAACCTTCTCGGAATTTTAGCCTTGTTCCGTAATGAACTTTGTTACCAGGGGCAGGGTTTGCAAAACTAGGGCTACGAACACAATAATTGTTCTGCTCCCTAAACGTATAGTTGGTTGTCAAAGTCATTATGCTGTTATTGACAGAATAGCCACCATTCCATGTCCAAGGATTAGTGACCCCATCCTCGGTAATGTACCCCTGCCAATTCTCCTCAGTTGTCCTAGAATGACGAGAAATAGGAGTATTATTTACCCCGCGAGTAGTGACATGAAGTACTCCGATATATTTGTTTCTATATCTCAGTCTGTCAGGAGTCATCGCGTCATAACGCTTTTGCTCTTCCTGGCTATTGACTTTAACAGTCACAGAATAAGCGCTGTCTAACCAATATTCATAAGATTTACCTTTGAAACGAATAACTTCAGCATCAATATGCAACATACCTTCAAACGGCCACGTCGCCGCTTTTTCAGGTGGAATGGTAACCGTTCTACCATTATCTTCTAGCGTTAGAGATAATGGCGCAGCGCGAAGTACCATAGTATCTTCTGGCTCCCAAGAAACTTCCATCTTAGGTTGTCCGTTGTTGAACTCAGAAAGTTTAGTGGGTGTGTACACAACGTCAACTGAATTAGCCTCCATAAGATATTCTTCCTCATAAGAGATAATATCTGGCAATGCCAAACCATTACGTTCGTACTCTAATCTCCAAACTGCATCTCTACTTTGATTCAAGAAAGTATTTCTGGATTTGATTTGCATGACATTGAAGCAGTCAAAGTACACGACTGTTTGAGTACCCACTGACAGTTCAGATATGATCTCCCACAAAGTCTTTTCACCATCGACAATGAAGAAATCAATAGTTTGACTGCCATCAAGTACGCTCAAAGAATACAAGTAATTGGTGTAGCCCATGACGTCACAAAGAATAGATATTGCTTTACCAATATTTATATCTTCTAGCAACATCTTAGGTGGAATCGATAATTTCATTCTAGAAGAATCATCTTCTAGATTTACTCTTACTTCTTCAGTTGTTTGACCAGACCAATTTTGACTGAGCATGGTAAACATTCGGACGTACTCAAAAGACCCGCCAACCTTGATTCCAACTTCCCCGTAAATTAATACGTTCTTGTCTAGAAGTTCGTAATATGGTGAAGAAGTATTATCGTTATTAAACGTACCATCTGTATTAGATAGAGTTAGTGACGCTTGATTAGAAGACGCCGCACCGATGGGTGAAGTGAAAGAAACATCACTTAATTCGTCATCAACAGACATATCAATAATATATTGAGATATGTCTGATACGAGACGAGGACTGATTTCAATAATACCCACAGGTTGCTCTCTTTTGGCAACAGCATTTATCGTAAGTCTTAAACCATAGATGGTGATTGTGTTATTTAGATAACTACCCTCGCCAGTTGACCATGAAGATCCTTGAAAATATAAAACGCCTTTTCCTTCAGCATTAAAAGTAACATTATTGCTGACGGTGCTCCAAGTGTCTGATCCTATTTCAGTCTTAACTTGCAAAGATGCAGATATGACTTGGTTGAAATTATTCTCAACCAAAATTTGTAATTTGTTTGTTTTAAAACCTTTTGCATAAATAGCAGTTATTTCAGGGTTGGTTGCAAACCTGAAGCCTCCACCGGCAACAATTACTCCGCTACTCGGCTTTGATATCCAATACTTGTAGGGATCATCGGTAGCAACAGGATAGTATCTTGCAGGTAGATTATCTTCAGGTTCCGCGATAATTCCATTGTCAGTAGCCATGCGAACAATACCGCTTTTGGATGGTCGTTCTGGGGAGACAACACTTTTAATGGGAAATGCATCAAGATAAGTATTATCGTCGTTTACAGTCACTGAAGTGATTGGAACGTACCTATTCATGTTCCATTCGGCAACTACTCTATAGGCAGATGTGACAGTTTGTTCATTACGAATAGTGTTAATAAGTTCGGTAGAAACATTTTTCATACTTGTTCCCACGACGCTTCTATATCGTAAAGATCATATTTACCACGTTTTTTTATGTTCCTACTGAAATTAGTAAAGTAGCATTGATAAACATCGATTGATCCATCACCATTAGTAATTTCACAAGTAAAAGATTGATTGTTGGTATAGAAAGTTTCTATTTCCTTACCACCCCAAAAATTATCAACGGTAAAAGCCGCTGAATGAGGAAGGTCAGTCCAACTAACGCTAAAGGCTCTCTTATCTGCAACGAAATAAGACCTAGCAGTTCCATTTGCAGTCCTATGGTTAGTTCCTATTCTTGTGAAGTCAACACCTAAACCTGATCTATTGTGATCAGATATAGCATTATTGTTCCACCTTAAAAGGCGTGGCTTGCTGAATTTCAACCTACTCTACGGCTCCTTCCGTTACGATTGTCTCTTTGATCAAGAACATCACGGACAACCTTTCTAATATCTTGTACAGTATCTTGGGTGACATGAGCACCTCTAAGATCAATATTAACATTAGTGTCACCAGCGTTACTAATGTTGTTAATTCCTTCATTAAGTTTAGCAGATAATGGAGCAGTAAGTACTGTTTCATTCTTGTGTAGATTAGCAAGAGTGTTATCGTATCTAATCTCTCCACCGACCTTAAGACCAGGAATTCTTAGTGCTGACAAACTGTCAGGTGTAGCGGCAACGTGAACGTGATTTCTGTGAGACTGAAGAATTCCATTACTGTAATTAAACGGCCTTCCGTTCTTCAAGCCTATTCCACCTGGGCCTGCGTAAATCAGTTCGGCCAAACCATTACCGTAGTTGCGGTATAGATATTGAGCGATAGCAGCCATTTCAGGAGTGTCAACGCCCGGTCTAGGACCGGCAACATCAATCGCCTGCCCCTTGTAGTGGTAAGAAGCCTGTGAGTGCTGTCCACCTGTTGTTGATGTAACTCGGTAAGGCAATCCACTTCTAGACATCATTTGCTGAAGTAATTCAACAGTACGTCCACCCGCTCCAACTGATCCACTCAACTGAGCGTTTACAGCAGCCATGATAGGTGTTGCGGACATGATGGCGAGTGCTTCATCTTCCCATTTTGCATACGCATTTGGGAAGGCTGAACGCTGAACTTTTTGAGCAGCAACAGTAGGTGCTAATCCATCTCTGTTGTTTACCTTGAACAAAGCCTCAAAGAACTTAGTCGCAGCGTAGTTAGGGTCACGAATTTGAGCAACTGTTCCCCAGCCCTGAGAAGGACGTTGCTGGAATAGACCGACCGAATCTCTGTCTCCACCGGCAAGGTTTCTCAAAGATGACTCTTGAAGGGCAGTCATCAAAGCAATCATAATGTCTCTGGTAGAAGCACCTAAGTTCTTACCAGTGTTCATGATGCTAGAAGCGTTTCTTAATTGCTCATCATCAAGATTAGTGTTACCAAACTTACCCTTTTCAGCAATTCCATACATTCCTCCGAATGCGGATTCTGATAATGCACTGGTCATACTCTGACCAATTGAGTAAGCAATCATCTTACCGACAGATGCAGCCATTCCGGTAGCAATAGAAGCAAGTCCGCCCTCATGACGAGCAGTTACTCCAACCATTCCACCTTCGTGATAAGAACCACTGTTTATAGCATTAAGAAGAGGTCCGTGCTTTCTAGAAGCCTTCTCATTAACAACAAACTCCCTCTTTTTAAGAATGGTTGAGTACTCAGATGGGTAAAGGCTAGAACTACGTGGTACTCCTGTTCTATCTTTAGAACTCCATCCAATTCCACCACCGCTGTGTCTAGCAGTTTGACCGATCTTACCGCCAGTAGGCTTTCCACCACCAACGACACCAGTACGTGTTGGGTAAATTCCAGTCTTTAGCCATTGCATCAATTGAGCGCCTGTAATATCAAATGCAGAGGCCATACCGTCGGTAATAGAGTTACCAACTTCTTGCCACTTCTTCTTTTCCTGCATGTTGACCTTTGCGGTATCAACACTAGCAACCAAAGAGTCTCCGATATACTTGCTCCACTCACTACCACTTAACTTAAGACCACTACCATACTTCTCATAGGCAGACTGAATTCTCTTGATGTGCTCTTGACGTTCTTTTTCATCCTTGGGAATGAAAGCCTTGAGTTGCATCAATTCAAGGTCTAATTTTTCCTTGTTGGCCTTAAATTCTTTGTTAGCAGCATCTTGGTTAGCCTGAGTACGCTTTTGCAATCTCTCTTTATTGGCTGAAACGCCCTTGTTGTAAGCGTCCTTTTCAGCATCGAGAGTTTTAAGCATTCTGTCTCGCTCGACGTCTAATGCTTTTTGAGCATTCTGTTGGCGAACATCCAAAAGTTCTTGTTCCTGCTCTTTACGAGCGTCAAGTACTTCCTTCTCAGCCTCCTGCATTTCCTTAAGTTGATTTAGGCGTGCTTCCTTATCTTTCTGAAGAGCATCTTTCTGACCATTGAGAGCCTCTTTCTTCTGGTCCAATGAACTAGTTGTGTTTGCTCTTTGATCATCAACACTCCATTGCAACTGAGTTGCTTGAGCAGTGCTGGCAAGTTTAGCCGCTTCATCAATGTTTCCAGAGTTAAGCGCTGAATTGAAATCGATGTTTGTGTTGAACATCTGAGAAAGTCTTTGAATACGAGTGATCTCTGCTTCAAACAGGCGTTGACGAATTTCGTCAGCCTTTTCTTCAGCCTCAATCTCATCTTCAATGGCTTTGATACGAGCATCATAAGCATCTTCTTCAGTTTTCTGACGAGCGTCCCATGTCTTTTCATGAGACTTCATCATGTCATCCCAGCGCTTATCGAAAGCCTTAGACTCTTGCTTTTGTGACTTCTTTAGGTCGTCATTGAGTCTTTCGGTTTCTTCTTGGATAGCATCTTTTCTAGCCTCAAATCTATCGTTAGCGCGTTCAGCCCTTGCTTCCAAAGCAGAAATATCAGCGTCGCCCTTAGCCTTGATACCGTCAATAATGCCTTCTTGTTGAGAGGCAAGCATGTCATCGGCTTTAGAATAAACAGCATCCATTGCGCTACTGGAAGCAGTCTTCATAGCGTCAACAATGTCATTACGCATTGTCTCTGCTAGATCTGCCGCAACCGCTTGTTGTTCTTCCATAGCAGCAGTAGCAGCCTGGGAAGCACCTTCTAGTTGCTTATTACCACCGGCAGCCTCCTTGAACGCATAACCAGTGTCTCTAGATACATCCTCAAGAGTCTCAATCTTAGCAATTTGCTTGTCACTCATTCCATTGCTACGAGCAATTTGTTGAGCGAACTCTCTTTCCATAGCAGCGTTGTTCATCAACACTTCAATTTGCTTAGTATCTAGGTTGAGTGTCTTTGCTAGTTGTGTTCCCCTCAGATAAGTCGCATTGTTGAGTTCTGTAGATGCTGCACCAGCCTTCTTCATTTCCTCACGCATTGCCTTGATGACTCCCGCAGGTCCATCATAAACTTTCTGACCATTCATAGAAACTATGGAGTTAACATTAGCCATAGTTTGAGCAGTCTCTGCTTCAAGTTTCTTGTTCAACCCGCTAAGTAGTGCGCCTCTGTTTCCAGGGTCAGCAGAAGCAAATTGCTCATAGAAAGTTTCAGCAGCAGTTCTAGCAGCACCGGCAGCACCCTGAGTCAATTCGCCATCGTTAAGTGCAAGATTCCACCATTTACGATCTTTGTTCTTTGTTTTGGCTGACTCAAGTGCTTCTCCGATGCTTTGATCAACAAGAGCGGCAACTTCTTCAGGGTTATCAAAATCAACCTTATTGATTTTGACCATGATATCTTGAATTTCAAGATTACCCTTACCAGCAGCAGCCAAGACAGTTTCCATAGCCTGACGAACTTGCTCTGGTGTGCCGTCACGGAATTTAACGGACAGACCTGCTTGAACGGCAGTATTGTACAAATCAGAGTCATTCAACTTTTTGTATGATTTAAAGAGGTCTTCATTTGAATCCTTGAGTGCTTGTACATTCTTTGTACGAGTTTCAAGATCGCTGACCTTCTTTTCACCAGTTACAGAATCAACTTGCTGAATTTCACCAGTAGCACCAACGATGCTCGCTAATGTTTTACCTTGATTGACAATTTGATCCCATTCTTTACGAGTTTTTTGTGACCACTCGTAAAGTTCATATGCTGAGAATGCTACAGCGGCAGCAGCGGCAACCGGCCACAATCCAGCGGCCAAAGGAGCAGCGGCCTTAAGTGAAGTACCAATCTTGGAAATAATTCCACTGGCCTTACCGGCGTTTGTTGCTACACCTGCTGTAGCAGCACCACTCATAGTCTTCATAGAAGTGGCAATCTTACCGAATGGGATAACTGATAGAGCCTGTTGAATGATTAGAGCAGTTGTGGCAATGGTTGCAAAATCAGTAACCATCTTATTACCATTACCAGCCATACCGGATACAGCCACAGCAGCAGTGGTTAGCCCAATACCAGCGGCAGTTGCTCTTTCCATGTTGACAGAGAATTTTTTAGAATTCTGTGCCATGTCATCAGTTGAATTCTCTAACGCTTCAAACCTTGCTTTATCTTCGGCGCTAACACCACGCCCACCGATTGCCTTACCAGAAGCATCTTTACTGCCCGCACCATAGATAATCTGCCCTCTACTATTTCTACGCATAGTAGAGTTCTGGCCTTGTGCAGACATACCATTAGGACCATCGACAGGTGTAATACCACCCTGGGCTCTTGTATACAATGCCATTTGAGCATTGAGCATCTTCATTGACTGCTCAAGTCTTGCAGCAGACATTGCTTGAGTATCGAATACGTTAGTTGTTTGTTTTGCCGCGACGGCCGCCGCTCTTTCCTCGGCAGTCATCATCTTAAATCTTAAGAAGAGATTACTGAATACGGCAGCACCCTTAAGGAATGAACCAATAAGGTTACCAAATACACCAACAAGCATCATGACAGGACCAATAATTCCCACTGCTGCCAATGCAATTAGAGAGAACTTCTTAGCGCTGTCTGGCATCTTGTTAAATGTCTCGAACATAGTGTTAATAACACTTAGTACAGGGTTGATTGCTTCTAAGAGAGGCTGACCCATCTTGGCAAGTTCGCCCTTGATGCTTTCGACTAATCTGTCAAAAGTACCAGAAGCACTCTTGGCAGCCTTTTCAAGTTCTCCTGCTGAGATAGAGGCGAGTTCTTCTTCATTCTTGCCCATGATCTCCATTGCTGTACCGGCCTGAGTCGTAGTATCGTTCAGGTTCGCTAGAGCAGCGTTCAGACGGTTGAACTGGTAAGTACCAAACAAAGCCGCAATTGCTTGTTGTCTTTGGTAATCTGTCATCTGCTCCATTGCTGGTGACAGTTTCTTCAAAGTCTTAAACAAGTTACCTTGTGTTGAATCGACGAGTGCTTGCAAATCAATGTTGTACTGACTGAAAATATTCTTAGCCTGAGGAGTAGGTCTAAGAATACGAGTAGTAGCAGACTTAAGAGCGTTAGCACCTTCAGCGGCATTAACACCTGCTTCTTTCATAGAAACAAGCAATACTGTCATTTCTTCAGCGGTAACACCTAGACCAGCCAAAGCGGACGCAGCACGGGGAGTGGCCTCAGCAATATCTTGGATAGAAAGGCTTGTAGCGTTTTCTACGGCGTTGGCGAAGTCATTGAAGTGAACAACACCCTCATCTGTCATACGGAACGCTGTCTTTAGAGCAACTGCCATGTCTGTAGACTGTTGAGTTGTTAGTTCACCAAGAGCGGCGATACGGCTAACTTCTTTAGTCATGTTTCGTAGGCTGTCGCCACTCAAACCGGTAGCAGCCAAGTTGGCCTGTAGTTCTAGAGTGTCGTTGACAGACTGACCATAATCTTTAGCCAATTGAATAGCATCATTAAGAGACTGCTCTCTTAATTGACGTAGTTCATTCTCTCCCGCTGACTGCTGATTAATTGAAGACATAGCAGCCGTTGTCTGAAGATCATAAACTTTAGCGATACGAGTAAGTTGCTTATCAGTATCGTAAGTTAGTTTAGCCATTCCCGCAGCAGCAATACCCAAAGGAACGGTAATACCAACCATAATCTGACGACCCGCCCACTGAGTGTTCTTACCCCAATTGACGGTTTGTGTTGCAATAGATGAAACAACTTGATTGATATATCCGTATCTTTGACGAATATCATTCATAGATGCAGAAAGATTACGAGGAACAAATAGATCTACATTAGATTTACCCGGAGTACCAGAACTCCAAGTTGTACCCATAGAATTCTGTAGCGCAGCCTGCTCTCTTTGAGCCTGCTTCATCATTTTTAGATTTTCACGGATATTACCGGTTAGAACGTCACCAATACCAATCTTGTTCTTACGGACAGCATCATTGAAACGTTCTGTTGAAGAGATGACTTTATGTTGAGATACAGCAAAGTCGCCATGCGCCTGCACGGCTTCGTTGATCTGCGCTCTATATTGCTTCAGGGAAGCGATCTGATCCCTGTAGACACTAGGCTTATTTTGGTAAGACGCATTAGATAATGCGCTTTGCATTGTTTGATTAAGGTTACTAAAGTTTGACTGAAGCGCCTTGATCTGCTTATTAACGTCACCAAAGTTAGCGCTACCGCTAAAGCGAATATTTACTGATTCTATTTTATGTCACTCCTCTTCGGTAAATGATATACCTAAATCTATTAATTCTAACTCGTCAAATTTATCTTCATCTATACCTGCAAGTCTAGCGTTTGCTCTTCTTTGTACATCTTCTATCTTCTTTTTGGTGTCATTACTCTCACTGTCGAGATCGACGCCTTTAAGTGCAGCAGCGAATTTTTGACGTTCTCTTTCTGCTTTTCTTGATGAGTTAATAAGTAAACTCAACTCATCAAGATTTAAGCATTCTTCTAGTTCATCAAAATTTTTCCAGTTGCCTAGAATAAAGACTTCGGCCTCAAGTTCGGCTAAAGCCATTTCCTCCCAAGTTACGCCTGGTTCAGAGTTGCCGCTGCCATCTCGGTTAATTTTGGGTCATTCAACTTTACACCCGCACAAATTTCGATGATCTTGTAGATAGTGTCCATGTCTAGAATGTCTTCAGCGTCATCTAAAGTAAGACCTGGGCGTTGCTTTTCTAGTAAAATAATCGCCAATCCAGTTAGCCAAGTAATACCGGCATCCTCTTGTTCGGCAGTAGTTGCACCCTCTTCTAGTTTTTCAGGTCCTGCCATGAATGCAGCATTAAACTTACGCATTGTTTTAATGGTTGCTGGCTTAAGGGTTACTGCACTGTCATCTTGTAATTGATATTCAACTATATTATAAACTGTATTAGCCATAATTCCTCTTTCTTATTGGTTACTGGAAAGTATATGTTATTACATGTCATTGAACAAATAAATACCCCCGGCCGTGGTGGTCGGGGGTATTTACTGTAAAAATAAAATCAGGTAACGTTACGGTCGCGCACAGTTCCATACTGAGCAACAGATGAACTTGTGTCGGGCAGAATACGGAAAGAAACTGGAAGTCCAGTTGCTTCATTACGACGCAATGCGTGGCTTGTAGATTCTGTCTGAATAGCACGGCTTACGTGATAGACTCTTTCTCTCTTTTGAGCGCTTTGACGTGGCGCTGGGCCAACGAATGCCAATGAGCGTTCGTATGGCTCTTCACCAAGAGCACCAGCCTCAATTGTTAGAACGTCTGAATCCAAAGAAGCAGAACGCTGACCCCATACAACCAAAAGGTTTTCCAAAGTCGCTTCAGCGAAAGAAGAATTTAGGGTTACACGCATAGACTGCTTGAATAGTTTCGCAGAGTCGAGCAATTGGTCAACTTCTACTTCACCATAGTCAGGCTCATATGCAACTTCAAGACCCTCCATTGTAAATCCTACGTCTCTCCAATCTGTTGAAGCGCCGTCTAGGGCAACTCTGGCAGATGTATTAGCAGCCAATGAAGGTAGAGTAGTTGGATTAGTCCATGTAGAACTGTCCGCCTTTGAGATATAAACACCGGCAGCACCGATGATGATGTTCCTTACGTTTTGTCCTGTTAATGCCATTAGGTATTTCCTCCTTCCTAAAGTTTAATATGCTTGGCTAGGGCACCTTTCTCGTTGTTCGAATAATAATTTTGATTAATTCAAAAGTCAATATTAGGTTTGTATTGCCCGGCCATTACCAAATGTGCCTTCATCCGTGTAAGTGATTCTGGCAGTAATAATTGTTTGCATTCGTCCACCGCTTTCATCTGTAGGTTCTGCGCCAATTGATGAGACGATGGAAGTATTTTTGTAATTGAACTGAGTCCACTTACCACCGCGCGGCGCCAGGAAGTCATTAATTTCACTGGCTGACTCATCCCATCTTTTTAGATAATCTATGATTACCTTTGAAACGTCTCTGTGGTGAGCGGCATTGTCGCTGTAAATGATGTAAGCAATCTGATCAGACTGGATAAACCAATTCTGATTGATGTTTTCTACTCGCCAGTTATAAACAATATACGGGGCCTTTGTACCATCAAGATCAGTTGATTGTGTAAACTCTTCTGCCTCCTGAGTAGGCATAATAGGAATCCATTGAATCTTATTACTACTGCTACCACTTAGATAATATTCTGGTTTCATGATAGGAAGTTGTTGCAACTTGCTCCATAGAAAATGATTAACTCCATGAACTGCAAACAACTCTTTATCGTAATTAACTACCATATAAGAAAGCCCTCCTTGCCGCCGCGTCGTCTATATAGTTTTCCTTTGCTTTACGCACAACCCATTTTTGTGCCTCTTTTTCTGCTTCTTGAGCAGACTTGACACTAAGTTCAAATGTCTTGGTTCGTGTTCTTGTTCCTATTCTCACCGCTTCTTTAGCCAATACACCTGACGGGTTAATATTTCTACCAAGTTCGGGAGCAATCGATCTGTTAAAGAAGTTGTTTGCCTCTCCCGCCCACCACGATAAATAAGTAGCAGTAAAACGACCAGTAGTCATTCCGCCACCGGCAGGACCGGTATCAACATTTTGAGCAAAAGAGACTTGTCCATCTTTGTTAACAAATGCAAGAGTCTTAGCGAGTTTTCTGCTGACCTCTATGTGAGCCCCGGCTTCCATCGTTGGAGCCTTCCAAACAAAAACATGAACATTCTTTTTAACACCTTTTTCAACAAGTATTGGGTTAACAGGACTTGGCTGATTAGATGGTAAGAAAGTATATCCAGCGGTTTTCTTTGCACCTCTACCTGTTAGGGTGTGTCTCCAAAGTCTTTGGGTAGGAACACCTACTGTCTCTCTCCATCGTGGACTACCGCCTCTTTTTGTGTTTCCGCCGCCGGTATCCCATCCACTAGGCCACTCGTACATGTGATGTAACATATTTGGATTTGCGGAAGCAATGTTATCAATATATCTATCGACTTCTGCTGACATTGCGTTGTGAGTAAATGTCAGAACGTCAGATATATAAGCATCAGTTTTAACTGTTTTAGTTATGCCTGAAATATATCCAAGCGCTGCTGATGCACTAGCAAAGTCACCCTCAAATGTTGTTTTCACTGAACACTAGCCCTCTTTAGAACTGAATAGTACTCAACAACTTTTGCACCAAACCCAACAATAGGTGTGATTCCGGTCAACTGAAACACTGTAGGAACGACTTTTATATTGCTACCGTGATCGCCCTCATCCCAGATAAGAACATTGTCTTGCGAACGAATGTTGGTAATTCTGTCATTTGCAGACAGTTTGTAATGAGCGGGCCAAGAAATGCTCAAGTACTCATCGATCCTAAAATTTTCATCTCGCATGACCGTTGTATTATTCAAGTTTCTTCCAGCGGTTCCAGCATAACTAGAAACAACACAAGGAATTGTTTTAATAATTTCTTTGTATTGTTCAGTATCCGTAGGAATAACCCATTGCCTAGTGACTTCAAAAGTATCAGGATCTTGAATGTTCCTGTACTCCCCGCCGACGACTTGATCGCCTGTTGAGTAACTTCTTGTTACAACATCAGCCTTCATAGCAAAACGAGCCCCGGATAAACATGATCTAACTACAGCCATGCATAACCATCTACCTTGTACTTAGACAACAACAAATCAACTCTCGCATTTCCGGTACCAGTGAAGGCTTGATTAGCAAATACATAGTTGGTTAATTCTGTCTTAGCGGTTTGAATATACTTGTCCCTGTAGATGCCGTCATTGCAGGCAAAATCATTAGCGAGCAATAGAGCGGCCTCTTGAACGTCTTCTGGAATATTCAGGTAACCAAATTCTCCATAAACTTCATACACCATCCCGTTTCTAATACGTCTGTACCAGTTAGGAACAGTAATTACTCCATGAGTCACGAAAGAGAATTCTTCAGGTGGAGCATCCTTAATACCTAAGTATTGCTCGTTCATACCAATAATCACTCTTCCGTTTGGAGAAACCCTATAAGAAGGTAATCCAGGTATTTCATAAACATCAATGGCCCGAACAGGAAGCATCAATGAAGATCCTGATGCCGGTACTTTAATAAGCCCCTTGAAGTACTCAAACTTAGTGCCTGTGTAGGACTCAATGATTAGCCTTACAGATGATTCAAGTTCTACGAAGAACTCTTCGTCACCATCTCTGTCAGGGAATAGTGTTTTTAATCTTGCAATTGGAACTATAGGACTTACTACAGGAACACTAGTCCTTCTTTCGAAGTTTTCTCCTGACCAGTAAACATCTATGTCGCCGTCGTATTGGGTGTCTTCATAGGTTAAATCCACACTATGAATACCGTTTATTGATACTACAGGTCTATTGATTTGGCCTATTACCTGGCTAGAACGATATACGGTTGCTGTCAAAGGCTTATTAAAAGAGTGTTCTAAATAAGCCTTTGCAGCCTTGTCTCTATAGATTATCAACTTACCTCCCATACCCCCGTGAATACAGGAGTTGACTCACCGTCAGTTATATCATTTAGCGAATAACTTATTTTACTAAATTTGTACTCGCTAGTTTGAGCGCCAGTCAAATTAACTGTCACCGAATTAGGGCCATACGTCAGCCCTTGTCCGCCGACATATCTTTGAATAAACATATTACGCATAACAACAATTTCAAACTCTTTTTCGCTTATATCAGCAATCTGACCATCAGCGGTTTTAAAATTAAATGTCTCCGTAAAGGGCGCTCCTCTGTTAATCATCAGTTATAGAAAGAACGTGCTTCAGATGGTGTAGCCATTTGGAAACCGCCCTCAACCTCTACAAGATAATCAGCGTCTTCTTCGGTAACTAAACCAAATGGGTGCTCTCTTGTGAACTTATAGCCACGCACTTCATAACTGTAGTTGTGACGAGTCATACGAATAAGGACGAGATTGTCTTCTTCTTGCTCTTCTACCTCAGCCTCTTCAACCGCAGCGGGTTGTTCAACCTTTTCCTCTACGGGCTCAACGACGACCACTGGGGCAACTACCTCTGGCTCTTCTCTGACGGGCTCAGATTCAACTACAGGCTCTTCAACGTCACCCTTAACAGGTCCAGTGTCTTGTAGTTCTTCAGTTGCAGGAGTTACATCCTTTACTGGCTCATCTTCAACCTGATCGGTAACAGGCGCAGAATCATTAACATCAAGTTCTGCGGTTGTCGCTTCGGGTGTTGCCACAACAGTTGTCTCCTCTGCCTCTTCTGAACCTTGGTCTTCTGACAAAGCAAGACTTTCAGCATTAGCGGATTCTAGGTCGTCTTCATCTTGATCTACATCATAATTCACAGTATTTGCTTCTTTCTCTCCAACGTATTCCTCATCTATTTCAAAAAGTCCTTCGGCTTGCTCTGGTGTTACACCGGCCTGCTTCAACTTAGATGCTATTTCAAAATTCGTATCGCCGTCTTCCAACTCTACGTTGAAATTACGAGCAATCTCTAATAGTTCCGATTTCTTGTATCTTGTGAATGGTTTAGACATGATACCTCCTTAAATTCATTGTACAGTCTCAAAAGTAAAAACGAAAAGGGCCGGATTTCTCCGGCCCCTTCCTATTCAGTTATTATTCAATTATCAGGAACGTACTTTGACGTTACGGACAACTACCATAGATTCAGTGTTTTCAATTCCAACACCTGCACGTAGGTAGGTTGTGTACTCAATAGAGTCCTTCTTTGGCTTGAACTCACGGAATACCTGTACGTCTCTCTTAACAGCCCAGATTAGGTTTCTTGGCTGAGTTAGCCATACTTCACCGTGATCACCGGCTGCACCAGAGTAGTTACCGGCCTTTGCAGTATCGAATACAGGAACTTCCTGTAGAGGAATACCGAAAGCGTAACCTGCTGTAGCACCGGCTGGACCCTGAGGAACAATACTTCCGTTAGCGATAACAGAGTTCTGTACGTCTTCGCCAGCAGCACCCTGAGACAATGCGTAGTACCAGTCTTGTAGCAAGTTTGATCCTGTGAAGAACTTCAACTCACCTCTACGTTGCATGTACTTACGGGGGATTGCCTTTAGAGCACGGTTATAGATGGACAAGTTAACATTAGAACCACCAGCGTCTACTGTGTGAGCAGCGCCATCTGAAGTTCCGTTTAGAGCAAGTTTGCGCCATCCGTCAAAGATCTTCAAGGATAGGTCGCTAGAAGAAGTGTCACCGTTTACGGCTAGGTCTTCTAGGTCGTTACCCATTTGAGTAGCCATTAGTCTAGCAATGTGATCTTCTAGAGCAGCACCTTCGATGTTGTCTTCTAGTGTCTCGCTTGAAAGTTCGTAGTCAAGACGAATCTTCTTTGTTGTGAGTGAAATCTTTGAGAATACGACACCCTGGTTTTCACCTGTGTCAGTTGCCTCAACGGCTCCACGGATAAGTCTCTGTCCAACGCCGATACGGTTCAGTTCTGCTGAATCTGCTCTAAGACGTTCTGTACGGACCTGGCTTCCCAAAACAGTCGCGTCGAACACATAGTCGATGAAGCGATTTGCCTGGTCTGGCTTCAATAGACCGGAACCCGCAGGGGCACCGATTTCTGTACTTACAATTACCTTTTCTAACAAGTTATCAGTCATAGTCTTATTTCACCTTCTTTCTAAGTTTGGTTTCCTTACAATGAGGAAGTACCGAGAAAGGCTCCTTCCCAAATTGATGATTCTTTCCTCTTTGTGATGGTAGAATCTTCTGATGATCCGCCAAGATCATTAGACTTCTTTATGGCTGTACCGGCTTCTACTACATCTAGACGCTTTGCGACGCTAGAGGAGTTGCTTTCCAAACCATTAAACTTTTCAACCAACTCATTGTGCTTTGTGTTGAGGGCTTCAATTTCAGCCTTTAATTCGCCGTTAGATTTTTCTAACTTGGCGTCAACCTCTCCAATAAGTTTTCCGGTTTCTGCCGAACTCTTTTCAAATGATGTCTTGATTTGATCGGATAGGTCGCCAATCATTTTTTGTACGTTTGGCTCTTCGTCAACAGGAACATCTTCTTTTACGTCAGCAGCGCTTTCTTCCTTTGGCTCTTCGACAGTTTCCTTGTCAGGCTCTACTCCTTCAGCGTTCTCTAGAACGTCTTCAGCAGTCGCACTATTAACAGTAACGTTGTCGTGGTCACCATGTGATGTTGTGTTTTCGGACATTTCCTCACTCCTTTCAATAGTAGTTATGTCTCTCGTTGTAATTACTTTAGCAACAAGTTCACTTACAGCCGCTTCTCTATCGGAATCAGGTTCAATCCATCCAATATTTTTCATTACTTGAGAGCAATTAGAGCAAGTAGCCGCTTCTGCTTGTACAGACTTAGCAATATTATCTGTTTCACAGAAAAAAACATTCTCAATAACTACTTCCGCCGCCATCCCATCAGCAGTTAGGTCGCCATCGGCCATCTTCGTTATTGAGAAAACATTAGCAAGTTGATTAGCACCACTATCTACTAGTGATAATTCTGTAAGATTATAGTCTTTAATAATTCTTACTGGTTTACTAGTGCCAGAAGCATCTTTTATTATTGAGGTCTCTGCATCAACAATAGAACCGCCGATGCTAAATGCAGCAAGGGTTCCATCTAGAACTTTCTCCCAAGTATCGGGTGCTCCTTTAGATACATAAGCATCAACGTAGATGCCTTTATAAAACTTCTGAGTTTCTGCATCATAGAATTCATCCTCTTTGAAAGAGACAACTCTTCCAACGGCTTTCTTTTGATGCATTTCTCTGAGATTACGACGTGAGCGCTCAAACGCTAGTACACTCGCTTCGGCAGTAACAACGTCGCTTTGTGTATCAACATTGTCCAATGTAGCAAAACCAGAGACTATGCGATTTTCTGCGTCAACTTTGGCAAGAGGTACGGAAAGGGAAACTCTCTCACCGTCTACCCCAAAATTGGCCTTTTCAATCTTCATGTTTCTCATTTTCACATATTCAAATATAAAGTCAAATTATGTTGTTTCATTCTGTTGTTCTGCCATTACCCTGTGCATTTCTACCAACATTGATACTGTCAGTAGCATTACTTGAACGCTGCTGATCCCTAGTTCTTGACTGACGTGCAGTAGCATTTTGATCAGCGTTCTTCTGAGCGGCTATTTCTGCTGCACCATCAACCGCAGGCATCTTCGCCCTCTTGTCACCATCTGGTAATGCTTCCTTGCCCCAGCGGCCGACTCTAATATCATTAGGAACAATGACACCCCAACGAAGATAGGTTTCGTCTATCTTTGCTTGAGTTAGTTGATCGACCAAGGAAGATTCGGTGAACTTAATAACAAATGCGTCAGTCTTCTCGGCAATAATTCTATTGAGTTTTTTCTCTAGAATCCTTTGAGCAGGCTTAACGACTTGTTCTAGGAAATTTCTACTGGCATCTTGAGCGGCAGCCAATCCGATGTTTTCCGCCTGACCAGCCCTTGATGGTGGTACTTGATTTACTAGGAAAACATCTGAGTTATTGCCCTTACGATAATTAGAGAATGATGCTTCTTGTATACCAGTCTCTACCGGTTTCATCTCAAAGGACACTTTTGAATCCTGAGTATCAGCGGGAAGTGGAACAAATAGCGTTCTGTGGTTCTCACCTTTGGCTGACTCAAAGAAACTGATAATGTCTGCCTGAGCGGCCAGACCTAACTTTCCACCTTTAATGACAATAACATATCTAGGTACAGCCTTGTTCTCAAAATAGTCCAGATTGTATCGAGAAGAAAACTCGTTACCAGCGATTGCCTGAGTGGCTGCTTTTATGTCCGGAGATCCGTAGTAACTACTGACTGGTGAGTACTTTTTAAGATGTAATATCTCGTTAGGATTCTCATCATCAGTAATAGGGTTTGGAGTTGTTTTATCTCCAAAGTTTCTAAAGAAGACAACTTCTTTGCCAATAATTTGAATAAATCCGTCGCGGGCCTGGCGAACGCGAATACTCAAACAAGGGATATGTCCAATATATCCAATTTGTCCGTTGTTATCTCTACCAATTTCTAAATAGCCGTTACCGGTTGTTTCAAAATCAGTGTAGAACTTGTTAAGAGTTTCTGTGAAATCATCCTCTTCATTGAGAGTATCTATCCACTCGTATACCTGAGACTTCATTCTACTGAGTTTTTTGCGAGCAGATTCAGTTGCCTCTTCAGTAGATTTTGCGTTTACTTTATCTCTAGCGGCTGGAGACTCTACTAAGTCATAGCCTAGGCCAACAACATTGGCAACCTTAGTTCTTACCGCCGCAAAATGTGGAGAGGATAGAGAATACAGACGTGCGAGATAGTCCAAGTTTTCTGGTGGTGTCACCGCACCAAAAAAGTTGTAGCCGTTGTACTGTTCCTCTTCGACTCTCTTTGATCCAGACTGACGAGCAACACGGCGGCGCACGGTAGCAGAAACATTGTAAAACTTTTTAAGGTCGTCGCTAGAAAAGGCAAACTTGTCTATGTATTCATGGACAGGTGCCTTAGAAGTTCTAAACGATACTCTTATCTCTTCTGCATCGTCGCGCGCATTATCTTCAGCCTCTTGAATCACTGCTTATTCTTCTCCTTGGAAAAACGGTACTCATCTAGTAGGTTGCCTAAGTCGTATGGGTCTGGCACATAGCCATCGTTTTGTCTAGCACGTTGCTCTTCCCACTCAGCCTGACTAATGGGTCTAGAGCCAGCGCGAAACTCGGGGCGTCCGCCCTCAATGCCATATGATCGAGCCGCTTTTTGCAAAGCGTCTATCTTTCTCTGGTCACCTTTAGCAGAAGCAATAAGCATGTAATTGCCATCTTCATCTCCGACAACCTTGCCATCATCAGTTCTCCAAACGTAGACCCCTAGATTAGTCTGTTCTATTTCTTTGATATTTGTCTGTGACATGGACAAAATTCTAAGTTGATAAGCATTTTATGTCAATAAGTAGACACTATCCGCTAATAACAATAGACCAGTTGTAACCGTATTGCTTGAAACCGTCAGAAATGGTTGTCAAAGAGACATCATTTGTAAACCATTTATTATTACCAAAATAAGAGTTGTACAAGAATGGTACGGACGGGTCATTAACATAGATGTTTAGTATGGAAACTATAGAATCTGAATTTCCCACTGTAAATGAATTAGGGACGTTGCCTGAAACAACAACATGATTCCAGTCGTTTTGATACCATCCTTTATCATTATTTATCTTCTTGGTTCCCGACAAAGAAGTTATGGAATCTTCTGACGGGCCCTTAATCCAAAATTCTACCGCCGCTGCCGCCTCGTTTCCAGAAACAGCCAAAGAGCCGCTAACTCCTCTATCAAAGGCAATTGTTGGATAAAAATATTGTTTAAAGATGGGCTGGTTTGTCAACTGAACGGTTCTTGACCCTCCGTGAGAAGAGACAGACTGGTTATCGTATTTAACGATGCTAATATTTTCTACCTTGATTTGCTGATTGGCAGGAAAAGTAAATTTCAAAAGAAAATATGTCTGACTGCTACTAGTCGTGGCAATGTAGCCGCCATTTTTAAGTTCCGTCCAATTTGTGTCATCAAGAGAATATGACGCTACAACCGGTCCATCGGCATCCCATGAAACTATATTGTTCTTTATATCTCCTATACGAAAATAACCTGTCCAAGAGCCAGCGAGTACTTGACTTTGCTCATTGACGACTTGTGTAATAAAACCGCCGGTTGTTGTTACATTATCAACATAAGAAACCGTAATATCAACGTTTTCGTCAATAGTGACAATATTTTCATACTGAAATTCAAAAGTTTCTGCACTTTGCATAGCGACATTACTAATTATTTGGGTTGCTGGTTGAGCCCATTGGTAATGAATTTTTGGGAGATTAATATTGATATCTGTGTAAAAGGCAACAGCGTCAATAATAAATGGGTTACCGTTACCGGCAGTTTGCAATATAGATGGGTCAGTAAAATTAAAATAGGGATAATCGTATTCGTCTTGATCAAAGATATACGAGTCTTTTAACTCTCCATTGACAAACAAAGAAAGTGAAGCAGAGTTGTAAGACACAACTACGTGGAAAGTTCTAATAATATCTGCGTAATAAGAAAGAATTATTTTCTTATCGCCTATCCATAGTTCATACGAAATAGTTTTATTAGACCACTTAAGTCCATCTCCCTCGCTGTGACCAATAACCGATATAGATCTTTCATCCAGCGGCCTAAACCAAACTTCTATTGCATAGGCTTGATTACGATTAGAGAATACTGGCAGAGAATAAGTAATCGTCTCATTAGTTATTAACGATGCTCCCTCTCCCGCCCAAACAAGGGGAGGTCTAGATGCACCCGCGCTATCTAAATTATAGTAAGCGTAAGGCACATCCTTTTGAATCATTTTCTCATAAGACATTATTGTGTTTCCCTAGAAGTAGAATTGTGTGCTGCTCCGTTCCATGATACAGATTTTCCAGCCTGGCTATAAGAACCATCGAAGTAAGGCTTAAGTTCAGTTCCAACTTCCATTAATAGACCATCAAACCAAACGGTACCCGCTGACGATGTTCCATAAGACCCAATGCCGCCAACAAATTCTATCTGAGCCCCGCCAGGAGCAGTAAATGTAATTTGTTTTCTTGTCCAACCCGTTGTACCGACAACGTGATGTTCAGTACCTATTGTGGCATAAGTATCCAAACGTCTGATGACAAAAGTTGCATTGTTGGTAACGTTTTCCGTCTTCATCCATCCAGAGAAGGTATATGAACCAGCCTCTAGAGCGCCAAATGAAACAATCATTCCTAGGTCGCTTCCCTCATCTTGCGCGTAAACTTTGAGACTTGCAGCGCCGATAAAGAAGTTGCTTGTATCACGAGTTTGTGCGGTGGTTGAGCCGTATGTGTAACCGCCATCAGTAACATTGTTTTCAAATGAAGGATTGACTGTCAAATTAGTACGGGTTACCGGTGCAGTACCACCAGGGCTGACGTAATCACTTGTAGTAACAGCATACTTATCTTGCAAATAAGAATGAACTTGGGCGCGCTCACTGGCACTTAAAACTCGACTGAATTCAATGATTTCTGCAATATCACCATTGAAAAACTCATCATTTTGAACTGCGTGAGCACCTAGGATCGTGACTTGATTGCTATCTAGTCCTCGCCCAATAGTTCCTCCACCCGATGCTGTTCCGTTTATCCAATAATTGTAACCGCCACTAGAAGCAAACGATCCAGTAGCAATTTGGAAATTTGAAGCAGTTACCGAACTATTTGATCTAGTAGTTCCTTCAATTGACTGTACTAAAAATTCTAGTTTTCCATCTGAATAAATTCTAAACTGAAGTCCACCTTGAGAAGAAGAACCAATAATAGAACTAATAGTGGTTATATTTGTTGGTTTAACCACAGAGAATATTGTACGGTTAGGGTCTGAGGCACTAACGTTTGAAACGAGTCTGTCATTAGAGAATCTGACAACCGGTTTGCCGTTAAGTACCGCTGCCTGAAAGGTTGGGCATATACCGCTGTTTGACTGCTCCGCTGGAAATTTACCCGGACCTGAATCAGCCCATGATTGAACTGTACCGCCATCAGCAATTCCAGTTATAGAATCCGCTTTCCACCACCCCGTCATATTGGGAATAGTGGAAATATCTAGAATTGCAAGAGGTCTTCTTCTAGAACTCAATAGCGCTCCATACCTGTTCGCCCTAATGCTCATTAAGCGATATCGCCTTCAAGAAGCCATTGAGTAGAACTAATTTGGGTTACTACACCACCGGCATACTGGCCTGCACTCTTTGTCAAAGCACCACGACTAAGAAGCGTCATACCGCTAGCAGGCGCAAACGTTATTTGACCAGCGCCAGTCTGTCTCCAAGGAATAGCAGATTCTATAGGAATAACACCGTTGGCTGGGAGAGTAATTGTTAACGCAGATGAAGATGTTGAGTTCATCACCATATCTTGAGCATCCGCTGAAACTAATGTATAAGCCCCCGTAATATCTCTTTTGGTAAGTATTCTTTGAGCAGCACCGGCAGCCTGACTTTGCGTTCCAATCGCGTTGATAACAGCATATGAATAAGCCTTCAAAGTCATGGACGTTGTTGATGATGAAGCAAATCTAATACCAATCTTTGCCGAGGCATTAAGAACTTGAAAATATGAGTGGACTCTAAATGGAAATACTGTGTTGGCGGTACCAGGGTTAAACCCACCGGCAGAGTTAGCCGTATTGAGGTTACCTGTGGAAATTGCTGTGGCAGAAGTATTCTGCTCTAAAGATCCATAAACAGTTCCAACAGCGCCTGATGTACTTGAACCTATGGAAAATCTAGGCCCGGAGCCAGTTGCAGCACTAGAGTCCCATCCATAAACATCAATAACATACAAACCTATTGGCAAATTACTGACCATTAAATCAGTATCAACCTGGGTTGTTGTCGCGTTTGATAAATCTGCTCCCTGATAAACTACCCAAGAACCGAAAGACATTGTTCCAATACGGCTAGTGACGTCACTTAATAAAGCAACGTCACTAGCCCTTACTGGTTTAGTTCCTAAATTCTGTCTAGCCACTTAATCAGCCCATTACAACTACGCGGTAAGAACCGGATGCAGGAGCACTAGCGAAACTGACTGTAATAGCAGATGTGCTAGTCATAACAATATCTACATCCACTGCTTCATTGGTTGAAATGTTGAATACGGTTGTGTCAACATCTCTTGTTCCAAGATTGTGAGTGACTGTAAAGGCTGTAGCAGATCCGTCACCAATTGTTACGGCATATTTACGAGTAACAACGGAAGTATCAATGTAAAGACCAGTTGAGTCTAGAGATAGACCTCCACCACTCTTGACTACCGCAGATACAACCTGTCCGGCAATATTAATACCGTTACCACCTGTATATACAGGTGCAGAACCACCAAGAGGTGAGAATGCAAGCGCAGTTGTTCCTAATGTAATAGGTCCATCAGTTGTTAGAATAAATGTCTTGTCTCCATTGACAGTTCCCTGTTCAACAGTAACAGCGAGTCCGGAAGTTACTTCTAGACCTTCGTCGGCGTCAACGGATCTTGACCAAGCAGCGGACTGAACAACATAAATACCATTTGCTGAGGCAGTTGACTGGTCTTTGACTAAAACACGGTCGTTAACTGCAAGGGAAACACCGTCAACTGTCTGAGTAGCGGAAAGTGTAATGTTAGCGGTTGTAGCAGCACGAACAGACTGTTTCCAGTCAAGTCCTCTAATAGCAGCCTGCAACTGCTGGAATGTTACGGCGTCAGTTGGATTAGAACCGTCAGCCAAGTTAATAATGCGCTGATTGTTTACATCAGCACCGGTTAATAGTTTACGTGCCATTCGTTATCTCCTAAGTATATGAAATTTTACCAGCAAGAGGGCTGGGGAATACTACGGTTATTTGATTATCTGTAACAATAATATCTGTATCTACTTGGTCATTGCCAACAAAAACATTGACTAATGGAAGTCTGCCTAAATTATGGTTAACAATCCAAGTAGACGCAGGAGTGGTTTGAATAAATATGTTCGGCTTAAGATATAAAACGTCAGCCTGTACTTTTCGAAGAATTTCGTCAGGTACGACAGACTCTAGTATCTTGCCGTCTATTATTCTGGCCGCTCTTTCCTTCACCATCTTATTATAATAATTGATAAAGAGTATAAAACAAAAACCCCGCCGAAGCGGGGTTTTTGGTAACTAATTCCATCCTAAGATAAGAAACCACAATTCCTATATCCTGCACAACGAATGGCGTAACACTTCCATTCCCGTCTCATACCACGGACTCGGTATGATATGGATATTGTATAACTATTAGGCTGAAGTTGTCAAAGGTTTTACTAGTCCGGCAAATGCTTTTCTGGTGTCATTTCCAACAACACCATCATCACTTAGACCGGCCCATCTTTGAACGGCTTGGACTCTAGCCTTTGTCGCAGGACCAAAATCGCCATCACATTCTTTACCTCTAAAACCAACAAAGTTCTGAACAATCTCGACACCAGGGTTTTTAGAGCCTATTTGCAAGTCTCCCCATCTAGAAATGAGGGACGCCCAACTCAATTGCCCGCAAACTCCATCAGGGCCTATTTTGGATGCTGTTTGGTGAGCCACAAGGGCTGTCTTTGTACCTGGTCCAAAATTCTCATCAATATCTTTTGAGTTGAAGTTCAAAGCCTTCTGCATTAAACCGACCCAGGGGCTTTTATCTCCCTGACGGATTACTGGTAATGTATCAGGAACTCTTTTATCAGTACTGTTTTTAGTACTAGCATTAGTTCCTACAGTACCTTTGACAGTCGCATTGAACATGTCATTACGAATTTTGTCTGCTATTCGTTTAACTTCACTTGCACCTTTGTTGATTTCAAGGTGCATACCATCAGGACGAGAGTATTCTCCACCCCAGCGAATAACACCTTCGTAATATTTTACAATTTCTCTTATCTTTTTTATTTGCGCTGCGGTAAAGCATTTGCTAATCGGTACGCCCAATGGGTGTTTAGGCGCATTACAGTCTATTGCTGTACCTGAAGCGTGATTAGAAAGGGTTGTGGTAGAACCCCTAATAGGTCTTTCGGCATACCCCCAAATTCCCGGCCACTCTAATTTACCAACTTCGTTATGCCATCTATTTGCAGCATGGAGAAGAATTACGGAAACATCACCTTTTCTTAGTGATACTTTACCGCCGGGTAGTGAGTATGACGCAATTACAGAACGATCGTTAGCACTCCAACCGTTTTGGCTTTTAGCCATCAAGCAGGAGCACCTTTCGCGCTGTCAACAGTTGTCGAATCTACTTCGTCAAAGTTGTCGAAATCATCAGGGTCGATGACTTCATATTCTTCGTTATCTGTTTCGCTTACGAATGTTTTACCCATACAAATATAGTAAAACTTTATTCTTATAACACAAAACCCCCACCGGGAATGGTGGGGGTTTTGTTATTAACTATTTACATATCATCTAAGTCATCAAAGAATGAATCATCAATCGCTGATTCTTTAATCTTTGAATAATTACTTTTACCCGTAAAGATGTCCTTTGTGACACCCTCGATGTTTAATTGATTCTCAATAACAGGATCAAGATCTTCGTGAACAAACAAAGCAGTGAATCCGAGGTTTTGTAGAGCCTTGTTTCCGTTCCATCGAACGAACTTCTTGACATCTTCAGTAAGGCCAAATGAATCAAACAGATCTTGGGTATATTTAACCTCGATAGCATAAAGTTCGTCAACCTTTTCGGATGCCCAATCTTGGTAATATTCTTTCTTCTGAGCATCTAATTCACTAAACAGGTCTTGAAATTTAAGGCCAATATAAAATCCATGGATTGTTTCGTCTTTGATGATCGCTCTTACGCAATCTCCACAATTTGTCAGTTTCTGGTGGTATCCGTTGAGATAAAGGATATACCAGAACCCCGTGAAGAAGAGAAAGGACTCAAGAAGAGTAGAAACAATTCTCTTCTTAAGCGGGTCATCTCCCATGTAGTAACTGTGAATAAGAGCAGCCTTAGCCTGAAGTTCTGGATTCTCAGCCGCCCATCTAAAGGCAGCGTCCATTTCGTCAGTTGCTCCGAGTGTTTGGAACATATAGGAATAAGACTCAGCGTGAATCTCTTCCATAAAACCAATGTTCTTATAGACGGCTCTCTCCTCTTTAGTTCTAGCATCAACTTCTAGAGAAGGTGCTCCATATTCCGCTTGCAATGTATCGAGAAGAGTTAGGCCAGCGAACAAACGCATAAAAAGCCAGCGCTCTTCCCGATTGAATGTTTTCCATTTCTTTACATCATTAGTTATCGCAAATTCATCCGGGTACCAAATCTGATTCTTCAGTTTGTCCCAAACCATCTTATCTGTCTCATTAACACGATTCCAGTTAATAGGTTCAAAAATCATACTTCGCAACTCACGCATCCTCTATCTTGAGTTTCTGCAAGGGCATCATTCTTTGTTCTAATGTAATAAAGAGTTTTAAGACCTTTCTTCCAGGCGTAGTAGTAAGCCTTGTTGATCTCAGAAGTAGTTACTCCGTCGAGGAAGAAAAGAGTTGTAGAAAGAGATTGATCGACGTGCTCTTGCAATGCCGCCGCAACGTCAATAACACCTTTCCATCCGACCTGATATCCGTCTCTAAAATATTCTCTTGTCTCTTCTGTCAAGCCAGGTGCCGGATAGTAAACAGTTCCAATGACATCTGAATTCCTTGCTTCAACAATATTTGTTGCTGGGAGGAATGAAGGAACAGAGTGATTGACATATCCGCTAGAACCGTTTGGAGCAAGGGCTAGACGGTTCTGATTAAACAATCCCTGGTTACCAACTTGAATTTTGAGGGCTTCCCAATCTTTCGCAGTAGGAACTTTGACATGAGCAAAAATGCTCTTGACCTTATCTGACGCAAATTCATAGTCAGAATCTAGATACTTGTCAAAATATTCTCCAGTGGCGTATTTACTTTGCCAGAAACCATCAAAAACTTCTCCTGTTTCCTTAGACTGTTGCGCTGAAGAGACAAGAGAATAGTAGTTGATCGTTCTCGCTAGAACACCGGCAGCCTCTACAGCCTCTGGCGATCCATAGTGAATATGATTTTCCGCGAACCATCCGGCAACATTCATAAGACCTAGACCAACAGCGCGGGCTTTCTCGTTTCCATCCTTGATCGATGGAACCACAGTCATGTCGCTGTGAGTGGCAACCCATGAAAGTGAGCGCATAGCAGTGTCAATCGCAGCCCCAAAGTCTTCTGACTCCATGATGCGAGCAGCATTTAGGCTCCCGAGGTTACAGGAGATGTCTCGACCAATGTCCTGATAGGTTTGATCATCATTAAGAACTGAACCTCTTTGAACTTGGACAATTTCAACACAAAGATTACTCATCTTGATCTTACCGGGAATGGGGTTACCACGATTTGCTGTGTCCTCAAAAAGAACATATGGCAAGCCTGATTCAGACTGAGTAAGAGCAATAATCTTCCAGAAATCTCTAGCGTTGATCTTCTCCTTACGGATGTTTGGATCATCGACAAGTTCACGATACTTCTCAGTCATGTTGACGTCAGCAAAAGGAATACCATATTTTTTGGATACATCATAAGGACTGAACATATACATGTCTTCATTGTTCTTGAATAATTCCATAGTGATGTCAGAAACAACAATACCGATGTTAAGAGTCTTCAGACGATTCTTTTCATCGCCCGCCGTGATGCGTCTCATTTGGAGGAAGTCAAGAACATCTAAATGATGAGCGCTCAAATAAGCAGCACCCGCGCCTTGACGCGCGCCTAACTGATTGGCATAAGAGAAGGAGTCTTCGTAGAGTTTAGCAATAGGTCTTACTCCTGAAGCAGCACCCTTAATTCCCTTAATTTCATCTCCAAGTGCTCTACAGTTAGAAAGGTTGAGGGCGACACCTCCACCATTCTTAGATAATTGCAAAGCGGAGTTAATTGATCTACCAATGCTGTTGAGATCATCCGAAACTTCAATCAAATAACACGAAACATAACTTCCACGTTGCTTACGTCCAGCATTGAGGAATGTTGGGGTAGCAGGCTGGTACCTGTTACTAATGACTTCTTCCATGATCTTTGTTGCTAGTTTTTCATCCCCGCCTCCAAGTAGGAGGGCGTTAGCAACAATTCGATCTTCGTATCTTTCAAGATATCTTTCTCCGTCAAACGTCTTCAGTGCATATTGGTTGTAAAACTGAAATGCACCGGCGAATGACTGGAATCTAAACTTTTTTGCGTAAGCGGCTTTGTAGAGATCTTTAACAAAAGCAAAACTGTATTGATCAAAGAGTTCTCTTTCGTAATATTCATTGTCCCATAGAAAATTCAACTTTTCTTCTAGGTCATGATGAAAGACCGTATTTGAGTTTACGTGGTTGAGGAAATAGGCTCTCGCCGCCTCTTTATCTTTATCCAATTGCATCTTGCCCTCAGCGTCATAGCGCTTTACCATGGCATTCAGTTGGATGTAATTTGTCTTTTCGCGTGTTGTATCCACCATTTGTCAATCCCTTCTTGTATTTTCTTTACGTCTTGTGTCGTTCCCATAATCTCAAACTTGTATAACAAAGGAACTGAGCATTTAATGCTAATGACATCTGCTGCTAATGCAAATTCTCGGCCAAACCCGCGATTACCTGCCCCAATGACACCATCCATGAGAGGACGGTTTTGTTTGTCATTAAGGAATTGAGACACAGGTTTGGGGGGTCTGCCCCCGGAATAAGTTGGAGTGATCAAGATGTAAGGCTTGTCCACTACGATCTTTTGATCTCGATTAGATGGAATCCTTACCGACTCAACATCCAACTTATCCACAAACCGGCGGGTGTTTTCGTGTAGGCTGTAAAAAACGATCATTTAAGAGTTTGTAGTAAATCTGGCTGATAGCCGTTCCAGTGTTGACCAGAAGGAGTTACTACTACGGGAACGCTGTTGTACCCCAGACTCTTGACGTAATTTAGATTCTCTTCATCTGCAATAGATTTCTCAACAAAGTTAATTTCGTTACCATTCAGGAATCTCTTCACGGCCTTGCATGGCTGGCATCCCGAATTTGTGTAAACTTCTACCATATATATTCCTTCTTTCGACAAAAATAGACCCCCTGACGGGGGTCCGTGTTTTGGTCTAGTCTAGCACCTGTTCGTCTAGGTTCAAGAGGACAAATAAATTACTTTATGTAATCATTCGAGGTCAAAAGCCTAACCTTAAAAACTTTCAAAAATGTGTTTCCAACTTCTTTTAGTTACATTTTCCCAACTATATTCTTCTTGAACTTGACTAGCCAAAGAGTGTGCGGTATATGAGACCGTATCAAAATTATTGGCAACATAATCAAAAGAACTTACTAAACTATCGTAATCTGGTTCAAATACTTTGCCTGGATGTTCTTGGGGCCAAGGAGAATTAACTAGTTGAGAATCAATGTTTAGTTCTTTGATCAGATACTTACTATAAGGAACCCAAGCGTCTGTGAGCATAACGGGCATTCCAGTTGACAATGCTTGCAGTCCTGGTAAGAAGAACCCTTCTCCCGCACTTGGAGTAACGAGAACGTGATGGTATTTATAAACTCTAGCCAGTTCATTGATATTAAGAACCCCCGGCAAGTCCTTTAGATTACCTCCGGTCTTTCTAACCAAAGAATGACCGACATGTTTTAACGTCAAGCGATAGTCATCTGAGTCACCAAAAACTTGCTTGAATGCTTCAACAGTAATAGGAGCATTTTTTCGATTAGCAGAAGTGTCAGGATGAATAAATCGCATAACATCGTCCACCCGCCTTTTTCTCTTAGTCCAAACGGATGCGTCCACTCCATGCTCATAAGTTTCTACCGGCTTTTTTGTCCATTGCTTGACCCACTGTGTCACAAGCGGTGAAGGCGTCCATATCTCATCGACAGGGCCGTTATTGATAATCTCACTCCACCCTTGCTTTGGTTCAGTGCTCTCCCAGGCTAGATAACCTATCTTGTACGAATTAACTCCACTCCACGTCCAGTCCTGAGGGTGGCAGTAGTTTATTTCCACAGGGGCCGTTTTATCTCTGTAGGGAACCTCTACTCCTAGTTTCTGTAAAGACCGTACCATCTGGTACCCTACTTCACCGTGACCGGTTGACCTAACCATCATCGTGTCAGGCATTGAGAGACTTATTCTCATTGTTTAATATCCTTTCTGGAAAAGTTCAGTGTAGCACTTGACAGGCATGGATAGTTCTTTATATACTATACGCAGAAGGTAAGACTCCTACTCTTTGCCTTGAGAACTTTCGTACGAATAACACGGAACCCCAAGTAGAGTGGTAGGAGCCTCTACTTGGGGTTCTTTTTATTCCCGATGAAGTAGCCAGGTAACACGCTTCACTTCTACAAGTAATTACGTGGTGGAAACCGGGGTTCATAATGACTAATCCAGCCCCTAAGCAACATTGTTGTGAGCGACCTCTAGGGCTTATACCCTTAGGGTACGTCTATGTCTAAAATTAAGAGTTAAGATAAGTAAAGACCTTATAGTTCTATAGTTATAAGTTCTTATCTTATTATTAAGATTAATGAGTAAGATAACTATATGAATGAAGAAATAGATACTAATAAATGGAGTTACTTACATAGATGGTGGGATAAAGTTAAGAATGAAGAGATTCCACCACCCGTCTGTCCTAATGATGAATATCCTCTCTATCCGGGTATTAACAAAGAAGATGATCCAATGTTAAGATGTTTAGTTTGTAAGACTACTGTTCAACTCGGTTCTAATTTCTATGAAGGAGGTTACTGATGGATAAAACAATTGTTGCTGGCGATGACAGTTTCATAAAGAGATTGAGATTGATAGAGTTAAGACTCTATAGAGTCATCTCTAATTTCATAGAAAGACGT